>Ga0335081_10006202_pt1 | contig 19019 bp, 15 predicted proteins | sample Lox_Sample_35_FD_206713 | JGI IMG/M metagenome (GOLD analysis project Ga0335081, IMG submission 206713) | Soil microbial communities from Loxahatchee National Wildlife Refuge, Florida, United States - Lox_Sample_3.5 | ecosystem: Environmental > Terrestrial > Soil > Wetlands | place: USA...
TGCGCAACGCCATCCTCGGCGACACCTTCGTGCGGCTGCTGCGCGCGCATGGCCGCTCGGTGGACGTACAGAACTACATCGACAACACTGGCGTGCAGGTGGCGGACGTGATCGTTGGTTTCGTTCACCTTGAGAAAAAGTCGCGGGCCGAGATCGAGCGGCTGATAGCTTCCGATCCGCGCTTCGATTACACCTGCTGGGATCTCTACGCCCGCGTGACGCACTGGTACGAGCAGGACAAAGCCAACCTCAAGGTCCGTCTTGACACGCTGCATGCCATTGAGCAGGGCGGCAACGAACTGGCCGCGATTGCCGATCAGATCTCCACCACCGTGCTGCGCCGCCACCTCGAAACCATGCTGCGGCTCGACGTCGAGTACGACTTCCTCCCGCGCGAGAGCGAAATACTCCACCTGCACTTCTGGGACTTGGCGTTCCAGAAGATGAAGGAAAAGGGCGTGCTCACCAAGATCGAGGAAGGGAAGAACAAAGGCTGCTGGGTGATGAAGCGCGATCGGCGCGAGGCTGAAACGCCTGAGGAAGCCGAGCAGAACCAGAAGGTGATCGTGCGCTCGAACGGCACCGTCACCTACGTCGGCAAGGACATCGCCTATCACCTGTGGAAGTTCGGCCTGCTGGGGCGCGACTTCGGATATCGCCGCTTCTACCGCTATCCGGACGGGCGCGAGTGCTGGATTTCGGCCGAACAGGGCGAGCGGGACCATCCGCACTTTGGTGATGTCGCCGAGATCTACAACGTCATCGATTCGCGCCAGCAGGACGCGCAGAACAACGTCATTGAGGCGCTACGGGCGCTGGGCGCCACGGTGCAAGCCGGCCACTACACGCATTTTTCCTACGACATGGTGGCGCTCACCCCGCGCTGCGCGCAGGAGTTGGGCTACGAGCTGGCCGAGGACGACTGGGCCAAGCCCTACATCGAAATTTCGGGCCGGCGCGGCTTCGGCGTGAAAGCCGATGATTTGATCGACACGCTGATCGCTTCCGCGCAAAAAGAAGTGGACAGCCGCCACCCCGAGCTCGACCAGGCCGCGCGCACCCAAATCGCGACCGAGATCGCGGTGGGCGCGTTGCGCTACTTCATGCTGAAGTTCACGAAGAATTCCGTAATCGCCTTCGACTTTCGCGAGGCGCTCAGCTTCGAGGGCGAAACCGGTCCCTACGCGCAGTATGCCGTCGTGCGCGCCACTAATATCTTCCGCAAGGCCGCCGTGGAACCGGAAACGGTACTGGCCGAAAGAATCGATTACGTGAGCTTCTTTTCAGGCGAGACAGGAAACGAGATTTGGGAGCTCTGGCTGACGGCCTCGCGATTTTCGCAGGTGGTCGAGCAGTGCATCGTTACTGCCGAGCCGGCGCACATGGCCAAGCACGCGTTTCAGTTGGCGCAGGTGTTCAACAACTTCTATCACCGGCACCACATCCTGACCGAACCGGACGAAGGTCGTAAGAGGTTCCTGCTGGCGACGGCTGCGGTGGTGCGACGCGAATTGATTCGCGCGCTGGCGGTGATGGGAATCGCGGTGCCACCAGTGATGTGATGCGGAGCACTCAGCATTCAGCACTCAGCGGCTGTTCCCTGCCATGTCTTTCACAAACTCCACAATCGAGCGCACCGCGATGCCGCTCGGCCCCAGCGCGATCCAGCTCTTGTTCTCCTCCGTCCAGGCGGTGCCGGCGATGTCGAGGTGGATCCACGGTGTGTCCTCGACAAACTCTTTCAGGAACATGGCCGCGCTGATGGCGCCGCCGTAGCGCCCACCGGTGTTCTTGATGTCGGCGATGCCGGAGCGGATCAGCTCGCGGTATTCGTCGTCCAGTGGCATACGCCACATCTTCTCGCCGGCGCGCTGCTCGGCTTTTTCGAAGCGCCCGTACATCTCGTCGTTGTTGGCGAAGACGCCGGCATTCACCCCACCCAGCGCGACGACAACCGCGCCGGTGAGCGTGGCGGCGTCGATCAGGTGGGTAGCACCCAGCTGGCGCGCGTAGGCCAGACCGTCGGCCAGCACCAGGCGGCCTTCAGCGTCCGTGTTGATAATTTCGATGGATTTGCCGCTCATGGCGATCTGGACATCACCCGGCTTCTGCGCTTTGCCCGACGGCATATTCTCGGTGGCGCAAACGATGCCGATGACCTTGATCTTCGGCTGCAGTATCGCGATGGCGCGCATGGCGCCCAGCATCGCTGCGCCTCCCGCCATGTCGTACTTCATCTTCTCCATGCCGTCGGCGGGCTTGATCGAAATGCCCCCGGAATCGAAGGTGATGCCCTTGCCCACCAAGCCAAGAACGGGCTTTTCCGGCGCTCCCGGCGGCGTGTAACGCATCACGATCAGTTGTGGCGGCTCGTCGGAACCCTGAGCCACGCTCCAGAAGGCGCCCATCTTGAGTTCGCGGATCTTTTCCGGCCCCAGGACTTCGATGGTCAGATTCGGTGAATTGACCTCCGCCACCATCCTGCGGGCGCGATCAGCGAGCACAGTCGGAGTCATGCGATTGCCGGGCTCATTGACCAGTTCACGAGTAAAGTTCTGCGACTCGCCCATGACCCGGGCTTCGGCAAGCGCCTTCTCGATCGCGCCGCGATCGGCGCTGACGGGCGCGAGCAGCGTGAGTTCCTGGATAAGCTGATCCTTGCGATCGCTCTTGTAAGTATCGGGATCGAAGTTGCCGACATAAGCGCCTTCAACCGCAGCCTTAACGGCATCAGCCGCTCCGGATACGATTTCCGGCAGCAGGAAAGCCAGCGAGCGAATCTTCCTGGGCTTGAGGAAGCGCAGAGCTGTTCCCGCGAGCTTGCGCAGTTCGGACAAGGAGAAGTCCTTGGCCTTGCCACCGCCGACCAGCAACAGCCGGCGCGCTTTCAAGCCCTGCGGCCGGTGGACCATGATGGTGTCTAGCATTTTTCCTGAGACCTCGCCACTCGCCACGAGATCAGAGGCGGCGCTTTGGATCGCCTGGTTGCCGCCGAGCAGTGAGGGCGCGGGTTTATCCTTTTCGCCCTGGTCCACGACTACGACGGCCAGGCATTCGGTTTCCAGTTCAGCAGGGTTGGAGTAGGAGAGAGTTGTCTTCATCGTCGGCCTCAAGCTGCTCAAGTAATCTGGTAACTAAGCAAAGTGAAAGTCTCAACTTCTCTGCCGCGGATTCAGGCGGAGTAACGCTCCGCCCCTTGACTTCGCTCGGGGCAAGCTATCCGCGGCGAATGAATTTACATGTTTCCCGCTTTCCGGCTGCGTGCGATGGCTTCGCGGGCCTCGCGGTCGGCGGTGCGGCGGCGTTCGGTCTCACGTTTATCCCAGAGTTGCTTGCCGCGCGCCAGCGCCAGCTCCACTTTGACCCGTCCGTTCTTAAAATATAAACGCGTGGGAATCAGCGTCAGTCCCTTTTGTTGGGTTTGGCCCATTAATTTTCGGAGTTCACCCTTGTGGACCAGCAGTTTGCGAGTGCGCCTGGATTCGTGTTGCGAGTAGCCCGCGTTCTCATACGGTCCGATGTGTGCGTTGAGCAGCCACAGTTCTCCGTCCTTCACCAGGCCGTAGGCGTCTTTCAGGTTGGCTCGTCCGTTGCGAATGGATTTGACCTCGGTGCCATGGAGGACAATGCCGGCCTCGAACCGCTCCTGCAGGTGGTAGTTGTGGGAGGCGGCTCGGTTGACCGCCGCATCGCGCTCCCCCTTGGCGGTGGGGTCGCGGCGCGGCTGCTTTTCCGGGTTGCGCCGGACCTGGTGGGTGGGCTGACGTGCCATGCGGCTGGCCTCTTCCGGCAAGAACTAACATGCTAGCACAGTTGAAGATAGCGACCGCCGCCGCTGTCTTCGCGCCCGCGTTTGCGGCGATCGGGACCCCGGCAACCGGCTGCAAAACTGGTGCTATAATCTCCACCTCGCACCATTCGCAAGGGCGGGTTTTGACCGGAGGACCGGGTTTCCTTTTTTGTGTACCAGAACGGAACTAAACCCGACCAAGGAGTCCAATGAGTCGCTTCCAACGGGCTGCAACACTGGTTCTTACCTTCATCCTACTGCTCCCCGCAGCCGCATTCGCTGATCAGGCCAAGAAGTTGTACGACGAGGGCAAAGCTGCCGAGGCCCGAGAGAACTATGAGCTGGCCTACGATCTCTACAGCAAAGCTTACAACCTGAAGCCCTCTGACCTTCGCTACAAAGCATCTATTACTCGCATGCGGTTCCTGGCTGGCGCCTCCTACGTCCACCGCGGGCAGAAGTTGCGTGACGAGGGCAAGCTGGAGGACGCGCTCGTCCTGTTCGAAAAGGCCTATGTCGTCGACCCCTCCAGCTTCATCGCGCAGCAGGAGATCAAAAAGACCAGGGCCATGATCGATTCCAAGAGCGGCGGAGGTGGCGCCAAGCCGGAGGCCATGACGCCGATCCGCAAGCGCCTGGAGGAGGCGCAGGAGCCGGTCGAACTGGCCCCCATCTCCAACGTCCCAATCACCCTGAAGCTGACTGAAGACAGCAAAGTGATCTACCAGACCATCGGCAAGCTGGCGGGGCTCAACGTGCTGTTCGATCCCGACTACACCTCGCGCCGCGTCTCGGTGGAGCTCAACGGGGTTACGCTCGATCAGGCCTTGCAGGTCGTAGCCATGGAGTCCAAGACTTTCTGGCGTCCGGTCACGCCCAACACCATCTTTGTGGCCAGCGACACCATCGCCAAGCGCAAGGAATTGGAACAGAACGTCATTAAGACTTTTTACCTGTCCAACGTTTCGTTGCCCACCGAGCTGCAGGATATGGTGAATGCCATCCGCAGCATTCTGGAAGTCAGTCGCATCCAGCAATTGCCCACTCAGAAAGCGATCGTTGTCCGCGGCACGCCTGACCAGGTTGCCTTGGCGGACAAGCTGATCTCCGATATCGATAAGGCCAAGCCCGAGGTGGTCATTGATGTGATGGTGATGACGGTGACGACCGACGTAACCCGCGATCTGGGCATTGTGCCGCCCTCGAACGCCACCGTTGCCCTGCAGGGCACCAACACGACGGGTACGACGACGACCGGCACAACCACCAGCACCGGTACCACCACGCCGAATACGCTGGTTTTGAACTCGTTCGCCAATCTGACGGCCAACGATTTCCTGGTGACCATCCCGCAGGCGACGGCGAATTTCGTGTTCAGCAACGCTGGGACCAAGATCATTCAGAGTCCGCGCATCCGCGCTTCGGATAATCAGAAGGCCTCGTTGAAAATCGGCGACCGCGTGCCCGTCGCCACCGGTTCGTTCCAGCCCGGCATCGGCGGGGTCGGCATCAACCCGCTGGTCAATACTCAGTTTCAGTACATCGACGTCGGTGTGAACATAGACGTTACCCCGCAGGTGCATGCCAACCGCGAGGTTTCCATGAAGGTGACCATCGATGTTTCCGAGGTGGACTCGTATGTCAGCATCGGTGGGATCTCGCAGCCGGTGATCGGACAGCGTAAGATCGAGCATGAGGTCCGCCTCAAAGAGGGCGAAGTCAGCCTGATGGGCGGGATCCTGCAGGATCAGGACGTTAAGAACTGGAGCGGCATCCCCGGCTTGGGGCAGATCCCGATTTTGCGCTATCTGTTCGCTAGCGAGCACACCGAGAAGCAGCATAGCGAGATCGTGTTCGCTCTGATTCCCCACATCGTCCGCAACCAGGATCTGACCGCGTTGAACGAAAGAGCGCTGGATGTGGGCACGGGGACCTCGATCGAGCTTCGCCGTAAGATTGAGAGCCCGGGCGGCGGCGCGCCGCAGGGCAGCGCATTCCCGCCCAAGGGCGGCGAGCCGCGGCCGGCAGGTGTGGCGCAAGCACAGAATCCGCCGGTTGCCGCTCCCGCCACTCCGGCAACGCCGCCGGCGGTGGCGCCGCCTCAGCAGGCTGGCATCCCGGCTCCTGCCTCCGGCACGATCTCTTTCACCTTCGATCCGGCCACTGCTTCACAAGCAACGGGAAGCACTTTTCCCGTAAACGTGATGCTAAGCAACGGCCAGGATGTCTTCTCGGTTCCTCTGCAGATCAGCTACGATCCCAAGTTGCTGCAGTTGGTCAACGTCTCGAACGGTTCGTTCCTGTCGCAGGATGGCCAGCCCGTTGCGCTGGTGCATCGCGACGATCCCTCGACCGGGATGCTGCAGGTGACTGCGACCCGTCCCCCCTCCTCCGGCGGCGCCTCGGGACAAGGTACGGTACTGACCTTGACCTTCCTGGCCAAAGCGCCCGGCCAGGGGACGGTCTCCATCACGCGGCCCGGGGCGCGCAACTCCAGCGGCCAGGTGATACCGGCATCGGGAGGGCAGGCCAGCGTTACCGTTCACTGAGTCCGGCGGAATGGTTACCTGGTACTCGGCACTCTCGGTACTTTGTACTCTCGGCACTTGGCACTCGGTACTCAGACGGGGACTGCTAGAATAAAGCCTATGCAGTCGTTCCTGCGTATATCGCATAGTCGGCGGCTCCACACCCAGAGTCGCGTTGAGCGCAGGCGGCATCCGGCTGGGGTCACGCTGATCGAACTGATCATCGCCATCACCATCTTGCTGATTCTCACCGGCGCTGCCATCCCGATTGTGCGAGTGCAAATCAAACGCGAGAAGGAAGTCGAGTTGCGTCGCGACCTGTGGGAGATGCGCGACGCCATCGATCGCTACAAGGACCTGGCCGACCGCAACGCCTTCCAGATCAAAGTAGGCAGCGAGGGCTACCCTCCCGATCTGGAAACTCTGGTCAAAGGCGTGGATTCGCAGGGCAAGAAGATACGCTTCCTGCGGCGCGTCCCCATCGACCCCATGACCGGCAAAGACGATTGGGGGCTGCGTTCGATGCAGGATGATCCCCAGTCCACCAGCTGGGGCGGGCAGAACATCTTCGACGTTTTCACCAAGTCGACCGGCACAGCCCTGGATGGAACCAAGTACGCGGACTGGTGATGGTGAATATTCCTAACCGGAAAAAACGAGGCCGCGGGTTCACGCTGATCGAGCTGATGATCGTTATCAGCATCATCCTGATCCTCGTCTCCATCTCCATCCCGATTTACACCAATTCGGTGGTTCACGCCAAGGAAGCGGTGCTGCGCGATGACCTGTTCACCATGCGCTCAGTGATCGACCAGTACACGCTGGACAAGCAGAAGGCACCGCAGTCGCTTCAGGACGTGGTATCCGCCGGCTATCTGAAGAGCATTCCCAAGGATCCGTTCACCGGTTCCACCGACACCTGGCAAACTACAACCGACGACACGCTGATGGACCCTAACCAGAGCCAGCCGGGAATTACCGATGTCCACTCCGGCGCCAGCGGCGTCGGTACCGACGGCACCGCGTACAGCTCGTGGTAACGTAAGCCCGGCATCTCGCCAGCTTCCTGGTTTTCGCCAGCGCTCATTGCGCCTTCCCGCCCTCGCGCACTACCATCTCCCTATGCCGGTGGAAACAGAAACCAACGCTTACGCCCCGATCAAAGCTCCGCGCGGCACTCAAATCTCCTGCAAGTCGTGGCAGCAGGAAGCCGCCATGCGCATGCTCATGAACAACCTCGACGAAGAGGTCGCCGAGCGTCCGCGCGATCTGGTGGTCTATGGCGGACGCGGCAAGGCCGTGCGCGACTGGCAGTGCTACCACGCTATCGTAGCTGCGCTGAAGGCGCTGAAGAACGACGAAACCCTGCTCGTGCAGTCGGGCAAGCCCGTCGGCATCTTCCGCACGCACGAGTACGCTCCGCGCGTACTCATCGCTAACTCCAACCTGGTCGGACACTGGAACAACTTCGAGAAGTTCACCGAGTTCGAGCGCATGGGCCTCACCATGTACGGGCAGATGACCGCCGGCTCGTGGATCTACATCGGCTCGCAAGGCATCATCCAGGGCACGTTCGAGACTTTCGCCGCGGCAGGCGAGAAGCACTTCCACTCGGGCGTGGAAGGTAAGCTGATCGTCTCCGGCGGCATGGGAGGCATGGGCGGCGCGCAGCCGCTGGCCGCAACCATGGCTGGAGCGGCGTTCCTCGGAATAGAGGTCGATCCTGAGCGCATCAAGAAGCGCCTCAAAACCGGCTACTGCGACTTCATGGTCAACTCCCTCGACGAAGCCTTGCGCATCCTCAAGAACGCCGTGCGCAAGAAGGAAGCAGTCTCGGTCGGGCTGGTCGGAAACTGCGCCGACGTTGTCCCCGAGCTGGCAGCGCGCGGTGTGCTGCCCGACATTCTCACCGACCAGACCTCGGCACACGATCCCCTGAACGGCTACATTCCGCAGGGATTATCGCTGGAGCAGGCCGCCAAACTGCGAGCCGACGATCCGAGGACCTACATGGAGCGCTCGCTCGATTCCATCGCCCGCCACGTTGAAGGCATGCTGGCGCTGCAAAAGATGGGCGCCGTCACCTTCGACTACGGCAACAACATCCGCACCATGGCATTCCAGCGCGGGGTGAAGAATGCCTATGACTTTCCCGGATTCGTGCCTGCCTACATCCGGCCGCTTTTCTGCGAAGGCCGCGGCCCGTTCCGCTGGGTCGCGCTTTCGGGTGAGGCTTCCGACATCGCCAGCACCGACCAGCTCGTACTGGATATGTTTCCCGAGAACCGCACTCTGAGCCGCTGGATCGAGCTGGCGCGCAAGCGGATCAAGTTCCAGGGACTGCCGGCGCGAATTTGCTGGCTAGGCTACGGCGAGCGAGCCCAATTCGGCCTGGCGATGAACGAACTGGTCAAGAAAGGGAAGCTCAAGGCGCCCATCGTCATCGGCCGCGACCACCTCGATACCGGTTCCGTGGCCTCGCCGTTCCGCGAGACCGAGAGCATGAAGGACGGTTCCGACGCCATCGCCGACTGGCCGTTGCTCAACGCGTTACTCAACACCGCCAGCGGCGCGTCCTGGGTCTCCATCCACAACGGCGGCGGCGTGGGCATCGGATACTCGCAGCATGCCGGGCAGGTCATCGTGGCTGATGGCACGGACGCGATGGCGAAGCGCATCGAGCGCGTTCTGACCAATGATCCCGGGATTGGCGTGGCGCGTCACGTCGACGCGGGATATCAGGAGGCCATCGATTTTGTCGAGAATACCGGGATCAATATCCCGATGAAATCGGAAGAGCATGGCTAAAGCCATGCCCGTCGGAAAGAGACATGAAGCCGCCCTGCTCCTGGTCAACATCCGGCAGCTTCTCACCCTCTCATCCGCCGCCCAAGGCCCACGCCGCGGGCGCGATCTCAGCGACCTCGGACTGATCGAAGACGGCGCTGTTCTAGCGGTCGGCGGAAAGATCGTCTCCGTCGGCACGACCAGAGACGCGCTGCGCGACTCCTGGATCAAGAAGAATCGTCGGAAGATTCGCGAGATCGACTGCACTGGCAAGATCGTGCTCCCGGGATTTGTCGATTCGCACACCCACCCGGCATTCACCGCTCCCAGGCTGGTAGATTTCGAGCAACGCGTCGCCGGCGCGGCCTATGAGCAAATCGCAGAAGCCGGAGGCGGCATCCGGTCCAGTGTCGAAGGAGTTCGCAAGGCGCCGCGCTCCACGCTTGCCGCATGCGTGGTCCGCGCTCTCAGCCAAATGCTGGCGCTGGGCACCACCACGGTCGAAGCCAAGTCTGGATACGGCTTGAATCTCGATGCCGAACTAAAGTCACTCGAAGCCATCGGCGATGCTGCCCGCGAATGGCCCGGCACGGTGGTACCCACGCTGCTGGGTGCGCATGTGGTGCCGCGCGAGTATGAAGGGCGCGAGGACAAGTATGTCCGTATCGTCTGCAAGGAAATGATCCCGCGCGCTGCTAGGAACAAGCTGGCGCGATTCGTCGATGTTTTCTGCGACCGCGGCGCTTTCAGTCCGGCCAGCACCGAACATGTGTTTTTGGCCGCGCGCGAGCAGGGGCTGGGCGTCCGTGCACATGTGGGACAGCTCACCCGCTCAGAGATTGCGCCGCTGGTGAAATATGATCCCGCCTCGCTCGACCACATGGACTATGTCGGCGAGGACGACATCGCCGCCCTTGCCGCTCAATCCGTCATCTCGCCCGCCTACCAGACAGTCGTCACCCTCGTTCCCGGCGCTAATTATTTTCTGGGGCTGGGGCGATTTCCCGACGCGCGCCGGTTTATTGACTCGGGCGTCCCTGTAGCGCTGGCCACCGACTACAATCCAGGCACTTCGCCGACCAGCAGCATGCCGTTCGTGCTGTCGCTGGCGTGTACGCACATGAAGATGACGCCCGCCGAGGCCATTGCCGCCGCCACGATTAACGGTGCGCACGCGCTGCGCCTGGCCGAACGCAAGGGAAGCATCTCGCCCGGCAAGGACGCCGATCTGGCTATCTTCGATGTCGGCGATTATCGCGAGCTGCCCTACTGGGTGGCGGCCAACCGCTGCCATGCAGTGATATGCGCTGGAGCAGAGGCGTAGCCTGCTACGCCGCCTGTTGGCAGGCGCTGCGGATTTCCTGCCAGAGTTCGTCGCGTCCCTCACCCGTGCGGGCGGAGAAGCGAGCGATGCGTTCCACGCCGAACTGCTGTCGCAATCCCTCAAGGGCCGCACGCAGCGTGTTTCCAGAAAGCCGGTCGGCCTTAGTGGCGACGATCAGAAAGTGCCGCTTTTTGACATTCAGCCAGTCCACCAGTTGTTTGTCGCTCGCCTGCAGCGGCACATTGCAGTCCACCAGAACGATGGCGAGGTTGAGCGTGGCGCGATGCTCGAGGTAGGGCTCGATGAAGCTCGCCCACCCCCCAGTGACCTCGCGTGAGAGCCTGGCGTAGCCGTAACCCGGAAGGTCGGCGAAGAACAGCTCCGGGCGCGGTTTCCCGGGCCAGCGAATCTCGTAGAAATTGATGGCGCGCGTCCGCCCCGGCGTGGAACTGGTCTTGGCCACCTTAGCGCCCAGCAGGGAATTGATGACGCTGGATTTCCCCACGTTGGAGCGTCCCAGGAAGGCGACTTCCGGCACCGAGGCCACGGGGAAGTGGGCTTCGGCCGACGCCGCCAGCAGGAACCGGGAGACGACCTTCACCCCACCAGTTTGCGGCTTCCGCCTGTAGCTTGCAACCGTGTCCCCGGCGAAAATAAGCACCGAGCGATTCGGTTCAGGTGGAGAACCGTCAGGCAGAGCATGCTCGTATTCATTCCGCTGTCATCGTGAGCGAGTGCGGGCGGTTTCTTGCCCGCACGAGTCGAAGCGCCCCTACTCGTGTGACCTGAGGAGTACCACAATAAAAATCCCCCACGATGCGCGAGGGATGCGGGACCACGGCAGGGAATCAGGCGGCTTGAGATGCGGCCGCCGCGTCAAGGCTGCGCAGCGTGCAGTACACGATGCCGTCTACGTCGGTGCCGGAGCACATGTCAGTGGCGCCCGCCGCCAGCGCCGATGCCCACATCTCTTCGTCGGCGCAGCGATGCGTGCACACAATTGCCGTGCCGTGGTAAGCCTGATGCAGATCCTTGAGTTCGGCCAAACCGACCAGCTCAAGGTCCACGATGGCCACATCGGCATGGGTCAAAGGAATGGCGTCGCGCAATTCTTCCAGCGAGCGCGCAACCGCCACAGAACGGAAGTGCCCATAGAGCGAAGCGGCAAGATGTTCGGCATTCTTGGAATCCAACTGGGCTACGACGACGTTCAGTGGTCTCATAGCGATGCCTTTCCTTTGGGGGGTAAGGGGCCTGGCATCATGCCAACGCCGGGCCGTGGCCGTACTGCGGTTCGCGACCGCAAGCATGTTGCTTCTGAACGCGGTTACCTTTTCGAGACGCTTTCCCGGGCCTGGCCGGGTTCAAACGCCTCGGGCTGGAGCTTTCCGTTCTGCTTCAACAGAATCTCAACTCTTCCCTCGGCCGTTTCCAGTTCCTTGCGGCAGGAAGCGGAGAGTGCTATACCCTCCTCGAATAGCCCCAGCGCCTTTTCCAGGGGAAGGTCCCCCTTCTCCAGTTCGTCTACGATCTTCTCCAGGCGCTGGAGGCACTCTTCAAATTTTGGCAAGCTCAACTCCGTTTTTATTGTAGTTCAGGTTTGTAAGCGCTGAGCCCCAGAAATTTTCCCGGGGGTTCCCGCAACAGCACTTTCCTTGACGCAACGCAGCATTTTTTCCCACCCTGGAAATGAAAAACGCAGAGGACGCAGAGGCGGCTTTGATTTCCCTCCCGTTTACGCCACGGTGGTGCTGCGGGAAGAGCCCAGGGCGTCGATGACGTCGAGTGCGGCGGGATAGCGCGACAGCGGCGCGCTCACCTGCGCTCCCTGCACCAGGTCGCGGATGGCAAGCAGCATCTCGCGGGCGATGGCCACACCTTCGGCGCGGGCAGCGTCAGCGCCCTGGCTGCTGGCCGCCGCCATGCGCTCCAGGATCGAGTCGGGCACGGAGACGCGTAGCTCATTCTTCATGAACTCGGCATTGCGCACGCTGACCAGCGGCCAGATGCCGGCGACCACCGGGATGCGGCAATGCTCGATGCGGCGCAGAAAGTTTTCCAGCAGGGCCACGTCGAACACCGGTTGGGTGACGGCGTATTCCGCCCCAGCCTCCACTTTGTATTCGAAGCGGCGGATCTCCTCGTCGAGGTTGGGAACGCCGGGGTTGGCTCCCACCCCGATCACGAAGCCCGCCGCCGTGCCGATGGGATTGCCGCCAAGATCGAGGCCGTTGTTCAGATTGTGTGCCAGGTTGACTAGCCCGATGGCATCCACATCGAAAACCGCGGTAGCATCAGGGTAGTTGCCCATCTTGGGCGGATCGCCGGTGATGCAAATCAGGTTGCGAATGCCGGTGGCGCTCGCGCCCAGCAAGTCCGACTGGATGCCGAGCACGTTGCGGTCGCGGCAGGTGTAATGCAACACTGCTTCGATGCCGACCTGTTGCTGGATCAGGATGGCCAGCGCCTGATTGCTCATCCGTGCTGAAGCGCGCGGGCTGTCGGGAATATTTACCGCGTCCACGCCCACCGACTTCAGGAACCTCGCCCCCTCGAGCTCGCGAGCGATGTTGGTGCCCTTCGGCGGAACGATCTCCACCATGGTGACGAATTCGCCGGCCGCGATCTTGGCGCCGAGCTTGGAGCGCTCGCGAATGGGTGGACTGGCAACCACCGATTCTCCCTTAGGTGCGGACGGCACCACCGTGGCCGCAGCCTTAGCGCCGCCCATCCGTAGCGCCGATTTCATCCACCGGATATGTTCCGGAGTGGTCCCACAGCAGCCGCCCACCAATTGCACACCCGCCTCCAGAAACTGGCGGGTGTATTCCGCCATGTATTCCGGCGAACACAGATAGATGTTGCGGCCCTCGACCGCACGCGGCATGCCGGCATTAGGCTGCGCCGAGAGCGGCTTGCTCGTCACCCGGCGCACACGCTCCATGGCATCCAGCATGACCACCGGACCGACGCTGCAATTGCAGCCCACCACGTCGGTATCCCACTCGTCGAGCTTGGCGGCAAAAGTCTCAGGGCTCGAGCCATCGAGACAGTTGCCGTCTTCGTCGATGGTCACCTGCGCTACCACCGGGATCGCCGCGTTCACCTCGCGGGCCGCGAGGATGGCCTGATGCAGTTCGTCCAGGTATCCCATGGTCTCCAGAATCAGCAGGTCCACGCCGCCCTCGACCAGCGCGGCGATCTGCGCCACAAAGGCAGCCCGCGCCTCCTCGCGCGAGGTCTTGCCCAGCGGCTCGATGCGGATACCCAATGGGCCCACCGATCCAGCGACGAACGCCTGCGTGCCCTTCTTCGTGGCCTCGTTCTCCACCGCTTCGCGCGCCAGCCGCGCCCCGCCCAGATTGACCTCGCGCACCTGCCGCCCCAGGCCGTGACGCTCCAGGCGGTAGGCATTGGCGCCGAAAGTGTTGGTTTCGATGATCTCGGCGCCAGCCTGCAGGTACTCCTGATGAATGCCCCGGATCAGGTCAGGCTGGGAGACGTTCAGTTCGTCATAACAGCGATTGATGAAAATGCCCTTGGCGTAGAGCAGAGTGCCCATGGCGCCGTCGCACAAGACGGGCCCCTGGCGCAGGCGGGAGAGGAAATCATTGGCCATTGTGTATTGCAGGATATCGAATCCGCGCGGAGTAGGCCAGCGAATCGGTTAGGCCGGTGAGTGTTCGGAAAAGCTAAGGAGGTGTAGAGACGCAGCCGGCTGCCGCGTCTCTACCATATATGCCTATCGCGCCGGGTTGGTGGCTGCTACCTTCTCCGTGGCCTGCTTGTCGCTGACGCGCGTCAAGTAGGGATACACCGGCGTGACCTCGAAGAACATCTTCTCCCGCGCCGAGAGCAGCGCCACCGGCTTGGCTTTGGACATCTGCGCCCGATCGTTCCACGGATCGACCTTGATGCGCGCTCCCATCGGCAGGGCCGCGATCTGGTCGACCTTGTTCATCTCGAGCGATGGCGCCGAAGCGATCAGGTCGGACATGCGGGGATTGCTGCCCATAGTGAGGCCGTTGCCCAGGTGAGCCCGAATCAGGTTGGGCAGCGCCGGGCTCCGCTGCTGCAAGGCACGCATGAACAGTCCCGCATTCGCAAGTTGGTCTTTGTAAGGTGAGTTTTTGAGCAGCTCCAGCGCCTTGGCGTCCGCCTCCTGCTCCTGGGCCGGGGTATGGCTCAGGGTCAGGTGCGTAAAAGTCTGCTGCTCGTTGAACAGCATTTTGTCGCTGAAGCCGTACATGGCGCTTTCACCATGCGCCAGGAGAATGTGCGCCATCTCGTGCGCCAGCACCGCCGCCAGGGTGGCCTCGTCGGGCAGCACGTCGAGCAGGCCGCGGCTCATTACGATAGTGTGGCCGACGCTGAAAGACTCCAACGGTGCGGTCAGCAGCACCCGGCACTGGATCTCCGGTTGTATATCGACCTTGTTGGTGATGGCAATATTGTTCACCACCGTCTCCAGCACCTTATCGACTTCGCCGTCATGCGCCAGCAGACCGACGCGCTCCAGCTTGTCCAGCACGTTCTCCTCGGACTGCCGCGCCCACATACGCTGCGACTGCACTGGAGAGAGGTCCTGGTTGTTGTCGCTCTTGTCCTTCACCGTGGGGGCCGGGTCCACCAGCACCTCGGTCAGTTCGTCCTGGCGTCCGCGGCTGTGCACGTTGTAGGCCCAGAAGCGGGTCTGCGCCTTGAACCACAGGCGTTTGTGTGGCATGGAGTACTTCATGTCCTGCTCTTCCGAGTAGGAATAGGCCGGCAGCCATAGGTTGGGACCCATGTTCAAGCGCCAGCTATCGAAGTGGAAGTAGTAGCCGAAGCGCGGCCGCGGCACGAACGTGCCGTTGAAGCGGACGATGTTATAGTCCTGGTCTTCGACCCATAGCCGTCCCAGGAAGCGCCCCTGACCGGTGTTCTTGCGCGGCACTACGTCGAACACCAGACAGCGCACGTCACCCAGGAACTCGCGGCGCACGAACGCGAAGTCGTAATGCGCGGTGTCCAGCTCACTCTCATCGGGGGAGACCACGGCGAAGCCGGCGGCGTTGTATTTCATCCCTGTCAGCGGCCCGAACATGCGGTGCAACCAGCCGCTGTGGTCGGGCACGAAGCTGGCAGTGCTGGCGCCGCGGCTCAGGTCCAGCCGCCCCAGGAAATAGGTGTCGCCCGAGGGCACTTCGCCCAGTTCGGCATCGGGCTTCATGTCCTGGAGATAGGTTTCCACCATGGGAGTGTAGTTGCGCATGTTCTGTGAGAACTGCGTCTCCCGCTGGTTGATGCGGCTGATCACCTGGTCAAACGATGACGGCTGGCTAGCCCCGGCCCACGCCGGCGCCACCACCACCAGCCACAACAAGCTCGTGATACCCCACCCTGTTCTGCGCATAACGTCCTCGGTTCTCGTCTTCGTGCGATCTGATTTCCGCTACGCCAACTGGAAAATGATGTGCAACGTGGCGTTTGAATCCACAGACTGTCCCTCGCGCTGCGCGGGCTTGAACTTGATCTGCTCGGCGGCGCGTACTGCCTGCTCATCCAATCCATGTCCCAATCCCTGCACGACTCGGATTACGCGTACCTCGCCTGTGGCCGTGAACAGCACCTCCAGGCGAACCTCGCCTTCGATCTTCAGCTTCCTGCCTTCGTCGGTATACTTCGGTTTCGGTTTGGACAAGATCTCGACCGGAGTGGTGGGCGGTTCTTTGGCCGCAACCTTCTTGGGTTGTGCATCTGGCGCCGGAGTGGAATCGGCAAAGCCTGAGGGCTTCACGCTGCCACTGGTTACGCCCTTCGGACCACCGACGGCCATGCCATTCCCGAATCCCGCGCTGGCTACTACGCCTGGAGTTCCCTTGGCCCCTCCGCTGCCATTGCCGCGTCCCGGACCCGAGGGCAGCTCCCAGGCACCGAAGCCGTTGATGTTCACTGCGCGTCCGTTGGTCTCGCGCGTGGGCACGCCGTTGGGATCGCCAAAGCCGCCGGTCTGCACCTGCGCTGCCGGACGATTGGTCGTGGGCATCGCCGAACTGCCGGTGGAAAAAGTGTTGGTCGCAACTGCCTTGACCACCGGGCGGGCAGTGGGCAACTCGGGCAGGCGCACGGCCGAGTTCTTCAGCTCCGGCGCTTGCACTTCGGACTCATGTTTCTTGGGCTTGGGCAGCGGCGGAAGCGTAAGAGCGGCGGTCACCGGCGGCTCCTCCGGCAAAGGCTTGATGATCTTCGGCGCCAGGTGTGGATTCACCGGCTGCGGAGTCTGCGGAACCGGAGGCTCATACGGCACCAGACTGGTGATCATGTAGTGCCGGGGAAGTTCCAAGTGCGCTGGGTAGATCAGGTTCAGGTTGATCACTAAGAACAGTGCAACTGCTTGCACACTATAGCTGCTCAGAAACAGTGTCCAGCGTGACTTGGGCTCAGGAAGCGGACTAAACAATACCTTCATGCGTTCTCCGAACTGTGCGGTTTCGCCAGCAGGGGAGTGGGGACCTCCACGCCGCATGTTGTTGAAACCAGTCGGGAACGTCAGCTTAGCATCGTCTCCGGCCGGTTCTGCACGTCGTTGCCCTTTGGTTTTGTTGACTCTTGTGGTGCGCGGTACCCCTTGCACGTGAACTTCCGCACCGACAGGTTTGAGCTATGTTCGCAGAAACACATAACTCCCGGCCTAGTTGCGAAGCCCATCCTCGACCAACCGGAGGTGAATGTGTGAAATCCTCTACCCCATTTTGGGCACAAGTTCCCCATTGGGATAAACGAAAAATCGCGGACCTCAGGCCTCAAAATGGGCCAGAGTTCCGCGATATTGGCCTTAATTACTGGTCACCGGCTGATTCCCGGCGCGACTCGAAACCAGCCTGCCGCAGAGATCATTCCACGCGCTCGGCCTCGAATAGCTCGTGCCACGCTCCTTACCTGCCCAGGAGCTCGCCCGCGCTCTCCTCGTGATCACTGACCTCGATGGCAGCTTGACCTGTGTGCCCATTGGATGTGAGCAGCGCCAGAAACGCTGCCCCGCTGACAAGAATTCCGCAGCAGGACAGCGGCTCCGGTAACCACTCTGGCGGCCGACAAGGTTACTGCCGATAGTCCGCCCGTGCGATGATACGAGACGGGATGCGGGGAAAAGGAGATCGGCGCCATGCGCAGATGGTACTTACCTCTGACGGTGCTCGGGTTAGCGAGCCTGGGAGCTTTGATCCTGACCCAACGCGGCCGCCAGGCCTTAGGCTGGTTGGCGGATAACTTCGACCGGGTAGATACGCTCCTGCCGTGGAACGAAACCGAGCGCGAGCTGGAGCGTCTGCGGGCCGCGGTCAACCAACTCGCTCGCACTCTCGAGACCGCGGGCTGAGCTTTTCTTTGACAAACTGCTGATGCCTTGTATTGCCTGAGGCGCGGTTACCGTGACTAGGGATTGGCTGCGCCAGCCAGCTGCGGAACCTCCGCGACGCGGAAGACCTGGGAGTGAACCTGCACGCGCACGCTCTCCCAGATACTCTGGGGCATGGTTAGAAATACCCTGACAATTACAGGGTCGAATTGCCTTCCCGACCAACGCTCAATCTCTTCGCGAGCCGCCTGGTAGCTCTGGGCGGCACGGTAGGGACGGTCGGAGGTGATGGCGTCCAGCGTGTCGGCAATGGAGAAGATCCTGGCCCCCAGCGGAATCTCTTCGCCCTTGAGGGCGCGCGGATATCCGGTGCCGTCCCAGCGCTCCTGGTGCGCGTACACGATCTCGGCCGCATCTTCGAGAAACGGAATCTTGCACACCATCTGGTAGCCGCGCAGGCAGTGCTCGCGCATGATGAGGACTTCGTCCGGCGTCAGCGGCCCGGGCTTGCGCAGCACCGAATCGGGGATGGCCATTTTGCCGATGTCGTGCAGGAAGGCGCCGTGGGCGATGGTCTCCACGTCTTTGTCCGGCAACCGCATGGCCCGCGCGATGGCGATGGTGAACGCCGTCACCCGCTTGGAGTGTCCTTCCGTCTCCGCATCCTTCAAATCGAGCGCGTCGCCCAGCGCTTCCAGCATCATGTCGTGCGATCTTTTCAGGTCGGCGTTGGCGCGCTGCAGGTCGGCGAGCGCCCGCCGCAATTTCTCCGTCTGCTCTTGTACCCGCGACTCCAGGTGCAACACCAGGTCACGGTTTTCCAGCTTCAGGCGCCGGTTTTCCAGGGCCCGCTTCACCGTGTTCAGCAACTGCTCGCGCTCGAAGGGCTTGAGCACATAGTCGTAGGCGCCGTTGCGGATGGTGTTCAGCGCTTCCGAGATGTCATTTACCGCAGTGACCATGATCACGGGCATGTCGGCGTGGCGGGGAATTTCCTTGGCGTTCGCCAGCAGGACGTCGCCTCGCATCTCCGCCATCATCATGTCGGAGAGCATCAGCGCAAACTCCTCGCCCGAGTCCAGCAGGGCGAGAGCTTCCTTTCCGGAGGCGGCGGGAGTACAGGAGTAACCGGCTGCTCCCAGCATCGAGCACACCACCTCACGAATGGACTCCTCGTCGTCCACCACCAGAATGCGCTCTTGGGTCGCCGGATCCCGCACCGCGGGCTCATTGTACACGGTTTACCTTTAA
>Ga0335081_10006203_pt1 | contig 19015 bp, 18 predicted proteins | sample Lox_Sample_35_FD_206713 | JGI IMG/M metagenome (GOLD analysis project Ga0335081, IMG submission 206713) | Soil microbial communities from Loxahatchee National Wildlife Refuge, Florida, United States - Lox_Sample_3.5 | ecosystem: Environmental > Terrestrial > Soil > Wetlands | place: USA...
CGCCACGTTCGTGCGATGGATTTCGCCGCTCAGGACGTTCACGAGCCGGGCGTTTTTGAACAGCAATTCCGCCGGCTGTTCGCCGCGGGCAATGGCAAGCTTTTGTTGCAGGTTGCGCATTTGTTATTTGTTTTCCAATCGCGCCAAAGCGTCCTTAAAAAGTTGCTCGTCACCCCGGAAATTGGTCCGGCGCAATTGCTCAAGGATGACTCGCAACTCAATCAAGCCGGCGGCAGCCATTCTTTCCAAAACGCCTACCGTTCCCGCCACGCGCAACCCTTTGGCGGTAGCAACTTCTCTCGCATGGCGATCATCCAAGAGCAGCGCCGCGGCGTGAAGCTCCGCTGCCAGCGCGATGGCTTCCAGTTCGCCGAAGCCTAAATTTAAGTCGGTTTGGATTTTAGCTGGAGCTTTCACAGAAAGCCACCGTGGCGAAGCCGAAATCCAGGCACGCACTTGTTCCGGAGCAGCCGGGTGCAACAGTTCCGTCCGCACCGCCGGCGGAATCACAACTGCATCGTAAAGTTTGGGCAAACCGTCTATCGCTCCGACCAAAACGAGGTAGCGGACCGGGCTCGTGTCGGAAACGACGAGCGTCATGGGGACGCAGACCGGCCCAGCGAATCGTGGTCCTCCCGCAGCATATCTGCGGTGTAAGGATGCCGCGCGCCGCGCCGATCAAGAAACTTTTCCGTGTCCCACAAACTCAAGCCCAAAATTCGCCCGACAAACCCGATGGAAAATCGTCCGCTGCGGTAACCTTCAATTGCGACCGCTTCCACGACACGGCGCTCCACATCATGCGCAACCGTTCCCAATTCGTTTGCAATCTCGTCTGGAATGTTAATCGTCATAGCCAATAAAGCACTTTCGTATATCAGCGTAACGCGGACTTCCGGATTTGCAAGCTGAACACAATTAATTTCACCCCATCTTACTCCGCACGAAAATGAAATACAACACGAGCACGACGGCGAGCAGGTAGGTCAGCCAGCCGGCTTCACGCCCGCGTCCGCTGAACAGTTTGATGATGGGATAACTGATGAAACCCAACGCGAGGCCGTCGGCGATCGAATACGACAGCGGAATGCCAATCATCGTCAGGAACGCCGGTACGGATTCCGCGTAATCTTTCCAGTCAATCCGGGCGGCGTTCTGCGCCATCATTGCGCCGACGATGACGAGTGCGGGCGCAGTGATGGGCGGGTAACTGCCGACCATGGCGATCACCGGACTGAAAAACAGCGACAGCAGGAACAGCGCGGCCACCACCAGCCCGGTCAGCCCCGTGCGTCCGCCTTGCTCCACGCCCGCCGCGCTTTCGACGAAGCTCGTCACCGTGCTGGTGCCCAGGGCCGCGCCCGCCACCGTGCCGACCGCGTCGGACACCATCGCCTGCTTTGCGCGCGGCAGTTTGTTGTCGCGCATGAACCCGGCCTGTTCGCAAACGCCAATCAACGTGCCGATGGCGTCGAAGACGAGCATGAACAGAAATACAAAAACGAACGGCAGCATTGTCGGCGACAGCGCGTGAATGATGTCCATCTGGCAAAACGTCGGCGAGAGCGACGGCGGCGCGGCGACCACGCCTTTGGCCAGGGCAAACTGCTTTCCCAGCATCGAATTGGCAACCAAAGATGAGGATGGCGGCAAAGCCAGTTTCAACCCGATTGCCAGCGCGGTGGCCGCGACGATGCCCCACAGGATCGAGCCGCGGACTCTGCGAGCGTGCAGCACGGCCGTGGTCAGCAGGCCGGCGAAAAAAACCACCAGGTCGGGTGAAGTGAAGTGCGCGTTTAACTTCACCGCCGACCCGGGGTCTTTGACGATGACGCCGGCGTTTTGCAGCCCGATGAACGCGATGAACAGGCCGATGCCCGCCGCAATCGCGCATTTCAGGCTGGGACTGACCGCGTTGAAAATCATTTCACGCAGACCGACCAGTGACAGAATCAGGAAAAAAATTCCGGATATAAAAACGGTGCCGAGCGCCACCTGCCAACTGTTGGTGAAACCGGCGGCAGCGGCGCCTGGGATGGCGGAAAACACGAAGAAAAAGTTCTCGCCCATGCCGGGCGCTTGCGCGATGGGATAGCGCGCCAGGAACGCCATAAGCGCCGTGGCCAGCGCGGCGGAGAGACATGTCGCCGTCGTGATCGCGCCGAAATCCATCCCGGTCGCCATGCCGAACATTTTCCCGGACAATACGGCGGGTTGGACGAAAACGATGTAAGCCATGGTCAGGAAGGTCGTGATGCCGGCCAGCGCCTCCGTGCGCGCGGTGGTCCGGTTTTCTGATAGCTTGAAGAATTTTTCGAGCATGGCAACGAAGGTAAAAGGTAAGCCCCAAATTCCAAGCTCCAACATCCAGAGAAGCGCCAAGCTTCAAGCTCCAACCGGTTGTTGCCCGCTTCTGGATTGGGAGCTTGATGATTGAAATTTCTCTGGAGCTTGGTTGTTGAGGCTTGGAGTTTTTACATTCTGAATCGCAAACCAAATTGCCTCGCAGGTGGCGGGAGAGGCGAGCGCGACTTCGCCCTTGCCGGAACCAAACGCGGCCACGGCATCACGAATCGCCTCGCGCACAGAAATCGCCAGCATCAACGGCGGCTCGCCCACGGCCTTGCTGCCGTGAATCACATTTTTTTGGGTCGCGTTCCTGAGCAGGGTCACGTTGAAAATTTGCGGCATGTCGCTGACGGACGGGATTTTGTAAGTGTCGGGCGAATGCGTGAGCAACCGGCCCTCATCATCCCATTTGAGTTCCTCGGTGGTGAGCCAACCCATGCCCTGCACGAAGCCGCCTTCGATCTGGCCACGGTTGACGCCTTCGTTCACCGAGTCGCCTGCGTCGTGCAAAATGTCCACGCGCAATATCCGGTGCATTCCGGTGAAACCGTCCACTTCCACTTCTGTCACCGCCGCGCCGTTCGCAAAATAATGAAACGGCCGGCCATGCCCCGCCGCGCGATCGTACTGAATGCCCGGCGTGGCATAATAGCCCGTCGCGGAAAGGCTGATGCGTTGGACGTGAGCCGCCTGCACAACTTTACTGAACGAAATTTTTTGTTCGGGATATGCGCGATGAAAAACAAAATTGTCGGCGAAGACCAAATTATGCGTAGCGGCCGACGTGAGGAGGCTCTGGCTGTTTTCCACTTTCCGCTTTCCGCTTTCCGCTTTTAATTTGAGCCTCGTTACCTCGGCTGCTACCAACTCAAAGGCGACCGGCGCCAGCCGCGCGCATAAAATCTCGCAGGCATTTTTCACCGCCGCGCCGTTCATATCCGTGCTGCACGACGCCGCGGTGGCCGAGGTGTTTGGAACTTTGTCCGTGCTGGTCGGCATTACGCGGACCTTGTCCAACGAAACGCCCAACTCCTTCGCTGCGATCATGGCGATGTTCGTATGCACACCCTGGCCCATTTCCGTCCCGCCATGATTCACCTGCACGGTGCCGTCCTGGTAAATCAAAACCAGCGCGCCGGCCTGGTTCAGATGCGTGAGCGTGAAGGAAATGCCAAACTTCACCGGCGTCATTGCGAGGCCGCGTTTGCGATGCGGATGTTCCGCGTTCCATCCGGCAATTTCCGCGCGGCGATTTTCAAACGCGCTGCTCGCCTTCAATTCGCCCCAAATCCGCTGGAGGCGGTTGTCTTCGATCTCCTGTCCGTAATGTGTCGTGTTTGTCTCACCGCTGCCGCGATACAGATTTCGCTCACGGATTTCCTCGGGCGATTTGCCGAGCCGCCGCGCAATGCGATCAATGATTTCCTCGATGACGAGCATTCCCTGCGGTCCGCCGAAGCCGCGAAACGCCGTGTTCGACGCGAGATTGGTTTTGGCGACCTGGCCGCTGAACTCGACGCTCGGGACGTAGTAGGCGTTGTCCAGATGAAACAGCGCGCGGTCGGTCACCGGCATGGACAAATCGAGCGACCAGCCGCCGTTGGAAATGAGCGCGATTTTCGCGGCGAGCAAATCGCCATTGGAGCTGTAGCCGACTTTAAACTTTGCCAGGAACGGATGGCGCTTGCCGGTGAGCATCATGTCGAGGTCCCGGTTCACGCGCACGCGCACGGGACGTTTGGTTTTCGCCGCCGCCAAGGCGGCGAGCGCCGCGAAGGTGGCCGCCTGCGTTTCCTTGCCGCCAAAACCGCCGCCCATGCGCGGGCTTTGCACCACCACGTGGTTGACCGGCACGTCGAGCAGATGCGCGACGATGTTTTGCACTTCGGACGGATGCTGTGTCGAGGACATCACAAACATCGAGCCGTCCTCGCCGGATTCCGCGCACGCCGCCTGCATTTCGAGATAAAAATGCTCCTGGCTGGCGGTTAACAATTCGCCTTCGAGCACCTGTGGTGAACGCTTTAACGCAGCCTGAACATCCCCGCGCCGGATGAAATTCGGTTCGGTGTGAAAGCTGTTTTGCGCAATGGCAGCCTCGATGGTCAATGTTGGCGGCAACGGTTCGTATTCGACCGCCACTTTCGCCGCGGCATTACGACATGCCTCTTGCGTGTCACCGACGACCAGCGCGATGATTTGGCCGTGATAAAAAACTTCCTTGTCGGCCAGCAAAATTTCGTCGTGCCGCACGGCGCCGACGTCATTCAGACCGGGCACGTCCTCCGCCAGCAAAACCGCGGCGATGCCGGGCATCTGGCGCGCGGCGGAGGCATCGCGCTTGAGAATCTTCGCCCGGGCGTGCGGTGAGCAAACCAACCAGACCTCGAGCATGTTCTTCCGCGCGGCGAAATCGTCCGTGTAAACCGCCTCGCCGGTGACGTGTTTGTGGCCGCTTTCGTGGGGTGTAGCGTGCTGCCGGCGTCCCGCTGGCAGTTCCAACTTTCTTTCCAGATCTTCCGGCAAGATGCCGGAAGCACGCTCAAAATAGAATTTCTCGAGCAAGCTGGCGACCAATCCGCTCCGATAATCCGCCGAACCGCGCACATCGGAGATAGGTGTGAACTCGGCCCGTAAAAGCGGCAACACGTTTTCGATGATTTCTTCGCTCCAGACTTTTCCGAGCAGCGCCGACTCGGTTTTCTTTGCGCGTGCGGGCATTGCCGCAACGCCGCCGTAGGCCAGGCGCGCGTGCCGCACAACGTTTTGCTTGTCCAGGTCCACCGTCAAGCAGGCCGCGACCGTGCTGATGTCCATCTCGCGCCGCTTGGAAACCTTGAACCACGAGCGTTTGCGCGTCAGGCCCGGTTTTGAAATGCCGCGCGGCACGATGACGGTTTTCAAAATTTCGCCCGGCTGGAGGGCGGTCTTGCGGTAGGCGACGAAGAACCGGTCAATCGGCAGAATCCGTTCGCCATTCGCCGACGCGAGCGCCACTTTTGCATCCAGCGCCAGCAGCACGGGCGCGCTGTCGCCGATGGGCGAGGCGGTGACAAGGTTGCCGCCCATCGTGGCGCGATTGCGAATCTGCCGCGAACCGAACACGCGCAGCATGTCGCCAAGCGCGGGAAATTCTTCGGCCATTTTTTCTTCGATTTGCGTGAGCGTCACCGCGGCTCCGATGTGCCATTCGGTCGCGGTGGATTTAATCTCCTTCAATTCCGGCACGGCTTCGACGGAAATGAGCGTCGGGAATTTCTGGTAACGCTTGGTGATGTCGAGGCCGAGTTCCGTCGCGCCCGCGATGAGGCGGGCGTCGGGGTTTTCTTTTGTCAGACGGAACAGTTCGGTGAGCGAAGTTGGACGAAAGAATTTTTCTCCGGCAAATTCGTATTCCGCCGCGCCCGGGTTGGCGTGGGACTTTTTTAGCCGCTCGGAAAAAATATCCTCGCCGTCTCTCGCATGGCGTTCAGCGAACGCCTCGACGGCCGCGTCGCGAATGGGCCGGTAGCCGGTGCAGCGGCACAGGTTGCCGGAGAGTTGATCGTCCAGAGCGTCGTGCGTGCGGAGGTCGTCACGGTAATAGCCCTCGAAGAGCGAGCAGATGAAGCCGGGCGTGCAGTAACCACATTGGGAGCCGTGGTTCTCGACCATCTTGCGCTGAACCGGATGCAACTTCCCGAAATCCGAATTCCGAATTCCGAATTCCGATTTTGCGATGCCTTCCACACTCACAACCTCGCGTCCCGCGAGCAGGCAGATCGGCATAAGGCAACTGTTCACTGCGCGATAAACCGGTTGGCCGTGTGCATCCCGCTCGACGAGGGCAATGGAGCACGCGCCGCAATCGCCTTCGGCGCAACCTTCCTTCGTACCGGTCAGCCCGCTGCCGCGCAAAAATTCCAGCAGGGTCGTGTTGGGAGAACAATTTTCAACCCTGACGACCCGGCCGTTCAGGACGAATTGTAAAGCGGTGGTCATAAAACCACTGGACACATGATACTCGAAAATGCGGCTGGCGGTAACGAAAAATTCAAATATCCGCCAAGCGGCGCCGGTTTGCCCGGCATAAGCACATAAACCGGGCAAATACAGCCGTTCTCCGGGTGCGACCCGTGAAATAAGCGCGCGTTGAAACTACTCCGCCGCCGAGGACAGCTTCGTTTGAATTCTTGCAATCGCCGAGCAAACCGTGAAATATAGAGTTGTTTCCTTTTGCCGGCGTTACCGATGAGGAAGAAAGCCAAATCAAATCGTGCCCATTCGGTCCAACCCCGGTTCCGCATCCATTGCGGCGGCGACATTGCGTTGGGACCGGGCAAGGCGGACTTGCTCGCGCTAATCGGGCAGACCGGTTCCATCAACAAGGCGGCGAAACGGATGGGCATGTCCTACATGCGCGCCTGGTCGCTCGTCCGGATGATGAACCGTTGCTTCAAGAAACCGCTCGTCCTCGCGAAGCACGGCGGCGAAGGGGGCGGGGGCGCGGAATTGACGGAAACGGGGCGCCGAATGCTGGCGCTTTACCGCCAAATGGAGTCAAAGGCCGCCAGATCAGTGCAGGCGACCTGGAAAAAAATTCAGCCGCTTCTCAAATTGTAGCCTTGTTCCGGCTGGCTGCGCACACAGTTCGCTCGTTATATTTGACAGGATATAACGAGTGTGATGAAATGCGCGCCAGGTGAAGAACCCATTGGCTGCAAAATCATTCGCGCGCGGGCTGGCGTTCACGCTGGTCGAGTTGCTGGTGGTCATTGCCGGGGTCGCCGCGCTCGCCGCCATGCTTTTGCCCGCGCTGGCGAAAGCGAGGGACAGAGCGCGTTCAGCTCAATGCGCTGACAATCTTCGTCAGTGGGCGTTGGCCTATCGGCTGTATGCGGACGATAACGACGACTTTCTTCCGCGTCGCGGCCAGGGCGTGCAGGTGCTGGCGGAAATTGATCGCCCCGCGGATTGGTTCAACGCGCTGCCGGTTTATTTCGGACAGTCTTCGTTTCAAATGATGGTTTCAAACAACGCAACGCCCGCCGCCCACGACCAATCCGTCTTCATCTGTCCGGCGGCCGATAATCCAGGTGCAACTTATTTTCTGCCCTACGGTATGAATATGAATCTTTGCCCGTGGAATCTGCCCGTGGCGACCAAGTTCGGCCAGGTGGTGGAACCGGTCTGTGTCGTCGCGATGGCCGACGCGCCCGGGCCTTATGCCTCGACGTATCCATCCAGCCAGCCGTACAGCGTCGTCGCCCGTCACGCCGGACGGATCAATTTGTTATTCCTGGCCGGTCAGGTGCAGTCCTTCGCCGGTTCCTATGTTGGCTGCGGCGCGGGCGATCCCGGACTGGCCGATGTGCACTGGCTCACCGGCACGGCCAGCGATGCGAGCGCCCACAACTATTGACAATTTCGAAAGCGCCGTGAAAAACCGATTCCCAATTTTGTTCGCGCTGCTGCTGCTTTTGCTGCTGGCCCTGTCGTGTAGCCGCAAGGTTGAAGCGCCGTCGGACAGTCACGTTGTTCGTTGCGCCGTCATCGGCGGCATGACCATGACGGGTCTGTGGCCGGAGATTGCCAAAATGTTTGAGGCGCAAACCGGCTACCGGATCGAAGTCGTGGCGACCGGCCCGCGGCCCATCCTCGATGCGGCCATGCGCGCCGGAAAGGTGGATTTGCTCACGATGCACTCCGGCGACATCACGACCGACCTCGTGGCGGATGGTTACGGCGTCAACATGCGGCCGTGGACACGCAACGAATTATGCATCGTCGGCCCGCCGGACGACCCGGCGCACATCCGGGGCGTGACCAACGGCGCCGCCGCACTCCGCAAAATCGCCGAGAGCAGGGCACGCTTCGTGGATTTTGAAGGCATCGGCAGCCGCGAACTGGTGCACACCCTCTGGCGGCTCGCTGGAACCGAACCGAAAGGTGATTGGGTTCTCAAAGACGATACGGTTTCCAGGTTTAACATCCTGCAATTTGCGCGTACGAACGACGCTTATGTGGTGGTCGGATATATTCCAGCGCAAACGGGCAGAATGCCCGCGAACGGAATGGAAATCCTGGTCAAAGGTGATCCGGTCATGCGGCGGCCGTTCATCGTTATGGAAACGAATCCCCAAAAGTTCCCGCAGGTCAATTATGCTGGAGCGCAGGCATTGTCCGACTTTCTGCTTTCCGACCAGGTGCAACATTTCCTGCTGGAATTTGGCCGCCAAACCAACGGGCCGGGACCGCTCTTCTTTCCAGTAACAACTGTTCACAAATGAATCACCATGTAAAAAACAAGCAGGCACAATGAAACCGAACACCAACTCATTGATTGCCGCTACCTGCGGCATAATGCTCGCCTTTCCCTTTTTGGGCGAAGCGGACACATCGTTTATCATCACCACCACCAGCGCCGACGCGTTTCTCTCGGCTGCCAATCCCACCTTGAATTTTGGCGGCGCCGGTACGCTGGCCATTGCTCCGGCGTCATCGGCCAAAGGCGAATTTGACAGCGTGATCATGTTCAACACTGCCAGCGCAGTCGCTCAGTTCAACACCACCTACGGCACGGGCAATTGGACCATCACCGGTCTAAAGTTATCGTTGGCCAGCAACTTCGGCACCCAGGGCGCCGTTCCGAATAACAGTCTGCTGAACACCGTCAGCGGCGGCAGTTTCGGGGTTGACTGGCTGGCGGACGACAGTTGGGTGGAAGGCACGGGCGGTGGCAACGGCGCCGCCAACGGAGCCGTATGTTTCAATTCGATTCCCAGTTTGCTCTCGCCAGCCTACGACCCGCTGGGCACTTATACTTACACCCCTCCGGGCAACAATGTTTATGCCAATTATTCCCTGACCCTCGACGCCAATCTCGTGTCCAACGTTACCGCTGGTGGAGCTGTTTCGCTTTATTTTTACGCGGCGGACAACCAAATCGGTTATCTTTTCAATTCCAAAGAATTTGCTTCCAATCACCCCGAGCTGACAGTCACGGCAACTCCCGTTCCGGAGCCGGCTACGGCTGCGTTACTGGCTGTATCACTCGGCGGCTTCCGGTTTTTGCGCAGCCGGACAGGGAAGAAATGAGCCGCGGTCAGACATTAGCTTTGGCAGTTGCGATGCTGGGCTTTGGTTCAATCGTAGAGGCGCAAGTTACTTATACCGGCACGGACTACGCCGATGCGTTCCTCGCCACAGGTTCATCGAATAATCCGGAAGGAAGCGATTTGACCGGGTTAAATTTTGGAGGCGCGGGCACGCTGGTCGTCGCTCCCGCGGCATCGGTTAAAGGAGAGTTTCAGAGCGTTCTTGAGTTCAATCTCACCAATGCCTTTGGCCTGTTCAACACCAATTTTGGCGCAGGCAATTGGACGGTCACCGGTGTTTCACTCAAGTTAGCCGGCAACTACGGCACGGCCGGCGTACAGCCGAACAATGCGATTTTCCCGGTCATCAGCGGTGGCAATTTTGTCATCGAATGGCTCTCAACGAACGGTTGGCCTGAGGGAACTGGAACACCCAACCTGCCGACCATGAACGGTGTTACCTACGATTCGCTTCCCGGGCTGCTGTCCGGGCCACACAAAATTCTTTGCACCAACACCTATTCGCCACCGGGCAACAACGTGCCGATCACTTATACCTTGCCGCTCGATACAAATCTCGTGGCTGAAATTTCAGCCGGCGGTGACGTGACACTTCTTTTTTACGCGGCGGACGATCAGATTGGTTATCTGTTCAATTCTTACAGCTACGGACGCGGCAATGAGCCGTTGATCAATGTCACCGCCACGTTGAACGCGGTGCAGCCAAAAATTCTTTACGGCTATTTTACGAACGCGAACTTTCATCTCACCGCCCTCGGCGTGACGAACTGGCAATACCTGGTGCAGGCTAACACCGATTTGACGACGACCAACTGGCAGACGGTTGGCACGGCGGTGGCCGACGGCACAGGGTTGATTCAATTCGACGACACCACGGGCTCGAACCAACCCCAGCGCTTTTATCGGCTTTCCCATTGAATTTGTGTGAAATTATTTTTATGAAACAGAGGCTCCCAACAAAATCCGGAGGCAAAGATCAATCATGCAGGACCTGACCGCGCTCAATTGGGGGATTTTGTTCGCCGCAGTTTTTGCGGTGGCGTTTTTTTATTCGTCGGTGGGGCATGGCGGCGCGACGGGCTATCTGGCCGCTCTGGCGCTGCTCGGCGTCGCACCCGCCTCCGCGCGCGTGGCGGTGTTGATCGCCAACGTGCTTGTGGCTGGCATTGCCTGGTGGCAGTTCTGGCGCACTGGCCATTTCAACTGGCGCGTGCTGCTTTCGTTTGTGATCATCTCCACGCCTTGCGCCTGGCTTGGCAGCCGTATCCGTATCAGCCCCGAGGTTTATGAAATTGTACTCGGTAGCGTGCTGGCTGCCGCCGGGCTGACCTTGTTGTTCCGGGCGCGCTGGCAGACCGATGATGTGCCCATTCAAAAATTTCTCCTGCCGCCCGCCCTGCTCATCGGTGCCGTGCTCGGATTTCTCGCGGGCCTGACCGGCATCGGCGGTGGCGTCTTTTTGAGTCCGCTACTTTATGTGTTTCGCTGGGTAAAACCGAAAACCACCGGCGGCATCGCGGCGGGTTTTATTGTGCTCAATTCCATCTCTGGACTCGCTGGCACGGGCTGGGAAAAAATCACCCACGCCGGGCCGCTGCTCTGGCTTACGCTGCCCGCGGTTGCCGGCGCCATGCTCGGCACACATTTCGGGGCGCGCCGCTGGAGCAGTGTCACATTCAGCCGCGTGCTGGCGTGCGTGCTGATTTTTGCCGGCGGAAAGTTGTTGTTTGAAGCCATCCGTTCATTGATTGTCTCAACGGCGACGCTTAATCCGTCATAACATTTGAAAATGCGCGTTTTATTTTTTGCCCAACTCAAGGACGTGACTGGCTGTGATTCGGTCGAAATCGCGCTGGCGTCGCCGCTGAACACGGAACAACTGTGGTCGGAATTATTGAAGAATTTTCCGAAGCTGGCAGCCTATCGCGCCAGTGTCCGGCTCGCGAAAAATTGCGAATACGCCGAGCCGAACGCGGTTTTTGCCGGTGACGATGAAGTTGCGATAATTCCGCCGGTGTCCGGTGGCTGAAAGTTTTGCATGGAAATCGAAATCCAAATCACGCATGAGCCGATCGCGGAACGTATTCCACCGCCGCAATGGTGGCCGTCTGCAAAGACCGGGGCGTGGCTGGAATTTCGCGGGGTTGTGCGCGACGAAGAAAACGGCCAGGCCATTTCCGCGCTCGAATACGAAGCCTATCCCGAAATGGCTGAACGCGAAATCCGGCGCATCCTCAAATCGCTCGCGGCGAAACACGCGTGCCTCGCCGCAAAAGTGATTCATCGCGTCGGCATGATCCCGGTTGGCGAGACGGCTATTTACGTCGGGGTGGCGTCGCCACATCGCGGCGAGGCGATTGCGTTGCTTGCAGAATTCATGGACTGTCTCAAACAGGACGTGCCCATCTGGAAAAGGCGCGCGCTAGCGGAATCGGATAGGGTGGGGCCGACCTGCCGGTTGGCCGGGACGCGCAGCAGCGCGTCCCTACCAGAGAATAAAAAGTCCGTCGTTCTTTCTCTGGATGAAGCCCGGGCCGAAATCCGTTCGCGCTGCCAGCCGTTGCCCGGCGTGCGCGTGCCGTTGAACGATGCCCTTGGCCACGTGCTGCGCGAAACAGTCTGCGCGCTGGAAGATTTGCCGGATTGCGACCGTTCCACCCGCGACGGCTACGCAGTTTTGCAGAACGATGCTTCTGAAACGTTTCAGGTCGTGGACACGCTCCACGCCGCCGATTGGAAACCGCGCGAATTGAAAACCGGCCAGGCCGTTCGCATCGCCACCGGCGCGCCGTTGCCATGCGAAAATTTGCGCGTCGTTATGCAGGAACATGTCGAGCGCGCCGGCGATCAAATCCGAATCGTGAGACGCGAGAATGGATTGAATCTTCGCAAACGCGGCGAAGACGTCAGGGCAGGGGAGCCGCTCGTGTCAGCCAGCTTGCGTCTGGACGCGGGTAAACTGGCGTTGCTGGCGAGCGGCGGTTGGGCCCAACCGCTCGTCAGCCCGCGCTTGCGCATCGTTCATTTCACAACCGGCGACGAAATTGTCCCGCCCGACCAGCCGCTGAAACCCGGACAAATCCGCGACAGCAATTCGATTTTGATTCGCAGTCTGCTTCAACGTTTTCCGTGTGAATTGGAACAGGCGCACCTGCCCGAGGATTTCGAAAAGGCGAAATCCGTAATTTTGGAATTTGGTGACACATCACCGCTTTCCTCGGCGCGACGTGTCGCATCGTCCCAGAGCGCGGACATATCCGCGCATTCCAAACTTCAAGTTCCCGGCGCAGATGTGTTACTGATCTCTGGAGGTGCGAGTGTCGGAGACAAGGATTTCACGCGCCCACTGCTGGAGTGGCTCGCGTTTGAAATTGTTTTTTCGCAAGTCAGTGTGCGTCCCGGTCGGCCGCTCGTCTTTGGTACAAATGGTAAAAGTATTGCCTTCGGATTGCCGGGAAATCCGCTGTCGCATTTCGTTTGTTTTCATTTGTTTGTTGCCACGGCGCTGGCGCGGCTGGTTGGCGCGGAACCGCCTATGTTTCAGCGCGGGCGACTTGCGGCGAAATTGGAGGACGAGCCGAATCCGCGCGAAACTCTTTGGCCGGCGCGTTTGGATTCGGCAGGGTTGCATCCGCTGAAGTGGTCGAGTTCCGGTGACGTGACTTGCCTGGCAGCGGCGAATGCGCTGGTTCGCGTGCCGGCGAACGGCGGCTCGATTGAAGCTGGCGCAGAGGTGGATTTTTTGCGATGCAGTTAAATGGGTAGCAGCGGACGTAAGTCCGCTCTAACCTTCTGATGAGAAGTATATGAAATGAGCCGACTCACGTCGGCTGCTACGAAATGAAAATAAAAACATTTTCACATCTGAATACGGCGGGAGCGGCGCGCATGGTCAACGTCGGACACAAGCCGGTCCAGCGGCGGCGGGCAGTCGCCGGGGGGAAGTTGGTTTGCGCCCCGGCGACGGTCCGCGCGCTCAAAAAAAATGCGTTGCCGAAAGGCGACGTATTAACCGTGGCGCAAATCGCCGGCATTCAGGCTGCCAAACGCACGGCGGAATTGATTCCGTTGTGTCATCCGTTGCCCCTGCATCACGCCGAGATCAATTTCCGCGTCCGCGCCTCGGCGGTTGAAATCATTTGCGCCGCCGAAACCAGCGCCCAAACCGGCGTGGAAATGGAGGCGTTGACCGGCGTGGCGGTGGCGGCGTTGACGCTTTACGACATGTGCAAGGCCGTGGACAAAACGATGCGCATTGAAGGAATTCGGGTTGTGGAGAAGATAAAAATATGACGGCGATTTCACTTACGTCAGGCGCCCCCTCAACCGGACCTTCTCCCCCGGTGGAGGAGAAGGTGTCCGAAGGACGGATGAGGGGGACAAATTTCCGACCATGAAAATCGGACGCCTCACCATCAGCGACCGGGCGAGCGCGGGTGTCTATGCCGACCGCAGCGGGCCGGAGATTGAAGCGGTGCTGCGTGAGTTTCTTGGCAACGACGTCGTTTTCGAGGCGAATATCGTGCCGGACGAAGTGGAAAAGATTTCGGCGGCGCTGAGAAAGTTTGCGGACGAACAGAAATGCGCTATGATTGTCACGACGGGCGGCACGGGCATCACGCCGCGCGACGTGACACCGGAGGCGACCCGCGCCGTGCTGGAAAAGGAACTGCCCGGGTTCGGCGAAATCATGCGCGCGCAATCCTTCGCCAAAGTGAGGACGGCGATTTTATCGCGTGCGGTGGCCGGGACGCGCGGCGCATGTTTGATTGTGAATCTGCCGGGCAAACCGTCGGCAGTGCGCGAGTGTCTGGAAATTTTGACACCGGCTATCCGCGAGTGCCTGGCGCATTTGCGGGGCGACAATCCGCATTGCGAGAAATGAAAATGGTTGCAAGAAATGCAATGTTGGTCGGCCCCGAGCCGCAAGGTTCTCCCTCTCCGCTCCCTCGGAGGGAGGGGAGAGGGCCGGGGTGAGGTGAGGGTTTTGCAACCGCCTGCAACTGAGCAAAATGTAAAAAATGGATTCGTTTGGACGACAAGTTGATTATCTGCGCATCTCGGTGACCGACCGGTGCAACGAGCGCTGCCTCTATTGCATGCCGGAAGGTTACAAAGGCTGGGAAAGCAAGCCGGACCATCTGACCGCCGATGAAATCGTCCGCGTCGTCCGCGTGGCGGCGGGCTTGGGCTTCCGCAAATTCCGGCTGACGGGCGGTGAACCGCTGACGCGTAGCGACGTTCCGGACATCATCCGTGCCATGACGGTGATCCCCGGTGTCGAATGCGTGGGTTTGTCCTCCAACGGCACACGACTGGCCGCGCTCGCGCAGCCGCTCCGCGACGCCGGCCTGCGCACGGTAAATGTGAGTCTCGACGCTTTGGACCCGGAAATTTACCACCGGATTACCGGCGGCGACGTGGCGCGGGTGCTGGCCGGCATTCAGGCGGCATTGGCGGCGGGTTTTGAGCGCGTCAAATTAAACTGCGTGCTCATGCGGAACGTGAATGAGCGGGAACTCTGGCCGCTGGTCTTGTTTGCCGCCGAACACGGCTTGCCGCTGCGGCTCATCGAGCTGATGCCACTCACGACGACGGAAGTCTTGACGGAGAAAAATTTTCTGCCATGCGGCGAGGCGATGCAAATGCTGGCGCAGAAAGATGAATTAATTCCGCAACCCGACCGCCGCCTTGGCCATGGGCCGGCAAAATATTATTTGCTGAAACAGACCGGCGCACTCGTCGGCTTCATTGGCGCGCTTACGAACGAGCATTTCTGCGAGAAATGCAACAAGATGCGGCTGACCGCCGACGGAAAGATACGTCCGTGCCTGGGCAACCACGTCGAGGTGGACTTGCGCGGCGCGCTGCGGCACGGCGCCGATGACCAGGTATTGCGGGAACTGCTGGAATCGGCCTTGCGAATAAAGCCGCAGGAACACGAGTTCCGCAAAAACTACCAGCCTTGCCGTCCCATGACCGCCATCGGCGGGTAATGAGATTTTCGTAGCAGCCGGCATGAGCCGGCTCTTTTTTTCTTTTAAGAATTTTGAGCGGACTCACGTCCGTTGCTACGAACAAAGCTATTCCTCGAAGCAGGAGCGGGAGGAATTGCAGGTGTCCTTGTGGGCGGGCTGGTCGTCTACGCCGACGACGGATTGCGTGCGGTTGCACCAGAAATGGCAGGGTGTGGTTTGCCCGCCTTCCTTGTCCGCAAAGGCTTCCTCCGGCGTCGCGCCCACATACATTGATTTCGTCCGCAGATGCTTGCAAAAAGTCGCGTTCATGGTTCACCCCGTGGCGTAGCAGGCTCCACCCCGCGGGGCGAGCCTTTCAGTTTGAGCAGCGTGCGCCGGATGAGCGCGTGCGCCATCGGCATCTTGTAGGCGTTGTGCTCCAGCGGCTTGGCATCCTTCAAAATCAGGTCCGCCACCTGCGACGCGATGTCGTCGTCCAGCGTTTTGCCGTCGAGAAAATTGTTGGCCGCGGCGATTTGATGCGGCACGGGCGAAATGCTGCCGAGCGCGACACGCGGCTGGCTTAACTTTCCGTCAACGATATTCGCCGCCGCGGCACAACTGACCAGCGCCCAGTCAAACGTGTGCTTGTCGCTGACCTGCAAATACGCGCTGCGGTTGCGCGCGGTCGGAATTTCCACGCGCAAAATCAGGTCGCCGGGCGTGAGCGAATTGTGCACGGCCGGCTCCGTCCAGGCCTGCTGGTAAAGGTCAGCCATGCTCAACCGGGTTTCTTTGCCGTCGCGCAACACGATGGCCGTGGCGTCGAATGCGGCAAAGGTGGTGCCCAGACTCGACACGACCGGGCTGATGCAGTCGTTGCCGGTGAACAGGCTGTGGTAGCGGTTCTCGCCGTGCCGCGCGTAACAAAGCTCGCCGCCTTTCTTGAGGCATTGCACGTCGCGCTGGCGGTAATACCAGCAGCGCGAATGTTGCGCCAGGTTGCCGCCGATGGTGGCGACGTTGCGGATTTGCGGCGAGGCGATTTCCGCGGCGGCATCGTGCAGGCCGGGAAAAACCTTCTCAATTTCAGCGTCGTGCTCGAGTTCCGCGATGGTGACGAGCGCGCCGATGGTCCAGTTTGTTTTGCCGCGCTCGATTTTACTCAGGCCGGGCAACGATTTGATATTGACGAGAATGTTCGGGCCGGGAATGAGGTAATCCTTGAGCAATCCGAGCAGGTCGTTGCCGCCGGCGAGGTAGGCGCCGTGGTCGGCGACAAGCTGGGAGGCGCTGTCGGTGGAGTGCGCGGTGGCGTATTCAAAAGCTTTCATGCGGGTCAAGCGGTTGGAGGCGGCACTTTGCCGAGCGCGGCCAGCACTTTCGCCGGCGTGATGGGCAAACTGGAAACGCGCACGCCAATGGCGTTGGCGACGGCGTTGGCGATGGCAGCGGCCGTTGGCACGGTAGCCGGTTCGCCGATGCCGATGACGCCGCGTTCGGGCATGTTCAACAGAACAACCTTGATGTCCGGCACGTCGGCGATGCCGGGCAGTTTATAGGTTTCAAAATTCGGATTCAGCACCACACCCGACAAATCATCCATCACACGCTCTTCATAAAGCGCGTAACCCATGCCCATGATGATGCCGCCGTTGATCTGGCTCTCGAGCGTGAGCGTGTCAATGAGGAGACCACAATCATGAACGGCGAGGACTTTCTTCACCGTGACCAGGCCGGTCTCGGTGTCCACGGCAACCTCGGCGAATTGCACACCGTAAGCCGGATTGGAGGAAAGAGGATGGCCCGGATCGCCCGGTTGCCAGTGGCCGTGGACGGTGAGCGGTGTGACGCCGAGTTTTTTGCACGCGGCAAACCAATTTTCCCCGCGTGCGTCGGCGATGCCAGTCTGCGTCTGCAATTGCTGCAACGCCTTGGTGCAAATATCATAAACGGTCGGCGAAACCGAGGCGCAGGTGGTGCTGCCGCCGCTGCCGGGGCCGGGCGGGAAATTCGTGTCGCCCACTTTAACCGTGATTTGCTCCGGTTTGAGACCAAGCATTTCCGCCGCAACGACGGCGATGACCGTTTTGGTGCCGGTGCCGATGTCCTGCACGCCCAGGCGGAACTCAACACTGCCGTCAGGATTGATTTGGGCTTCGCCTTGCGTTTGCCGGCTGGGGCCTCCAGCGGGCCACGCGGCGCCCGCGCAGCCGACACCGGTTTTCACCACCCCGGGCGAACTGCCGGGTTTCTGGTATTTTTCCTTCCACCCGAACTTTTCCGCGCCGATTTGGAATTCGCGCCGGCGGGTTTCCACGGGATCATTTTTCAGCCGGAACTCGACCGGGTCCATGCCGAGCTTCACGGCGAGGTCGTCCATGGCACTTTCCATGCCGAAGGATGCGGGCGGATTTCCCGGCGCGCGAAAGGCGCGGGCGGAACCGGCGTTGACAGCGACAGCCCACTGTTTCACACGAGTGTTTGGAACCTGGTAGAGGTAAGGCATGGTGAGGGCTGCGCCGCCGCCGCCACCGCCAGCGTCACCGCCCGCGCCGATGCCGGCAGTGCCATAATTTTCCGCATCAAAGGCGTGCAACGTGCCGTCGGCGAGCGCGCCCATTTTGATTTTTTGAAAGCTGGACGGGCGGTTGCCGACGGCCAGGGCATTATCGAATCGCGTGAGCATCAGCCGGACCGGCGCTTTGGCCTCGCGCGAAAGCCGCGCCGCCAGCACGCCTTCCACGCCGGCGCCGAATTTGGAGCCGAAGCCGCCGCCCATGAATTCGGTGATGACGCGCACCTTGCTTTGATCCAATTGCAGCGCACCCGCCAGACCGTCGCGTACGCTCGAAATGCCCTGCGTGGAAGTCCAGGCCGTCACGCCATCGTCCGTCCACGAAACCGTGCTGCCGTGCGTTTCCATCGGATGATGAATCTGCACCGGCGTCGTGTAAAAGCCTTCGATGACCGCGGCGCATTTGCCGAAGGCCTCGTCCACGTTGCCGCGTTCGCGTGACCGGCCCGGTGCCGCATTGGGCCTGCCCTCCCAAACCTGAGGCGCGTCATCCTTCCGCGCTTCGTTTTCGTTGACAGCGAATTCCTGGCGCGGCTCGGCTTTGACTTCGATGGCGCGCAAGGCGTCGAGACACGCTTGCCTGGTCGTGCCCGCGACGGCGGCGAGTTCCTCGCCATAAAAGCGGACGGTGAATTCGCCGTCGCGCGCCTTCACGGCGGCTTTGATGCCGGGAATTTGCCGCGCCTTGTCCAGGTTGATTTCCAATATTTTTGCCGCCGGCCATTTCGACCGGAGAATCATGCCGTAGAGCCAGCCATCGGCCTGGATGTCGGAGGAATAACGCGCCTTGCCCGTCACTTTGGCCGCCGCGTCCACGCGTGGCGTGGATTGGCTGATGTAATTGGTTTGTGCCGGCCAGCTAGACATAAATCATCACAGGGTTGACAGGTGACGCCGCTTGAGTAGCGCAGGTTGGCAATCTGCCGATTCGCCGACTGGCAGTCGGCTGGGCGTTTGAATTTTGCGAGGTCTGCGGATTGCCAATCCGCGACACAGCAGGCTGCCAGTCTGCGCTACAATTCAAACGCAAAGCC
>Ga0335081_10006204_pt1 | contig 19013 bp, 17 predicted proteins | sample Lox_Sample_35_FD_206713 | JGI IMG/M metagenome (GOLD analysis project Ga0335081, IMG submission 206713) | Soil microbial communities from Loxahatchee National Wildlife Refuge, Florida, United States - Lox_Sample_3.5 | ecosystem: Environmental > Terrestrial > Soil > Wetlands | place: USA...
AGGCTGCTGCCCAGCAACGGCTCCAGCAGCTGGTGCGCCTGCTGGATTTCGGTGACCACGATGCCGTGCTTGAAAAACGTGGCCGCGGCCAGCACCAGGATGGCGGCGTTGACCAGCAGGGCGCCGGTCAGCGCAACCACCGACTCGATCAGGTTGTAATGGCACGCTTCGCGGCGCGCATCATCCCCCTCGGCGATGCGCCGGGTCTGGACCAGGGCGGAGTGCAGGTACAGGTTGTGCGGCATCACCGTCGCTCCAATGATGCCGATGGCCACATACAACATGCCGGCCTGATGAAAGTGTGGCGTCACCATCGCCCGGCCCATCTCCAGAAAGCTGGGCTGGGTCTGCGGCAGAATGAAGATCTCGATGAAGTAGCAGACCGCGATGGTGCCGATCAGCACCAGCACTACCGCTTCGATGGTGCGCATCCCCAAGCCTTGCAGGCCCAGGATCAGAAGCACGTCCAGCCCGGTAATGATCACCGCCCACAGCAGCGGAATGTGAAAGAGCAGGTTCAGCGCCACCGCGCTGCCCAGCACCTCGGCCAGGTCGCAGGCCCCGATCGCCACTTCGCTCAGCAGCCAGTTCGGCCAGCGGGTCCACTGCGGATACCAGTCGCGGCAGCACTGCGCCAAATCCTTACCCGTGACCACGCCCAGCCGCGCCGCGATCACCTGCATGAAGATCGCCATCAAGCTGGCCAGCCCGATCACCCACAGCAGCCCGTACTTGAATTGCGCCCCGCCTTGCAGGTCCGTGCCCCAGTTGCCCGGATCCATGTAGCCCACGCTGACCAGGATCGCCGGCCCGACAAACGCGCGCCACTGCTCCCAGAAGCCCGCCTGCTGATGGGGCACCGCAACCGTGCTGTGCAGCCCCTCCAGCGACACCTGGCCGGCAGGACTCAGGCCGTCTGTGGCCTGGCTGGGTCCTGTAGGGTCTTGTGATAGCGCTGCGTTGTCCATGAAATGTGCCGGCCATTGTGGTGGAAGACAACCCACAATTTAATCGGAGTATATCACGATCAATTAACTGGAGTTAATCCAGACGTGGTTGCTGGAGATGGGCAACCCAGATCTTGTCCGCCGCCGGGCCGCCCAGTTGGATCCGATGACGATCAATGGCAAGGGAGAGCGTGCCGTCGTAATTGCGCTCCTCCACCTTCAGGGCGGCGCCGGGCCGGATCGCCTTGGCTTCCAGGAACTCCAGCAGCTGGCGATCGCGCTCGTAGACACTCAGCACGCTATAGCGACCTCCAGGCTTGGCCTCGGAGAGCAGCAGCAGGCCGCGCTTGCGCTTGGCACGGGGACTTTCCGGGATCGGTGAGTTGCCGTGCGGGCAAGGCCCGCTGCGGCCCAGCTTGCGCGCCAGCAGCTCCTCGAAGTCGCCGGAGACGGCGTGCTCCAGCCGCTCGGCCTCATCGTGGACCTTGTACCAGGCCATGCCGAAGATCTCATGCAGCATTCGTTCGATCAGATGATGGCGTGTCGCCAGCTGGTGCGCGATCTTGCGGCCTGCGGCAGTGAGCAGTACGTGCCCATCCGGCCGGACGGCAACCAGGCCGTCGCGCTTCAGCCGCCGCAGCGCCATGGTGACCGCCGGCGCCGAGACCGCGAGCCACTCGGCCAGGCGCGCCGCAATCACCGATTCGCCCTCGCCCTCCGCCTCCAGGATGGCCTTCAGATAGTCTTCTTTGGAAACCGTGATCATGGAGTTGGCTGCTTACAGTTAACTCCGGTTAACGGCAAATTGCAACCGAGGACTCAGGATCGAGGCTTGACGTCCTCGGGCTGCGGCCGGGCTTTAGGAGCACTGCGCAAGAACTTCATTAGCCTGTTGCCGGTCGCGTCGCCCGCACGCCGGCGAAAAAATTTCTTAGCCGAAGCACACAGGTTCGGGGAAACTGTCGATCTACTCACGACTCCGCCCTCTATCAGCAATTCTGCCAGGGCGAGGAGCCCGATGCCAAGTGGAGTGTCCCGCCGGCGCAACGGGGGCCCTCGCGTTTGACATCTTCCTCGCCCCGCCCCTACTCTTTTCTTTCGCTCTCGCTCGGCGGAAACTGTTCATGAAAGTCCTCGTCCTCGGTAGTGGCGGCCGCGAACATGCCATCGTCTGGAAGCTGCGCCAATCCTCGCGCATCAGCAAGCTGTATTGCGCGCCCGGTAACGGCGGCATCGCCGCCGACGCCGAATGTGTGGCGGCCGACCTGAAGAGTATCGACTCACTCGTGCAACTCGCCGGGCGTCTCAGTCCCGACCTGACGGTCGTCGGCCCCGAACTCCCGCTCACGCTCGGCGTGGTCGACGAATTCCAGAAGCGCGGCTGGCCGGTCTTCGGCCCCACCCGCGCCGCTACGCGCCTGGAGTCCAGCAAGAGCTTCGCCAAGGAGTTCATGCTGCGCCACCACATCCCCACGGCGAAGTATTCGGTGTGTACCAGCAAGGGTGACGTGCGTGAGGCGCTGAAGCTCTTCCATACGCCCATCGTGGTCAAGGCCGATGGACTCGCGGCGGGCAAGGGCGTAGTCATCGCCAATTCCAAAGAGGACGCGCGGCGCACTGCCGAAGAGATGCTTGCCGGCAAGATGCTGGGTGAAGCCGGCCAGCGTGTCGTACTGGAGGCGTGCCTGAAGGGCGAGGAATTGTCGTTTCTGGTGATGAGCGACGGCGAACGCGTGGTGCCGCTGGTCGCCACCCAGGACCACAAGCGCGCCTTCGACAACGACCAGGGCCCCAACACCGGCGGCATGGGCGCCTATTCCACCGACCGCATTGTCGATGCGCAGATGCGCGACTGGCTGGTGTCGCACATCGCGCGCCCGGTCATCGCCGGCATGCGCGCCGAGGGCGCGCCGTACCAAGGCATCCTCTATTGCGGCATCATGATGACCGCGCGCGGGCCCATGGTGCTGGAGTTCAACTGCCGCTTCGGCGATCCCGAAACTCAGCCCATCATGATGCGCATGGAGACCGATCTGCTGGAAGCGATGGAGGCCTCGATCGCCGGGCGCGTCAGCGATGGAGACTTTCGCTGGTCGCCGGACCCGGCAGTGTGCGTGGTGATGGCCTCGGGCGGATATCCGGGCGCCTTCGAGGCCGGCAAAATGATCACCGGCATCGACGAGGCCGAGCGGTTGCAGGGCGTGAAGGTCTTTCACGCGGGTACCAACCGCCGCGACAATGTCTACTACACCTCCGGCGGACGCGTGCTGGGCGTCACCGCGCGCGGGAAAGATCTGCCCGACGCAGTTGAGCGCGCCTACGACGCGGTGATGAAAATCCGCTTCGACGGCATGCACTACCGCAAGGACATCGCCGCGCGGGGGCTGAAACATCTGCGGGCGGGAAAATGACGTGACGAAAAAAGCGCTACCTGAGAATGAGCATTACTTGTTGTCCAGAGAACGTGCTTTTAACGAAATTGTCATCACGAGCGGGCTTTAGCCTGCGAGGGATCTGCTTTTCGAGCGCATGAGAAGGATTGTCATTTCGCTTATTCTTGCTCTATTGCTTCCCGCGTACGCATATCCCTTTTGTCTGGCCCCCGGTCCACGGCTTGTATGCGCTGAGTACTTCAAAAGTAAAGTCGTCGTTAGGGCAAAGCTTGTCCGGCAGAAGGCAATTGTCGATAAGGACGGAGGCATCGCGGCAAACGTCTATTACATGCGTACAGAGGAGATTCTGCGAGGCGCGGTCGGACCCGAGTTCGAAATTTACGAAGGCAACGACAGCGGACGCGCTGGATTCTATTGGAAGAACGGCCACTCGTACTTGCTGTTTCTGTTTCCCTCTAATGAAACCAACCGGCCAGCGTGGGCGCTAGACGGTTGTGGCAATTCTGGTCCTTTGGAGCAAGAGGGGGCCGTTTTGCGGCAGATCGCAGGACTGAAACAACGTCGGGGTGGGATGATTCAGGTGGCAGTTGGTGACGGATCAATCTCATATCCGGTTGAGGACGTTCGTGTGACTGTACGGGGCAGTAACGGTTCGTTCTCCGGAGTAACAAATGCGCAAGGGCGTTCCGAGATAAATGTCCCTGCCGGACACTATTCATTGACCGTCGAAGGCAAAGTATCTTATGAACCTTACTTCCTAGGATACGAGCAGCCCAATGACATCCACATCGAGAACGGTGCGTGTGCTCAGGTTCAATTTGTGGAAGCCGGAAAAAATTGACAGCAATTAAAAGGACCCAAATGACGAACGCTCCTCTCGTCTCTATCGTTATGGGCAGCGACTCCGACCTCGAGATCATGAACGAGGCCGCCAAAGCCCTGGCCGAATTCGGCATCCCTTATGAGATCGACATCACCTCGGCGCACCGCTCGCCGGCGCGCACCAGCGAGTACTCACGCGGATTGAAGGCGCGCGGCGTGAAGGTCGTCATTGCCGGCGCGGGCGGAGCGGCGCACCTGGCCGGAGTGATCGCCGCCGAAACCACGCTGCCCGTCATCGCCGTCCCGATTCCTTCGACCGCGCTGCTCGGCCTCGATTCACTGCTCGCGATGGTGCAGATGCCCGCCGGAATTCCGGTCGCCACGGTTGCCATCGGCAAGCCCGGCGCGACCAACGCCGGCATTCTCGCGGCGCAGATGATCGGCTTGTACGATAGCGAAGTCGCCAAGAAGCTGGAAGGCCACAAGGAAAAGCTGGCCAAGGGCGTGGAAGCGAAATCGAAGAAGCTGAAGGAGAAAGGCAGCAATTAGCGCTTGGCAATTAGCACTTGGCAATTGGCAATTAGCCTTTAGCACTTAGCAATTGGCACTTAGGGACCCTCTGGCTAGACATTGCTTTGAAAGGGACCGCCTTCAGGCGATTTTGCGATGCTCGCGGCACGGCTGAAAGCCGTGCCCTTTCAAATCCGTAGCTAAGTGCTAAATGCTAAGTGCTAACTATCTCTTCCTATGAACCTCGCACTCTTCGGCGGCACCTTCGATCCCATTCATCGCGGACACCTGGTGGTGGCCCGCGCCGCCGCCGCACGCTTTGCGCTGAAGCAGGTCTGGTTCATCCCCGCCGACATTCCACCGCACAAGCAGAAGACGCCGCTCACCTCGTTCTATCATCGTTATGCGATGATCGCGCTCGCTGTGGCGGGCGAGAAGGATTTCGTGCCCTCGCTGCTGGAGGCGCCCGATCCCGGCCAGCCGGCCAAGGAGCGCAAGCCCAGCTACTCGCTCGACACCGTCCGCCGCGCCAAGAAGTTGCTGGGTAAGAGCGACCACTTATACTTCTTAATTGGGATGGATGCCTTCAAGGACATCGCCAAGTGGTACAAGGCGGAAGAGCTGCTGGGCGAATGTGACTTCATCGTCGCCGCGCGCCCGGGTTTTTCGCTGGCCGATGTTGCGGCGTCTTTGCCGGCAAAGCTGCGGCCACGCCCGGAGGTCACCAAGCTCTTCCGCAAGGAAAAGATGGCCGGGCCGCTGGTGTTGCCGGGCGCGACCCTGCACATGCTGCCGGAGACGCAGGAAAATATCTCGGCCACGCACATTCGCGCCGCCGTCGAGCGAGGCGGTGCGCTGAAGCGGCTGGTGTCCGAACCGGTGGCGGAGTACATCCAAAAGGAAAAGCTTTACAGAAAGAGGATCGAGAAATAAGGAAAAGGAGCGACTAAAGATCATCTCGTGAAGCGGCTTTGGTTTGTATCAGGGTACGACCCTTCGACTGCGCTGATACAAAGCAATATTATGAGTGAGCTTCTAGTGACAATCGAACTTCCTGCATGAACAAAACCGAGTTGCGATCGCAGGTTGCCCTTGCCGTGCGCGCCTGCCAGGAAAAGAAGGCCGAGAACATCAATGTGCTGCAACTGGACGAGCAGGCCAGCGGCTTCACCGACTACTTCGTCCTGTGCTCGGGTGCGAACCCGCGCCAGGTGCAGGCCATCGCCGATGAAGTCGACTTGAAGCTGAGCGCGGCGGGCGTGCAGCCCAAGCACACCGAAGGCTACAACCAGGCCGAATGGGTGCTGATGGACTACGTCGACTTCGTGGTGCACGTCTTCTCGGAAAACGCGCGCAAGTTCTACGACCTGGAGCGGCTGTGGAAGACGGCCAAGCGCCAGGAACTCTCCGATCTGGAGAAGCCGGCGCGCAAGCCCGCTGCGAAGAAGCGCGCTGCCCCCAAGGCGTCCGCCAAAGCCTCGAAATCAACGCCCGGCAAGCGCCCGCGAAAGAGCGTCTGACCGGTGAAGCTGCACATTGCATGGATCGGCCGTACCAAGAGCGCGCCCATCCAGTCTCTCACCGCGGAGTATCTGAAGCGCTTGTCGCGCTTCGCCGCCTGCGACGCGCGCGAACTGGCGTCGGAAGGCGGGCTGCTCAAGCTGCTGGAAAAGAGCGCCGGGCGCAAGCCGCCGGTGCTTGTGCTGCTCGACTCGCGCGGGCGTCAGCTGACTTCCGAGGAGATCGCTAACTTCCTCGAGTATCACCAGTCTCACGATACGCAGGAGCTGCTGTTCGCGGTCGGCCCGGCGGATGGCTGGAGCGATGCCACGCGCGTAGCCGCCAACAGTATCCTTTCCTTTGGCAAGGTCACGCTGCCGCACGAGCTGGCGCGGGTGGTGCTGCTGGAGCAGTTGTACCGCGGCTTCACCATCCTGAAAGGGCACCCGTACCACGGGGGACATTAGGAGTCATTTCGTAAACGGGTGTGGTTTGTATCAGGGCACGACTTCCAGTCGTGCCGAAAGCGTCGGCCTTCTGATGATGGGACTTTAGTCCCTGCAGGAATCTCTCGTCGGCAGGGGCTAAAGCCCAAACCCCTTTTTGGTGGCTTGCGGCACGTCTAAAGACGTGCCCTGATACAAAGCGATTCTTAGATAGATACTGGTCGAACACATTTGCGTAACGCTTGCCTCACACACTTCGGGCTGGTCGATCGTGACTGCCCTCATCAGGAGTAAATGTGCGGTTCCGGACTTTTGCACCAGCATTTCTAATTCTCGCCGTCATTTTCCCAGCATCCTACACTGTGGGACAATCTACTTCGTCTGCCGTCTTCCCACCGCTGGAAGCCTGGAAGTCCGCCGTCATCGCCGGCAACGCATCCGCCCTCAAGGCGCTATACAGCTCCGATCCGCCGGCGCGCGTCTCTACCATCTCCGGCGACAGCAGTGCCGACGCCGACATCGCCTTCTGGACGGGCCTCAAGGCGCGACGCATCAAGCTCGATGTCCAGAAATCGGAATCGCCCCAGTCCGGCGTGCAGCAGGTGCTGTTCCAGGCCGAGGTCCACTCCGGCGCGCCTTCTGCCGGAGATGTCGTCTACATCACCGAAGTGCAGCTCTGGCAGCAGCAGAATGGACAGTGGCGCCTGACCGCCAGCAAGCGCAGCGATCCCACCCGGCTGCAGCAACCCGCTTCCACCAGCAAGATCATCTACGAGCCCTGGATCGACGCCCACTCCGAGATCCAGCAAGCTCTCGCCAAAGCCGCCAAAGATCATAAAAACGTGCTCGTCGTTTTTGGCGCGAATTGGTGTTACGACTGCCACGTCCTCGATCTCGCCTTCCAGCGCCCCGACCTCGCCGGCGTGCTGCATCGCAATTTCGAAGTCGTGCATGTCGATGTCGGCCAGGGCGACAAGAACCAGGACATCATGCAGCAGTATCGCGTGCCCATGAAGAAGGGCATTCCCGCGCTGGCTGTGCTCGACCCCAAGGGCACGCTGCTCTACAGTCAGCAGGGCGGCGAGTTCGAGAAGGCGCGCTCGCTGGCGCCGCAGGACCTGCTTGCCTTTCTGAACAAGTGGAAGCCCGCCAGTTGATCCCCCGTACCTCCCGCCGCAATTTTGACAACCTTTTTCTTCCGGCTCGCGAGGTTTCGATGTATAGTGTTGCGCGCTCATTGCGCGTCTGAACGACGGGCGCCAGCCACATTTCGTCACGAAAATCTCATTCATCGAAGGACCAACGAATGCCACGCACTCGCCCCATCGCCCTGCTCACGATGTGCCTTTCGCTCCTTTTAGGACTCAGCTTCTTGACGGCGGTCGCCAAGGCCGGCGTCCGTCCATCCCAAGTCACGATCACGCTGAGCCCGAGCCTGCCCAGCCCGGAATTGCTGGGCACCAGCGTTCTCTGGACCGCGACCGTATCCGGCGGCCAGCAAGGACATACTTACGATTACCAGTTCAGCATCGCGCGGAGCGGCCAGAATCAGATCGTCCGCGACTTCAACACGCCGAACAACTTTACCTGGGTGCCGTGGACAGTTGAAGGAACCTACACGGTGACGGTGGTGGTCCGCGACATCACCTCGCAGCCCTACACGGTCTATCCCCCGGTCTCGCAGCAGTACGTGATTCAGCCCATCGTGACGCAAAACGGGCAGTCGGCCGTGAACGGCACCACGCATCCGCTGGTGGCCTTGTTCAGCGCGGGCCCATGCACGGTTGGACACTCCATACGGGTACGCTTCCACCAGAGCGGACAACAGGCCAGCCTGACCACCAATGCCGTACCGTGCTCCTCATCGAGCGCGAACTTCCTGGTCGCCGGCATGTTGGCCTCCACCGAGTACGAGATGCACTGGGAGGAATTCGCCAGCAACTTCCTGAACAGCGGCCCCGACGTCGCATTCACTACCGGACACTTGCCGAATAATTTCCCGCATGAGACGTTCACCGTCAACGTGCCGGCGACCCAGCATGATTCGACCTACCCGATGCTGCTGTGGCATCTGATCCCCGACTTCGGACGGCCCTTCACTTTCTGGCCGACCGCGACCGATCTGTCCGGCAACATCCTGTGGTACTTTCCGCAGCAGACGCTGTTGACGCGCACCGAGGGCGATGGCCACTTCTTCACCATGTCGAACACCACCGTCAGCGAGTACGACCTGATGGGCAACTTGACGCTGCAATCCAACGTCGAGATTCTCAACGAGCAGCTGATGGCCAAGGGCTATCCCGTGATGACCTCGTTCAACGCGCACGAGACGCGCCGCCTGCCCAACGGGAACATCCTCTTGCTGGGCGCGCGTGACGAGGCCTCCACGCAGTATCAGGGAGGCACGCAGCAGCATCCCGTCGACATCCTCGGCGACATGGTCCTGCTCCTCGATCACAACCTGCAACTGCTCTGGGCCTGGGATACGTTTGCCCACCAGGACCTCAGCCGCGAAGCCACGCTGGATGAAATCTGCGTCCACGACACCGCCGGCTGCCCGGCCTTCAGCAACCAGTTCACCCAGGCCAACGACTGGCTGCACTCCAACTCGGTGCAGATGACGGCCGACGGCAACATTCTTCTCTCCGAGCGCGATCAGGATTGGGCGCTGAAGATCAACTACGGCAATGGGTCCGGAGACGGACACATCATGTGGAAGATGGGGCCGTTTGGCGACTTCACCATTCGCAATCCCCTTCCCCATCCCTGCGGTGATCCCAATGTCTATTCTTGGTTCACCCACCAGCACGATGTTTCCTTCCAGGTGCAGAACGGCATAACCGAAGTTCTGACCGTCTTCGATGACGGCAATCTGCGCCATGAGCAATGCAGTGGAGGGGATAGCCGCGGCATGGTGCTCTCGGTTGCCGAAGCCACCCACACCGTCTCCATTGAGACGGCTGCGGACCTGGGCCAGTATTCGGAGGCGCTGGGAAGTGCGCAGCTGCTGATGTCGCTTCCCTATGGGTTGTACGCGGCCTTTGGTAACGGACTGATTCCCGCCGGGGGCGCCCAGGCTACGGAAACGGATCTTAGCGGCAACATCATCTACGAACTGCAGGCCAATATCACCGGCTCGTACCGTTCGTATCGCATGCGCGACCTGTACACGCCGCCCAATCCGTAGTTCGGTAGAGCGGCGCTTCAGCGCCGCGTCCGCCGCCAGCATTCTTCTCACCCTCGCAGGCCTTCAGGCCTGCGAGGCCTTTACGAACGCCTCAGTGTTTCTTGCCGCCCTTTCGCACCTGGCGCTCATACCGCGCTAGTGCCTCTTTGATGATGGGATACGCTGCTTTTGCCGGCAGGATCTCGTCCACTTCCACCGTCTTGTTTTCCAGCTGCTTGTAATCCAGGAAGAAGCGTCGCAGCATGGCCAGCCGGTGCTCCGGCATTTCGTGCGCCTCCTGATAGGTGTTGAACTCCGGATCCTGGGTCGCGACCGAGATGATCTTGTGGTCCTTCTTGCCGGAGTCGATCATGGTCATCAGTCCGATGGCGCGGGCATGGATCAGGGTAAGCGGAACCACCGTCTCCTGGCAGAGCACCAGCACGTCCAGGGGATCGTCATCTTCGGCCAGAGTCTGGGGGATGAAACCGTAGTTGGCGGGATAGTAGACGGCGGAGTAGAGCACGCGGTCCAACTTGATGAGGCCGCTGGGCTTGTCGAGTTCGTATTTCACACTGGAGCCGAAGGGGATCTCGATGACGGTATAGAACTCCTGCGGCACTTTGTTTCCGGGGGAGATGTCGTGCCAGGCGTGGGTCATGGGCGCACTCGCCGCCGCTGATTGCGGGCTTTCATTCTAGCTGAGATGCGACAGCCCGGTCGGCGGCCTGGCTGTGACCAATCCCCTCGGTTCCGGGACGAACCGCGCCTCGCCTGTTCCCGTTCCTATTGCCTGCCCATAGAACTCGTGCCATACTCCTATTGGAAGACCACAGGAGATCTCGCATGGGCGACAAGACCGACGTCTGGCAAGGCACGCTCGCCTTGATGGTGCTCAAAACCCTGGAGACCATGGGACCGCTGCACGGCTACGGCATCGCTCGCCGCATTGAGCAGACCAGCGGCAATCTCCTTTCGCTGAACTACGGCACGCTCTATCCCGCGCTGCTCAAGCTGGAGCAGGAGGGCTCGATCGCCTCCGAGTGGGGCATGTCGGAGAACAAACGCAAGGCCAAATTCTACAAACTGACGCGCGCCGGCCGTAAGCAACTGGAGCGGGAAGCGCGCGATTGGGAGCAGGCGGCGGCGATCGTCGGCCGCTTTCTGGCGCCTTCGGGTGAGCGGGCATGAAGAAGTTGCGGGCCATGACGGCGCGGGTGGCCGGCCTTTTCTCCGCGCCGCGGCGCGAGCGCGAAATTGCCGACGAACTCGAAAGCCATCTTGAGCTGCACATCGAAGATAACCTCCGCTCGGGCATGGCTGCCGAGGAAGCACGCCGTGCGGCCATCCTCAAATTGGGCGGCGTCGAACAGGTCAAGCAGATATACCGCGAGCGCGGCACGGTGCCGTTCATGGAAGCGCTGGTTTACGATCTTCGCTTCGCGATTCGCCAGCTGGGGAAGTATCCGGGATTTTCGCTCACCGCGGCGCTCGTCCTGGCGATTGGCATTGGCGCCAGTACCGCCATCTTCAGCGCAGTAAATCCCATCCTCTTTCGTACCCTGCCCTACCCGGACGCAGGCCGCATCATGATGATCTGGGAGATGCGCAGCGGCGGCTCTCCCATGGACGTAACCTTCGGCACATTTCACGGACTGAGCGAACGCAACCGCTCCTTCGACGCCATGGCTGTGATGAAGCCGTGGCAGCCGACCATGCTCGGCACCCGCGAGCCGGAACGATTCGAAGGACAGCGGGTGAGTGCGGATTACTTTCGCGTGCTCGGCATTGAGCCGATGGTAGGGCGCGATTTCAATGCCTCGGACGACCGGCATAATGGGCCCAATGTGGTGGTCCTCAGCGATGCTTTATGGCGGCGCCGCTTCGCGGGCGACCGCGCCATCGTTGGGCAGAAGGTGACGCTCGACGATACCCTCTATACCGTCATTGGCGTAATGCCGCGCTGGTTCGAAGATGTGCTGGCTCCGGCGGCGCAGCTCTGGGCTCCATTGCAGTACGACCCGTCGCTGCCGCCCGACGGCCGGGAGTGGGGCCATCACCTGCGCATGGTGGGACGATTAAGTCCTGGCGTGAGCAAGACTCAAGCGCGCAATGAAATCACGGTGATCTTGCACTCTCTGGCGCAGATGTACGCCAAGGGGTATGACAGTTCCGGCGGCGCGCCCGATGGAATGATCGTGAATCCGCTGCAGGATGACATTGCGCGCGGCGTAAAGCCGGCGCTGCTTGCCATCCTCGGCGCCGTTCTTCTGGTGCTGCTGATCGCATGCGTGAATGTCATCAACCTGCTGCTGGCGCGCGGCGCGCAGCGGGGAGCGGAGTTCGCCATGCGCCATGCGCTCGGGGCGGGGCGCCTGCGCCTGGTGCAACAGTTACTGACCGAAAGTCTCTTGCTCGCCCTGATCGGCGGCGCGCTTGGCATACTCCTGGCCAAGGTTGGTGTGCGGCTTCTGGTAGCGCTGAGTCCAGCCGATCTGCCGCGCCTCGGCGCGATTCGTGTCGACCATGCCGTGCTCTTTTTCGCGCTGGGAATTACGACCCTGGTTGGGTTGGTAGTTGGGCTCATGCCCGCGCTGCACGCCTCGCGCAGCGATCCACATACCGGACTGCAGCAGAGTTCGAGGACAACCGCCGGCAACCACCAGCTTACGCGCCGGGCACTGGTAGTCTCGGAAGTGGCGATCGCCTTGGTGCTGCTGGCGAGCGCGGGCTTGCTTTTGCGCAGCATCCAGCGCCTGTTTGCCATCCCGCCGGGCTTCGACGCTTCGCACATGCTCACCCTGCAAGTGCAAGAATACGGTCGCCGCTTTGACAGCGACGGCGCCCGCGCCCGCTTCTTCGAGCAAGCTTTGCAGGCGGTGCGTGAGGTCCCCGGCGTCACCGATGCCGCGTTCACCAGCCAGTTGCCGTTGAGTGGCGATTACGAGAGCTTCGGAGTCGAGTTCGAGGCCTACCCAAACGAGATTGCCGGCCCTGGGTTTCGCTACGCCGTAAGCCCGGGCTACTTCGAGATGATGCGCATTCCGCTGCGGCGTGGCCGCCTGCTCACCGAGCGGGACCGCGCCGGCGCGCCCGTAGCTGTAGTCCTCAGTGAATCGTACGCGAAGCGTATGTTCCCGCATCGCGATCCGATTGGACAACGGGTTCGCATCGGCCCGAATATCGGGCATGCCGACAAGCCATGGGGCATGATCGTCGGTGTAGTGGGCGACGTGAAACAGCTTTCGCTGGCATTGAACGACTCGGATGCTTTCTATACCACGCCGACGCAGTGGGATTGGGTAGACGACGTGCAGTCGCTGGTGGTTCGCACCCGCGGCGATGCAGCCGCGATGGCGCCGGCGATTCGCGAGGCAATCTGGTCCATCGATAAAGACCAGCCGATCGTGCGGATCGCCACCATGGATCAACTGGTCGCAGCCTCCGAGGCGCAGCGCCATTTTGCGTTGGTGCTGTTCGCCGCGTTCGCGGTGGCCGGATTGCTGCTGGCGGCCACCGGTATCTACGGCGTGCTCTCCGGCAGCGTGACGGAGCGGACACGCGAGATCGGCGTGCGCGCCGCGCTTGGCGCATCACCACGCGCCATCCTGTCCATGGTGCTTCGCCAGGGAATGAAGCTCGCCGGTGTGGGGACGCTGCTTGGTCTGGTGGTTGCGGCCGTCGCCAGCCGCGCGCTGATCACGCTGCTGTTTGGCATCTCGTCACTCGACCCACTGACCTATCTCGGCGTGATAGCGGTGTTGCTGAGCGTATCCGCAATCGCCTGCTGGCTTCCCGCGCACCGCGCGGCGCGCGTCGATCCCGCAATTACCTTGAGGGCGGAGTAAATCATGAAACAGCTACGCGCCTGGATGCTGCGATTGGCCGGCTTGTTCTCGAAGAGTCGCCGCGAGCGCGAGTTGGCCGCCGAGATCGAAGCCCACTTGCAGATGCATATCGACGACAACCTGCGCTCCGGCCTATCGCTGGACGAGGCGCGGCGCCAGGCCATCCTCAAGCTCGGCGGCGTGGAACAGACCAGGCAGGCGTGCCGCGAACGCGCGACCATGCCGTTCCTCGAGGGCGTCCTGCAGGACCTGCGCTTCGCCGCGCGTCAACTGGCGAAGAATCCCGGCTTCGCGTGCGTCGCGATTTTTGTGCTGGCGCTCGGCATCGGCGCCAGCGTTGCCATCTTCGCTTTTGTGGATGCGACCTTGCTGAAGCCCTTGCCTTATCGGCAACCGAACCGGCTGGCCGCCGTCACCGAGACGGTTCGGGAATTTCCGCGCGCCCAACTCTCCGTCGAGGACTATCGCGATTGGAAGAGTCGCAACGATGTTTTCAGCTCGCTGGATGTCTACAACCAGATCGGCTACATGCTGCCGACGCATGAAGGCACGCAACTCGTCAGGGGGGCGCGCGTGAGCGATGGCTTCTTCAAGACGCTGGGCGTCATGCCGATTCTCGGGCGGGACTTCTACCCCGGGGAAGATTTATCCAGCTCTCCGCGGGCTGTGATGCTGACCTACGCCGCGTGGCAGAAGTTCTTCGGCGGCAGGCAAGACATTGTGGGGCAGGCGGTGACGCTGAGCGGCAACTCCTACACCATCGTCGGCGTCCTGCCACGCAGCTTCCTCTTCGCGCTGGTTGGCACTCCGCTGTTTTGGACGGCGCTCCATCCCGAGGGTCAGTGCGACCTGCGCCGCAGCTGTCACAACCTGAACGGCGTCGCTCGCCTGAAGGACGGAGTGTCCGTCGCTCTGGCGGATGCGGAGATGAAGTCTATCGCCACCCAACTGGAGAAGCAGTATCCAACCTCCAACCGCGGCCAGGGCGCGATCGTGGAGCCGTTGCGCGAGGTGATTGTCGGCCAGGTACGTCCTCTCCTGCTGCTGCTGCTGGCGGGAGCGGCGTTGCTGCTGGTCATTGCCTGCGTGAATGTCTCCAGCCTGCTGCTGGTGCGCTCCGAGAGCCGGCGGCGCGAGATCGCGGTGCGCGGAGCGCTGGGCGCGTCCCACGCGCGGCTGGTGCGGCAATTCGTGACCGAAGGATTTGTGCTGGTCATCGCGGGAAGCGTGCTGGGTCTGGCATTTGGCGCCATGTTCTTACGGGTGCTGCTGGGCTTCATCACCAAAGACATCCTGGAGTACACCCCCTACCTGAACGGCCTCGGCATCGACCTGCGCGCGGTGGCATTTGTGGCGATTCTGTCGCTGATTTCGCTGGTGCTTTTTTCGCTCGCTCCAGCGCTGCGTTTCATTCTGTCGAGTGACATTCGCGACGGCCTTGCCGAGGGGGGCCGAAGCGCGGCCGGCAATGTGTGGCGGCGCTTCGCATCCAACCTGGTCATTGTGGAGCTGGCCATCGCCGTCGTGCTGCTGGCGGCTGCCGGTCTACTGGGCAAGAGCTTCTACCGCCTGCTGCGCGTCGACATCGGGTTCCAAAGCGATCATCTGGCCACGGTGCAGGTTGCCTTGCCCGCCAGCTATGCTACCGACGCGCAGAAAGTTACGCTGACCAGAGAAATCCTCAACCGGCTGCAGGCTTTGCCCGGCGTGAAGTCCGTGGGTGTAACTAGTCGGCTTCCCGTGATGTCAAACGGCAACACGACCTGGATTCGGATCGTAGGACATCCATACAACGGCGAGCACAACGAAGTAAACGAGCGCGAAGTGAGCTCGGAATTCTTCCGGACGCTGCAAGCGCCTCTGCTGCGCGGCCGCCTCTTCACTGAAGCAGAAGATCTCACCAAGCCCAACGTCGTCGTCATCAATGAGGCGCTGGCGAAGAAGTATTTCCCTGGCGAAGATCCCATCGGCAAACAGATGGGCGACAACACGCTCACACCCAAGTCGCTGACCGAAGTCATCGGCATCGTGGGGGACGTCAAAGAGGGCTCACTCGATGAAGAGACCTGGCCCGCTGTCTACTACCCGTTCAATCAGGGCCCGGACGATTTCTTTATCGTGTTTGTCCGTACCGATCGAACTGAAGCAGTAATTCTGCCGGCGATGATCGCCGCCATCCATCAGGTGGAACCCGCCATCGCCACCTTCGACGAGATGACGATGAACGAGCGCATCTACAATTCGCCCACGGCGTATCTGCATCGCACCTCGGCGTGGCTGATCGGCGGCTTCGCAGGGCTGGCGCTGGTCCTCGGAGCAGTCGGCCTGTATGGAGTCATCGCCTATTCGGTGAGTCAGCGCACGCGCGAGATCGGTGTGCGTATGGCGCTGGGCGCGCAACGCAGTGCCGTCTATCAGCTCATCATGGGCGAAGCGGGATGGCTTACCGGGGCGGGTATTCTGGCCGGGCTCATCTTGGCGGTAGCGGCGGCGGTACTGATGCGCAAGCTGCTCTTCGGCGTTCCCGCCTGGGACATTACTATCCTGCTGGCCGTATCGATAATGCTGGCCGCTTCGGCGCTGGTAGCCAGTTATCTTCCCGCGCGGCGGGCGGCGTCGGTGAATCCTGTGGATGCGCTGCGGGCGGAGTAGCTACACATTCGGCGTGAAACGAAGAAGGCGCGGAGAACCGGCATACGGCTTCCGCGCCTGCTGTGATCTTGTCGCCGCTTAGTAGCGGTGCGGCAGTTTCTGCTCGGTTTCCACCGAGCTCGTCAATGAGCCTACCACGTAGCTCACCACAATGATGCTCACCACAGCGATCGTTACCAGATCCATGTGGCCCTCCCCCTCCGGCGGCTGGCGCCGGACCATTGTTCGCCCACATTCGCCGCTACTTGTATAGACACCGCGATGCAGCGAAAGTTGTGCATTCTTTGTAGCACGATTTTAGCTGCTCCGCAGTACAAATCCGCATGCCGAAAGATCTATCGAGAAGGATGCCGCTAAAGTCGGGCAGCATGGCGGCAAGATGGTGGTTGCTGAAAATCGGGATGCCAACTGCCGGATATTTCCAGTTGGTTGCATCGGGAAGTAATTACGCTGCGGCTTGCGGCCCGGTTTCAGCAACGACGCGGATCAGCGCGTCGGGCCCGTCGGCGCCCACCACGTAACGGTCGGCTTCGACCTCGGGCCATTCGCCATAGATGTGAGCGATGTACACAACCTTCCCCTGCCGTTTCTGATCGCGAAACATCCGGATCAGCTTGCGCGCGGTGGAATCGGGCAGGCGATGACACAGCAGCGCGACATCGAAAGGCACTTGCTTCTCCGCTGCTTCCATGACTTCGCGTTCGTTGCTCAGCGCCAGCACTTCGTGGCCGGCCGACTCCAGCACCCGCTGCCGCAACAAGGCCAGCTCCTGATCGGTGGTAAGGACAAGAATCTTCATGATGAGGACTTCCGCCTGAGGTAAGAGACTCTTGCGGAGGATATCAAAAGAGCGGAATCGGCAGCCAAGATTTTCTTCGTAAGGCGTGCCGGTTGCGAGCCGCAACACCCCCCGTTTCCTCCCCACGCCCTGAGGGTTCAAGTTTGTCCACCCTCTGCCGATGCAATCCGTGTGCCCGCAGTGGGCGCTGCGACAGAGGCAATCCTCCGGGGCCAATCGATGCAACCAGCGCAAACCGCAAGTGCGAAGATGGGCAGTGCTGCCATAGAGAAGGCGCCGGCACCGGTCTGGCAGCCGCCGCTGCGGCCGGACCGGCGGCCGCTGGTGTTGGTCGCCGACGACGACCGGGTGACCACGCAGATCATCGAAGGAGCGCTGGCCCAGATCGGGTTTCGCGCCCGCACCGCCCATGATGGGCAGAATGCACTACGGGAAATTCGGGACACTACTCCCGACCTGATCCTGCTGGACGTATCGCTGCCCGACCGCAGCGGCATCGAGATCTGCCGCCACCTGCAAAATGAGCCCGGCCTGGGACAGATCCCGGTCATCTTCATCTCCGGACACGAAGAGCTGGCCATCAAGGTCGCGGGCTTCGATGCCGGCGGCGTGGACTACATCACCAAGCCGCTGGCGGTGCGCGAAGTCATCGCCCGCGTGCGCACCCATATCCGCCTGAAGCGCGCCTCCGAGGCGCTGGTGGAGTTGCAGGCGCAGAGGATCCAGAAGCTGGCGGCTGCCCAGGAAGCTTCCATGCCCCGGCCGGAAGACATTCCCGAGGGACGCTTCTGGGTGTCGTTTACTCAAGTGCTGAAGGCAGGGGGAGATTTCTATGACGTCATACCCATCGCCGGCGACGTCATCGACTACGTCGTGGCCGACGCCGCCGGACACGATCTGGGCGCTTCGTTCTGGACGGCGGCGCTCAAGACCCTGCTTTCGGAATACTGCAATGCGGTGAACTCGCCGCGCGAGGTGCTGCACCTGGTCAACAGCGCCTTGCTGCGCATCCTGCCCTCGGGCGTCTTCTTCACCATGGTCTATGCCCGCCTGAATCGCGCCATCGGACAGTTGCAGCTGATCAATGCCGCTCATCCTCCCCCACTCTTGCTGCGGGGAACGAACGCCAAGCCGGAGATCATCTGGGGCGAAGGCGACGTGGTGGGCTCGTTCCAGGATGCCGTCTTCGACTGCAAGGAGATCGCTGTGGCCCAGGGCGACCGGCTGTTCCTGTATTCCGACGGTCTGATCGACGCGACCGACGGCCGGCTGGGTGGAGTAGGCGGACTACTGGACGTGCTGGGCTACCGCAAAACGCTAACCCTGGAGGAGGCAGTGCGGGGCACGGTGAATGACTACTGTTCGGCGGGCTGCTGTGAAGATGACGTGCTGCTGATGGGCATCGATGTCTAGGAGGACCAGGGCGCGAATTATGAAGGATGACGGCACCACGACGAAGCTTGAAGCCGCATGCGGCGGGCGCAACGAGCTGCGCCTCTCGATTCCCTCCTGCCTGGAGGCGGTCGAGCCGCTGTGCGACGAGATTCGCATCCTGCTCCAGCGGCGTCATCTGGCGGAGATGCAGTTTGCGGTCGAGATCCTGGCGCGCGAGTGCCTGAACAACGCCATCCTGCACGGCAATGAGGGACGAAGCAACAGCTGGGTGAGCTTCGGCATGCGCGTGGGACGCAAGTTGATTCGCCTGCGGGTTGCCGATCAGGGGCCCGGCTTCGACTGGCGGCGCAGCCGCCGCAACCGCGTGCCCTCGGCCCTCGAAAGCAACGGGCGCGGCTTGCTGGTGGCGCAGATTTATGCCCAGCGTGTCGCCTTTACAGAGTGCTGAAAAACTCGGTAATTCGGCTTCCGAATGCCGACCAACGAGTTTTTGCGGAGCTATCGCACTGTCGATATCTCTACTGCGCCGCTTGGC
>Ga0335081_10006205_pt1 | contig 19009 bp, 13 predicted proteins | sample Lox_Sample_35_FD_206713 | JGI IMG/M metagenome (GOLD analysis project Ga0335081, IMG submission 206713) | Soil microbial communities from Loxahatchee National Wildlife Refuge, Florida, United States - Lox_Sample_3.5 | ecosystem: Environmental > Terrestrial > Soil > Wetlands | place: USA...
AACGCACAGCGCCACTAACACGGCTAAGATGCGGATCGCGAGGCACGATCTCGTTGGTTTAACGAGCATTTCCCTTTTTGGCATTGCCGACCCGCAGTATACACCTGTTCGGCTGTTCGCAACCAGTTTTGCCGCGTGCACCTCGGTGGTGACGACAAAGCCGTAACAAGTTGACCACCCCGGTAAAGGTTGGTAGACTACCCTCCGTCGGTGGGATGGACGTCAGGTCGGAGATCTCGTGGCCGCTAATGACGTTGCGAATTGGCGGGTTCGCAAATTGACTCCTCCGCAGGAACGGTTGGAGTCATATAAGGTAGGTGTGTGCCCGCATTCTCCTCTGCCGTGCCGCTCCGGATACGGGCCAAGTATTCCGAACCTCACGAAACCCGTGGTCCTTCTCTATTGCTTGGCGGGCGTCCTACTCGGGAACGCAGCCGCCTGGTCGAGGCCGTTTCTCGTTTTCGGCGAACCTCTTCAAGTCCGGCAAGAGACCCAGTGTGCGCCCGACCTCCAAGGGAGTGCGGCTGTTGACTGTTACCGGCAAGTGATGCGGGAGAACCCTGGGGCTGCCGCAGCGCATTACAACCTCGGCATAGCCCTGGACAAGAACGGACAGTACGACGATGCAATCGTGGAGTATGAGCAAGCGATCCAACTCGATGCCGGCTTCGCTGATGCCCACCACAACCTGGCGAGTGACCTCGAGCGCAAGGGGGAGTTTGACCGAGCCATCGCGGAGTACAACACCGCCATTGAGTTGAAATCCAGTTCGGCCCCTTGCAAGGTCCCCGACCAGCCCACGGAGTGTAAGGACTCTCTCTCGACGGCCCACACCGGTATTGGCGTAGCCCTGTATGCGAAGGCCGATTATGACGGCGCCGTGGCACAGTACCAGAAGGCGCTCGAAATCGAGCCGGAACAGCCGGATGCAAATTACAATATGGGTGTTTCACAAGACCACAGCAAGCAGTATGACGACGCGATCGACTCCTACCGCAAGACGATCGCCGTGCGTCCGGACAGCGCACCTGCGCACCTCAACCTGGGTGTCGACCTGGAGCGCAAGGGCCAATACGACGACGCCCTGGCGGAGTACCAGAAAGCCGCTCAACTCGATCCGGGCTTGCCTGAAGTGCATAGCGACCTGGCGGGGGTCTACAATCACTTTGGCCGTTACGATGAGGCCCTCAGAGAGAGCCGCACGGCGATCCAGAAGGACCAGAAGCTGGCCGAGGCGCACAATAACCTGGGCTTTGCGCTGCAACACAAGGGTCAATCGAAGGATGCGGTGGCGGAGTATCAGACGGCCATCTCGCTCGATCCGAATGAAGCCGACGCGCACAATAATCTGTGCGCTGCGCTGAACGAGCAGCGCAAGTACCCAGAGGCTATCGTCGAATGCCAGAAGGCAGTAGTTCTTTCGCCCGCTTCAGCCGACAGTCACAACAACCTGGGTGTGGCGCAACGTGGCGAGGGGCACATCGCCGCAGCGGTCGAGGAGTACCGGGAAGCAGTCAAGCTTCAGCCGGACTTCGTCGATGCCCACACCGACCTCGGTATCGCACTGACGAGCCAGGGTCAGGATGCTGACGCCGGCAACGAGTTTCAGAAGGCGCTTTCGTTAAAGCCCAACGATGCCTCGGCTCACGCGGGCTTGGCGGCCGTGTATTCGGACCAGCGGCGCTATGCCGAGGCAGCCGACGAGTATCGCAAGGCTGTCGCCATCGATCCTCGAAGCGCTGAGGTGTACAACAACTTCGGCTATGTTCTCAGCCGTCAGGGCAATTACGCTGAAGCGGCCGACAACTACCGGAAGGCGCTCGCCATCCGGCCCGATTTTGCCGAGGCTCACAGCAACTTGGGATCTGTGCTGACTAGCCTGGGGAAGCTCGACGATGCCGCAGTTGAACTCAAAACGGCCCTTGGTCTGCGACCGGACGACGCCCGGGCCCATAGTAACTTTGGCATTGTGTTAAGCCTGGAACGAAAGGATGACGAGGCGGACGCGGAGTTCCGGCGGGCCCTGGCGCTCGATTCGAACGATGCCAGTGCCCACAACGGTCTGGGCGTCATTTATTTTCACCAAGAGAAGTACCAGGAGGCGGTCGCCCAATATCGCCAGGCGATCAGACTGCGGCCCGACGTGGCTGAGTTTCACAACAATCTCGGCGTTGCCCTTGGCCATCTGATCGTCCCGCCGCCGCGTCGTAAGCGTCGGAAAGTGACCGCAACCGGGCAGCCCTCTAGAGATCCCGACAACTCAAAGGTAAAGGGAGATCCGAAGGGCTCTCCGCGTTCCGGTCCGCCGGATCCCCCGGATCCCCCGGATCCACCGGATCCCAAGCAACCTGAGGCGTCGGGTGGCCAGAAGAGCAAGAAATCGGCCCAGGTTCAGCCAGCGGGAATTGTCCCCGCAGCAGCGTTGACCGAAGTGATAGCGGAGTACCAGAAGGCGATCGAGCTTGATCCCAGCTATGCCGACGCCCATTACAATCTCGCGATGGCTTATGAGAGCGAGGGACGCAGCGACTTTGCCGAAGGCGAGTACCAGCGTACCATCGCTCTCCATGCGAACGACCCGGCGCCGCACGAGAGGCTAGGGGTCTTGTTGGCGAGGAAGGGCGAGCACCAGCAGGCGGAAGAACAGTTTCGGAAAGTGATCGAGCTCGATCCGAAAAACGTCGCAGCACACTATCATCTGGCCTCCGTACTGGAGACTTTAGGGAAGAAGGACGAGGCGAAAAAAGAGTTGGAAACTGCCCGGAGCTTGAGTCCGAAACCCAAGGCTGCCCCGGGCGCGGCAAAGAAGCGCAAGCCCGCCGCGTCGACGAAGGGCAGGAGGAAAGCGGAGGACACATCAAGCACGACCCCGGCTCCCGTCGCGAACCGCACCGAGGCGCCAACCTCGAGTACGGCTGCCAGGCGTAGGTCAAGAGGCACGTCGCCCCATCCGTCGAAGCCGAACGCCGCAGGGACCTCGAAGCAGAAATCGACCAGTGGGAGCACCGGGCCCCAACTGCTGTAATGGGCTGCCATCGCGCCGAGGAGTGCCTGCGGTCGATGTCCGCACTCCACGCTGGTCCTACGGATCGCAGTTACCTCTGGCCTAGATGAAGAGCTGCCACGCCGCCGGTGAAGTTGCGGTACCGCACGTTCGCGAATCCCGCCTCACGCATCAACGCCGCCAGCCGCTCCTGGTCGGGGAAGCGCGCCACCGAATCCGGCAGATACTGGTAAGGGCCCCTGACGCCGCTGATCCAGGTGCCGAGGCGCGGCAGGATGTGGTGGAAGTAAAGACGAAACATCGCGCCGACCACGTGCCAGCGCACCTGCGAGAATTCGAGGATGGCGAGCCAGCCGCCGGGTTTCAGCAAACGGTACATTTCCTCCAGCCCTCTCGTGTAACTGGCCAGGTTCCGAAAGCCGAAAGCCATGGAGACGACATCCACAGACCCGTCGCGAAACGGAAGCCTTAGCGTGTCGGCCTCGAAGAAGAATACCCTTCGCTTTCGGCGGTTCGTCTTCTGCCGCGCCAGGTGAAGCATGGGGCGGCAGAAATCCGTTCCTACCACCGTCCCGCGGGAGAAGCTCGCCAATGCCTGCGAGAGGTCGCCGGTGCCGCAGCAGGCGTCCACGGCGATCGAGCCCGGTCGCGCCAGGACGGGAAGAAGCTCGCGCGCGGCCGCGCGTCGCCAGGCAATGTCGCGTGCCAGCGAAAGGACATGATTCGCCAGATCATACCGCGGCGCCACTGCCGCGAACATCTGCTCCACCGCGCGAGCCTTGGCCTCTTCCGGTCGGTCAATCGTGTCGCTTGTCACTGGTCACTCGTCACCGATTTGAGCGCAGCGGCTACTTCTTTCATCGGCACGTCGGCGACGATCTTCACCTTGCCCACGCGCTCCGGCAGCACCCAACGGATATTCCCGCCGATCGCTTTCTTATCCTGTGGGAGCAGTCTCAGCACTTTCGCCCGCGGCACGTCGCGAATCGGGGGAAGCGGTCCGACGCGACGCACCAGCCGCGCGATCCGCTCGCCGTCACCAGAAGCCAGCAGCCCGAGGCGCTCCGCCAGTCGCGTCGCCGCCAGCAATCCCCAGCCCACCGCCTCGCCGTGCAGAAATCGCCGATAGCCGGTGGCTTCTTCAAACGCGTGGCCCAACGTATGGCCAAGGTTCAGCACTAACCGGAGGGTGGTCTCGCGCTCGTCGCGATTCACCACGTCTGCTTTCACAGCTACCGCGCTAGCCAGTATCGGTTCCAGCCGCCTCGTCTGCCGCGGATGGAGAGAGCCGATTCCACGCTCCAGCTGGCGGAAAAAGGGATCACCCACCAGGATGGCGTGTTTTACCACCTCATAGAGCCCGGAGCGAAAAGCACGCTCGCTGAGCGTGCTCAGGACCAGCGGCTCAGCGATCACTAGACGTGGGGGATAGAACGTACCCACCAGGTTCTTCATCGCCCCCACGTTGACGGCCGTCTTGCCGCCCACCGCGCTATCGACCTGGCCTACGACGGTTGTCGGCGCCTGCACGTAATCGATGCCGCGCATGTAGGTGGAGGCGACGAAACCGCCGAGATCGCCCACCACGCCGCCGCCGAAAACAATCATCAGGCTGCGGCGGTCGGCGCCTTGCTTCAGGAGTTGCCCCGCCACGAACTCTACCATCCGCAAGGCCTTCGAGCGCTCGCCGGGGGGGACTAATATAGGTCTCGCCCGCGGGCTTGCCTTCTCCAAGCCACTCTCCCCGAGAAACGTGCTGCCCCAGCGTTCCCAGAGAGGCTTCTCGCTCAGCACGAAGATGGAGGAATAAGAGGTGAGCGGGAAGCGGCGGAGTTCGCGCCACGCACCCCGGCCTGTGACTACGTCATAGGCGAATTTGTCGGACGTCACTTGCACTCTGTGGAGCATGAAGGAAATCCAGCCCATCATTTGCGCAGGTACTGGTCCGTCTTATCCAGCCAGTCCTGCCGCGGTGGGTTGAAGATGTCGAGATCCACGGTATCTTCGAGCGCCACCGCCTCGTGCGGCATGTTGGAGGGAATGCACAGGACCTCGCCGCCGGAGACCACGATCTCCTGGCCGTCGATGAGGAACTTCAGCGCTCCCTCGAGGACGTAAGTGATCTGCTCGTTGACGTGGCTATGCAGGGGAACCACGCAGCCTTTTTTCAGCAGAACCCGCGCCAACATGACGTTTTCGCCCACCACAAGCTGCCGGCCGAGCAGCGGATTGAGCGTTTCCAGTTCGACGTTTTTCCACGAGAGATATTTGAGCATTATTCACCTTCCCTTTTTTGAGGAGACAGAAAGACGGTGTACGGTACACGGTGTACGGTATACGGGTTACGAGTGAAGAGACCCGCCTTGGTTCCATTTCGGTTACTGTGTCTACCTGCCTTGCTGTGCCTTTCCTTATCCCCGATGCCGCTCTTCCCCGTCTACCGTCTACCGTCTACCGTACAGCCTCACCGCATTATCGTGCAAATAGCCGCGCGCCAACTCCAGCGCCTTGGACTCGCTCACTTCGTCGTCCGCCACCATCTCGGCCAGGGCGGCCGCGAGCGCGGTGCGCGCAGAGTGGACCGCCATCCAATAGGACTCCTCGGCTCCCAAGGCTTCGGTGAAGGGGAACGCGTCGGACCCGTACAGGATCTTGTCCGGGTACGCCTCCAGCCACTCTTTCAATACCCGCTTGAACTCCGACGGATAAAGCAGGAGTTCCATCAGCGACGAGTCGATGTACACATTCTTCATCGCCGTCAGCCACACTGCCGCGCGCTCGTAGGGATACCCGCCATGCAGCAGGACAAAAGTGGTGCTGAGATAGCGCGGATCGCGCAGAACGTTTTCCAGGTTGAAGACGTCACCGTCGCGGAAGTGGAAGTAGTCGCCGATACCCTCTAGCGTGTGAACGTGAACCGACAGGCCCAGCCGCCCCGCTTCCCGTACCAGGTGGCGGAAGACATAATCCTGAAATGACGTGTATTCCGCCGGGCTCGGGGTCCCGCCGCCGCGGTACTTATCGTAGATTGACCTCGCCTCTTCGATTGGAGGGTCGGCAAAGTAGAGCGACCGGAAATAGGCGGCCTCGAACTTGATGGCTATGGCGCCGCGCGCTTTATCCTGTTCCAGAATCCTGGTGATGAACGCGAGGTACGCCGCGAAGTCCGGCGGCACCGCAGCGATCCCAGCCTGGGCCATATATCGATGCAGTACTTTCTCCTGCAGGGGAATGTAAATGGCCTCGTCAGGATTGCGCGACGAGAACTCGCGATTGTCAAAGGGGAAAAAAAAGCAGTCAACGAACACCACCCAGCGGAAGCGGGCCGGATCGAGATAGTCAGGCATGGCGACGCGGTTGGCAGCGGACGTCTCGATCCCCAGTCGGTCGAGAATGTGGTTGAAGTAATCGCGCCCTTGCGATTTCTTCAGTTCGGCCGTTTTGGTCACCAGCCAGCGCGAGTGCTCCGCCGACAGGTCTTGGTACGGGTAGCCGAAAAGCGACTTGGCCGCAGCCACCAGTTCCGGGTTGTCCTCTCGGAGGCGGAACGGCGTGCTGCCCGGCGTCGCGGCCATGGCGTCCACGTCGGGATCGTCCGAGTATCCGGGGTGGGCGTGGTCGTCGAAGATCCTGATCTTCTCGATCTCCGGCAACAGGCGCTGATAGATTGCTGCTACGTCGTGCTGGGGGAGGGGAGTAGATTGTGCGCCGGCCTTTGCGGCCAACGCGAGGATTGCGGCCAGAGTGCAACGACTGACCGTGTCAAGTAGACGACAGAGCTCGTAAGAACGGGCCGCCACTAGGGCCCCTTCGGCTTGTTCCAGCGCGGCCTCCTCCGCGATGCCGAGGCGATTCTTCAGGTTGCCGAATGCCGGGTCAACGTAAGGGTGTTGGCTGAAGTATCGGAACATGATTGAGCCGGTGGTACATGTTGCAGGATAACCTCATCCGTGTCGATCTCGCCCCGCGCAGCACGGCGCAGGTCATCGAGCGCGGGACCCCGGTGCCTTTAAGCCCTCCAGTTCCTGCTGTGCCACCGCGTGGGCCACGGCCCGCAGTTTGTACTGAATCTCACGCTCGGGAAGCGCGGTCATTGGCCCTCTAATATCATCCAATTATTAGCACGATTTGCGGGTAGACGCCAGGCCAGCATCGGCAACGTTGAGGAGGGAAGGTTCTCAGTCGTTCACAGTTAGTCTTCGGTTCCGACTCTTCAGCAAAACCAAGATCGGAGCTGAAGTTGCGGCCCTACTCCCGATAGCGCGAGAGTTGGCCGTAATCCATCATCGGATTATTCCTCATCCGAAGTTCTGGAAGTGTTCCCAAAACTCCGCCCAAGGCAGGCGAGGCGGACCGCACACGAAGATATCGGGATGGTCCCGGCTCTCTTCATTCACGACGCCGTAGCGATTCCCGTTGCGCCCGGCGAGCCGGCACGAGGAAAATGTTCTGTCGGCGTAGCGGCGCGAAAGACCGACCACGATCAGCGTGGTTGGGGGCGGCACGGGATACCCGCGCAGCCACGCCGTATTGGTGCCGCTGATGGGCGCGGGCAGGTGGTAATCCCGACCCAGGATCTCGATGGCGCCCGCCTCGCCGTAGTTCCCCACCACCACGCCGACATCGGCTCGCTGTTCCGGGGGCAGGTCATCGCGAATCTGGGCGACCGTCTTGGCCAAGTCGTCCCAACCAATCTCTTCGCGCAGGTCGCCGTTGTTCTTGAGCGTGAATTCCACAAGAGCGCCACTGGACGCGAGCGGCAGCACCAAGGCACATGCCAACAGGCCATAAGCCGCAAGCCCGCTGAAAAACGCGCCCTCCATCACTTGCCGCCGCCTCCGCGAAAGCGACGCCGCCCATCGATCTCCCGCCGCTGCTCCCATGGCCATTAGCGGAGGATACGCCGCTGCCACATAATAGCCACGTCCCTTGCCGATCCAAAGCAGTGCGAGCGGGACGAGGAACATCCACGCCAGAAAACGATAGCGCCGGTCGCGCAAGAAGGCCAGCACGCCGCCGATCCACAAGGGAGCCGCGAACAAGTTGGTGCAGACCAGAAACTGGTCGGGCACAAATCCTTTCGTCCTCCCCTCGCCTATGTCGCGCACATGAATATGACTGAGGAAGCGGAGCGAGATGAATTGATGGTTCACCTGCCACACGAGGTTGGGCAGAAAAACCAGTAGCGCCAGCGCGGCACCACCCCAAAGCCACCAGCTTCGAAAAAAACGGCGTCGCGTGAGCAGCAGCCCGGCCAGGATCCCGGCCGCCAAAAACGTCATGGTGTACTTGGTCATCAGGCCGACGCCCACGGCGGCGCCAATCGCCAGCCACCAGCGCGGGTTCTCCGTCTTCAGCAGTCGAATAACGAAGTAAGCAGCGAGCACCCACCATAAGTAATCGAAGGTGGTGTATTGGAACTCGGTGCCCTCAAACAGAGAGAGCGGCGAAAGGGCGATCGCCAGAGCCGCCGCCACCTGGGCCAGCCGCCTGCCTCCAAGTTCCCACGCCATCAGCCCAGTGACGAGAATGGCCAGCCCCTGCGTGATTACCGAGAAGAGCCTGAGTCCGACCAGCGAGAGGCCGAAAACCCCCAGGCTGATCCGCTCCAGAAGCGGCGTTAAGGGCGGGAACTCCACGAATCCCCAGTCGAGATGGACCGCGTCGCTCAGGATCTGAAGCTCATCGCGGTGAAAGCCGTAGCGGTGGTTGGTGAGGATGTGAACTGCCATCACGGTGGCCGTAATTCCAAGCAGCGCCGTGGTGTTGGCCCGAGGTTGAGTGACGACCTGCGCCGAGCCCTGCCCCTCAGTCCCTGATGACATCGTGCCTCTCCGTGCCAAGGGCGCCTATGGGTGCCGGTGGTAAAGAACCCCGGGGCGCCGGCCTAGAGATAATACGCTGCGTCAGCAGGCCGCGCCACCCGCGGGAACCACAACGGGCGACGCAGGTTGTGGGGTCCGGGTGCTGGACGGGTGAGGGCCTTCCACTTCCGGTACACCGCGTGGGCTAGGTTTGTGTCCACGAAAATGTCGCCGTAATGGTCATCGGGCCCCGCTCTTTCGACGCGCACCACCTGGTGCCAGCAGTGCATCCCGCTGATGGGATCAGGATGCACCGGGAACGTGATGTCCTGATGCACCCCGGCATCGGTCCACCACACGCGGCGCGTGTCAGGATCAGGGCTCTCGTAGGGCTCGACGCCCGTGATCTGCCGCATCCGCCATTGTCCCTTACCCACTTCCTTCAGATCGACCCACGCGCTGGTAAAGCGCTCGATCCGATCCTCCTTGTTCACCCGCCAGCGGCCGAGATGATTGGAGCAAGCGACAACGCCCGGGGCCAAGCCTTCGGTCACCCAGGCGTGCAGGACGAAAAAGCCTATTTCCGTGTGTACCTTCAGCAGATCGCCGGTGCGGACGCTGCCGATTTTCTCCGCATCCACCGGGTTTACCCAGAGCGGATTCTTGTGAGCGATTTCGTATAGCAGCTTGGCGTTGCCAGACCGAGTATGGATCAAGGTGGGCAGCCGGAAGATGGGCAGCAGCGTGTAGACCTCTCCGTGCGCATCTTTTGGCCAATCGACCACAGGCATGTACTTCGGATCGAAGTCGTCAGGCTGCCTGCCGAGAGATGCGGCCTGCGCCGACCGATGAACGTGGCTGCAGTAGTACTCAGGAAGCGCAAACTCCGGCCATTTCCAGTCAGCCAGGGTGGTTGAGAAAAGCTCGAGCTTGCGCGAGGGCGTGTTGTAGCCTACCATTGCTTTGCCTTCGACCATCACTCCGACCGGCTTCCCCTTTTGGGTGATCACGGAGTTCGGCGCGACGCTGGACCCCGCGAGATCCGCCGCTGCCACCGGCTTTTCGTTGAGCCGGAATACGTCGGTGGTTACCTCGAAGGCTCCGTACTTCCGCATGTAGCCGAGCGGCGTCAGGCCCTCTTTCTGTGCCGTGGCAGGAAGCCCAGGCACGGAGTTTTCAAAGATCCAGCCATAGTACTCGTCCACCGTGATTTTCTTTCCCGGCCGGTAGGGCGATTCAAACCACTGCCGAATGCCCATCGAGCCGTCGGGATCGATGGCCCACGACAGGTTGATCCAGAACTCATCCTCTTCCCAAACTTCGCCGGGGTTGGCCTCGTAGGTGTAATCCACCTTTTTCCCCTGCTTCTCCTGGAACACTCGCAGCACCGGCTGGCGGAATCCGATCCACTTGCTGGCGTGCGTCTCCTGGCTCATCAGGTCGTGACGCTCGGAACTGTAGCCGGTCGGCAGCACATAGTCCGCGTACCAGGCGGTTTCACTCCAGGTGGGCGTGAGCGCGGCGTGCAGGCCTACCAGTTTCTCGTCACGCAGCACCTCGATCCAGGAGAATCCGTCCGGGTAGGTCCAGACGGGATTGAAGACGCGCGTAAAGTAGGCTTCCAGGCGGCCACGCCCTTCCTTAAGCAGGTGTGGGAGAAGGAACGACATTTCATGGGTCGAGAGCGGCCACTCGGGCGGGTAGAGCAGCTCATTCCAGCGCTTTTGCGGCGGCGGCACCGTGAAGGGGCGCGGCACAAACTTGTTCCATGCGTTTAGATTGTGTCCGCCTCGGGTCCCCACCGAGCCGGTAAGCACGTGCAGCAGCATCAAGGCGCGAACCGATTGCCACCCCCCGAGGTTGCCGGAGGCGCTGCCGCGCCAGAGGTGCGAGGCAAAACGACTCCCGGCGTCGGCAATCTCCCGCGCGATCTTGACGATAGTCTGTGCCTTGATGCCGCTCTCTTTTTCCGCGAACTCAGGAGTATAGCGCGCGTAGTGCCGCTTCAGAGCCTCGATGAGGGCCTCGAAGCTCTGACCCTGGGCCTTGAATCCGTCCACTTCCAGTTCTTCCCAATTGGTCCAGTTCTTGAGGAAGGCGGCATCGAATCGGTTCTCGTCGAGAATCACCTTGGCCATAGCAAGAAGAACAGCCGCTTCGGTGCCGGGATAGGTCGGCATCCAGTAATCGGCCATGCTGGCGGTGTTCGAAAGGCGAGGATCCATCACGGCGATCTTGGCGCCGGCCATTTTGCCGTCGATGATGCGCTGCGCGTGCGGATTGAAGTAATGCCCGGATTCGAGGTGCGCGGAGAGCAGTAGGATGAAGCGCGCGTTGGCATGATCCGGCGAGGGACGATCGGCGTGATGCCAAAGCACATAGCCCAGGCGCGCCGAGGCCGAGCAGATATTGGTGTGTGAGTTGTGCCCATCGATGCCCCAGGCCTGGAGGGTCCGCTCCATGATGAAGTCGTATCCAGGCCGGCCAACGTGGTACATCACTTCCTCGCCACGGCCTTCCTGAATGGCCTTCCGAATTCGCGCGCCGAAGGTCTCCAGCACCTCATTCCAGGACGTCCGCTCCCACTGGCCGCTGCCGCGCGGCCCCTTGCGCTTCATGGGATAGAGCAGCCGGTCGGGATCGTGAATCTGGTGGAGCACTGCCGGGCCTTTGGCGCAGAGGCGTCCCCGGCTGGCAGGGTGCATGGGGTTGCCTTCGAACCTGGCGACGTCGCCTGTTTCCTTGTCGACGTAGGCCAGGAGTCCGCACGCCGACTCGCAGTTGAAACAGATGGTGGGAATAAGCTGGTAGTGCCGGGCCACGCGCCGCGGCCAGGCGTCGGGATCGTATTCGACCCAATCATCCCATTTCTCAACCGGCGGGCAGGAGGAAAGCTGGCCCCCGGGGCGCTTGAAATCAGTCACGCTGGAGTTTTCCATGGTTGGTTCACCTTAATACTGACAAAGGGTATAGCGCCGGCTTTATGCCGCCATGCTGGTGTCGGAGGTATTGCAGTCAGGACGGCACAAAGCGCCTCTACACCTACTGCTAGCTATTGGGCACCCGCTGCCCTGCCATGACAAAGCACCACTCGAACGATAAGAGGCCTCCCAGGCCGAGCAGGCCGGACAGGCCGACCAGAACTGCGCTTGCTGGCCCCAAGGTCAGAAGCAGCAGAGGCAAGATTCCGCCCAGGATCACTGCTCCCGCCCAGAACAGAGTGCGATAGGGACCGTGGGTGATCATTCGCGCCGCATAGCCGGCATTCTTGGTGGCGTGGGGGATGGCGATTTCCCCCAGCAGGATGAGCAGATGAAGAGCCAGGCAGATGAAAAGGGCTCCTGCTGCCACCTTCCGTGCTTGCGGCGTCCCGCCCAGAACCGCTGGGAGCAGCGCCAGAACCGAACCGCTCGAGAGCAAGGCCTGCACCAGCGCGTGCAACGGCAGAAGCGGCGTCTGCCAAAGGTCGCAGCCTTCGCACTGTCCGAAAAGAAACGCCGTGTACCCTGCGGCGAGAAAACCGGCGAGTACAGTAGGCCAGAGGAGAATTGCGGAAAGACCCGGATGGCCCGCCAGGACGGCCAGCCAGAACACGCCGCAGAGCACGCTGTAGGCGAGCAGAAGGAAGGCTCCGCGCGCCAACCAGGATCGGTTCTGCGGAGTCTGGAGCACACGGAGAAATCGCTCCTTCCGGCTTAAATCCGAAACCAGCATCACCACGGTCGCGGCCATAAAAAGGAGCGCCAGGGTCGAGAGAGCCACGCCACGGAGCCCGTCGAAAGGGAGCCACCCCAAGGCCATGGCGAGGGCCGGGACGGCCAGGACGCCGGCGGCGATGGACTTCGTCCAGAAATAGACCGGCACCTGCCAGCCCCAAGGGCGGGCGTGTGCGACGTCGTATGCGGCCAACGTGTCCTTCTCCAGGAACCCTCCGTTTGACGCGTAGACGGCCCCGCCGCCCTCGACTTTTTCGTTCCGTTGCGACCACATATAGAAGGCCTCGTGGCGCGCCGCGGTGGGATCCATGGCGCTCTCATCGGCGTCGATATAGAACACTTTGGGCTGCGTCCCCTGTTCCGGTTTGCGCACCCGGACCATCTCGCGTGCCAGGAGCTGCGCGATCTCACTATCGGGCTGGTCCAAATCGCCTGCGATGATGGCGTGCTCCGGGCATACCGTCGCACAAGCCGGCTCCAGACCCACTTCGGTGCGATGGGCGCAGAAGTGACACTTGGCCGCTGTCTTCCTTTCCGGGTCAATGTAGACGGCGTCATAGGGGCACGCCTGCATGCAAGCCTTGCAGCCGATGCACCGCGCGGAATTGAAATCCACGATTCCGTCTTTACGCTTGTACATGGCCCCCACGGGACAAATCTCGACACAGGGCGGCTTCTCGCAATGGTTGCAACGGGTTACCTGGAAGACGCGCCGCACGTAGGGATAGCGCCCCTTCTCCACGTACTTCACCCAGGTACGGTTAACGCCCAACGGGACCCTGTTCTCAGTCTTGCAGGCTACGGTACAAGCGTGGCACCCGATGCACTTGCGGTTATCGACGACGACTCCGTATCTCATTGCAGAATCCTCCCGAGGGAACGGGAACGAACGATCGCGGGTTGGCAGACCTCAAACACCCTGACAGAGCGGCACAGAGGAGAATCGAGTGGGTCTAGAAACCAACGGAATCTCGGTGTGATTTCTTTTCGTTCCTCTGTGTTTGGGTTTTTCATCAATGTTGTCTCTCACTGGACATCCCGAAGCAGCGCGGCGACGCGGGCCGCCACCGATGCTCCGTCGACCATGCAGTTGCGGATCGGCTTCATTCCGTTGGCGCACCCCGCAATAAAAACGCCATCCCGAGTCGCATCGTGGGGGTGCCGGAACCATTCCCGGCAAAGAAAGAATCCATCCGGTCCGCGCGTGATTCCCAGGACGCGAGCGAGATCGTCAACGTCCTTGCAGGGCCTCATCCCGGTGGAAAGTGAGACCACGTCAAACTCCCCCCAGAAGGGTTTGTTAATGAGGGTGTTTTCCGCCCGGACGGCGATGCTGCCATCAGGAACTTGCTTGCACATGGAGACACGCCCCCGGATGTACTTAACCCCGCGATCCTGAGCCAGGGCGTACATTTCCTCGAAGCCGCGGTCGTAGGTACGGACGTCCATGTAGAAGCAGGCGACGAAAGCCTCGGGGTTCCGCTCCATGACGTTGCTGGCCTGTTTCGTGCTGTAGGAGCAGCAAATGCGCGAGCAGAACGGTGCTCCGATGCGGCGGTTACGCGAGCCGACGCAAAAGATGATCGCCAGGCGGTCGGCTTTTTTCCCGTCACTCGGACGTACCAGCTTGCCTCCGGTCGGCCCTCGCGGATTCAGCATCCATTCCAGCTCCATTGCCGTGATCACGTTCGGGTAGACGCCGTATCCGTACTCCTTGAGGCCGGAGGGGTCGAACGGCTCGAATCCGGTAGTGACAACGACGGCCCCGCTCTCCACCGAATTCCCATCACTGAGACGGACGCAGAAGTTGGGAAAGTCGCCCGTCAACTGGGTGACGGTGGTGCTGAGGCGAATATCCGGCAGGCTCGTCGACCGCAGGTCCCTCTCCAGAGCGCTGCTGAACTCCTTTCCGTCATTGAATCCATCATCATTGAAGAACGGGAAGGTCCTCGAAAGCCGCGGCACGTGGCCGCCCAGTTCGGGAGATTTCTCCACCAGAACGGATGGCACGCCAAGCGTACTCAAAACACTGGCCACCTGCATGCCGGTCACGCCGCCTCCGATGACGCAGACTTTTTTCGCCATAGCCCTTCTACCTCAGAAAGAAGACGTTTCTCGCCAAGCCGCATAGGCCGGAACTTCTTTGCCCCTTTCGGCATTTCTGCGACTTTGCGACAAATGCTTCATTTTTGCGCTTTTCAGTGCCAGAACCATTCCTTGGACCTGTCGTAAGGAATTCCAATCTTGTCCAGCAGCGGCTCTACCGGAACGGTGTGCGCCTGAATCCCAACGATGTCGTAAGGGTCCCAGCCGAGCAGCAGCCCGGCCAGCTCCGTGTAGGAGAGCGTGGGAACGTCGTACACGGCGCCCGTGAGTTCCTTGATGGCCCACTGCTCCTTGTCGAGAAAGACGTTGCAGCCCGGGCAGTTGGTGAGGATGGCGTCCGGTTTCCAGGGCTCCATACTTTCCAACTTCTTAAGCACGCAGGCCATGGTATAGCCGCGATTGGGGCGGATCATGCACTGCCGAAATCCCATGCCGCAGCAGTGTCGGCGCTCGGGGTAGTCCACGGTTTCGCCGCCCCAGGCGCGGATCATCGCCGTAAGCACCTGGCAGTAATCCGTCCCGCCGACGGACTTGTCAGGAAACACCTTCGCGTAGTGGCACCCCACGTGATCGACCACGCGCAAGGGCCGTCCCGTCTTCTTCTCGGTCAGGCGATAGCACATCGCCTGCGCCAAGGCGTTGCGATAGCGATACACAATGTCGCTGGCATGCACCACGTGCTCCGGGATCTGAAGCCGCCGGCCACAAGCTTCCTGGAGCCAGCGATCCACGCGCTCGGCGAGACTTGGCTCGTGGTCGTACATTCGCAAGCATTCGGTGTGGATGGCAAAGGACGTGACACAGGCGGTGCTGATGTTGCGGAACCCCATCGCGGCGGCGATCGACCAAAGTCGCGCAACCACAAGCAAGGTGCTCTCGGCGGTCATGACGTCGCCATGGGACAGGATGCCCGTGCAGCACGTGCATTGGGATTCGGGCGTGTCCCCTGCCGCCTTCCAACGCAGGCCTAGGAACTGGTAGATCCGGCTGATGAGAACTTCGGTGCCGGGATTGACGGCTCCCAGGACGCAACTTGGCGTCAGAAAGAAGTCGTTCTCCGGGATTTCTTTAATCGGAGCCCCTACGGTTGTGGTTGGAGATGTCATGCTGCTTTCCTTGTCGTGTGGTGCAATTCACTAACCGGTGGATCGGACCTGGTCGTAGTATTCGTCGATCGAAATGCCCAGTTTCCGGGCTTCTTCTGACGCCAGCTCTTCCAGGCGGTTCCAAAGCGCCAGCGTCCCCCCGCGGGCCACGCAACGGCGAAGTTCGTCCAAGGTTTCAGGTGGCACCTTGCGGCCGCCGAACTGGCCATCGGTATCCGGGCTGGCGCCTACGCGCGTCATCTGCTGATCGACTTCGGATTCGTACTTGGCGTACCGCGGGCCGAAATCCGGATGGTCATCCGCAGCAACATTCCGAAAATAGAGACTACAAGCGCGATTCCAGAGATTGCCGCCCCAGAGGTGGCGAGCCGCGTACTGCTGGCGGCCGCGAGTGCTGAAGAGGTGGTATCCCTTCAGTTGAGCCAGGAACCGCAGGGAAGAGATCAAGGCCATGAGGTTGTTCTCTCGGGGGCACTTCGGCACGCAGGAACCGCACTGGCCGCAGTACCAGAGGGTCTCGGACTTGAGAAGCTCCACAAGGCGGGTCTCGTCGTCTGAGAGCACGACATCGATGATGACCCTGGGATTGTAATCCTCATAGTACTCGGCTGCCGGACACTGGGAGGTGCACATGCCACACGCCATACACCCGGTAAAGGCGTGCCGGGCGACAAGATGGTTCTTCAACCACCATGTGCAGGGCTGCGTGCGGGCCGTCTCGTACCATTCCTGCATCTCGCCCCCAGCCCTCTCCGCCCACGATCGACTCTCTCGCCGGTCCTTCTCGCGCTCAAAGGGCGTCCCGAAGAGACGCCGGACGTTGGGGTAGGGATGTCCAGGGTCGGACGGATAGTCCCGATCGGCGGGCGGCGCTTCGCGGGACTTCGAATCGCCGCTCGTGTTGCTCTGGTCTTCTCGGCCCCTTTGATCCCGGATGCGCTCGTACGCGGCTACCAGATGGTCATCGGCAGCACGACTCAGATGCTCTTGATCATCGACGAGGAAAGCGTCCGCAGCCTTCGTCTTTTGGTCCGGGGCTTCTTTCGTCATAGCGCCACCCTCCTGTTTTGCAGATGTGCTCGGGCTGCCTCGCCTAGCTGCCTGTACCGTCTCGCCGTGAGAGCCAGAGTCCGGTAAACAACGTGCGCGAGCTTGGAATACGGAAGACTGACAAGAAGAGTCAGTGCGAGGACCAGGTGAATGAAGTAAGTGGGATAGGCCAAAGCGGCGCTGTCGGTGTAGCGGAATATCTCTGTCAGTATGCCCGTTACAGCAACCAGCAGCAGCCCCAGCAGAAGTGCCCAGTCGAACCAGGAGCTCGGATCTCCCAGCCCGGAGGCTTTTCGGCGCTCGATGAGGAAGTACCCACACCCGGAAATGAGCACCATCGCCGCCAGGTTTCCCACCATTTTAAACGGGTGCAAAAGCGGGAACGGGTAGGGAAGGCCCAGAAGGGTGAGAGCCGCCACCACGCCCGCTAGCGCGAACAAACTGGCGAAGCCGTAAAATACGGCAGCGTGCGCCCATCGACTAAGCGGAAACTGCTCGCACTCGGCGAACCTCCGGTGGGTGAGTATCTCGCGCCCCGCTGAACCCAAAGCCGGAAAGAGGCGACGAAGGTCCACGTGCCAGATTGGTTCGCCTGCAAATCCGGTCCACGCTCGCATCGCACCCAAGAGGGCGCAAATTACCGCGAGACCCGTTGCCCCCAGGAAAACAAGGTTCAAAGTCAGATGCGGAAGCATGCTGGCGAAGCGGACCGGGCTCCGTTGCGGCGCGAACGATCCCCCGGTGGCGATTGCCGCCAGCAGCAAGATGACGGGGGCGAGGACAACCAAAGGTAAGTTCTTAGGATCATTCACCAGTCGCCCGACGCGGCTTGGCATCGCGTAGTGTTCCACCACCATTTGGCGAATGGCAGCCATCACTCGTCCCGGCCGCGCATTGGCAGGACAGCGCGACGAGCAATCAGTGCAATTGAAGCACAGCCAGAGGTCGGGATCGGCCACCAGGCTTTCCTTCAGGCCGAGTTGGAGCAAGGTCATCTGGCGACGCGGAAACAGGCTGCCTTCCTCCGCAACATTGCAGCTTGCGGTGCACATGCCACACTGCAGGCACGACACCAAGGACGCGCCATCGGCGCAGTAGGAGGAGACCAGCGCTGCCACTGCCGGCTGACGCGTCGAGCCCAAAGTGAACGACTGGTCTTTCAGAACTTCCACCCGTTCGCCGCGAAAGCGCCATCCATAGTCTCGGACTGGACGCGCTTTGGCACTCCTGGTTTTCGTCTCACCCGGTGGCCGCGATTGATTTAGAATCATCATGATGTACTCAATCAATATACTAGACTATGTAGGCTTTTCCGTGATCTGGGTCACTCCCTGTTGTGACCGCTATCACGCGCCACGGATCAGTAGTAATGGGACCGTCGTACCCTCAAGAAGTCGAATCCGAACCGTACCAAGACGCACCGATTCCCGAATCCCACCCACCGCGCTAGTGGCCGCGATGGGCGCGTATGCGCGGGTAATCGAACTGGACGGGCCAAACCCATGGTGCTAAGCTAGGTTGAGTTGGGGCAGAGTGGGGGGGCCATTATTGCTGACGACCCTGCTTCGGCACGGGGGATGAGTCATGCGAGTATCCGAATCCGGCGGGTCCAGCTTGCGTGGACTTCTCACGCTGGCGGTGATTGCGGCGGTGATTTACGTGGCTTACCGAACCCTCCCCGTCTACATCAACAACTACGAACTTCAGGACTACATAAGCCAGCTTGCGGTTCAGGCTACCGTGCAGCATTCTCAGGCCGCGGATATTCAGCAGAGCGTGCTGGCAAAGGCATCGGACCTGAATCTTCCGGTGTCCGCCGACCAGATCAAGGTGCAATCAAACCGGGCCGGCGTCACCATCGATGTCGATTACACTGTCCCCATCGACCTCCGGTTTTACACCTGGGTGCTTCATTTCACTCCGTCGTCTTCGAACCGGTCGCTAACATAACCCGTGGCTTCTCAGCGTCGACCCCAAACCCGTGACCGATTGCGATCCCTGCGGGGACGCACCATGCAGTCGTTTCGTCGCCTGAAGCCTTACCAGCAGGCTCTGATCGTGATTGGGCTTCAGGTGGCGATCCTCGGCGGCGTACTGTTCGCGTACCTCTACGTGAACCTCAGCCGGGAGATCGACGCGCGGCTGGGCGGGACCATTTTTAGTAACGCCTCCACCGTTTTTGGCAGTCCCACGCCGATCCGAGAGGGGGACGAGCTATCCGCT
>Ga0335081_10006206_pt1 | contig 19009 bp, 16 predicted proteins | sample Lox_Sample_35_FD_206713 | JGI IMG/M metagenome (GOLD analysis project Ga0335081, IMG submission 206713) | Soil microbial communities from Loxahatchee National Wildlife Refuge, Florida, United States - Lox_Sample_3.5 | ecosystem: Environmental > Terrestrial > Soil > Wetlands | place: USA...
TGGCCTGCGACGGCGGCATGCACGGCATGACGGTCAACTCCTTCTCGTCGGTGTCGCTCGACCCGATGCTCGTGCTGGTCTGCCTCGACCAGACCAGCCGCGGCCTCGGCCTGATCGAGCGTGCCGGGGCGTTCGCCGTCAACGTGCTCTCGGCCGGGCAGCGGGACGTTTCGCGCTGGTTCGCCCGCCGGCACCGCCCGGCCGGCGTGGCGATGTTCGACGGGGTGTCCTTCGAACCAGGCGTAACGGGCGCCCCGGTCCTGATCGAAGCGACGGCGTCGTTCGACTGCCGGCTGCGGCAATCTCACCGCGCCGGCGATCACGTGATCGTGCTGGGTGAGGTCGTCGCGCTGGTGCACCGTCCCCAGCTGGAGCCGTTGATCTTCCACGCCGGGACGTACAAGGCCCTGGAACACGAGCCCGTGCCGCCGTCGGCGCAGCTGCGCGTCGTCAGATGACGCGAACGGCGAGGCATCACCGCCCGGTGACCGCGGGCACGGCAAGTGCGAGGACGAACTGCTCGTCAATAACCACCAAGCCTAGCCTCTGAAATTCTTCAAAGACCTCCTGGATACCTTCCGCCGGCAGGTGCAGATTCAGCGACCTGCGGACAGCCGCGGCTGTGGTAGGTCGGTCGGCGCACGCCAGGTACAACTCGGCGAGCGTGTCCTCGAGAGTGTAGGTTCCGCCTTGTCCCTGTTGCCTCTCATCGTAGATCTGCACGAAATGAGGTGCCGGCCAGTACTTCAACACGGGTGGGCTGCCGTTTTGCCACGCGCTGGACCAGTCTTCTGCTGCGCGACGTACGCCGGCATAGGTGGTGTCTGGCAATCCGTCGTCAAGCTCATAGTCAAAGAAGTAGGCAACGCGCTCGAGGTCGACGCTCTGCGGATAAACGTACCTGTAGCTACGCTCCGGCGACCGGTGGCGGAGCCGAAACGTATCACGCTCGGTGAATATGGGGCTGAACCTCTCTAGCCAGATACGCGCGTAACTCACTGGCGGCGGCAAGTGCCGCAAGTGTGGTATGAGCGCTGCCTGGGCTGCGTAGTCCTGCTCAGTCTCACCTGGGAAACCCCAAAGCAAGTTCCAGTCGACATTGATATCGTAATATTGCGCCCAGCGCAGGAGGTTTATGTTCTGGATGGCGCGGACGCCTTTGCGCATGAGACGCAGCACGTTGGAACTCAGCGACTCGATGCCGGGCTGGATATGAGTGATGCCGGCCTGGGTCATCAGCCTCAGCTGTTCCCGGCTCAGGTTCGCCTTCACTTCGTAGAAGATTTCATAGCCCGTCTCACGGGCGGCGAGAACGGGAAACACTTTCGTAAAGTAGGTCATATCGAGGATGTTGTCGACCGCCTCGAAATGGAAGCTGCGGTATCTTCTCGCCTGCTCGGCGAGCTCGGCCAGGACGCGTTCGGGCGACTTGGAGCGGAACCGCATCGTTGCCCCGTTGAGCCCGCAGAACGTGCAGTGATGCTTGGCGCCCCACCAGCATCCCCGGCCGGTCTCGATCGGGAGCCAGACGTTGCGCAGCCCCGTGCGCGGCAGTACGCCCAGCTCCTCTGCGTGCTGGAAATACTCGTCATAGTCCGGCGCGGGCAAGTCGTCTAGCCGGCCTGCCGGTGGCGCTGGTGCCGTCACCGTGACCTGCTCGCCCTGACGGCGGGCGAGACCCGGAACGTGGTCGAGGCTGCCGCCCGCGGCGAGGGTGTCGAGCAGGCGGGGAAGGGCCGTGTCCCCCTCGCCGATGATGGCGGCGTCGATGCAGTCAGTCGTGCGGACAAGCTCCGTGCCCATCTCGCCGTCAAAGTTAGCGCCGCCAAATACTGTGATTATTCTCGGATAGCATTGCTTCAGGCGCCTGGCCAACGCGAATGATGCGGCGGTCTGCTGGAAAGTCGAGCTGAATCCTACAACCGCAGCCTCGTCCCAGGTGAAGTTGTCAACCAGCTTATCCAGATAAGCTGGCACATCATGGCTTCGTGTCTGGATAAGCTTTTCTCTCGCTTCTTCTGGCGATGCCCCCAGGTATGACAAGCTGTCGGCGAGATCATCAACCATATGCGCATCGGGGTCCGGTGCCGCGTCCCCGAAAGCCTCCAGCGAGAATAGCCAGTCCCCGATCAGGGTCCCGCGATGCTCGCAGAGCAGCGCATAGTAGTCAACGCCGATCTGCGCGGCGAAGTCCAGGTACGCGTGAAGGGTACGGACAGGAAACCCGCACCGTTCGGTTACCGCCTTGAGCAGCCCAAGCTGGATTGACGGGCGCAAGGGGTCCATGAATGGCATGGACACCAGGACGACGGGCCATGCGGACCTTCGCTCCAAGGTAACCTCGTCGCGCATATCAGCCGCATCCCGGTGTTCAGCATCGTGTCCGAAGGCAGCCGCTAAACACCAGCTGTTTATTGATTGTAGGGTTCGCCGGGTTCGGCGGGCTCGTCAGGTGCGGCCGGGGCCGGGGGCCGAGCCGGGGGCGGGGTTGTGGTCGGGGGCCTTACTGGCACGATACAACAGGGAATAGCGGGCCTCGGCTCGCCGTGCATGTAGGCTCTGCGAAGGCTGGCGATAAGCTGGTTGACGTCCGTGCTCTGGACAAGAAACTGGTTGGCGTCCGTGCTCGCAGGGACATCGGTCTCGTCCGCGAAGATAACCAGCAGGAGGCCTTGTTGCGGGCTAATGTTCGCCTTGGCGAATTCACTGAGTTTCCGGACCGTATCATTGTCCACACTGCTGAACGAAATATCGTCTGTCCCGGCCATCGCGGACCTCCGGTCATGTAGTTGCCCGTGTCTTGAAGAGAGGCGTTCGGGGTAGCACGCGAACCGCTATGTCGTCACAAGGAGCATTCAGGTCATGGCAGGTACTTCAAACTTGGCCTGCCGGCCGGCGTTCGTCAAGTGGCGGATGCCATCTTAGTGCTGTCGTCTTCGGTGGCACCACCTGTCATGATGGCCAGGCTGCTCAGCTTCGCGCGCATGCCGGTCGCTTCGGGGAGACGGAGGTCGTCGAATATGGCCACGGCATCTCGCCAGGCTGTAACGGCGGATTCCGGGTCGCCGGCCGCAAGGCGCGTATCGCCGATGAACACCAGAGTCTGGGCTTCGTAGTACCGATCGCCGAATTCCCGGAACAGCTGGAGCGCTTGCTGGTAGTAGCCGATGGCCTCGTCGTATCGGGCCATGAACCTGTACGCGCAGGCGATGCTGTCGAGCGTCTCGGCCTGGCTCAGCCGGTCCGGGATTTCCCTTTGCATATCGAGTGCACGCCGGCAGTGGACGAGGCCCTCTTCGTGATCCCCGAGCTGGATGTGAAACCAGCCGACCCCGTTCAAGGCGCGCGCTTGCCCGGTCGGGCGGCCGCCGATCCGGAAGAGTTCGACGGCCTGCTCAACGTGCTCGAGCGCTTCCTGGTACTGGCCCTGGCGATCGAGCACCCAGCCCAGGAGCTTGTGCGCGTGGGCCTCGCCCGCCTGGTCGTCCAGGCTCCGGTAATGCTCGAGAGCTTGCCGCAGGTGCTTGTTCGCGGCGCCATAGGCCTCGAGGCGGCAGTAAGCACCGGCGAGACAGCAGTGGATGATCGCTTGTGCACGCCGGTCACCGAGCAGCTGGGCGGCTTGCAAACCGGTCCGGTGGGAGGCAGCGGCGTCGTACCAATGACCGTGGCGGTCAAGGTACGAATTGAGCGCCCAGGCCAGCTGCCAGGCGTGGACATCGAAGCCATGGCTGACCGCCTGGCGGACTGCCGCAAGCAGGACCTGGCGCTCGGCCGCAAACCAGGCCAGTACGTCCCGGTAATCGGCAAGAGTCTCAGGTGCCACAAGCGGTTGCGGAGGCGCCAGCGTGATGGGATCGTCGCGGCGCGGGCGGAGGAACTGGTCTGCCGTGTAGGCGGTGTGCAGGTAGTGGTCGAGTACCCGGTGGATCGCCAGGCGCCGGTCTTCTTCGGTGTCGTAGGTCGCGGAAAGCTCGCTGGCGTACTCGCGAAGCAGGTCGTGCAGCGCGAACCTGCCGGGAGCCCACTCAGTGAGCAGATGGGCACGGACGAGGTCAGCCATGTGCCGGCGGGCCTGCGGCAGTGGCACCCCAGCCAGGCTTGCCGCGGCGGGCATGGAGATATCCGGCCCCGCATGCAGCCCCAGCAGCCGGAACTGCCGCGCCGCCGGTGTGTTGAGCGCCTGGTAAGACCAGGAAAACACGGCACGCACATCTGTGTACTGGTCTCCCGCGTCCAGCGCATCGAGACGGCCGTGGGTCTTGCGCAGCTCACCGGCGAGCGCGGAGAGCGGCAACCGCGCATTCGCTACGGCGTTGGCCGCCGCGACGGCCAGGGCCAGCGGCAGCCCGGCGCACGCCTTGATGATCTCGTCGATCGACTCGGGTTCGCTGGCCACGCGGTCCCGGCCCAGCCTGCGGCTGAGCAGGCGACGGGCTTCTGCCGAGGGAAGCAGGTCAAGCTCCATCGCGTGGGCGCCATCGACGGCGACCAGGCTCGTGAGCCGGTTTCTGCTGGTGATCACCACGAGGCATCCGGGAGAACCGGGAAGCAGCGGACGCACCTGATCAACGTCGCGAGCGTTGTCCAAGACCACCAGCACTCGCAAGTCAGCCAGGATGCTGCGGTACAGCGCGGCCTGCGCGTCAAGATCAAGCGGGATGCGGTCCGATGGCACCGCGAAGGCCTCCAGGAAACCGTGGATTGCCTCCGCCGGTTCCATGGCCGATCCGGCCGGGCCGAAGCCCCGCAGGTTCACGTATAGCTGTCCATCAGGGAACAGGTCACGAACCTGATGGGCCCAGTGCACTGCCAGTGCCGATTTACCGATTCCTGCGGTTCCCGTGATGGCGGTGATGACAACGGTGTTCGCGACGTCGTCGCTGTCCTGGTGCACGAGAGCGCCCAGCTGGCCGAGTTCGGCGTCGCGGCCGGTGAAGTCCGGGATGTGGTGCGGCAGCTGGGCCGGCACCGCTACGGGCGGCCCGGTCTTCGTGTCAGCGTCCGTCCCGGCCTCGGCTGGAGCTGCTGCCGTCAACGTCGGATCCGCGGCCAGGATCTGCTGATGAAGTTCCCGGAGCGGTGCTGACGGTTCGACGCCGAGCTCGTCCTGCAGGTAGCGGCGCGCATCTCGGAAGGCGGCCAGTGCGTCTGCCTGGCGGCCAGCGCGGTACAACGCCAGCATGAGCAGACCGCGCAGCCGCTCGCGCAACGGGTGCCCGGCTATGAGATCCCGCAATTCCGCGATCAGGCCGGCGTGCTCACCGATCGCCAGGTCCAGCTCGATGCGCTCCTCGAGCACGCTGACGCGTGATTCGGCCAGCCGGTCAGCCTGCGCATCAAGGAACGGGCTGGACAAACCGTCACAGACCGGTCCGCGCCAAAACCCCAGCGCCGAGTGGAGCGCGTCGGCGGCTTCCCGCAGCTGACCCGCGGCACGGACGGCTCGCGCCCGGGCGAGTTCGTGCTCGAATTCACCCAGATCCAGGGCACCGGTCGGCAAGGTCAGCAGATAGCCCGCATCGGTCCACGTCAGCAGGCTGGACGGCGTGTGGCCGGGCCGATCGGGCTCGAGTATCCGGCGCAGCCCGGAAACGTGCCGCTGCACCAGGTTCACCGCATTCCTGGGCGGAGTCTCACCCCACACGGCATTGATCATCTGCTGCCGGCCGACGGGCCGGGCCGCCTGCAGCGCCAGCACCGCCAGGACCACCCGCTGTTGAACCGGCCCGAGATCGACGACGGTCTCGTGCCGCCATACCCGAAGCGGTCCTAGGACGCCGACTCGCAGCGCAGGAACGCTCGATCCATTCATGTCCTCCCCCCCGCCGCGCAGCGCGATTCCACACCAACTTAACTCCGGAGCGGCCAGCTCAGAAATCTGTTATTCGCCGTGCAGTCCGGCCGGGAGTGCAGAAGGTGCTGCAGCGAGTGCTGCAGCACCCATCGCGACGATGAGTTCCGTGACTGTCGAACTAGCCATGCCGTAGGAGCGTAAGCCGATGCGCGATGACCCGTGCGTCACCGACCTGGTAGCACGTGCCAGAAAAGGCGACCAGCGAGCGTGGGATGCCCTCGTCGAGCGGTACGCCCCGCTCATCTGGTCCATCTGCCGCCGCCACCAGCTGAGCGATGCCGACGCTGAGGACGTCGGGCAGAGTGTCTGGCTGCAGCTCGTCAGCCATCTGGACGCAGTCCGCGATCCTGCCGCGCTTCCTGGCTGGCTGGCCACCACGACCCGGCGGCAATGCCGCCGGGTCGTGTCTGCAGCGCGCGGCCCGCATACGTCTGGACAGCTGCTGGACGCGGAGAATATCCCCGATGAGCAGGCCAGGCCGGCTGAGCAGGGGTTGCTGGCGGCGGAACGCCAAGCGGCACTGATTGAGGCGTTCACCTGCCTGGGGCCGTCCTGCCAGCAGCTGATGGCCATGCTGCTCGAGGACCCGCCGGTGCCATATGCGGAGATCAGCGTCATCCTTGGCATCCCGGTCAGCAGTATCGGACCGACCCGCGGTCGTTGCCTGGAGAAGCTGCGCCGATACCCGGCCATCGCGGCGTTGATCGAGGCCCAAGCCGGAACCGCGGCGTGACATGGACACGCGGCCCGGCGAGTCATCCTCCTCCTCAGCCCGTACCTTCGAAAAAGCGGCGCGGGTTGGCGGTCAGCATGGTGGCGATCTGCTCCTCCGTTACCCCGTGCTCCCGCGCGTACGGCAGGACCTCGTCGTGGATATGCAGGTAGTGCCATTGCGGCAGGAACGCCAGGACGTTCGGGTCGATCCAGTCGAGGTAGCAGGCCGCGTCCTGGGACAGCACCATCCGCTCGGCGTAGCCGCGACGGCACATCTCCACCAGCGTGTCCGCCCGCGCCTCGAACGTGACCTCCAGGTTGATCCCGAACCGGTCCATGCCCAGCATGAACCCGGCGTCGGCTAGTTCCGCGAGGTGGTCGCAGTCGGTGCTGTCGCCGCTGTGGCCGAGCACCACCCGGCCGGGATCGACCCCGGCGGAGTCGCAGAGCACCCGCTTGACGTCAAGCCCGGTCCGCGACCCCGGGTGGGTGTGCACGGTGACCGGCACGCCGGTCTGGTGGTGGGCCACGGCGACCGCGCGCATCACGCGCTCGACGCCCGGGGTCATGCCCTCCTCGTCGATGGCGCACTTGAGCATGCCCGCCCTGACCCCGGTGCCGGCGATGCCCTCGGTGATGTCGCCCACGAACATGTCCACCATCGGATCGGGCACCGCGGTGCCGACCGCCTCGTTCAGCGCGGGCCCGCGGAAGCGGAAGAAGAACGGCACGCTGTCGTAGGTGTACAGGCCGGTGGCGACGATGATGTTGAGCTCCGGCACCTGCTCGGCGACCCGCTGGATCCGCGGCAGGTTACGGCCCAGGCCGACAACGGTCGGGTCGACGATCGTGCGGACGCCCTGGGTGGCCAGCGCGCCGAGCTTGGTCACCGCGTCCGCGATCCGCGCGTCGTCGCTGCCCCATTCGCCAGGGTAGTTCTGCTGCACATCCGTGGTGAGCACGAAGATGTGCTCGTGCATGTAGGTCGGTCCGAGGTCGGCGGCCTCCACCGGGCCGCGGACGGTGGGGACCTGGCTCATTCGGCCCGCAGCTCCCTCTTGAGCATCTTCCCGGTCGGGCCCTTCGGCAGGTCGGTGGCGATCACCACCTGGCGCGGGTACTTGTAGGCCGCGAGCCGTTCGCGGCAGAACGCGATGATGTCGTCCGGGCTCGCCTCGGCGCCCGGCTTGAGCACGACGAACGCGACGACCTCCTCGCCAAGACGCGGGTCGGGCTTGCCGATGACGGCGGCCTCCGTCACCGCCGGGTGAGTGAACAGCACCTCCTCGATCTCCCGCGGGTACACGTTGTAGCCACCGCGGATGACCAGGTCCTTCTTGCGGTCCACGATGAACAGGTAACCGTCCTCGTCGGCGTAGGCCAGGTCGCCGGTGTGGAACCAGCCGCCGCGGAACGCCTCCGCGGTCGCTTCGGGGTTGCCGTAGTAGCCCTTCATCACGTTGTGACCGCGGATGACGATCTCGCCGATGTTCTCCGGCCCGGGTGGCAGCGGCTTGTCCTGCTCGTCCGCCACCCGGACCTCCACGCCCCAGATCGGCTTGCCGATCGACAGCACCTTGCGCTGCTCGGCGCTGATGTTGAAGGTCGTGGTGCTGGCCGTCTCGGAAAGACCGTAGCCCTCCAGGATGACCACGCCGGGGAACTTCTCCTCGAACGCGCGGATGACCTCGCCAGGGATCGCGGCCCCGCCGGAGACCCCCACCCGGAGCGACGACAGGTCCCGGCCGGCCGGGTCCGCCTGAAGCAGCGCGAAGTACATGGTCGGGACGCCGGAGAAGATGGTGCACCCGTACCGCGCGATGGCGTCCAGCACCGCATCCGGCTCGAACCGGGGTATGAGCACCAGCGTGCCCCCGAACCGTACGCAGACGTTGAGCACGCTGGACAGGCCGAACACGTGGAACATCGGGAGCACCGCCACCCCGATGTCGTCGGCGCGGAAGCCGAACAGCCCGCCGGCCACGGTGCAGTTCATGTACAGCTGGAAGTGGGTCAGCTCGGCGCCCTTGGGCTTGCCCGTGGTGCCGCTGGTGTAGATGATCACCGCGGTGTCGTCGGCGTTCCTGGGCTCGATCTCGCCGGTGTCGTCGGCGAAGTAGAGCTCGTCGTAGTGCCTGGTCCCCTCGGGCCGCCGGTCGCTGCCGGGGAGGTTCACCACGTAGGTGGGCACGTTTCCGGCCTGCCGGGCGCCGGCCATCGCCTCGTCCGCGAACCCCTCGAAGGTGATGAGCGTCCTGGACTCGGAGTCCCGCAGCTGGTAGGCGACCTCGGGCGCCTTGAGCAGCGGGTTCAGCGGGACCATCACCAGGCCGGCCTTGAGGATGGCGAAGTAGGTGAACAGGAACTGCGGCAGGTTCGGCAGCTGCACCGCGACCTTGTCGCCGCGGCGCAGCCCGGTGCCGAGCAAGGCGCTGGCCACCCGCCCGGAGATCTCGTCTACCTGGGCATAGCTGAAGGTCAGGTCGCTGATGTGGCACAGTGGATGGTCCGGTTCGGCGTTGCGGGACTCCCGCAGCATGGCGGCCAGATTAAAGCTCATGACACTCCTGTTACGAATGGGTAAACCACTCTATGACGCCGGTCCCCGTGGCTGCGGCGCCAGGGCGGCCCTGACCACCCGGACCGGTCACGGCTGGCTGCCGAGCGCGTGTTCCGTTCACCCGTACGCGGCCTGATGGAGCAGGATAAGGAGATGCTGGTCGTCCATGTTCATGTGCGGGTCCGGCCGGGCCGGGTGGAGGATTTCCTCGCCGCTACGCTGATCAATGCACGGGCATCGCTCGCCGAGCCGGGCGTGCTGCGTTTCGATGTCATCCAGGATCAGGCCGACCCGGCACACGTGGTCCTGAACGAGGTCTACCGCGACGAGGAAGCCTCAGCGGCGCACAAGCTGACGCCGCACTACGCGGCCTGGCGGGACTCGGTAGCGGAGATGATGGCGGTGCCGCGCGAGTCTGCCAGGTACTCGGCGGTGTTCCCCGCAGCCACGCAGTCCTGGGCGAGCAATCCACCCTGACTCCGGCCGGGGACTAAGCGGCATTACGCCAGGGCAGCATCGATGGGACATTGATGCTGTTTGCGTCGGCCCCGGAGCTTCAATTCTCGACCGGAGGTCGAATTACCGGACCTTTGGCCTGGTGCAATCGGGGTAGGCCGCTGATATGACGCAGTGGCGGCCGGCATCGGCGCGGCGGGGTGAGCCGGCCGACACGGCGGTACGCACGGTGGATGGCTTTCCCGTGGTGTTCCAGTACGGGCAGCCGGTTCCGTCGTTCGACGTACAGGCCGACGTCCCCGGCGAGCGGGACTATCTCGATCTTGACGGGCGCTGGCGGTTCGCGTTCGACCCAGATGACGTCGGCACGAGTGATGGCTGGATGCTGGGGAGTTTCGACGACGGCCGCTGGCAGGCCGTTGAGGTTCCGCTGCCGTGGGATCTGTACGACACGGCCGGGTTTGCCGGCTACGACGGCAGCAGCTACGGCACGGGCACGGCGTTTCGTGACGGCTATGCCTGGTACCGCGTCGGGTTTAACGCGCCCGGCACCTGGTCTGGCCGGTTCGTCAAGATCTGTTTCCTGGGGGTGAGCTACGCCGCGTCGGTCTATCTCAACGGCGCGCTCGTGGCCGAGCATGAGGGCGGGCATACCCCCTTCGCGATGGACGCCGGTGCGGTCCTCCGGCCCGGCGCCAGGAACCTGCTGGCGGTGCGGGTGTACCGCAGGCCGTGGTACCGCGCGGGGGGGACGGAGCCCGCCGCGATCAGCTGCAGCACCGAGCTGCCGCACAAGCCGGTCGACTACTGGCCTTACGCCGGGATCACCCGCCGGGTGTTCATCGAGGCCACCGCGCAGGTGACGGTGAGCAAGCTGATCACGAGCGCCCGCCAGGGGCGGCTCGCCGTGGCCGCCGTGGTGTTCAATCACGGCGCCGAACGAGCCCGCCGCCGCGTGGTCCTTGATCCGGGCGCGGGCACCGGTGGCGAACCGGTCAGCCGGGATCTTGCCCTGGCTCCCGGTGAGGTAGGCGTGGTCAGCGCCGACCTGCCGATCCCCGGCGCCCGGCCATGGTCGCCAGCCGACCCCCGCCTGTACCGGCTGACGGCACGTCTTCAAGCCGACGGCACGGTGGCTGACGGCACGGTGGCCGACGGCACCGACGACGACCTGGCCGAGCGCTACGGCATGCGCACCGTGGAGGTGGCCGGCGCGCGGCTGCGCCTGAACGGCGAGCCGGTGTTCCTCAAGGGCCTGAACTGGCACGAAGAAACCCCCGAACGGGGACGCGCGATGCGCCGCCAGGACTACGGCCAGATCCTGGACACCGCCGTTGACCTGGGTGCGAACTTCCTGCGCAGCTGCGGCTACACCCGCCACCCGGACTTCTACCGCGCCGCCGACGAACGCGGCCTGCTGGTCTGCGACGAGCCCGACAACTTCTGGGTGGAATCCCGCCAGCAGCGCATCCAGGGCCGCTACGGCCTGTCCGCCGCGCTCGTCGCGGTGATGGTGTGGAACCAGGTCAATAACCCGAGCGTCGTCCTGTGGTCCCTTCACAACGAGTCCGAGACCACCGACCGGGCCGCCTACCGCAGGTGGATATCGCAGCTGCGCGCCGCGGCACGCATCGATCCGCAGCACCGGCCAGTCACGTGGGCGTCATCGACCAGCTGGGATCCCGCCTTCGACCTAGCCGACGTGATCGGCTTCAACGAGTACTTCGGTTACTTCTACGGCCGCGACGCCGACCTGGGCCGAACCCTCGATGCCGTCCACCGCCAGTATCCGAACTCACCCATACTCATCACCGAGAACGGCAGCTACGCCAACCCCGGACGGCACGGCAGCCCGGCCGAAACCGGCACCGAGGAATGGCAGGCAGATAAGCTGCGCCAGCACTGGCACCAGGTCACCGCACGAGCAGGTTACCTGGCTGGATACACCTACTGGCTGCTCAAGGACTACAAGCAGCGCATGCACTACAACCACAACCTCAACGGCATCTCCGCCATGGGGCTGCTCACCTTCGACGGGCGCCGCCGCACCGCCTACGCCACGTTCCGCGACTGCCAGAACCCGGTCAGCCACAAGTAACCGGATCTGCCTCTCAGCGCCGCCAGGGCGAGCGGCAGCTGCCGGCCGATGCCCAGCGCCCCACTGATGTTTCCGGGGCTGATGGCGTGCGAGACTGCGCCCATGGGTGATGACGCCGCACGCACGCTGGGCCGGGTTGCCGCCAACGGCATCGAGCTGGCGTATGAGACGTTCGGCGACGCGGGCGCGCCGCCGGCCGTGCTGATCATGGGCCTGGCGACCCAGATGATCGCCTGGCCGGACGAGATGTGCGAAAGCCTGGCCCGGTGCGGCCTGTTCGTCGTCCGGTTCGACAACCGGGACGTGGGCCAATCGACCCACCTGCGGAACCTCCCGCCGCCGCGCGTCGCCGACATCCTCGTGCGGCGCAGGCCGCCGCCGTACTCGATCGGCGACATGGCCGCAGACGTGGCCGGGCTCCTCGACAGCCTGGGGCTGGACCAGGTTCACCTGGTCGGGGCGTCGATGGGCGGGTTCATCGCGCAGACCGTCGCGCTGCAGTACCCCGCCCGGGTCCGCACGCTCACGCTGATGATGACGTCCACCGGATCCCGCCGGGTGGGGCAGCCCAAACCCCGGGTCTACGGCCGGCTGCTGCGACCGCGCGTGGCCGGCGACCGGTCCGCGGCCATTGCCGCGACCGTCGAGACGTTCCGCCTCATCGGCTCGCCCGGCTTCGCGTTCGATGAGCAGTACGTGCGTGACCTGGCCGGCCGGGGCTGGGACCGGGGCTATGATCCGGACGGCGCCCGGCGGCAGCTCGCGGCGAGCGTGAGTCAGCCGAACCGCACCGCGGCGCTGCGCCGGATCGCCGTCCCGGCGCTGGTCATCCACGGGCTGCATGACCCGCTGGTCGCGCCGAGCGGGGGCCTGGCGATCGCCAGGGCTATCCCGGACTCCCGGTTCGTGGGATTCTCCGGCATGGGCCACGACCTGCCCCGGACGCTGTGGCCGGAGTTCGTCAGGGAAATCGCCGCGCTGACCGCGCTGGGCGGACAGCGCGCCCGCCCGGGACAGCCAGCGCACTAGTCTTGCGGCGTCTCCCGGACGACATCGGCGGGGTCCTTGTCGTCCCGCAGGCCCTGGAACCGTGGGTGGCGCAGCTCCCCGTCGGTGGTCCACTCGCTGAAGCCGACCTCGGCGACCAGGCGTGGCTGGACCCAGTGCGCACCGGACCGCGGCAGCTTGCCGAGGTCGAACGGGGGCCGGTCTTGCTCCAGGCCGGCCAGCGTCGCATGCAGGCTGTCCAGGGTTCGCTGGGTGAAGCCGGTGCCGACCTTGCCGGCGTAGACGAGCTTGTGACCAGGGTCGTAGTAGCCCAGCAGCAGCGCGCCGAACCCGGCGCGGGTTCCGCGCGGATCGGTGAAGCCGCCGATGACGAATTCCTGGCCGCTCTCGCATTTGAATTTCAGCCAGTCCCGGCTCCGGCCGGCCCGGTAGGGCGCGTCGGCGCGCTTGGCGATGACCCCCTCCCAGCCGTTGGCACAGGCCTGCCGGAAATAGGCCTCGCCGTCGGTGTCCTTATGCTCGGTAAAGCGCAGCGGGCCGGCGAAGTCCAGCAGGTCGCGCAGGATCTGCTTGCGCTGGCGCAGCGGCAGCGGGCGCACATCGCGGCCATCGGCCCACAGCACGTCGAAGATGTAGTAGTAGACCGGCACCCCGGTGAGCAGGTCCGGTCCGGGGTGGCGGACTCCCAGGCGCTGCTGCAGGCGGGCGAACCTGGTCTGGCTGCCGTCGAAGGCGACGATCTCGCCGTCGATGACGAAGTCGTCAGCCTGCTGGGCGGCCAGGGCCCCGGCGATCTCGGGGTAGGTGCTGGTGTCCTCCTTCTGGTTGCGGGTCATCAGCCGGACCCCTGGCCCGGATCTGAACGCCAGGCACCGCTCGCCGTCGAGCTTGCGTTCGAAGATCCACGCCGGGTCGGAGAACCGGTCCCGGGTGAGCGTGGCCAGCTCCGGGTCGAGCCAGCCGGGCTGATCCGGCCTGGCGGGCGATGCTGCGGCAGTCATGGTTTCTCCGCTCCCGGGGCCCGCCCGGCGGCGCGCGGGGTGACCAGGCCGGTCTGGTAGGCGAAGACCACGAGCTGCGCCCGGTCGCGGGCGCTGAGCTTGATCATCGCCCGGCTGACGTGCGTCTTGGCGGTGGCCGGGCTGAGCACCATGGCGTCGGCGATCTCGTCGTTGGACAGGCCGTGCGCGACCAGGGCCACCACCTCTCGTTCCCTGTTGGTGAGGGTCTCCATCCCCGCCGCGGCGACCGCGTCCGGTGGCCGGGCCACGAACTCGCTGATCAGGCGGCGGGTGACCGCGGGGGATAGCAGCGCGTCCCCGCGCATGACGACCCGCAGCGCCTGCAGCAGTTCGGCCGGCTGGGTGTCCTTCAGCAGGAACCCGCTCGCGCCCGCCCGCAGCGCGCGGAAGATGTACTCGTCGAGCCCGAAGTTGGTGAGGATCACGACGCGCACGCTGTCCAGCCGGTCGTCCGCGACGATCTGCCTGGTGGCCTCGAGGCCGTCAAGCACTGGCATCTGAATGTCCATGAGCGCGATGTCCGGGCGGTGCTCGGCGGCCAGCGCGACCGCGTGCTTCCCGTCGGCGGCCTCGGCGACCACCTCGATGTCGTCTTCCGCCTCGAGCAGCGACCGGATGCCGCTGCGGATCAGCGCCTGGTCGTCGGCCAGCAGGATCCTGATCACGACGGTGCCCGTGCGGGGAGTTCGGCGCGGACTCCGAAGCCGCCGCCGTCCCGCGGTCCGGCCGACAGGCGCCCGCCGAGCGCGGACACCCGTTCCCGCATGCCGGCCAGGCCCAGCCCAGGACCTGGCGGCCGGGTGCCGGTGACGGTGCCCTTGCCGTCGTCGTCGACCTGGATCGAGAGGGTTTCCGGCGTGTAGTGCAGCTGAACCGATGCGCAGGCATGGCCGGCGTGGCGGCTCACGTTGGTGAGCGCTTCCTGCACGATCCGGTAGGCGGCCTGGTCCACGTCGGGCGGAAGCGGCCGCTCCGCGCCGGTCACGGTTATCGTCACGGGGAGGCCGGCCGCCCGTGCGCGCGCCACCAGGTTGCCCAGCTGGCCCAGGCCGCTGCCGTCCTCCTCGCTGCGCAGCACGCCGAGCGTCGCGCGCAGTTCCCGTACGGCGTCCGCGCCTGCCTCCTGGATCGCCAGCAGCGCGGGCGGGACATCCTCGCCGCGTTTGCGGGCCAGGTGCACCGCCACGCCCGCCTGGACCTGGATCACCGAGATGCTGTGCGTCAGGGAATCGTGCAGCTCACGGGCGATGCGCAGACGCTCCTCCATCGCCCTGCGCCGAGCGGCCTCGTCCCTGGTCCGTTCCGCCTCTTCCGCGCGCTGCTCGACCTCGCGGAGGTGCAGCTGCCACATGCGGAACGTCATGACCAGGACGCTCGCCGAGATGAGCCATCCGGCTGCGTAGAACCCTCGCCGGCCCCGATCGGTACGCATTCTCCGAGCGTACGCGTCCTGCCCGCGAGCGCATCCGCCCGCAGTCGCAATTGCCGGCTACTCCCCGCGCGGTACCCAGGTGCCTGGTGGCATCCACGCTGACCAGGCAGAAGTCACTTCCTGTGCACGACGACGGCGAGCCGTCCAGCCGGCAGCATCGCAGGTATGGCAATGACATCTTGCGCGATCGGTCAGGTCGGCACCAGGGACAACGAACGCCGCCTCGGCGTGGCACTGCTGGTCATCGCGACCGCCCAGCTGATGGTCGTGCTGGACGCGACCGTCGTCAACGTCGCGCTGCCGCACATTCAGACCGCTCTCGGATTCTCCGGCAGCGGCCTGGAGTGGCTGGTCAATGCGTATGCTCTCGTCCTCGGCGGGCTGCTGCTGCTCGGCGGCCGTGCCGGTGACCAGTTCGGACGGCGCCGGATGTTCGTGCTCGGCTTGCTGCTGTTCTCCGCCTCGTCCCTCGTCGGCGGGCTCGCCACCTCCCAGGCATGGCTGCTGGCGGCCCGGGCCGTTCAGGGCGCTGGCGGCGCGATCGTCGCGCCCACGGCGCTGGCGCTGATCGCGACAACCTTCCCCGAAGGCCCGGCCCGCAACCGGGCGATGGGCGTGTACTCCGCGATGAGCGCGGCCGGCGGCGCGGTCGGGCTGCTCGCCGGGGGACTGCTCGTCACGTACGCCTCCTGGCGGTGGGTGCTGTTCGTCAACGTGCCGATCGGCATCGGCGCCGCACTCGCCGCCCTGGCCGTGCTGCCGGGCGCCGCACGCAGGCCGGGCCGGTTCGACCTGCCCGGCGCCATCACCGGAACCGGCGGACTCGCCGCCCTCGTTTACGGCCTGTCCAACGCCGCTACCAGCCCGGACGGGACGTCTCACTGGGGTGACGCCAACGTCCTGGCCGCGCTGACGGCCGGCGTTGTCCTGCTCGCCGCCTTCGCGGTCATCGAGGCACGCAGCCCGCACGCGCTGATGCCGGTGCGACTGCTGCGCAGCCGGGATCGTGCCGGCGCGATCCTCATCATGCTGGGAGTGGGGACCGCCATCTCCGGCGTGTTCTTCTTCCTTACCTTGTTCGTGCAGGACCTATGGGGTTACTCCCCGCTCAGGGCCGGGGTGGCGTTCCTGCCATTGATCGTCGCGCTGCTGGCCGGTACCGCCGCCACGACCCGGCTGGTGCCGCGGATCGGAGCGCGCCCGCTGCTGCTGGCCGGTGCCGCCGTCAGCGCGGGAGGCCTGTACTGGCTGTCGCGGATGACCGAGCACGGCACGTACGCGGGCGGGTTGCTCGGGCCGAGCCTGATAACAGGGGCCGGGCTCGGCCTGCTGTTCGTCCCGCTGTCGCTGGTCGCCCTGGCCCGCGTCGGCGAAGCGGACTCCGGGATAGCATCCAGCCTGCTCAACGTCGGCCGGCAGGTAGGCGCATCCATCGGCCTGGCGGTCCTTGGCACCGTGGCCTGGACGGTGGTCGCCGACGGCGCCCGCGCCCATGCCGCCGCTGCCCGGACCGCCTCGTGGCCAGCGGCCTACCGGCACGCCCTGGCGGCCGGTTTCGACCGTGCCTTCCTGGTCGCCGCCGGGATCGCACTGCTCATCCTGGTGGTCGCGATCGCCGCGATCCGCGTCCGCCGCGGCGACCTGAGCGGCGACTGACACCGCTACGGACGCGCGTGGGTGAGGACTTCGCTGGCGGCGCGTGCGCCGGAGCGCAGCGCCCCTTCCATCAGGCCCGCCCAGGCGCCGGCGGTGTGCTCGCCGGCGAAGTGGATCCGGCCCAGGGGTGCGGCGATGAGCTCATCGTCCCCGTCGGCCACGGTGACGGTGAGCGCGGAGTATGACTCACCCGCCCACGGGTCATCGTTCCAGGTGGTAAGCATGGCCCGGCTGGGGTCTACCGGCAGTTCGGGCCGTAGTGCCGCCGCCTGGGACACCCACGTGGCCGGGCCTTCGGCTACGGCCAGTGCGGCCAGCCCTGCCTCGGTGCCGCCGAACGGCCGAGGCGGCGGCGGGCCGGGTCAGCGGCACGTGCAGCTTGGCGTTATGCGCCAGCCCGGCGCGCTGCCAGGCCGACCGGTACCTGCGGGGAACCTGCGGTGAGAAAGGCAAGGCCCGCAGGACGGCCATGGGCACCGCCACGATGAGCGCGTCGCCGCTGACTTCCCCGTCATCGGTGAGCACCCGCACCCCGCCGGGGTCATGCTCCACCGAGCGCACCGCGCTGCGCAGCCGCACCGACGTCCCGAGGCGCCCGGCGAGCCCCTGGGCCACCAGCTGGTTGCCTCCCGCCACCCGCCAGCACGGCTGTCGCCCGAATCCGGCCGTGACGTCGGTGACCGCCGCGGCGGCCAGGGCCGCGGCCGTCACGCCGTGGGTGACCTCGATCCGGGACACGTACGCGGCCAGGGCAGCCGGGGAACCCGGCCAGCTGGAGAGCACCGCAGCCAGGGGCGTGCCGGGCCGGGCCCGGGCGGCCGCGGCCGAGACGACCTCAGCGCACCGTGCCATCTCCTGGTGCGTGGTTGCCGCCCCGCCGCGCGGCTCTCGCTCGTAATAGGACATGGCCATGTCCGCAAGCCGCAGGCCGAGCTCGCCGGCGACCGCCCGCATGAGGTCGTATCCGTCCAGCACGAACTCGCCGCCGCGCTCGACGACACTGCGCGGGTCATCGGGGATCAGTTCCTGCGACCACACCCGGCCGCCGACCCGGTCCCGCGCCTCCAGGACCATCACCTCGTGACCAGCCCGGGCTGCCCGGTACGCAGCCAGCAGGCCCGCGAACCCGGCCCCTGCCACCACTACCCGCACGCCCGCTCCCTCCAGGGCCTGCCCGCCTGGCGGCTGCTCACTGGCGTCCGAAGGTTACGGCGTGCCAGTGCTCGGAGCGGCGCAGGAGGTCCTCGCCCAGGTACTTGAGGAACCGGCCCGTATCGGCGAGCCGGGCCCCCGCCGGAGTATCCGGACCGAGTATCTCGGCGCCGTCCAAGGCCGTCTCAGCGAACGCGTTGTTCGTATGGCCGCTGGCGATCGATGCCCGGTACCACACGTCGTCATCGACGATGTAACGTTCGCGTCGGCCGTCCCGTTCCCGCCGGACGAGCTGCTGGTCTTCCAGGATGCCGATCGCCTTGGAGATAGATGCGGGGCTCACCTGGAGCTGCCGGACCAGCTCTGCTGAGGTCATGCTGCCGGAGTCCGTCATCATCAGGCAGGTGAGCACCCGGCAGATCATTCTCGGCATTCCCATCTGCACGAGCGCCTCGGTGAATCGGTGCTCGAACTGGCTCACCGCGGCCGGATCGCGCCCGTCCGTGCGGGGATCAGCCGAAGTTACCGCCACCGGCGCTGTGGCCGTGCTCCGGCGGCGGGCCCGCTGCCGGGTGACCCGCTGGGCCTGATCGGCTTGGTAGCCAGCGGGCCCGCGGTTGCGGTTGACCTCCCGGGTGATCGTCGAGGTCGGCCGGGACAGCCGCCGTCCGATCGCGGCGTGCGAGAGTCCTTCGGCCAGCCAGTCGGCTATCCGCCGCCGGTCTTCCTGAGTCAGCCTGCCTCCGGGCATCAGCGCCCCCTTCGTGGCTCGTTGCAAAGTATGCCTCAACCTGCAAGTTCATTGCAACAAACTCTCAGCGGTGTGTTGCGTTAATAGGCAATGGCCAATGCAACGATTCCGCCAAGTTTTCCTGCATTAATGCGATAAGTCGGCATAATTTATATTTACGAAAATCGAAACGCAACGTAGCGTTTGCTGAGCTAGAAACTTTAAGGGTGAAGGAAAGCAACTTGGAGGCGACATGGGCACCCCGACCCTCCGGGCGCCAGCGGCGATAGCGGTGACCGGCCTGCGCAAGTCTTACGGCGAGCA
>Ga0335081_10006207_pt1 | contig 19002 bp, 15 predicted proteins | sample Lox_Sample_35_FD_206713 | JGI IMG/M metagenome (GOLD analysis project Ga0335081, IMG submission 206713) | Soil microbial communities from Loxahatchee National Wildlife Refuge, Florida, United States - Lox_Sample_3.5 | ecosystem: Environmental > Terrestrial > Soil > Wetlands | place: USA...
CGGTATAGGTTTGGCTTAGTCACCTACCTTGTACCAAAGAGGCATTTCATTTGTCAATTGTTAATGTACGATTGGTGCGCCTTTTGCACCAGAAACTAGACTAACCGCTTCTATATGGGTTCTTACTTAACCACAACCTGGCGCGAGCTTCAAGGGTTCCCGTCCAGATTAATGCGGGACCGGGATGCGCTCACAATTATCGGCCTGACATTATTGCCATGGCTGATTCTATTGATCCGCAGCAGGGATATAAACTCGCTGCAGCCGTTAACCTGGATTTTCCTCTTCATCGCCTTCTATTGGCTGATCGGTCTTCAGCGTCCGCCGACACCGTTCGAAGTCCGAAAGCCGCACCTCGAACTTTTTGCGGTCCTGCTCTTTGTCGCGGCCTGGATTATCTATCGCATCGGTGAATACTGGCATTGGTATACCATCCCGACTTTCGGCTTGGGAGACAGCTGCGGTCCCATTTCAGAAACGCCATTGCCAAAGACCATCGAAATGTTTCTCCTGCCAGTTATTTTCCTGTTGATATTGAAATATTCATTCGATCAGATCGGATTCCGCTGGGACAAGTTTTCGTGGCTGGCAGGGCTTTTCCCGATCCTCATTCTGATTGGCATCGGCTTGATCAATCACAAGCCGCAGGCTTTCGCGATCTCTTCGGCATGTTATTTCTTCGGTGCGGGGTTGCCCGAAGAATTTTTATTCCGGGCCTTCCTTCAAACGCGGCTCGAGGCAGTATTGCGCCACCCGCTTTGGGCGGTATGGCTGGCCTCATTCATCTTTGGCGCGTCGCATGTTCCGATCGATCTGTCAGGCAGCCTGAGCCACTGGCAGGGCGCTCTGCTCACGGCGTTCACCTATCAGATGACAGTTGGCGTCGCACTGGGCTATGCCTACCTGCGCACGCGCAGCATGCTGCCCTTGACGCTCATTCACACGCTGATCGATTTCGTCTTCTAGCTCTTTAGGATGGGGAGGTTTTCATTCTTCAGTGCGTCGACCACGCGCTCTTTGTGGCGCCCGTGCATGGGCATCAATTCCATTTCGTTCAATGAGAAATAACCGTAAGCCGTGGTCTCATCGCTCAAGCCAAGCTTTCCACCAACAATCTCCACTTCAAAACTCAAGACGACGATTTGAGCCTTGTTGCCATCGCGATAGATGACCACCTGATCGCGATTGCTGTATATACCGATCAAACGCCTCGGGTGGACCTCGAGGCCGGTCTCTTCCAATACTTCGCGCTGGCAGCACTCTTCGAGCGATTCGCCTGATTCCATTTTGCCGCCGGGCAGACACCATAAGCCGTTATCGGCGCGCTTGGTTAGTAGGACCTTTTGACGGGTTTCATCGAAGATCACCGCGCACGAACCGATGCGAAGGTCGGAATCTTTGCTGATACGATCACCGTAGAGAACTTGGGTCATAAAATCTCCCTCACCTGCCCTCTCCCCATGGGAGAGTAAAATCATGATTTGATGAATGTTCCGTTGCGCAATTCGACCAACGCTTGCTGAATCTCTTCCATCGTGTTCATCACGAACGGGCCGTAAGGCGCGATCGGTTCCTTGAACGGCGCGCCAGCCATCAGCATGAACCGCACGGAAGAATTCTCGGTTTTGACGCGGATCGAATCGCCATCCTCCAACTTGACCATGCGAACGGCTTCGATGGTTTTGTCAGCGAACACGGCTTCGCCCTCGAAGACATATGCAATGGCTGTATGTTCGCTGGGGATAGGTTGACCGAATTCAATATCGGGAGCCAGTTCCACGTCGAGGTAAAGAGGCGAGGCGGCAATCTCGGCGACGGGTCCAACAACACCGTTCACTCCGCCTGCGACGACGCGGATTTTGATCCCATCCTTTTCGTAGGTCGGAATCGTTGCGGCACTGACTTCCTGATAACGCGGCTCGGTCATCTTGAGCCGTCTTGGAAGATTGACCCAAAGTTGAAATCCGTAGATGTTTCCGCTCTCGCCAGGGCGCGGCATTTCTTCGTGCAGGATGCCTCGGCCGGAGGTCATCCACTGCACGTCGCCGGGTCCGATCAGGCCCGAGTTGCCGAGGCTGTCGCGGTGCGCCGTGGATCCCTCGAGCATATAAGTCACCGTTTCAATGCCGCGATGCGGGTGCATCGGAAAGCCGCGAATGGGGCCCTCGATGGGATCGTTGAAGGCGAAGTGGTCAAAGAGCAGGAAGGGATCGAAGAGATTGGATTTGTGCGGCGCGAGGGAACGCCGAAGCAAGACGCCCGCGCCTTCGATCACGTATTGCGGTTCGATGATTTGAGAAATAGTTCTAAAGTTGGTCATGTTGATAAGATGACATGAGAAGAAAAAGTATTACGCTGCATCGTTTGCCAGGGCTACCGGAGTGGATGTTTGCAATAGGCGTTTGAGCGGAATGACAGTCGCAAGTCCATAAACCAATCCGGTGATGGCGCCTACAATCAACACTTCCCTGCTTATGAACATACCTAAGGTAAAAGCCAAAGATAAGCTGACACCACTTGTCGCGATCCATAAAAGCTTGATGGTCTAACGTTGCTGAAAAAGGCTGGATTGACCTAATTCCATCTCGCATGCTATGAGCATCCCTGCGATCGGTCCTCCGGTTACAAAGGTCATTCCGCCGAGCGAATTTGGCAACCAGTTAGTATTACAGCGCAAGGTTAGCCGTCAAAGTGGCCAATTGAGCCATCTTGGCTTTGCGATGGGATAGATAGGCGAGATGATTTCGCCTCTGATAGTAGCGAATACGCTGCAGAACGGCGGCTGGATCCGGGAGTGGCACTGGCAGGACGGTGGCCAGCAACAGCCGAGCTTGATAGACAGTGAGTGCTGGAGCCCGATCTTGGAAACGGAGACGAAGCCGAACGAGGAAGTGATGAGCCAGAGCGACCAGGAACATATGGTGATGCCACCCCAGCCAACTGCGCATTTCATAATGATCGAAACCAACCTCGCCTTTCGCCTCCTCGAACATCGACTCGATTGGCCATCTCAAGCCGCTCAAGCGTACCAGTTCGCCCAAGGCGATATCCGCGGGAGCATTGCTGAAGTAATACTTGACCTTCGATCGATCGGCCAGGTTGCGGCGCAAAACCAGCCACAGTTCCGAGGCCGGCAGGTTGTTGCGCGACTCCACCACACGCAGAAAGGCAAACTCGCAGACCAGGGGTCCTTTGCTATCTTCTTTAATCACCGCGCGGATCCACGCCGCCGGGGGAATGCGACGCACCAGTTGCTTGACCTGCCGCGGATGTTGGCGCGGATTATTGAGATGCAGGTGCTGCGGATGGCGGCCATGACCCTTCCAGCGCGGCAGGCAGACTCTGGGAGCGGTGCGCCAGATCCGCGTGTTCTCCTTGATCTCGGTGAAATACCACATGTCCAAAGCGGCGACACCATCTCGGAAGGCCGGCGAATCCCCGTACAATTCGTCGGCGGCCACCCAGCGGACGGGCAAGGTGCCCCGTTTTTCGCACTTTTGCAGCATGTGCAGCGCAATGTCGGGCTTGGTTTCAAATACCAGCCCCTCCGGCACGCCGCAGGTCTTGCGCCGTTCGGCATGGGCTTCGTCGAACCACTCTTTCGGCATGAAGAGCTGCCCTTCCACCAGGCTGTACCCTTTGCTACTGACGTAGCCCAGGTACACGCCGACCTGCCCGTTGGCGACTTTGCCCACCGAGCCACAGTATTGCCGTGCCACGCCCACCGAATCCTGCCCCTGCTTCACCACACTCGATTCATCGACCAGCATCACACCATCCGCTTCGCCCAAGCTTTCCCCAACCAGCCGTTGATGTATTTCCACCACCGCTTCCACCCCCCACGGGCTTTGGCCGACAAAATACTGCAGGCTGCGCACGTTCTCGCCCTGATTCAGTGCCAGTTGTTCAACGTTCTTCCGTTCCGCCGCGCCCAACAGGCCCTGGACATAAGCTCGGCTATGTCGCCTTTGTTCCACTCGGCCAAACGCCTGCTCATAGAGCTTCATATACTTCACCAATTCCTCGTACGATCGCTCCACATCTTTTCCGCTCAGCTGGCTTTCCAAAAGCGGCCGCGCTTCAGTTACAATGTCTGCGGGCATGGTCTTCTTCAGCTCCTTCCCACTTCCCGGTGGTTGGAGCAAGAATACCATGCCTCTTGTTACTCAAGATTGTCCAATACGATCCATGTCAACCTTGCGCTGTAATATTAGGTAGTAAGTCAAAACCAAAACTGAAAAAGCCACATTCGGCGTATTGAAGGATCGGCTACCCAGACAACCTTGCTAGTAGCGCGCTGGCAAATAGACAGGCAACAGTGACAACCATCCACGTCGACCTGGCCTGAACTTTTGCCGAAGAATCAAGGATTGCCTAAGTGCCACGGTCATCCCTAGAATATGAATTCCAAATACTTCGCCTTGACTAAAATCCATCCCGGTGGAGCCAGTGGAAGTGTTTATACTGATTACACCGCCAATTAGGTGCCAAACCGAGAATCCGATTGTCATTCCCACAGTCCAACCAAGGAGGTTTGCTATGACCCACAGCATAGGGCGGCTCCGTCATGCGAAGTGTAGCATGGCCACGCATACTCAAAGGTATCCTCTTTTAATCCATGCTTATTGCACGGGCGGGCAATTCACATTGTCAGTCGAAATAATGCTGGAGCGCGCCATCTCATTGCCGTTATTGTCCATGGCCGCAACTTGGAAATAACATTCGCCCTGCGGGAGGCCGGAAAAATACGATTGCGTTTCGAAATCGGTTTTTGGATTCTCTTCCAGCAAGTTGAGAGACAGTGGCGATGCCCCTCCATAGACCTTATATGAGGCAACATCGGTCGCGCCATTCCATGAATATCCCAGAATGAGCGTGTTCCCTTCCATTTCATAGGCCAGGTCGGGCGGTGTGCTGGGAAATCCCTGCCAGGGAAAACGAAAGGCACGATAACTGACGTAAGGTTCATCAAACACAAGCTCAAAGACCGTCTGGTTATCCGGGTTCACTTCCGTCATGGTGACAAAGGAATATCCCTTTGCTTGAGACGGCGCGCCCCAACCGAGAACCTTGTTTCCGTCTGCCAGTTGTTGCACATTTCCCATGAAGGTGCCGAAAACCGGCGGCGAGTGCGTAAAACCCCACACCTGCGTCACGGTCCTATTGACTTCGTCCAACTTATACTCTAGGCCCCCCGAAGGCGCAGGGTCCTGTTGGGTGCCTTGATTATCAAATACCGTGATGTCTCCACTGGGAAGTTGCCTGACGTCATGCTGGTAGGCGAAGGTCTGGCTGTTCACAAAAGTGAACATGTTGGCTTTGCCGCCCAAACGCCACATCACCTGGCCAGTTTGAAGATTGATCTTGGTGATCTCATTGAGATTCCGGCTCGACAACAAGAGATTGCCGTCGTTGGCCAAAGCCAGTGAGTTGCCGTGGATCAAGTCTATACTTTGATCGGTCAGGCTGGAAGTCGAATCGAAAAAGGAAAAATGATCCCAGCTTCGCCACTCAAAGATCACGTTCTTTGATGGGTCCAGTTCCTGAATCACCAGACCAGTCACGGTCGCGTCCGTTTTGCCACCCTGAACGATCTCGCTCATGTCAACGGTTTCCGCGTCGTATATCATCAACAGAGCATTGCCATTCGGCAAGATTTGAAGATCATGCAAATCTGCAGAATAACCATCTCCCGCCTGATACGTATCCACGACCTGATAATGGGAATTCATCAAATAGAATGTGGAGTTCTTCTGGTCATAATAAGATAGCAAGCCATTCGGTTGTACCTTAAAATCCCATGCATCCAGCGCATCCGCGACCGACTGATAGTAGATCAGCTGGCCCTGATCGTTCAGAATCAGCAAATAAGATCCGACCTTAGCCTTCGTCCAATAAAAAGGCGCCAGGAAGATATCCCCCTCTTGAGGGTGGGATCCATTGGAGGTTATGAGATAGTGGGGAATGTCTTGTGGCACAGTCAGAAAATTAGGAAAGGCGCTACTGGGTGGATTGTCTGGAACCGGTGGTGCCGACAGCTCACTGCTCCCGGGCGATCCCGCCTGCTGATTGACAGCAACTGTGAACGTATACGAAAGGGGAGGATAAGTCGTTTGCGGATCCAACTGCAGCCTGCTGACATTGACCCTGACCTGCTCACCCGGATTGAACGCACTGGCCGGTTTAAAAATCACGGTTTTATGATCATCCGCCAAAATGGTCTGGCCCGCATGCAAGCCACTGTCTGAGCCCTGTACCGTAAACTTCAAACTGGCCAGATTCTGACTACTCAATACAGGACCATAGCGGACCACGATCGTGGTAACCTTCGATACATACTCAGCGTTGGCCAGAGGTGAAAAATATTGAGGCGTAGCGGATTGGGGTGCAGGCGGTTGAGCCAAGCCTGCCTGGGACGACATGGATTGAAATAAATGCGCTTGGAAAACGACGGGCCTGCAGGAGGCAAGCGCAAAAACTGAAACCAAGGTGGTGGCTAATAAGGCTTTTCTGATCTTCACGATATGCATCGGTTTCCTAAACCATCGGTGAGGGATATGGTTACACAAAACGCCATGATGATAATTGAAAAATATGACTAGATTATTAACTTTTCATGAAAAAAGTGTGCGAATTTGGACGAGCGCAATGGATACGTCCCCTGTTCGGCACGGAACTCATGTCTGGCAGACCAGCTCAAGGCCTCCCAAAACGGGCTTCCCCGCCGGCACCACGGCCATGGGCCGGGCAACGACCTTGGGCCTGTTGATTTTCGCACAATTTGCGCCTAGCCTCCAACCTCGCTAAAGAACAATTCCACCGCATGCGGATCAAAATGGATTCCTGAAAGGGAGCGAATATACTCCAATACTTCTTCTTTCGGCCAGCTCTTGCGATAAGGACGATCGGATTGAAGCGCGTCCCACACGTCCACCACAGAAAACAGGCGCGCCACCAGTGGTATCTGCTCGCCCTGAAGCCCGCGCGGATAGCCAGTGCCATCCCACTTCTCGTGATGGCAGTATGGAATATCGAGGGCCGGACGCAGGTGATCAATCGGCGAGAGTAATTCATAGGCATACACGGGATGCTTGCGCATGACCTTCCACTCTTCGTCTGTGAGTTGATCCCGCTTGAGCAGGATGGAATCCGGCACCCCCATCTTACCGATATCATGGAGGAGCGCCCCCCGCCGCACGTGGACCAATTCCTCCTCCGTCATCCCCGCCGCACGCGCCAGCTTGAGCGTTGCTTCTACGACGCGCTGGGTATGGCCCTCCGTTTCCTTGTCTCGCAGGTCGAGCGCCTTTGACCAACCTTCGATGGTTGTATCATACGCCAGCCGAAGCTCGGCATTGGATGTCTGCAATCCCTCGAACAGCTGAGAATTATCGATGGCAATCGCTGCTTGCCGGGCTAATGCATCCAAGAAAGCAAGCCATTCCGCATCCGGTTCCAGGCTGGAACGATGAAAGATTTCCAGAACGCCCTTGACTTTTCCCTTCGAAATCAATGGCACGCCATAGTAACAAGCAAAATTCTCACCTGCCAGAAGTGTTGTCAACGGCTGATCGTCTGGTTCCACTCGAAGATTCGGAATCCGCACTATCTGGCGTTTCAACGCAGCCCGACCCGCATGGCCCTCGCCCAGGCGGACCCTGCTGGTGGCGATGGCCTCGGTGTGAAAGCCGTGTCCCACTGAGTATTCCAGAATGTTTAAACCCGGGTTGAGCAATAGCACGTCCGCGGCGTCTACGGCTAGTTGTTTCGTAACCTGACTCAGCAACGTCGAAAGGCTAAGGTGAAGGTCGAAGTTGGACGTGATGATTCGATCTATTTCAGCCAAGGCGCCCAGCCGTTCAAGTTGCTGTCGAACTTTTTCCTCTGCATGCTTGCGCTCGGTGATATTCTGCCAGATGCCTCGAATCATCACTAAAGAAGGATTGGAAGCATGACGGATGGGCCGGCCTTCATCACGAATCCAAATGAGGTTGCCGCCCTTTCCTAAAATGCGATACTCAAGGGCATATTGTCGATCTTCAGAGATGGCCAGGGCATTCTCATCCAATACCCACTGTCTGTCTTCAGGATGCAGTTGTTCGAGCCATAAATTGCGCTCAGCCAGCCACTCATGCGGCGAAAAGCCCGTGAATTTTTCCACCTGTGGGCTAATATAGAGCGAGCGGCCCCCAAATTCAGCTTCATAAACAACAATTGGAATCTGCTCCACCAAGGACCGATACTTTTCCTCAGCCAAGCGTAATTCTTCCTCCACACGCTTGCGTTCCGTGATATCCTGAAAGAATTCGATATTGGCAGGTCCGTCTTCCAGATTCACGCGGCCAACGCTGGCGACCAATGGAAATTGCGTTCCATCTTTGCGCAATCCAATAAATTCATACTGCGTCTCAAACGGTAATCCTTGAGCACGCCGACGTGAGCGCTCGAGCACCTCAGCACGGGATTGAGGCGCAACGCGGTCCAAGGTGGGTTCGCCGATCAATTCATCGGCATTTGTAAATCCGTGCATCTGGACATACATCGGATTCGCATACAGCAACTTGCCCTCTCGGCCGATGGTAATCGCAACCGGCGAACCTTCGATGATCGTGCGAAACCTCTGCTCGCTCTCTTTCAACCGTTGTTCCATGCGCCTGCGCTCCGTGACATCGCGGGCAACCCACACCGAATTATTTTCATCCATCGGCGTGATGAAAGTTGAGAACCAGAGACTCCTTCCTTGAATGGGCAACTCGTACTCAATTTGCTCGATTCGCTTCGTCTCCAGTACGCGCCGGGTCGCGGTCAGGAATTGCTCGGCCTGTTCGCGCGGAAAAACATCGTGAAGGGATTTGCCAAGCAGCTCTTCAACAGGGCGATACAGCAAGGTCGGATTGGTCGGCGCGATATCACGATAGATTCCTTCGCGGTCAATGACCAATACCACATCCTGCATGGCGGCAAAGACCGCGCGCAGTTTGGCTTCGGATGCGACCAAGCGGTGTTCAGTGCGTCTGCGCTGATCCAGTTCAGCCTGTGTTCTTTCGAACAGACGCGCATTTTCCAGCGCAATGGCCGCTTGTGCAGCCAGGGTCGTCAGCAGGTGCTCATCTGACTCCTTGAACGCATTCGATTCCTCACTTTCAACGGCAATGACGCCGATGGTCCGGCCCGCCACACGCATGGGCACATATAGGCCAGAGGCCACCGCGGGATGTGTATCCGCGAAGCGTTTATCCTTGCGAAGATCACCAACACGGATCGTCTCACCGTGAGCAACAACCCAACCGCTCAGACCCTGGCCTGTGTGAGAAACCAGCCGATTGAATTTTTCTTCAATGGACAGGCGTTCCTCTTCACTCCGGATGCCGGGCTGATCAAAAGCAAGCAGTTCAATACGGCCGCTGTCGGGATCATATTTGCGGATGGCGATATGATGCCATTTCATCTTTTGTTCCAGCACTTCGATGATCTTCCGCCCGATCACGCGCGGTTCAAGAAGCCCGCTCAAGGACAGGCCGCTTTCATAAAGTGCCTCGAGCTCCGTAAGACGTTGAGGCAGTGCATCCTCAACGTCCCTGCGGTCAACGGTGTTTTCCCCGGGTGAAGAAGCAACTCTTCCCCCTTCCCTTGAAGGTTTGGAGGCCCTGCTTTGCTTTGCAGTCTTCAGCTTGGATCTTGCCATCGCTTGCCGTTTTTTAGGCGGGGCCTTGCCTCCATAAGACATCTTTCCAGCTCTTGAGGATTTAGTGGTCATCCTTTCCTCCATCGCCCTCATAAGTATAAACCGATTCCGGTGCGGCCTGAAGACAAGAATGCAGGGTTAATTCGAAGCCTCCAATCTTTTGAGGATGAAAGAAACACAGGATCTGAATTGCGGGTCCTCCCCAGAGACATCCAGCCTCACTAGATGACTGGCGGGGATCATGCTAAGCCACTCGATCAAGAATTGGTTGAATAATTGGGTATCCTCAGCCGAAGCAATGTTGATTCGCCGACGTATGGCGAGCCGTGCCCGGATGATTTCCTCCTTGGCCGTCAGATGAATGATGAGATCAGGAAGAGGGAGATACTGCCGCGTCAACTCGTAGAAGCGCCGGCAGAGATCGAATTCGGAATCACTGAGCAGGCCGCGAGCGTGGAAGAGACGCGCAAAGCCATGATAGTCAAGGTCAAGGCCGCCATCCATCAGTCCAACCAACGGCGATACACGCAATTCCCTTTCCTGTTCCGCACGGAAAAGCAGGTAATCCAGTTGATTGGCCAGCCCGTAGCGCCTATCGTGCTTGAACAATGCTTGAAAAGGGCGCTCAGCGTGTCCCTCATAAGCCGTCACAAATTGTGCGCTGCGACTCAGCGCACGGACCAGCGTCGTTTTCCCCACTCCGCTCGGTCCCACGACCTCGATCAGCCTTCCCACTTTACAACCACAAGTTGACCAGCGACGCGCCGGTCGTGATTTTATCTCTCAGCACTTCCCCGTTCTTGACAATCGTGGTGCGTCCGCCTCCGCCAGCCATATCCAGCAACTGACCGCGGATAAAAACATTCGAGCCGAAGCGCGCCCTGGTCGCATGTATGCGAGCTGCCAATGCATATTTGCGCCACGCTTCGCCCTCGGTCAATTTTCCAACATCGTTCGCGTCCACATCAATGGGAGTCGGCCAGCCGCTATAACCGCCCCATGGCTGATCCCATGCCAGCGGGTCTCCACCGTTCGAAGGAATGGCGATCAGATCTACGCCTAAGTCATCGAGCCGCGCATAGCAATCTGGGAACCACGAATCAGCACAGATCAAAACTCCAACCTTGCCGGCCGGCGTATCGAACGCCGGCAGATCTTCCGGTGATGCCGGCGTCATGAATGGCAGTTCTTCCGTCGTTGGATGCGCCTTGAGAACGAGATTCGGATGAGCACATCCGTCGGGACCGTAGACCGGTGTCACTCCATAGAGTGGGCCCTTGCCCGCGATCAATCTGCCCTCAGAAACACGCGGCATGGGCAAAATGGTCGAGCCGCCGATGACTGTGACATGATAGTCCTTTGCCAGTGAAGAAAGGACGGTATCGTAGGTCTCGGCCATGGTTTCGGCTTTGAGGCGAAAGACGGCGGCTTCCAATTTTCCTTTTTCCCTGGCCGTCATGAGCTGCCACAGGAATCCAGAGATATGCTGAAGCACGAGTCGCTGTTCCGCGACTGCCAGCTTGTCGGTTCGAACCAGGAATTCCGGCTCGGCGGCCAGCACCAACCACGTGCCCAAGTACTCGGGCAACAAGATCATCGTCTTTGCGTTGAGCCAGCCTCGCTGTCTGGCTTCGGACATGTATCCATCCAGTTTGGCTTGCAGGGCCTCTGCCGACACATAGTCAGCGATGTTGATGTAGGGTTCGATGCCGAGCAAATTCCCTCTGCTTGAATCTTTACCGAACTCAACAACTTCTTCCAAGTGCAGATCAGTCATCCGGTTCGTGTTCTCCGATGACCTGGTGGGGGTTCTTCAACCAGGCTGCCAGATGATGGACGTGTTCTTCATCATGGGTCACGAAGATTTCAATGAAATCTTTCACAGTTCCAGTTTCGCCCCACGGAAATACCAGCAGTTGATCAAATTTCTCGTCGGGCAAATTTCGTAGAGTTTGCAGCACTCTTTCGTGGCTCGCGGCAAATTCGCGTCGGCTATGCGCTAAATCCAAGGTCGCGCGCGTTGAAACCGTTTGCGCGTTATAAGCATCAATACCGCGCGCTGCGCTTTGCGGCACGGGTTCATTTCTGGCATGTGCCTCCAGCGCTTCGACCATGGCATCGTCCCAACCCGAGATATGATCAATGTATTGCTTGAGCGTCCAGTTGGGATAGATATACCCGTCTGTTGGCGCCTGATTTACCAACGCAATAAGATTTCGGCGCGAGTCTTCAAGTTGTCCAATGAGTATCTGGCGCAGGTTGGGCATGGCTGAAGTATAGCATAAGCAAATGGCAGATCGGTTAACCCAACAGCATACCGGCCAGCAATGCGGTGCGAGGTGCGAGGCTTGGGATATGGATGTACTCCATATCCTTTTGATGGGCATTAGCACCGAAGGCGCCGAAGCCATCCAAGGTCGGTGCCAGCTTGGCCGTAAAGTTTCCATCCGAACCGCCACCGACGCGCGCCGCGCCAACCTTGAATCCGAGTTCAGCGGCGATGCGCTGCGCCTTCTCCAAAAGTTGAAATGAGCCGTCGGACGGCTCCATGGGCGGCCGATTCAGCCCTCCGGAAATCTCATAGCGCGTTCCTTCAAGCGGTTGAATCGCCTTCAGCGCAGAATCGACGCGATCGGCTTCCTCTTCAGTCCAGGCGCGAAGATCAACAGCCAAATCCACGTGATCGGCGACAACGTTTGAGGCCGTCCCGCCTGTGATTACATTCGGCCCCAGCGTCGTGCCTTTTTCAAAATCCTGAAGCTTGACAATTTCATCAATCACATGCGCCGCGCTGACGATGGCATTCCGTCCCTTTTCCGGTTCGACACCCTGATGCGCGGCCTTGCCATGCACTTGAATGTTGTAATCGCCCACGCCCTTACGCGCGATCTTCAAATCGCCGTTCATGAAGGGCGCTTCGAGCACCAGCACTGCCCGCGCGCCGCGCGCCAAGCTTTGGATAAATGGCAAGCCGATCCTCGAACCGACCTCTTCGTCCGGCGTGACAAGCAAATCAATGGTGCGTGACGCTTTTTGATTTCGAGCCCGCAGGGCGCGCAGCGCCCAAAGCGCCTGAACCAACCCGGCCTTCATATCATACGTACCAGGGCCGTAGGCGCGATCTTCCTTCACAGACCATGGGTCACTCCATGCCCCGACTGGATATACTGTATCCACATGAGCCAATAACAAAACTCGTTCGCTGCTCTGACCGGCGAGGCGGGCGTGAATCACGTCACCGCCTTGACTCGGATGCCGCATCACTTGTCCGAGTTCATTGAGCCAGTTCTGAGTGATATGTTGCAGGCGATTGATGCCTTCGGTATAATTCGAGGGCGTCTCGATCCGTACCAATGTCTCGACATCGGCAAGGATGTCAGGCGTATGTTCTTGAAGAAAGGAAAGAATGTTTTTCATGGCAGCTACGATTTGCAGTAGATGGGGTATTGGCCCGATTGTAGCATAGAGATAGAAAACAAAGCTCCCACAAGGTACCTTGCGGGAGCTTTGTCAATGCCACCAACTTTTATTCACCTTCTTCGCGGCGGATTGTCCACATGTCGCTGGCAAGCTTTGGATTGGTAATGTAATCATAAGGCATGGTGAAATATCCGGATTGCCCCCAACTTGATCCCCACGAGTTGCGAACCATGACACGCTGGGTTGTGTCATCGTAACCCACCGCTACGACGGCATGACCGCCAAGGACCTTCTCATGTTGAGCGGGCATCGGCACGATACCGGTGCGGGCCACTTCGGCAGATTCGAAAGATTCATAGACGGTGAACCCAAACACGAACGGGAATCCTGACGAAAGACAGGTCTTCATGTCGTTCAAAGTCTGCACGCGTTGATAGGACAGGATAACGTGCTGCGCAGCATTGGCATAGCACGTCTTGGTCGGTTTTTCTGTGAAGCGGGAAATCACATACGGCCACATCTTCTCAGGACAAACGCCCTGCTTCGCCAGCGTCTTGATCCCGTCACGCAGTTGCGCACCGGAGTCGGATGAGACCGTGTTTTCGATGACCCGCTCATTGTAATAAACGAAGAGCCGGCTCAAGGCCGCGAACGGCACCGCGTCCTTGAGTTCAAGAAATTCCAACGCACCGACCAAGGCGTTGGCAGTGCAAGAGCCAAGCTTCTTCTGATCTTCAACTGGCGGAGATTTCGAGCGCAAATCCACTGAGGGCGGCAGTTGGGGGGCAGTTCCATAAACCGCCGAGAACAAATGATCGCGTTGATCGGGCAAATCGGGAATCCAGCCATACCGCTGTATTTTCATAAGTCTCTCCTTTGTTTGAAAATACTATACAACATTCTTACTTCGGTTTCAATAGCCTTGACCATTCTTCGATAGATGCCCACCGGCCTCGGCCTCATCCAAAACCGAGAGAATGGTATGGACTAATTCACGGGCAGCCGAGGCACTGAGTTCCACGGCCACGCGTGCGGAGAGTCCCTGGGCCTCGTTCACGAAATCAATGTTGAGGGCGTGTTCGAAAGGCGCATTGAACGGATGGTCGTACGAGACATTGGCTTGATTCAAGGCGAACCAGCCATTCGTCCCCTTACCGCTGCCTTCGACTCTGATTTTTTCTGCAATCAGGGTGCACATGATATTCTCCTTACGCTAAATTCTTTTCCAAAAACGCAAAGACCTTTTCCCAACCATCCAGGGCCTGCGCCTGACGATAGGAAGGACGATGATAATAAAAAAATCCGTGGCCCGCATTCGGGTAGCGATGGAACTCGTAGTTCTTTCCATGCTTCTTGAGTTCCGCTTCATGCAAGTTGACTTGTTCCGGTGATGGCGTGGTATCTTCATCGCCGAACAAACCCAAAATGGGGCATGACAAATCTTTGGTGTATTCGATGGGCGAGACCGGCATCTTGGGCGAGAGCTGGTCAGGTCTCATCACCACGTTGCCTCCCCAGCAATCTACGACCGCGTCAAAGCCTGGAGCGCGGCAGGCCGCGAGAAAAGCATGTCGCCCGCCGGAACAGGTTCCGAGGATTCCGACTTTGCCGTTGGATTCCGCCAAAGCGCGGACGTGTTTCATCGCGCCCGCCAAATCGCCAACCACTTGATCGTCCGGGACTCCACCGTCGGCGCGGACTTTCGCGGCGACATCCTCCGGCGTTCCATGCCCCGTGCGGAAAAATAAGTTGGGCGAGATCGTCACATACCCATGGAGCGCAAACTTGAAGCTGATCTCGCGATACCAGGCGTCCCAGCCGGGCATGTGATGTGCCAGTACCATGGAAGGGAACGGACCCTTGCCGAGCGGTCGCGCCAGGTAGGCATTGATCGTGTCACCATTGGCGCCAGCCATGCTGACGGTTTCAGCATGAACGCCTTCGTACATGTCGGTCGTGTACATAGTAAGACTCCTTATCATCATCTACTATTAGAAACACAATCATTATATACACAATACATCCTACTGTCAGATTCCACGGTTCGTCTGATGCGATCATAAAAACTTCGGGCGCCAACATCTGCATCGGAAATTTCTGGCGGACACATTACCTTAGAATCGCGATATCTAAACTTCTATTTGCCCAGCGGAATCAATGTCCCTCTAGCGTAACCCTCCTTGAATTGTAGGATGACCTGACCTGTGGATTGACCACACCCATTATCAATGGGAACCGTAAGAGTGGTGTCATCGGTGCCAACTACCAGGAAAACCTTTTTGCCTCCCATACAGGTATTGACTGCTACGATGTAGATTGGTACTCCATAGCCTGGAAGAAGGTCGATCCTGATTTTAATTGGATTCCACTCCAGTGTTGCTTGGGTTCCGTTGCTGACGGCGCTGGTGATCACGGGGGGGCCGTAGAAATTGGAGATAGGCAAAGCAACGAACGGATTCATCACCGGCAAGCTCATCACCTGATTCGGATTCAAATTGGTCGAATCCACGCTGATCCAAGCATCCTGGCGTCCGCTGACCAGCACCCAATTTCCGTCATCTGTGCGACCAGTCAACGTCACCGTTACCCCGGTGGGCAGACCGTACGGACCCATAAAGGGCTTTCCAGGGGCATAGTGGCCGTTGGTCTTTTGCGTGATGGTTCCTCGCAATGAAGAGACGGTTGCCAATGTGGCTGTCGGTGTCAGAGTAGCTGTCGCAGTTGCTGTGGGTGTGGATGTGGGTGTGGAAGTGGCTGTTGGCGTGGCAGAAGGAGTGGGAGTATCCGTTGAGGTCGGAGGAAAGTTGGCGACGAAATTTTGCCCAGGTTGGCTGTGGGGAAGAAGGAGATAGGCGCCGGCAAGGTCATGGGCCAGCCCATTGCAAACAGTCCATGAATCCAAGTCGAGAGATGTTCTGATATCTGCCGTTAGCTCGTAGCTGACGGCAGAATCTGTGATCAGCGTATCTCCAAGAGGCGCGGCACAATAGCTATAGCTTTTATTATTGTAAATGCCGTCCATGATGGTCATTGGCAGCATTTGCCCATATAACCAGTAATTTGTGTTCGTTTGATGAACATCCTGTAATTGGGATGTGATCGAGTTCATGAATAGTCCGTAGCCTTGAAGCGCCGCTGCATTGTTTTGAAAGATGGTGAGTCCCATGGTGGAGGAATTCCAGAGCGCCTGTGAATCATTATTCTGGTAAGAATCACTGGTCGCGTTTGTGGCACCTGCATTGCTCATCAGATACGCATCATTCGGACCGTAGATCGTCGTCAGACCGTTAAGGCTGCCCGACATACTCCAAGGACTATTCGTCATGATGATTGGGCCTTTTGACAGCAAGGGAGTGTTCTGCAGTGTCTGGAATGAGAGGGCGGGAGGAAACGAGACTACATCAACCGGGCCATGCAATGATTCCCATATATCATCATGAACTCGCCAAGCTTCCTCTTCAAATTCATCAAAAGTGTCGTAGCCTAGGGCCGCCAAATCCTGGTCGGATACATCCACCAAGCCCTCTCCGTAGGCAAAATATATGTTGTTCATCACATACATTAAATATTCATAGCTGTAATCGCCCTGGGTACCTTTAACTGTGGTTACAGGAATGGATTGACCATCCACAATAAGGATATGATTGGTCGTTTGGGGACTCTGCCATTTTGAATCTATCATGTCCTTTATAGTGCCTAGCCCAAGATTTGCATGATTCGGGTCATCAAACCTCACTGTATAGAAGGTCGAAAGCTTCCACTTGCTGGCGGGATCGGCGTTGCTATACATGATGCCGTTTCCCGCTATCGCGTGATCAGTCTGCAATTGCGAGGCGCCATTGGAACCGAACATATCTCCCAAACTGTTAAAATTCTGCATTGGAACATTAGGGGCTGCAAATGGCAATTGCGCGGCAGGGGGCAACAGCACATTGGGAGAAAGCGCATCGATTTTCAGAAAATCGCCGAGGGCCGGTTGTTGGGGAAGATTCAAGCGTCCGAATTGAATCTGCGGAAAAGTATTGGGAAACCACCCCTCGAGGTCCTCATCAATGCCGAAGAAATCGTTATAGGCCGCAATAGCCATCAGTAAGATGATGATTAGGAGTCCCATTCCGCTCCACAGCGCGGGGCCGAGACAGCCGAAGCTCCTCTTACGGGAAGTCGTATCATGCGGTCGCCCGCCAGCATTTGCCCCGGCCGGGGCATGCCCAGAGGAACGTGTATTGGGCAAGCCCTGATTGGTTGGAGAGGCTGACGTGGGCGGGTCCTTTGGGGCGGCGTTGCCCGGCGCAGGCACGCGATAAATAGGACCATCGATTTCATACGTTTTCCTGATTTCCTCGGGCATTTCTATTGGAGGGTGATTAGGACCGGGAATATACACGTCATCATCATTTGGCTTCTCGCGTGATTCACTTGTTCCAGGCAAATCCGTACCAAAATCTGGCTCCGGTGTTTCTGTAGGCACATCTATATCCTCAGGCCTCGTCATCCTAATTTTGAGCCCTTTCTGGGTTGCAGCGTCCAGCCATTCCCCACGGTGGGGATCCCACCTGATCACCTGCTCGGTCTTATCATTAATTGCCACACCGTCTCTAAGGTCTCGGTAGCCAGAAGGTGGGTATGGCTCCAGAGTAAAATCTCGCGAAGGCCACGGGGTGGTCTCTGAAAAGAATTCATTTAGGTCCTTGGGAGCAGATGAATTAGAAATGCTTTCAAATCCTTGCATTATTCCATCAAGTGCATCGCCACCCCCTTCTTCCTTAGCTCGCAGCTGAGCATCGTCATTCTGTGGTGCCGCCTCCTGTGATGATCCAAGCGGCTGGCCATTAAGAGCATCCAACCACTTTCCTTGATTATCATACTTTATTAGGTTCCCGGCATCGTTAATAGCATAATGCGAATCGGTTGGCAGGCGCTTGTAGCCTGACGGCGGGTCGGGTGGGTTAAGCATTTTGTCAAGCTGCTCATGGTCTTTCTCCATCTCGTCCTCAGGTTCTTTGAAATGGGTCCAGTCATCTGCCTTGGAGGGCGTATCGGGCGGGTTAAGCATTTTGTCAAGTTGCTCATGGTCTTTCTCCATCTCATCCTCAGGTTCTTTGAAATGGGTCCAGTCATCTGCCTTGGACGGCGTATCGGGCGGGGTTGGCGGCATTGTTGTTTTGCTAGGCGCCGCGCCCGGTTTAGGAACCTTTGAGGAAGGTTGCTGAGAGGCCTTGTCATCTTTTAAATCTTTTTCACCCATGGTATTATCTCCAACAAAATAAATGTTTATTAAAGTCGATGCAATTCATCTGGGATAGCATGCGGCGTTTTCGCTTGCCGTGTCTTTAAACATGGTTTATTGCCCAAGTTCTTTGGCCATTAGTTTGGCAATGATCGCTTTATCGATGTCCTGGCCAATCTGATCCATTTGCTTGCGCCCGGCATCCGATGTATCCGTCCCACCCAGGGAGGCCAGCAAGTTGAGGTTATTGTAGAACACGAAATTCTCGCTCCAGGCATTCCCTTGCTTCAAACCGTTTAAGTTATAGTAAGTGATCGATTGGCCATTGATCAATACGGAGCCGGGTCCCCCATAAGCGGAGGTGATGTCGGCATCGTTGTGCTGTGTCCAGAGTGTAGAGCCTTTTTTAGCGTCATCGGGCGTATCGTATAGGGTGGCAAAGACGGATACCAATTCCAGCGGGTCAGCAGTATTTTGGTCCTGAAACACAATTGCGGCCCCTGCACTTCCACCATTCGAAGTTACGCTTTGCAACAGGGTTGCATCAAACATTTTGGAAAGGTCAGTAGTAATGGGTTTATAAATGGTCCACTGGCCGGATGGCACGTCTGACTTAATGAGACTCTCAAAATCTGAAGCCTGCAGATTGAGAATCGTTTGTATATCT
>Ga0335081_10006208_pt1 | contig 19002 bp, 14 predicted proteins | sample Lox_Sample_35_FD_206713 | JGI IMG/M metagenome (GOLD analysis project Ga0335081, IMG submission 206713) | Soil microbial communities from Loxahatchee National Wildlife Refuge, Florida, United States - Lox_Sample_3.5 | ecosystem: Environmental > Terrestrial > Soil > Wetlands | place: USA...
GAAGCCAATGGACTGGAGGTGAACTTCGCCGTACTGTTCGATCGGCCGACTCCGTTGGAGGGCGGGGAACGCGGGCTCAGGTCGTGGCTGAAGATGTTCGGAGGCTTCGCGATGAACGCCATCGCACAGGGGCAGAGCGATGAGTTCCTCCGGTTGACGCAGCAGTTCGCGGCGCCGGCGTTGTTTCACGATGGGGTGTGGACCATCGACTACAGACGCTTGCGAATGGTCGCGGTAAAGCTATGAACGTCGCGCCCGGTCAACTGACGCCCGCAAAGCTGCGTGCAGCGCCGCGTCTTTCGCGTCAGTTCTTCAACCGCGATGCTGTTACCGTCGCGCGAGAGTTGCTGGGCAAGCTGCTGATTCGGCGTGAGGGCCGCAAGTTGCTCGCGGGCCGAGTCGTCGAGACCGAAGCCTACCTCGGGCAAGAAGACCCCGCGGCGCACGCGTTTGCCGGGCGCACCACGCGCAACTTCGTGCTCTTCGGGCCGCCGGGATACGCCTATGTTTATTTCATCTACGGAAATCACTTCTGTCTGAACGTCTCCTGCATGCCGGAAGGTCAAGGTGAAGGCGTGCTCTTCCGGGCATTGGAGCCGGTGTTTGGAGTGGAGGCGATGGCACAGGCGCGCGGCATTGACCTGCCGGCGTCCCCGCGTGTTACGCAGTTGCGAATGATTACCAGCGGACCCGGTCGCATGTCGGAAGCGCTGGGAATCACGTGCGCGCGCGACAACAACAAAGACCTGACCTCCCGCGCTTCGGACCTGTGGCTGGCCGGCGATGGCTTCCACCCAGAGCGAATTGTGGCCACGCCGCGCGTCGGCATCACGAAAGCCGTCGAGCGGCCGCTACGTTTCGCGATCACTGGCAACGCGTACGTTTCGGGGAGGAAAATCGGCTGACGGCGGCGTCCTGAAGACCAACAGCATCGGAGATCAGGCCGGCGCGTCCGAGAAGTGTTAGCATTCGTAAATAGGAGCGCACACCATGAAATACAGGATCGCGGGATGGGCGGCCGTAGGCTTTCTGGTCGCGTCTTTCTGGGCGCTTTTCTTGTTCCCAACAGCTCCGATGGGGTCTACCCCAATCCTCACGCTGGTTCGAATAACCTGTCCGGTCGCCTCTGCCGGCTTCGCGCTGCGCTTTTATTGGGTTCTCGTTGCGAATGCCGCTACCTATGCTCTGATCGGTTTGGTTATTGAGGTCTTCCGGCGTCAGGTTTCACGTAAATTGGGAAGACTACCCGGGTGAACGGTGCTTGCCGTCCGACGTATGCGCTACAATGGAAGGCGCCGCAGTAACTGCGCTCGAGTCACAAACGCGCTCCGCAGAATCCCAGCTAATTTGCCGGTGGGAGTGCCGGGCCCCCTGCGCGCCGAGCTTGCGCAAATGGGGTGGAAGTGGCGAGTCGAAGTTCCCGGCGTTTCGCGAAGTTGTTGGATATCCAGCCGTTTGCTTGCACGCGAATTGCCGTTGTGTTAGGCTCAATGATTGTCCCGGCTGGCGTGTAGAATTGTGTCTGGTCTGACGCTGAAGTGTTGGATCACGCTAGGCTGGCGTAGCTCAGCTGGTAGAGCATCTGATTTGTAATCAGAGGGTCGGGGGTTCAAGTCCCTTCGCCAGCTCCAGATCGTAACTTGAGGCGATGGGCGGGCGTTTGAGCCCGCCGCCGAAATCCCGATCCTGAGCGAAGTCGAAGGGGAGGGACCTCAAGGTGCCTTTGAGCGCGCCGCCCGCCGCGGCGGGTGCAGGAGTAAGCCAAACGAGACGCGCAGCTCTCCTAGAGAACTGATTCCAGCAGCAGTCAACCTTTGCAAGACGCGCGGAAGTTTGATCGCGCGGCTGTTGCGGAGTTTTGTGGCACGGCTTACGGTGGTCTTTGACACGAGAGTGGCTGTCCGGGCGCGTTGCTCGGTCAAATCCGGGGTCCCCGACGAGCGCCGGTTTTGCGCTTGATGGGGTGGCTGTGCACAGGTGGCCGAGTGGTTAATGGCAGCAGACTGTAAATCTGCCGCTCCTTGCGAGCTACGGAGGTTCGAATCCTCCCCTGTGCACCAGGTTTCAGCGCAGTTTATGCCGCGTGAAGGAAAGCAGGTCCCTCGGCTCCGCTGCGCTTCGCTCGGGATGACACAAATGGGGTCGGGCACGCAGAAGTTTGAAGTTGATGAATAAGTTTTTCGTGGCTTTGGGCGTTTACGCGCTGCTGGCGGTGCTGGCGTGGACGACGCTGAGCGATCCCAAGTTCAGGTTTGCGACGCTGGCGATTCTCGCGATGTTCGCGCTGCGAACGTGGTCGTGGAACAAGAAGCTGGAGAGCGAACAGCGCGAGCACCGCGACGAGTGAGCAGGTTTGTGATTGCCAGGTAGGCGGGAGTAACTCAGTGGTAGAGTCACAGCCTTCCAAGCTGTTGGTCGCGGGTTCGATTCCCGTCTCCCGCTCCATGTTGAGCCGTTTTGCGGGCGTGAGCCCGCAGGCGAAATCCCGAGCGTACGCGAGGGAACTGAAGCACTGGCCGATGTAGCTCAGTTGGTAGAGCACTCCCTTGGTAAGGGAGAGGTCACCAGTTCAATCCTGGTCATCGGCTCCAGGTTTGATGAGTATGGCGCAGTCGGTCGAACGTCCAACCTTTCAGCAAGCCGGCATACGAATCGAGAAGCTGGACGAGTACGAGCAGCTTCATTCGGCGCTGGCCAGGATTTTCGCGCCGGCTGCAGTGGAAAGCTTCTTGCGGTTGCTGCAGCGCAAGCGCGTTCCGATCCGCGACTTCCGGCGCATGCTGCGCGAGAAGTTGCTGGAGAAGGCAGACGCGAAGCTGGCGAAAAGCGGCAAGACCGCGCAGCAGCTTTACGATGCGCTCACGACCAGCGATCAGGCGCAGATGCGCGAGTTTTATCTGACCACGCTGGAGGCTGTGGAACAACCTCTGCGTGAACGGTTCAACAAACTTTACCGGTACTACTAGGGCACAGAGATATGGCGAAAGAGAAATTTGATCGCAGCAAGCCGCATGTGAACGTGGGCACGATCGGGCACATCGATCATGGCAAGACCACGCTGACGGCGGCCATCACCAAGGTCCTGCAGAAGCACAATCCCAAGATCGTGTTCCGCTCCTTTGACTCGATTGACAACGCGCCGGAAGAGCGCGAGCGCGGCATCACCATCGCCACGGCGCACGTCGAGTACGAGACGGCCAACCGGCACTACGCGCACGTCGATTGTCCCGGCCACGCCGACTACATCAAGAACATGATCACCGGCGCGGCACAGATGGACGGCGCGATCTTGGTGGTCGCGGCCACCGACGGTCCGATGCCGCAGACCAAGGAGCACGTGCTCTTGGCGCGTCAGGTCGGCGTGCCGTACATCGTGGTGTTTCTGAACAAGTGCGATGCGGTGGAAGATCCCGAGCTGATCGATCTGGTGGAGATGGAAGTGCGCGAGCTGCTGACCAAGTACGGCTTCCCGGGCGACGATCTGCCGGTGGTGCGGGGCTCGGCCTTGGGCGCGCTGAACGGCGAGGCGCAGTGGGAGGCGAAGGTCGACGAGCTGATGGACGCGGTCGACAAGAACGTGCCGTTGCCGGCGCGCGATGTGGACAAGCCGTTCCTGATGCCGATTGAAGACATCTTCTCGATCTCGGGGCGGGGCACGGTGGTGACCGGGCGCATCGAGCGCGGCAAGGTGAAGGTGAGCGAGGAAGTGGAGATCGTGGGCTTCCGCGAGACGCGCAAGACCGTGGTGACCGGCGTGGAGATGTTCAAGAAGCAGCTGGATGAAGGCATGGCGGGCGACAACGCGGGTCTGCTGCTGCGCGGCATTCCGAAGGAAGATGTGGAGCGCGGCATGGTGCTGGCGAAGCCGGGATCGATTACGCCACACACCAAGTTCAAAGGCGAGGTGTACGTGCTGTCGAAGGAAGAGGGCGGACGGCACACACCGTTTTTCAAGGGATACCGGCCGCAGTTCTACTTCCGCACGACGGACGTGACGGGGGTGGCGACGCTGCCGTCGGGGACGGAGATGGTGATGCCGGGCGACAACGTGGCGCTGGAGATCGAGCTGATCACGCCGGTGGCGATGGAGAAGGGCCTGCGGTTCGCCATCCGCGAAGGCGGCCGCACGGTGGGCGCGGGCACCATCACGGAGATTATCGCGTAAAGGTAGAGCAGCCCTTCAGGGCTGCGCACGCGGAGCAGAAGATCTGGTGAGTGCCGATCATCGGCGATGATCGGCACCCACCGAAAGAAACGACAGGCGTGGGACGCCGGCCTGAAGGCTGGGTTGGCGGGATTTAGGTTCGAGTCCCTTTAGGACACAACTTAGCCCAGCGTTTCAAGGCTGGGCACGGAAATCAGGTCCCTCCACGCGGGCTGAAGCCCTTGGTCGGGATGACAATCAAATTACGGGGAGGGCCAAAGTGCTCCCCCCGAAATTCTCGGCGGACCCAAAGACTCCGCTGATTTCCGGGCTTCGACCCGGACAAGGCCTCGCGGGCCATCCGCGAGGTAAAAAGGACTTATTCAATGCCGCGAGAGATCGTTACGTTGCAGTGCGGTGATTGCAAGAACCGCAATTACTCCACGACAAAGAACAAGAAGACCACGACGGGCCGGCTGGAATTCAGCAAGTTCTGCCGCAAGTGCCGCAAGCACACGTCGCATAAGGAAGTGAAGTGAGCAATCAGCACTCAGCATTCAGCGAATGCAAGTGCCGATTGCAGGGCGGAACAGATTCGAGAGCGAAGCAGTAGCAGGTTCGCAATCAACCGTGACGGGCTGAGTGCTGAATGCTGAGTGCTGATTGCTCACACAGGGGCGTAAGCTCAACGGTTAAACTGCCGGTCTCCAAAACCGGACTTGGGGGTTCGAATCCCTCCGCCCCTGCCAGGATTAAGGATGCATCGCTTTCGCGCACCGGCGCCAATCGCGATGCCCAGATCCTTCAGCGGCAAAAGAAGCCGCTTCAGGATGACAAATTCAGGCGCAGAGGCGCCGGAAAAAGGTAGCAGATGGCGAAGTCAGCAGCTATCGAGAGCGTCGGCGAGGGCAGGCTGGCCACGTGGAAGGCGTGGCCGCAGCGCGCCAAGAGCTTTTACAACGACGTCCGCACCGAAATGCGGAAGGTCACGGTTCCGAACCGCAAAGAAGTGCAGGGTACGACGACCGTGGTCATCATCACGGTATTCCTGTTCGGCTTGTACTTCTGGCTGGTGGACACCATCATCGGCAAGAGCCTCGACCATCTGCTGAGGTATTTGAGCGGACGTTAATGCAGCCAATCATGACAGAAGAAATCAAAGCGGAGAACAACGGCGCCCAGGCGGCCAGCGAGACTGGCGCGGATGTCGCTGCCGCTCCTGACGCCGGATCTGCGACCCCGCAGAATCCGAACATGAAGTGGTACATCATCCACACCTACTCGGGCTTCGAGCGCAAGGTGAAAGAGTCGATCGAGTCGCGTGTGCGCGCCTATCCCGAGCTGGAGCAGAAGATCGGGCAGGTGCTGATCCCGACCGAGTCGGTCACCGAGGTCCGCGGTGGGAAGAAGTACACCAGCGAGCGCATGTTCTATCCCGGCTACGTGCTGGTGCAGATGGACATGGACGACAACGTCTGGCACGTGGTGAAGGGCACGCCGCGGGTGACGGGATTCGTCGGCACCGGCCAGCAGCCCACCCCGCTTTCGGCCGAGGAGGTCAACCAGATTGTCTATCGCGTTGCCGACAGTAAGGAAAAGCCGAAACTCAAGGTCAAGTTCGAGAAGAACGAAAAGGTCCGCATTACCGAGGGCCCCTTTGCCAGCTTTACCGGCGATATCGACGAGGTGAACGAAGATCGTGAGACACTGAAAGTGATGGTAACGATTTTCGGACGCTCGACGCCGGTAGAGCTTGGGTTCGGGCAGGTGGAGAAGGTGGTTACGTAGGCATTATGGGCTGCTTTTCGGCAAAATTGCGTGTTTGGAATCCAGTCAATCCGGAGCGGGCTGAAGAGCTGGAGCTTATGGTGGACACCGGTGCGGCATATAGCTGGATTGCGCGTGCAAGACTGGAGCCAATGGGTGTTCAAGCGGTCAGGAAGATGCAGTTTCGCACGATTGAAGGGCGTGTCATCGAGCGTGATCTTGCTCCGGTGTTTGTCGCAACTGACGGGTATAGTGGGGGGGACAACGTGGTAATGGCTGAACCGGGCGATATGGAAGTGCTCGGGTCACACACATTGGAAAGTTTGGGCGTGACCGTGGATCCCCTAAACAAGAAGCTCGTTTCGGCAGGTGTATCGCTTGCCCTGATGGCTGTCGCGGAGCGAAAAGGGCGGGTACGGCCATCGATAACGCACTTAGGAATGGAAACCTGCGCGAGCCTTTCTCGACGGAGGACTTCCGGATAGCGTGTCCCGGATTTCGGGCAGGAACCTACAATGCATTTTTGTGGAAGCACCGCAACGGGAATGGGCAAACACCCGAATTGTTCGAGCTCGTCGGTCCGAATCAATTCAAGAGGATTCACGCTTAAGCGAGTACGCTCGTTGCTTAAAGAGAGAATATGGCGAAAAAGATTACCGGTTCGGTGAAGTTGCAGATTGCGGCGGGCAAAGCCACTCCGGCGCCGCCGGTGGGTCCGGCGCTCGGTCAGGCGCAGATCAACATCATGGAGTTCTGCAAGCAGTTCAACGCCAAGACCAGCGCGAAGGAGCTCGACGGCCTGATCATCCCGGTCGTGGTCACGGTGTACAGCGACCGCTCGTTCACTTTCATCACCAAGACGCCGCCGGCGGCGATTCTGCTGAAGCGCGCCGCGGGTGTGGCCAAGGGGTCGGGCACACCGAATAAGGACAAGGTCGGCAAGGTCACCGAGAAGCAGGTGCTGGAGATCGCCAAACAGAAGATGCCCGATCTGAACGCGGCCTCGGTTGAAGCGGCGGTGAAGAGCGTGAAGGGTACCGCGCGCTCGATGGGGATTGAAGTCACGGCGTAGCGAACTGCCGGACCCACTCATCCTAAAACCGCGGATGAGTGGGGCACCCGATCCTGCCTAGGGACGGAAAGCAGGTCCCTCGGCTACGCCGCTAAAGCGGCTCCGCTCGGGATGACAACTTTGTTATTTGCGACCGACTTGGCGTGGAACTTGGTTCAGAGGTCATCAACGCTGGAATCAGGGAGCAACGAGCGCCGTAGGCGCGGAAGAGTTTAGCCCAGCCTTTCAAGGCTGGGTAGGAGAAACAAAACGGTCTGAGTCCCTTTAGGGACGACAGGCTTTCGCAACAATCGCAAATACCACGCTCATTCAGACCAACGAACGAGGGTGGGAGATGAGGAACACATGAGGAAATCCGGAAAGAACATTGAGAAGGCGCGCGCCGAGGTGAAGGCGAAGTCCTACACGCTTCAGGATGCCGTGCCTCTTCTCCAAAAGGTCAAGTACGCCAAGTTCGACGAGACCGTCGATCTGACGATGCGTTTGGGCGTCGATCCCAAGCACGCCGATCAGATGGTGCGCGGCACGGTCGTCCTGCCACACGGGCTGGGCAAGTCGAAAAAAGTTCTGGTGATCGCCACCGGCGAAAAGGTACGCGAGGCGGAAGCTGCGGGCGCTGACTTTGTCGGCGGCGAGGACATGGTCGAGAAGATCCAGAAGGAAAACTGGACCGACTACGATGCCGTAATCGCCACGCCCGACATGATGAAGTCGGTAGGGCGCCTGGGCAAGGTGCTCGGGCCGCGCGGTCTGATGCCGAATCCGAAGACCGGCACCGTGACCTTCGACGTCGCCGCGGCGGTCAAGGAAACCAAGGCCGGCAAGGTTGAGTTCCGCACCGATAAGACCGCTCTGGTGCACGTGCCCGTAGGCAAGATTTCGTTCCCGCCACAGAACCTGGTAGAGAACGCGGCCACGGTGATCACCAGCGTGATCAAGGCGAAGCCATCGGTGGCAAAGGGCAAGTACATCAAGGGTTGCTATCTGAGTTCGACCATGGGGCCGGGCGTGCCGATTGATACGGCGCCGGTGGAAGCCGCAGCGAGAGGTTAACGCGCAGCCTTGAAAGGGCACGGCTTTAGCCGTGCCGTGACAGATCGCCTCATGAAGTGGCCTTTAGGCCCTGGAGAAATCGGGTCCCTCCACGCGGGCTGAAGCCCTTGGTCGGGATGACAAATTTTAGAAGGATCGTTCGGCACAGCTGAAGCTGTGCCCCTTCAAAGCGACACAACAAGGATTCGAACATGGCCGTTAGCAAAGCAAAGAAGATCGAGCAAGTCGAGGCGCTGAGCAAGGAATTTCAGGGCGCAAAACATGGCATCGTCGGCAGCTTCGCCAAGATGACGGTGGAAAAAGATTTCGAGCTGCGCAAGACGGTGCGCAGCGCAGGCGGCAAGTATCGCGTGCTGAAGAACACGCTGGCTGAGCGCGCCGCCAAGGGCACCGCGGTTGAGGAAGCCGTGAAGAGCCTCGCGGGCGTCACTTCCATCGCCTACACCAGCGGCGACCCGGTGGCGCTGGCCAAGGCGCTCAGCAAATACGCGAAGGACAATCCGGAGTACACCTTCAAGGCGGGCATCGTCGAAGGCCGCGTCATCGCGATCAAAGACATTGACGCGCTGGCCAACATGCCATCGAAGGAAGAGATTTACTCCAAGCTGCTGTTCCTGATGACCGCGCCGGCGCAGCGTCTGGTGACGGCGATCAACGCCGTGGGGCGCAACTTGGCGGTGGTGGTCAATCAGGGAGTCGAGCAAAAGAAGTTTGGCGGAGCGGCGGAAGGTGCTGCTCCAACGGCGAAGGCCGAAGCAGCGCCGGCAGCCGAAACGGCTCCAGCGGAGGCATCGGCGTAGAGCCGTCAGTCCCACCCTTTCGGCAAACAGCGCCGAAAAGGACGGGGCACCCAGCCATCAGGCAGAGCTGGCGATAGAGATTTGGAGGCGAGAGTCTCCGATGAGATTGCGTTATCCGTTGTGAGGGGTGCACCTGGGCGAGTCTGGCGCGCGGGCGGCACATTGGAAACCTCAGAGACGGGAAACGAAATCAGCACACCGGCCACCGCAGCGTGCGAACAACACCGCTCGTCAAGTGCCCGGTTACACAACGAATAACGAAGGTGGATTAAAGACATGGCGGATTTGCAGCAGTTGGAAGAATCAATCGTAGGTCTGTCGCTGCTGGATGCGGCAGCCCTGGTGAAGAAACTGGAAGAGCGTCTTGGGGTCTCGGCGGCGGCTGCGGCCCCGGTGGTGATGGCGGGCGCGGCCGGCGCAGGCGCCGGTGCAGCCGCGGCTCCGGCAGAGGAGAAGACCGAGTTCACGGTCGTGCTCACTGCTGTTGGCGCCAACAAGATCAACGTGATTAAGGCTGTCCGCGAGGTCACCAGCCTGGGTCTGAAGGAAGCCAAAGACCTGGTTGATGGCGCGCCCAAGACCGTGAAAGAGGGCGTCAACAAGGAAGAAGCCGAGAACATCAAAAAGAAGTTCACCGAGGCGGGAGCCACGGTCGAAGTCAAATAGCCTGTAGGGTGTCCCATCCTTGTCGCCGCTTTGTGGCGACAGGGTGGGTCCGAAGGGCACTTCACTCCGGGCGCGCTGACCGGAGTTTCTGGCGGCTGCTCGCGCTGGGCGGAGCGGCGGCTACGTTCCCCTTCACGTCGGAGCGGCCGTGAGGAGGCGCGATGAACTCGAGGAAGCTGGCGGTCCCTTCAGCGGGGGGATGGCCGAATTCCCGGGCATCATGATAAGCTGGAATCGTTTTCAGAATTCCGGCATCAAAACAGGTTACGGCGGGCGCCTGGCTTGCGGGCGATCGCGTCAGCTCAGACGCAACGGCAAGCCGGACGAAGACAAGGCCTGAAGATACTGGCGCGGGAAGTACACAACATCGCGGCACATCATGTGCCGAAGTCCCAAGCCGATTGGTTATGGGATTGCACGACGCCTGACACGGCGCTCACGGGGATTTCTGTCTCTGCGGGCGCACTTCGCTTTTCGCGCAACAACGCAACATCACGATCGTTCTTTTTTCAACCGCGACACGCCCATTCTGCTTTGAAAGGGCACGGCTTTAAGCCGCGCCGGTACGCGGCAGAGGAGCATCGGCCTTTAGGCCCCGAGGAGAGCTTCCCTCAGCGGCTAAAGCCGGGCGCAAGAAACAACGATGTTGTCGGCGCGCCTGAAGGCGTGCCCCTTCAAAAACGTATCGAACAGAGACGCATCGAGTCCGAACTATTTCCAAGTGCGACGGCGGCTCTCTGGCTAGACCGGCGCTTTAGCGCCGCGTCACCGCCGTTCTCGTGTTTCGATCTTTGCCCACTGCTGCACAGTGGGCAGAGGTCGTAGGGTTTATCGTCGGCCGAGACGCCGACCCTTCGACTTTGCTCAGGCAAGCCTGAAGGTCGGGTCTACCGCGACGCTGGCTGAACTGATCAGGAGCTTTATAAATGGCGCAACAGAAAATTGCCAACCGGAATCGCTTCGATTTCTCCAAAATCCCGGCGACCATCCAGATCCCCAACCTTATTGAGGTGCAGAAGCGCTCGTACGACCGCTTCCTGCAGATGGACGCGCTGCCGAGCGAGCGCGACGATGCGGGCTTGCAGGCAGTCTTTCAGTCGGTCTTCCCCATCACCGACTTCCGCAACGTCTCGCAACTCGATTTCGTTGAGTACGCCATCGGCAACTGGGAGTGCAAGTGCGGCCACCTTAAGGGGTTGAACCACCTGCGCACCACCTGCCGCAACTGCGGCTCGACCGTCCGCACGGATCCGTTCCATCTCGGCGACGTGCTTTGCACCAAGTGCGGCACCTATAACGCCAACACCCCCGACTTCTGCAACAAGTGCGGCGATCCGGTCGGACTGCAACTGAAGTACGACGTGGCCGAGTGCGAAGAGCGCGGCATGACTTACTCTGCGCCGCTGAAGGTCACCATGCGTCTGACCATCTTCGACAAGGACCCCGAGACCGGCAACAAGTCGGTCCGCGACATGAAGGAACAGGAGGTCTTCTTCGGCGACATTCCGCTGATGACCTCCAATGGCACCTTCATCATCAACGGCACCGAGCGCGTGATCGTCAGCCAGTTGCACCGTTCGCCGGGCGTGTTCTTCGAGACCGCAAACAACCGGACGTATTTCCTGGGCAAAATCATCCCCTATCGCGGTTCGTGGGTCGAGTTTGAATACGACCAGAAAAATATCCTCTACGTGCGCATCGATCGCAAGCGCAAGTTCCTCGGCACCATCTTCCTGCGCGCGCTGGGGTTGCGTTCCGATGAAGAAATCCTCCGCACCTTCTACACCGTCGATCGCATTGCGATCCGCGATAACAAGATCTACTGGACATTGGAGCCCGGCACCGACAAGCCGACCAATTTGTTCGGCATGAAGCTGGCGCGCGCCATCGTCGCGAAGAACGGAGAGGAGATCTCGCACTCCGGCCGTAAGGTTAATGCAGCGGTGATGAAGGAAATCCAGAAGCACCGCATCTCCGAGATCGAGGCCGACACTACCGATCTGGAAGGCGCATTCCTCGCGGCGGATGCCATTGACGTCAACACCGGCGAGGTGCTGCTGGAAGCCAACACCGAGCTCACCACCGACAAGCTCTCGAAGCTGATGGAAGCGGGCGTCGCCGAGGTGCACGTCTTCTTCCCCGAGCGCGATGACGTGGGGACGGTGATCAGCGCGACGCTGCGCCGCGATTCGGTGAAGACGCCGCAGGAAGCGCTCATCGAAATCTACCGCAAGCTGCGTCCCGGCGATCCGCCCACCCTCGACACCGCGACCGCGCTCTTCCACGGCATGTTCTTCGATCCGCGGAAGTACGACTTCTCGCGCGTGGGCCGGCTGAAGTTCAACATCAAGTTATTCGAGCGCGAGGACGCCACCAACCTCGAGAACCGCACCCTGGAGCCCGACGATTTCTACGCCACCATCCGCTACCTGCTGAAGCTGCGCAAGACCATCGGCTCCGTGGACGATATCGATCACCTCGGCAATCGCCGCGTGCGCGCGGTTGGCGAGCTGCTGGAGAACCAGTTCCGCATCGGCCTGGTGCGCATGGAACGCGCCATCAAGGAAAAGATGAGCGTCTACCAGGAAATGTCTACGGCCATGCCGCACGACCTGGTCAACGCCAAGCCGGTCATGGCCGCGATCCGCGAGTTCTTCGGCTCTTCGCAGCTCTCGCAGTTCATGGACCAGACCAACCCGCTCTCCGAGATCACGCACAAGCGGCGTCTCTCGGCGCTGGGGCCGGGCGGTCTGTCGCGCGAGCGCGCCGGATTCGAAGTCCGCGACGTTCACCCCACGCACTATGGACGTATCTGCCCGATCGAGACGCCGGAAGGTCCGAACATCGGTCTGATCTCGTCGCTGAGCTGCTATGCCCGCATCAACGACTACGGCTTCATCGAGTCGCCGTATCGCAAGGTGAAGAACGGCCGCGTGCTCGACTTCCTCACCGTCGTGAATGCCGGCGACAGCGAATATCGCGTCGGCGATCACGCCGAGAAGGCCGAGATCGTTAAAGTCAACAACGACCTGAGGGACCGCAAGAAGAAGGCCATCGATTTCGAGCCGTACTCGTTTTACCTGTCGGCGTGGGAGGAAGACCGCCACGTCATTGCGCAGGCGAACGCCGAAATCGACGACAAGGGCCGTATCGTTCAGGAACTCGTGAACGCCCGCAAGTCGGGCAACTTCGTCCTGGTGAATCGCGATGAAGTGGACTACATCGATGTCAGCCCGAAGCAGCTCGTTTCGGTTGCTGCGTCGCTGGTGCCGTTCCTCGAACACGACGACGCCAATCGCGCTCTGATGGGCGCGAACATGCAGCGCCAGTCGGTGCCGTTGCTGCGCGCGCAAGCGCCCATCGTCGGCACGGGCATGGAAGGCGTTACCGCGCGCGACTCGGGCGCAGTTGTACTGGCTCGCCGCTCGGGCGTCATCGACTCGGTCGACTCCGAGCGTATCATCGTGCGCGTCGAAGGTGAGCACCATCCCGCGCAGCTCTCGCGCGAAGTCGGCAGCGACATCTACCAGCTCACGAAGTTCAAGCGCTCGAACCAGAACACCTGTATCAACCAGCGGCCGATCGTGAAGAAGGGCGACCGCGTGGCCAAGGGGCAGGTGATTGCTGACGGGCCTTGCACTGATATGGGCGAGCTGGCGCTGGGACGCAACGTGCTGGTGGCGTTCATGCCTTGGCGAGGTTACAACTTCGAAGACGCGATCCTGGTCTCCGAAAAGATGGTGAAGGAGGACTATTACACCTCTGTCCACATCGAGGAGTTCGAGATCGAGGCGCGCGACACCAAGCTCGGTCCGGAAGAAGTCACGCGCGACATTCCCAACGTCAGCGAGTCGGCACTACGCGATCTCGACGAGAGCGGCATCATCCGCATCGGCGCGACCGTCAAGGCGGGCGACATCCTGGTGGGCAAGGTCACGCCCAAAGGCGAGACCCAGCTCACGCCGGAAGAGAAGCTGCTGCGCGCCATCTTCGGCGAAAAGGCCGGCGATGTGCGCGACGCGTCGCTCACCTGTCCTCCCGGCATCGAGGGCACGGTGGTGGACGTGAAGATCTTCTCCCGCAAAGGCCAGGAGAAGGACGAGCGCGCCAAGGCCATCGAGGCCGATCAGGTTGCCAAGCTGGAGAAGAACCTCGCGGACGAGATTCGAATCCTGACCGACGAGCGCCTGAAGCGCCTCGAAGGACTGCTGGGCGCGAAGGAAGTTCTTGCCGACCTGCACGACGAGCGCACCAACAAGCGCCTGCTCACCAAGGGCGTCATTCTTGACCGCGACACCATCGAGCGCATCTCGACGCGCAACCTGAAGCGCATCAAGTACGCCGACAAGGACCCGCGCGTCAACGAGCAGATTGACGAAATCGAAGAGATGACCTCGCGGCAGATCGACGTGCTGCGCAAGATCGTCCGCGAAAAAGTCGAGAAGCTGCAGAAGGGCGACGAACTGCCTCCCGGCGTGATCAAGCTGGTGAAGGTGTACATCGCCATGAAGCGCAAGCTGAGCGTCGGCGACAAGATGGCCGGACGCCACGGCAACAAGGGCGTCATCGCGCGCATTCTGCCGGAAGAGGACATGCCCTACCTCGACGACGGAACGCCGGTCGAGATCGTCCTGAACCCGCTGGGGGTACCTAGCCGTATGAACGTCGGCCAGATTCTGGAAACCCACCTCGGCTGGGCCGGCTACGCACTCGGCCAGAAGATCGGCCAGTTGATGAAGGAGAACTCGAAGGCGGAGCACGTGCGCAAGGAGCTGAAGAGCTTGTTCAAGGGCACGCCGTTTGTCGATGACCTCGTCAATCTCGATGACGAAACGCTCGAGCGCGTGGCGCAAGGCATGCAGGACGCGGTGTACTTCGCGTCGCCGGTATTCGACGGCTCGAAGGAAGGCGAGATCAAGTCGCTGCTCAGCGAAGGCGATCTGCCTACGTCGGGCAAGGCTTATCTCTTCGACGGCATGACGGGTGAGAAGTTCGAGCAGCCGGTCACGGTCGGCTATATCTACATGCTCAAACTCTCGCACCTGGTCGACGACAAGATCCACGCGCGCTCCATCGGACCGTATTCGCTGATCACCCAGCAGCCGCTGGGCGGCAAGGCGCAGTTCGGTGGCCAGCGCTTCGGCGAAATGGAAGTGTGGGCGCTGGAAGCTTACGGCGCCGCGTACATCCTGCAGGAGCTGCTCACCGCGAAGTCCGATGACGTCTATGGCCGCACCAAGATCTACGAGGCCATCGTCAAAGGCGAAGCGGCCATTGAGCCGGGCGTGCCGGAATCGTTCAACGTGCTGATTCGCGAGCTGCAGTCGCTGTGCCTCGACGTGGAGTTGATCAAGACCAAGGAGCGCAAGGAACTTGTCGCTCCCGAAAGCCCCGTCGTCGCCGCGGACTAAGTGCTTGGAAGGGGCGCACCTTTAGGTGCGCCGAAGAGGCCTTGAAAGGACACGGCTTTAGCCGTGCCGAGAGGTCGATTTCAAAAGCGGCCTTCAGGCCCTGAGGGACACTCCCTCAGGGGCTAAAGCCGGACTCAAAAGCAAACGTAACGGCACGCCTTAAGGCGTGCCCCTTCAAAGAATCTGAGGACTAAACATGTATCGCTCGAGTCCATTTGATCTCGGAAATCCGATCGCCGATTTTGACGCCATTCGCATTAGCCTGGCTTCGCCGGAAAAAATCCGCAGCTGGTCGCACGGCGAGGTCACCAAACCGGAGACGATCAACTACCGCACCTTCAAGCCGGAGCGCGACGGCCTGTTCTGCGCCCGCATCTTCGGCCCCACGCAGGACTGGGAGTGCCTGTGCGGCAAGTACAAGCGCATGAAGCACCGGGGCGTCATCTGCGACAAGTGCGGCGTGGAAGTCACACTCTCCAAAGTCCGCCGCGAGCGGTTGGGCCACATCGAGCTGGCTTCGCCCTGCTCGCATGTGTGGTTCTTCAAGGGCCTGCCCAGCCGCATCGGACACATCCTCGATATCTCCCTGCGCGACCTCGAGTCCGTGCTTTACTTCGAAGCCTACGTCGTCATCGAACCCGGCGAGGCACCGGTGAAAGAGCGCGAGGTCATCAAAGACGAGCAGCGCTTCCGTGAGCTCGATCAGGAACACCGCCCCTCCGGCTTCAAGGCCATGATGGGCGCTGAAGCCATCAAGGAGCTGCTGAAGCACGTCGAAGTGGAGACCATGGCCACCGAGCTGCGCGAGAAGATGCGCACCGAAACCTCCGTCCAGAAGCGCCTGAAGTACGCCAAGCGCCTGAAGGTGGTTGAGGCCTTTCGCAAGAGTGGCAACAAGCCGCAGTGGATGATCCTCGACGTCATCCCGGTCATTCCGCCGGAGCTGCGTCCGCTGGTGCCGCTCGATGGCGGCCGCTTCGCGACCTCCGACCTGAACGACCTCTATCGCCGCGTCATCAACCGCAACAATCGGTTGAAGAAGCTGATGGACCTGCACGCGCCCGAAGTCATCGTGCGCAATGAAAAGCGCATGTTGCAGGAAGCCGTCGACGCGCTCTTCGATAACGGACGCCGCGGCCGCGTGCTGCGTGGCGCAAACAACCGCCCGCTGAAGTCACTCTCCGACACGCTGAAGGGCAAGCAGGGACGCTTCCGCCAGAACCTGCTGGGCAAGCGCGTGGACTACTCCGGCCGCTCGGTCATCGTGGTCGGCCCTGACCTCAAGCTGCACCAGTGCGGCCTGCCCAAGAAGATGGCGCTGGAGCTGTTCAAGCCGTTCATCTATCACCGGCTGGAGCAGACCGGACACTGCACCACCATCAAGCAGGCAAAAGAAATGGTGGAAGCGCAGGAGCCCATCGTGTGGGACATCCTGGAAGAAGTGATCAAAGACCACCCGGTCCTGCTGAACCGCGCGCCCACGCTGCACCGCCTCGGCATTCAGGCGTTCGAGCCCGTGCTGGTGGAAGGCAAGGCCATCAAGATTCACCCGCTGGTCTGCACCGCGTTTAACGCCGACTTCGACGGCGACCAGATGGCCGTGCACATTCCGCTGTCGCCGGAGGCGCAGGTGGAAGCCAGCGTGTTGATGCTGGCCTCGCACAACATCCTGTCGCCCGCGTCCGGCCAGCCGATCACTGTGCCCACGCAGGACATGGTGCTGGGAATCTACTACCTGACCAAGGCAAAGCCCGGCGCCAAGGGTGAAGGCCGCGCCTTCGCCAACATCGACGAAGTGCTGCTCGCCAAAGAAATGGGCGAAGTCGAAACGCTCACGCCCATCCGTTTGCGCTACTCCGGCGAGGTCATCGACCTCACCACCGCGTACGACGATCAGGACGTCATCCACACCGAGCCCACGATGTTCGAGCGGCAGTACATCTCGACCACCGTCGGCCGCGCCATCATGAACGACCATCTGAAACGCGGCGCCGCCGACATGCCGTACGTCAATGGCCTGCTTAAGAAGAAGGGTGTCGGCAACCTGGTGAACTACTGCTATCTGCGTTTCGGTCTGGAGACGACGGTACGCATGCTCGACGGCATCAAGCAGCTCGGCTTCCAGTACGCCACCCGCGCCGGCCTGTCCATCGGCATCGACGACATGGTCATCCCCAAAGGCAAGGCGGCGATCGTGAAGGACGCCGAGAAGGCCGCCATCGCCGTGCAGCAGCAATACCTCGACGGCGCCATCACCAACGGCGAACGCTACAACAAGGTCGTGGAAATCTGGTCGGGCATCACCGAGAACGTGGCCGACGAAATGTTCAACGCCATGCAGCAGGACGACAAGGCCGGCGAGATGAATCCCATCTACGTCATGGCCGACTCCGGCGCTCGCGGATCGAAGCAGCAGATTCGCCAGCTCTCCGGAATGCGCGGCCTGATGGCCAAGCCTTCCGGCGAGATCATTGAGACGCCGATCACGGCCAATTTCCGCGAAGGCCTCACCGTGCTGGAGTACTTCATCTCCACCCACGGCGCACGCAAGGGCTTGGCCGACACCGCGCTCAAGACCGCGGACTCCGGCTATCTGACCCGCCGCCTGGTGGACGTGGCGCAGGACGTGATCATCAGCGAATACGATTGCGGCACCGTCGATGGCATTTACGTCAACTCCATCGTGGAGTCGGGCGAGATCATCGAGCCGCTGCGCGACCGTATCGTGGGCCGCGTCTCGCTGGAGAAGATCAAGGACTACGAAGGCACCGTCATCGTTGACGTCAACCAGGAGGTCACCGAAGACCTGGCCAATGCGGTTCAGGCCGCGGGTATCGAGCGCGTGAAGATTCGCTCGGTGCTCACCTGCGAGTCCAAGCGCGGCGTCTGCGTGATGTGCTACGGCCGCAACCTGGCCACTGGCCGTCTGGTCGAGCTGGGCGAGGCCACCGGCGTCATCGCGGCGCAGTCCATCGGCGAGCCGGGAACGCAGCTCACCATGCGTACCTTCCACATCGGCGGCACGGCTTCGCGCGTCAGCGAGCAGTCGCGCCTCGATGCCAAGAACAACGGCACGGTGCGCTTCATCAACCTGATCACCGTCCGCTCCAAGGAGGGCAATCTGGTGGTGATGAACCGCAACGGTTCCATCGCTGTGGTGGACGACAAGGGCCGCGAGAAGGAGCGCTACGCAGTTGTCTACGGCGCCAAGGTCAAGGTCGAAGACGGGCGCCAGGTTTCGCTCGGCGACGTGCTGGTCGAGTGGGACCCCTACACCTTCGCGATCCTCACCGAAATCGGCGGCACCGTGCAGTTCAAGGACCTGCAGGAAGGCCTCACGCTGCACGAAGAAGTCGACGAGGTCACAGGCTTGTCGCGTCACGTCGTGGTGGATTCGCCCGACGAGAAGCGCCAGCCGGCTATCGTGGTCAAGGGCCCGAAGGGCACCAAGCGTTACCTGATGCCCTCGCGCTCGCACTTGATGGTGCAGGACGGCGACACGGTCACGCCCGGCGACGTGCTGGCCAAGATCCCGCGCGAAACCACCAAGACCAAGGACATCACCGGTGGTTTGCCGCGCGTGCAGGAGCTCTTCGAAGCTCGCAAGCCGCACGAGACCGCGGTCATCAGCGAGATCGATGGCGTGGTGAAGTTCGGCGACGTGGCCAAGGGCCAGCGCAAGATCTACGTCGTGGCCGACAACGGCACCGAGAAGGAATACCAGGTGCCGCGCGGCGTTCACATCAACGTGCAGGAAGGCGAACGCATCCGCGCCGGCGAGCCGCTGATGGATGGCCCGCTCAACCCGCACGATATTCTCGCGGTGCTGGGCGAGAAGGAGCTGCAGGCCTACCTGGTGAACGAAATCCAGGAAGTCTACCGGCTGCAGGGCGTGAACATCTCGGACAAGCACATCGAGGTGATCGTGCGCCAGATGATGCGCTGGGTGAAAGTCGAGGACGTGGGCGACACCTCGTTCCTGCTGGAGCAGCAGGTCGACAAGTTCCGCTTCCGCGAAGAGAACGAGAAGGCGATCACCAACGGCGGCAAGCCGGCCACCGGCCGTCCGCTGCTGCTGGGCATCACCAA
>Ga0335081_10006209_pt1 | contig 19001 bp, 18 predicted proteins | sample Lox_Sample_35_FD_206713 | JGI IMG/M metagenome (GOLD analysis project Ga0335081, IMG submission 206713) | Soil microbial communities from Loxahatchee National Wildlife Refuge, Florida, United States - Lox_Sample_3.5 | ecosystem: Environmental > Terrestrial > Soil > Wetlands | place: USA...
GCGGCATCGACCGGCGCGTCGGCCGCGCAGGCCACGGCGAGCACGGCGGGTGGTCGCTGAGCCAGGGCACAACGATTATCTGCTCGTGCGGCGAGCGGCTGTTCGAGCTGGCCGACCTGAAGGCGGCGGCGTGATGGCGGAACCCGTATCCCCCTCGCCGGAATCCACCCGGTGCATCAGCGCCGTGAACGCGGCCCGCAGCCGCCCGGCATTCGCGGTAAACCGCGCCACGCACCGCCGGACCACCCCGAGCTCCGCCGCCTGCCCATCGGTCTTCCGCAGCCACCGGCCAGGCACAGCCAGCACCGGGCATCCGCCCCTTGGGGACGATCTCGGGGCCGGACGCCGGCAGCGGCGGATCGCGTCTGGTTATCTGTTCGGTACCCCGCGTATCTGCGCCAGGCCGATGGCGGGTCGCGATGGGGAGTCTGAGGGAAGTTAGCGGGAAAGTTAGTGGGAAGTGAGTGGGAAGTGAGTGGTGCGGTGGGTGAGTCATGTACATCGTGATGGTCGGGCCTGAGTGCGCTCCCGCGGCGAAGGCGGGCGGGCTGGGCGATGTGGTGTTCGGGCTGAGCCGGGAGCTGGAGATCCGGGGAAACGCGGTCGAGATCGTGCTGCCGAAGTACGCCAGCATGCGCTATACGGACATCTCGGACCTGCAGGTCACCTATCAGGATCTGTGGGTGCCGTGGCATGGCGGGGCGGTTTGCTGCACGGTGTGGTTCGGCCACGTGCACGGGCGTAAGTGCTTTTTCATCGAGCCGCACTCGGCTGGCAATTTCTTTGGCCGGGAGCTGCTGTATGGGTACCCGGACGACGCCGAGCGGTTCACGTTCTTTTCCAAGGCGGCGCTCGAGTTCATGGTCAAGTCGGGCAAGCGCCCCGATGTGATCCACTGCCACGACTGGCAGACCGGGCTGGTGCCGGTACTGCTGTACGAGCAGTACCGCCAGGCGCTGCCGTACCAGCGGGTCTGTTACACGATCCACAACTTCTGCCATCAGGGCATCACCGGCCCGCAGATGCTCTGGGGCCCCAACCTGGATCGGCCCGAGTACTTCCTGGCCCGGGACCGGCTGGGCGACGACACCTACCACCGGGCCGCCAACTTGATGAAGGGCGGCGTGGTGTACTCGAACTTCGTCGCCACGGTGTCGCCCAACCACGCCGGTGAAGCACGGTCCGGCGGCGGCTTCGGGCTCGATCATTCGCTGAACGTGCATCAGGGCAAGTTCGGCGGGGTCCTCAACGGCGTGGACTACGACGTTTGGAATCCCGAGATCGACCCGTTCCTGCCGGCCCGCTATTCGGCCGGCACCCTCGACCGCAAGTACCAGAACAAAGAGCGGCTGCGGGAGCGGTTCTTGCTGCGCAAGACCTGGAGCCCGGTTGTCGCCTACGTGGGCCGCCTGGACCAGCAGAAAGGCATGCACCTGGTCCACCACGCCCTGTTTTTCGCGCTGGCGGCCGGGGCGCAGTTCGTGCTGCTCGGCGACGCGTTCCACGACAATGGCATCAGCAGCCACTTCTGGCATCTCAAAAACCACCTTAATGACAACCCGGACTGTCACCTCGAGATCGGCTACAGCGAGGAGCTGGCCCATCTCGTCTACGCCGGCGCCGACCTGCTGGTGGTGCCCAGCATGTTCGAGCCGTGCGGGCTGGCCCCGATGATCGCGATGCGCTACGGGACGGTGCCGGTGGTCCGGGCGGTCGGCGGCATGGTCGACACCGTGTTCGACCGCGACCACTCCGATCGCCCGCCCGGGCAGCGCAACGGGTATGTGTTCCAGCACGCCGACAACCCGGCCATCGAGTCCGCGCTGCACCGCGCGCTGGGACTGTGGCACGCCTACCCGGACCAGTTCCGCCAGCTCATGGTCAACGCCATGCGGGCCGACTACTCGTGGGCCCGGCCCGGCCAGGACTACCTGAACATCTACGAATACATCCGCCACAAGTGAGTGAGCCTGCCCCAGGGAGACGGGCTATGCAGACCCTTGCCGATGGCGCCGTGTGCCATCAGATGCCCAGCTCGAGGTCGGCCTCGATCTGCATCTCGATCGTGTCGGCGAGCTGGTTGTACGCCTGCCGCTGCTCCTGCTCCGCCTGGTGCTGGTCACACCACTGCGCTGACAGTTCACAATCCGCGCAGTAGCTGTCGACGGATTCGGCCCGCAGCTCGGCCGCGTCGGCCAGCGCTAACCGAAGGACGTGCATCTGGCTGTCGTCGAGAGTGACGATGTGGGTATGCGTAGGGTCGTTCATGGTGATCCTCCTGGTTCTGGCAGGTGGTGATCAAGGGCTCTCCGCGGTGTTTGCAGCACCCGGAGGGCCCGCCTTTCACAACTGCAGTTCGGCCTCCTGTTCGTGTTCGACGGAGCTGCACCACATCCCGCGCTCGATGAGCGCGTCGAGGCACTGCCGGCACAGGTCCGTTTGCCGGCAGCCTTCGCCGTGCAGGGCCTGCATCAGATCCCCAGCTCCGGGCCGTCGATCTCGGCTGAGTCGCGGGCCGCTTCCTGCTCCACCTCGGCCTGAAAGACTGCCTGCTCCTCACGACGGCGGAACTCGCCTGCATCGTCCCAGCCGAAAAATTCCAGGTCCCGCTCCACTTGCCTGTCAAATGACTCCATGTCTGCCTCCGGCTTGCCGGTGATGCCCAGGTCATACGCGGTCGGTTCGTACTGCATCGATATCGATCCTCATCATGGGGGTTGATCTGGCTGGGTGGCCGGTCGCCTTCCCCGACGCCGGCCGCCCAGGCACGAAGCATGCCGAGAAGCACCACCTCTCTTCCTCAGCCTGCCGGGGAGCCCGCGCGTCAAGATCGCAGGCACGTGCCTGCCCCTTCCCGGCGATCAGGGCCGATAGAGGCTCCGGATGCAAGGCTGGGGCCCAATGATGCTTTGCAGCGCGGAGCGCGGGTTCGGCAAAGGATCATGGGGTGGCCTTGTATCTGGAGGGGCTCGGCCCGTACCCTGCGCGGGATCCCCGGTACGGACGGCACCGCCGGGTTAGCACTCATCGGTACCTGGGCACCGTGTGCAGCCGGGTGATGACCCCGATGAACAACAAGGCCGTGGGAGTCCACGGCGTTGGACTCCAGGTGCATGTCGGTGCCGTGCCGTATGGTGCCGTCGCCCCACAGCCATGCTTGCCGGGCGGCGAAGGTGGCGTTGGCGATCGCCCCAGGTGACCTCCCGGCAGGCCGCGACGGTGAAGTAGCGTCGGCGAATGTAGCGCAGGTCGTCCTCGCTGAGACGATCCGTGATCGCGTTCGGCCTAGACTCCAGAAGCTGCGCCGGGGGTCAGACGGCATCGTCACCGCTAGTCACGGCAAGATACCGGTATGCACCGCTAGATCAGCGGGGGGTGAACACTCAGTGCAGCGGGAAGAATCCGGCGCGGAGGTGGAGCGTTATGTTGTTGATCGCTTCGTCGGTGCCAGGCTGTGGCCAGTGCTCGTGTTCTGACGAGACACAGAATGTCGCGGTCGCTGGCCGGTTTGCTCTGAAGCAGACTTGATCTACTGCGCTATCATGCCGGCGCGGTACGTTGACCAGTTGGGCGCCCAGTACTGCCGCCCAGGATCTGCGAACTAGTCAAGAACGATCAAGAAAGGAGGACGCTATGAGTCTCAGAGTTTGCACATGCGGCTGGACAACCGTGACGCTGCAGGGCTGGAACAACCACCTCGCCACCGCTCGTGGTGACCACCGCCAGCGGCGTAGGTGATCAGCATGAACTATTGCTCCTGGTACGGGCTGTCGAGCCCGTCGGCGGTGAGCGCGCCGCGGTCCTAGTCAAGGCCCGTCGTCACGGCGACGACGTGCTGCACGCCATCGCCGCCTGGCACGCCAGCGCCGATCCGGCGTCCGCCCCCGGCCGGCTCGGTGCCCTGCTGGCCGCTGTCGCGGAATGCGCCGGCCCGGCCTGGTTGAAGGCCAACGTCGGCGACCCCGCCATCGCCCGCTTCATCGACCTGGCCAACCGGCGCATCCGCTGGCTGTGGGGCGCATTCGAGCAGGTCCGGGCGGCGCTGGCGGCGCGCCTGCCCGAAGACGACTGCCAGCAGATCGACACCAGCGCGCTGCTGGTCAAGCACACCTCCCGGGGCCGCGGCCCAGACGGCTGGACCGGGCCGGATGGCCTGCATGCCCCGGTTCGGCCGCGACGCCACCCACGGCGAATGGTTCTACGGCTTCCGGCTGGCGATCAAGACGGACCTGGGCAGCCGCCTGGTGCGGGCCTGGAGCATCGTGCCCGCAGCGGTCAACGAACGACAGGTGGGCACCGACCTGCTGGAGACCGGGCCGCCACCACGCGACCTGCTGTGTGACAAGGGCTTCAACGGCGCAGCCTTCGCCGCCGGGCAGGCCGCCCGCGGCACCGCGGTGCTCGTCCCGCCCACCAGCAGCCAGCGCCGCAGCATGCCGGCGATCCTGCAGAAGATCATCGCCGAGCGACGGAACTAGATCGAAGCCACCTTTCGCGAGATCACCGACCTGATGGAGCTGGCCCGCCACGGCGCGCACACGTTCTGGGGGCTCCTTACCCGCACCGCCGCGACCATCGCCGCCCATACCCTGTCATGCGAATTTGCCTCGACGGTCAATGGATCAACCCACATAACGCGCCTTAGGCAGCGCGGCATCCGTTCCGGTCATTCCGTTCAGCCACGCGGTACTGGCCTGTTCGCGGGCATCACGGACCATCTTCGCGGCTTGCTCCAGCGCCGTATCGGCTTCTTCGCGAGCGTCGGCCGCGATTTGCTCAGCTTGTCGGCGGGCACCGGCGATTATGGCACGGTCGGCGTTGTATCCACGCCATAGCTCAGGAGCCTCACCGCCGTGACCCGCTCTGATCGAGAACCCGGCCCAGGTGCTCTTCCACCTCAGCGTCCGTGATCCTCGCGACCGTCTCGTCGACAAGGTCGAGCGCATCGCCGGAGAGGTGCTCGAGCGCCATGGCCAGGTCCCGGTATTCCTGGCGCCAGGTGAGCCCCGCGGCGTTCTCATCGCATACGGCCGAGAGGCCTCCAGGTCGCAGTCGCCACACCATCCGTCGACCGACGCCGTCTGGAGCTCGATGGCGTCGGCCAGGGCCGACGACGGTGGCGCCCATGAAGCGGGGACCATCGGCCCAAGGGACTGCGGTCTTCCATGTCATGCCTCCAGTTGCGTGTTCCGGCGGTCAGTCTCCGGGGATGCGCCGCGTCAAGATCGCAGGCACCTGCCCGCCCCTCACTGCAATCAGGGCCGACAGAGGCTCCAGATACAAGGCCGGGGCCCCATGATGCTTTGCGGTGTTTGCAAAGGATCATGGGGTGGCCTTGTATCTGGAGGGGCTCGGCCCGTACCATCAGCGGCGCATCCTTGGTACGGCGGGTAGCTGCGGCATTGTGTGCTGACGGATGACTGCGCGGGACTTTGATTCATGAAACGTGGCGCCATGTACGCCGTTGTGTGCGCGGTCTTGTTTGAGTTGCCCGCTGAGACTGCGCATCGTTGGATGATCGCGGTTTTGCGGTTGTTGTCGTTGCCGCCGTTGCCCCGACTGCTGGGATGGTTGCTGAACCGGCGGGACCCGGTGCTGGCAGTTCGTGCGATGGGGCTGGAATTTCCCGGGCCGGTGGTGATGGCGGCCGGGTTCGACAAGAACGCTGTGGCCTACCGGGCTCTGGGTGGTCTGGGGTTCGCGGCGGTTGAGGTCGGCACGGTGACGGCACGGCCACAGCCGGGCAATCCGCGGCCGCGTCTGTTCCGGCTGCCCCGTGACAAGGCGATCATCAACCGGATGGGGTTCAACAACTGCGGCGCTGCCGCCGTAGCACAGCGGCTCGGCTGTGACAAGGGCGTAATCGTGGGGGTGAACATCGGCAAGAGCAAGGCCGCGGCAGAGACCGAGGCGGTGGCCGACTACGTGGACAGCGCCCGGCAGCTGGGCCCGCTGGTCGGCTACGTGGTGGTAAACGTCTCGAGCCCAAACACGCCTGGCCTGCGTGACCTGCAGGCCGTCGGGAAGCTCCGGCCGCTGCTGGCGGCGGTCCGGCAGGCGCTGGACGGGGCAAGCCCGGGCCGGCGGGTGCCGCTGCTGGTGAAGATTGCACCTGATCTCGCCGATGCCGATATCGACGCAGTTGCCGACCTGGCGGTCGAGCTGGGACTGGACGGGATTGTTGCTGTCAACACGACGATCACGCGGGATGGCCTGGCCACTCCCCCGGCCCGGGTTGCGGAGATCGGTGCGGGCGGCCTGTCCGGCCCGCCGGTGGCCGCCCGCGCACTGGAAGTGCTTCGGCGGCTGCGCGCCCGCACCGGAAACCAGCTCGTGTTGATCTCTGTCGGCGGCATCGCGACCGCTGATGACGCATGGGAGCGGCTGCAGGCAGGCGCGACGCTGGTTCAGGCGTACACCGGGATCGTCTACGGCGGCCCGCTGTGGGCACGTAGGATCAACCGGCAGCTAGCAGCCCGGGCCCGGAAGGAGGGCCTGGATCATGTACCGGCCGCGGCGGGCAGGTAAGCAAAATATGGTACGCCACGGCGCCAGGCGAATCACCGGCCGGGTAGTCCTCAGGTAGAGCCAATGCCACCGCGGGGCCTGGTCATGACCATGATCTACTCGTTGAAGATCGGCCCGGCTGGATAAATAATGCGCCATCCGGGCCCTAAGGTCGCCCACAATGTCCGACTTTCCGGCTACAGAGGGCGGGATCGTGATGAGTGCTGCTGCGGCTAACGCAGCGGCTTACTGTTGATGGAGCGCGCGCGGCCCGCAAGAGGGGGAACGTGACCGGATCCGCAGAGCTAGACCCGGTGGATACCGGCCAGCGCATTGCCCGCGCGCGCCGCCGCGCGGGCCTGACTCAGCGTGACCTCGCCCAGCGACTAAGCCGCTCGGTGGGCTGGGTGCAGAAAATCGAGCAGGGTACGCGGCGACCGGACCGCTGGAGCGTGCTGCATCAACTCGCTGACGCGTTGGGCGTGGAAGTCGTAGAGATCACCGGCCAGCCGTATCGGCATGAGAAAGCCGATCTGGACTCTGGGCACGCAGCCGTGCCGGAACTGCGGCTGGCGCTGCAGCACGCTCTGATGCCTGCGTCGGCACCGGACCGGGAGGTGCGGCCAAGCCACGAGCTGGAGGCCGATGTGCTGCGTGCCGAACAGCTACGGCAGGCCGCCCGTTTCAACGTGCTGGGTGGCTTCCTCCCAGCAGTGCTTGATGATCTGACAGCGGCGGTTCGGGAGTCCCGTGACAGTGTCCGCCCGGCGCTGGAAGCGCTGATGGTCCGGGCCTGCCACATCGCCCGTGTTTCCTCATCCTTGCTCGGTCATCATGATCTAGCCTGGATGGCGGCCCAGCGGCAGCAGGCCGCGGCGATAGAAGCCGGTGACCCGCTGTCCCGCGGTGCGGCCGACTGGGATCTGATCGGCGTCTGGCTGCATACTGGCGCGCTGGAGGAAGCCCGGGCCCACGGTCAGGCCGCCGTTGAGGTGCTTGCCCCTCACGTGGCTGGGGATCGTGAACTGTATGCGCTCTGGGGCGCTTTGCACCTGCGGATCGCGATTGCTGCCTCCCGCCTGTGGGATCGCCGCACAGCCGAGCACCACCTCGCGCAGGCTCGTGACATTGCTGGCCAGACCGGTGATGTGAATGTCGCTCAGAGCATGTTCGGGCCCGTGAACGCGGCTATCCATGGAGCTGAGATAGCGCTGGAACTCGGCGACCCGCGGGCTGTCCTCGAGCGCGCTGAAGGACTAGAGCATGATGTCGCGGCGCTACCGTCAATCGAACGGCAATCGCATTACTGGACTACCAGAGCGCACGGGGAGGCCATGTCGCGCCATGATGGCCAAGCGCTGAAGGCGCTAATGCGGGCCGACCGCCTGGCGCCAGAGCATGTACGTAACCGGCCGCTGACCCGCGAATTGGTTGCAGATTTGCTTGACCGCGAGCGGCGCAAGATCCCGCACGAGCTGCGCACTTTGGCGATCAGAATGGGTGTCTGAGAGCGGAGACTCAGGACCACGATTCCGCCTGCGGCACAAGTCCGCCATGTGTGGAAGCGGACACCAATCCGGAGGCGTGCCCATGTGGGCGAATGGTGAATGCAGCTACTACTGAGCCGACCCGGTCTTCACGGACGAGTTCACGGCTGAGGTGGATGACCTGCGCACCGGGCTCAACATCTCTGCCGCAGCCTGGCAGCTGCGGAGGTGATCAGGTGCTGGGCAAGGTCTCCGCTGACGGCCTCGCTGTTCAGCCCATCGGCGATCCGCTCGTAAGCAGCTGACTCCTCGCCTCGCAGGATGATTTCGGAAGCGTGTGTCTCGACGTAAGTTACGTCGTCCGCCATCAGGAATCCGTGCTCGGGCGCCACCGTCAGCTGGGCATCTAGCGGGATAATCCCGAGCGTAACGTTGGCCAGCCCGGTGATGCCCAGTAGGCGGTCAAGCTGGGCAAGCATCACCTGTGGCGGGCATAGCCGGACCTGGAGCGCCACTTCCATAATGATGAACTCGAAGTGGCGCGTGGTGTCGTAGAGGATTTCCTGGCGGTGCATCCTTGCCGCGACGGCGGTTTCAACGCCGTCCTCGGCGGCGCCGTAGACATGTACCGCTTCGAGCATCCGGTATCGGGCGTAATCGGGGGTCTGAATCAGACCCGGGATGAACATGACCTCGAAGTTGCGGATGTGCTGGGCCTGGCGCACCAACTGGTCGAGATCTCCCTGCATCGCGGCATGCCCGCGACGCAGCTGGTGTCGGTACTGGCGATGGATGTGCTGGGCCTGGGCGAGCATATCCAGCAGCTCGCCCGCAGCGTCTGGCTGGCCGCAGCTGGCGGCCCAGGCGGTGATGTCGGCGGCTGTCGGCATTTGCCTACCATTTTCCAGCTTGGAAATCTTCGACCGTGGCCAGCTAAGACCAGCGGCCATGCGCTCGCCGGTGAGCCCGGCGGCCTTCCGCATGCGCTCGAGGCTCTCAGCGAGGCCGCCGGGCTGGTTGAGCCAGTCTCCGGTGGGCTGCACGTGGGAACGGTTTTTCGGGGTCAAGCGGCGGCGATCTCGTCCGCCAGTACGGCGTTACGGACTGCCATATCCCGCCATTCACGATGCTGGGCGATCACCGGTGGGTCGGTGACTAGCACCTTGCCGTCGATCCTGCCGACCTCGTCGAACCGCATGATCACGAGGCGTGCATCGTCGAACAGCCACCAGTCGCAGCCCGCGGGCAGGCCCATCCTGTCGGCCGTGTTGCGCTGCATGTAGCGGATGTGTTCCCCGGCTGCCGCATGCCACGGTGCTGCCCATAGTTCCCACCGCTGGTAGTCGCTAGGGGGCTCGGCGAGAATGCGCACCCGGCTGATCCGCTTGCCCTGCTTAGTCAGGTCGGCGATCTGGTCAAGCCACGGCCGCCACCAGCTGATCTCGGGGGGTGGTGATGGTGATCCGGCGAGGAACCGCCGGTAGTCGGCCTCCTCATAAGACAGGGCATACATGTCGCGGGTCTCTAGCCGGAAGGCCGTTTCTCGGAAAGAGCGGAACAGACCGTCGAACTCGGCCTCGGTGATGGCTAGAGCCATGATCAACCAAATTCCCAGATGCGGTCGATGACGTTAGCAGGGACGAACACGGCGGTCTCGTCGTCGGCGATCTCAGGGATCTGCGCGCGAGTGGCGGGGTCGATGTTCTTGCCGACGACGACATAGCCGGCCGGTCCTTCCTCGACCCGGCTTATCGAGGGGCAGTTACCGATGTTCGAGCCAGCGTCCTTGCAGAGGAACTGGATCTTCATGCGGAGTCCTTCCTTCCAGGTGGCCTCTCCCGCGATGGTTGCACCGTTCGAGAGCGTTCCGCAAGGTGCACGACCCATTCAAGCTGTGACCGAACACCAGTCAATCATCCCGAGCAGTTGTAGAAAGTTTCTTAATTGTTCTTGTAAGTTCTCAGAGTCTCATCCTACCGTTGAGAGAACACGGCCGGGCAGGCTGCAGGCCGGGCACTTGACAACTACATGCCAAGGGAGCCACCCACCATCCGGCCCAGGCCTGCGTGGCCCCTGTTCTTTACGCCCGGGGCCGCCTGCGTCGGCCGCCCCTGTGATGGCCGCGGCCCGCGCACGGGCGCTGCGCGATGGCTTGGCAGAGTCGCTCGCCCATGGTGGGCGACTTCTTGCGCGGGTTTGTTGGCATTCTGCGCGGTGAGGTGGTGGCACCGCGGGCTATAGCACGCGGGCGCGCTGGTCTACGTGGGCAAACGACGGCCCCGGCGGTGGAGCGCCGAGGCCGCGTGACGGGTCGGAACCACCAGGTGAAAGGAGCTCGACCCATGAGCAGTATTGCTGTTCGCCAGGAGGGCGAACCTACTGACCCCGGCGGCGATCATCGCGGCGCGATGAGGTCAGGGCACGCTCTAGCGCCGGGGATAGGCGCTGGTTGCCGCAGCTTTCATGCTGATCTCACCACTCCGTCTGCTGCGCGGGCGTTTGTTCGCGAGGCCATCACATCGTGGGGCCTTGTGGAGCTTGCCGCCGACGTAGAACTGGGCGCAAGTGAGCTGGTCACGAACGCGGTGGTGTACGGGGCTGCGCCAATCACGGTGCAGCTGCACCGTCAGGGGTCTGGCGCGGTGATCTGCGAGGTGTCCGATAGCGGCTGGTGGGCGCCGTGGGCATACGAGCCGGGGCAGGAGGCCGAACACGGCAGGGGCCTTCGCGTGGTCGCGGGGCTCGCGGCGGGGTTCGGCGCCCGGCTCGGCGGATGTCACGGCGAGCGCAACGGCAAGACGGTCTGGTTCTGCGTGGAGCCACCAGCCGCCGCCGCGGAAGGGAGCTGATGGCCCAGAAATAACGGGTACGACGCGCTGCCGGGTGAATGAGCCTGATCGCCCGGTCGATCCCGAGCCCCCGGCACCGGTCAGAACTTGCCAGAACGCCCGATGCCGGGGGCCCTCATCAACTGACAGGAGAGGACCCCCACCAGTGGTAACTCCCAACGTACGGCACATGATCGAGGCTGGGGCAGGTGCGGCCGCGCAGGTCATTGCCCTGCCGACGCGGGTGCTGTCGCACCGCACCGGCGTGGTAGGCCTTTGCTCGGACAGTGGCAGCGACCGATGGTTCCCGCCCGAGCCACCGATCGACCCGGCCGACGGCCGGGCCCGGCAGGGCTACGAGCAGTACGCCCGGGCGGTCTGCCTCGGCTGCCCGGTGATGGCCGAGTGCCGTGAGCTGGCGCTGCGGATCGAATCACAACCAGGAATCCAGGCGCACGGGATCTGGGGAGGCCTGGCCCCATGGGAACGGGACCGGCTGCGCCGGCGAGGCTCCCGCGCGGCCACCCGCCGCGCTGCGGCGGTGGCGTCATGACCCTCTACGAGCGCAGCATCTACGAGGTCAACGGTGACGGGACGGAAACCGTCCGGCGTCGGCGGTACCTCACCGACACCCCGCTCACGGCCGGGCGGAAGCCCGGCACGATCCTCCTGGTGGTGGCAAGCGGCCTGCTGTTCCTGCTCGCGGCCGGGCAGGGGTATGTGTCCTGGCGCGCACAGTTCATGTTCGTCAACAAGGCGAAGAACGCGCCGCTGGCGTCGGGGCTCGAGGCAGCCGGACTCGACGCAGCCGCCGTCATCTTCGCCCTGCTCGGCCTGGCGCACGCGCGGATGGGCCGCCCGGCCCGGGTCGAGCGGATCTTGAACGTGGCGTGTGCGGTCGGCTCGATGGTGATGAACGTGCTCACCGCCGACCTTGTTTCGCCGAGGTCGGTCGCGGCGTATGTACTGCCGCCGGTGCTGTACGCGGCGTGCAGTGACCGGCTGATCGCGGTCGCCGGGTCGGCCGCGGGGGTGCCGGAAACCTCGCTGTGGCGCGTGGCAGGCGCCGCGGCGCCGTACCTGCTGCGGCTGGTGCTCGCGCCGCCGAGCACCGCCCGCGGGCTGCGCCGCTGGGTGCTGGCCGCCACTCCGCTGCCGGGCGGCCCGCCGTCATCGCCGCGGGCCGGGCTCACCGGCCCCGGGGCCGGGGCCGCGGCGCTCGCGGTGGTTGCCGGGCCGGCGGTGCGGGCGCCGGCGAGTGGCGGCGGCCGGGCCACCCGCGGCCGCGCCCGGGTGGACCGGCGGGTGGACGTGGACGGTGCAGCCGGGCAGCCCGCAGGGCGCGGCGAGGCGGCCAGGGCATTTGCCGCCGAGCTGGCCGCGGGGAAGGTGCCGGGTATCCGGCGGATCCGTGAGCAGCTCGGCTGCGGGCAGGCGCGGGCGGTGCAGGTGCAAAAGCAGCTGCGCGCCGAGGTGACCTCATGACGGCGGTCAAAGCCGCCGCCGCGATCGCCGCCGTCAGCGTGGTGATCCTTGCGGTGCTGCACCCGGTGGCAGCGGCTGGAGCCGGGCTGCTGGCCAGCCCGGCCGGCTATCACCGGCTGCGGCTGTCCCGCTGGGCGGCCCGGCGGGACCTGGTCGGCACGATGCGGCGGCGGACGTTCTGGTTCCTGCGGCCGCGGCCGGGGCCGGGGTTCGCGCCGCTGCTGCACCTGCTAACCAGCTGGTCCCGCACCAGCGCCGCGCTGAGTCACGGCCAGCGGGCCCGGCCCGGCACGACGAGGTGGCAGCGGCTCACCAGCCCGGTCACCGGCTACGCGATCCCGCTGGGCCGCAGCTGCTACGGCAAACGGCTCTTCGCATCGCTCGAGGAGATCGTGCTGTACTGCTCGCTGCCCCGCCAGGGCAAAACGTCCGCGCTGGCCCGCCGCATCGCCCGCCACCAGGGCGGCTGTGTCGCAGCCAGCAGCAAACCGGACCTGTACTGGCTGACCGTGCACCGCCGCCGCAGAAAGGGCCCGGTGCACGTGTTCAACCCCGGCGGCTTCGGCCAGGTCACCTCGACCGTGCGGTGGAACGTGCTGGCCGGATGCGAAGACGAGGACACCGCCTGCCGCCGCGCCGCCGACCTGACCGGCAAACAATACGCCGGACGCGGCGACATGCAGTTCTGGATCTCCAAGGCCACCGTCGCGCTCGCCGCGCTCCTGCACGCCGCCGCGCTCGGCGGCCACACCATCCTCGACGTGACCCTGTGGGCCGACAAAGACGGCACCCAGGACGCGATCGACATCCTGCAGCAGCACCGGCCCGGCGGGCTGCTCGCCGCGAAAGTGCAGGAACTCCGCGGCAGCGGCTCCGGGCGGATCGCCGACTCGATCCGCACCACCATCACCGAAGCGCTGGCGTTCTGCACCGTGCCGAAACTGCTCGAGTCGGCCACACCCGGCGGCCCGGGCGAGCAGTTCAACGTGTACGAGTTCCTGCGCCGCCACGGCACCCTGTACATGATCGCCGGGGACGATGCCGGGAACCTGGCCACCTTGTTCCGGGCGTTCGCCGCCTACATCCACTACGAGGCCGGGCTGACCGGCAGCAACGCCCCGGCGGGCAAGCTCGACCCGCCGGTCCTGTTCGCCCTCGACGAGGTCACCCAGATCTGCCCCGTCCCGCTGCCCCGCTGGGTCGCCGACTCGGCCGGGAAGGGCATCGTGCTGGCCATCGTCGCGCACACCAAGACCCAGCTCGCCGAACGGTGGGGCACCGACGGCGCGGACACGATCTGGTCGAACTGCGGTGTCAAAGTCTTGTTCCGCGGGCACGGCAGCGGCCTGCTGGAAGAGGTGTCCGGGTTGTACGGGCGGATCCCGGTCGCGGGGCACGAGGACAAGCGGGACATGGTGCCGGTGGTGCCGGTGCCCTACCTGTTCCAGCTGCCCCGCTGGTGGGCGCTGGTGGTGCGGGCCGGCTATCCGCCGGTGGTGGCCAAGATGCCACGGCCGTACCAGCTGCTGCCCGCACGTGTTGTCGCCCGGGCGGCGGCTGCTGTCGGGGCCCGGCGTGCCGGGACTGTCGTACCGCGGCCGGGTCCGGGGATGCCGCCGACCGCCGAGTTCCCGGTCGCAGACCCGCAGCTGGTGCGGGTCGGCAACAGCAACGGCGACGGGCACCACCGCGGCGAGGAGGCGCCCGGTGGGTGATGTGAGCGAGCTGGCCAAGCTGGCCGCTGACGTCATCGTCCTCGAGGAGAAGGTTCAGCGGCTCGAAAAGTGCGCCGGCGACGCCGGAGGCGCCACCTATCTGCCGCCGGACTGGACCAGTGAGGATGCTGACGCGCAGGCCGAGTGGTTCGGCGAGCTGCGCACATGGGTTCAGGAGGTGCTGGTTCCGGAGTATGGGCCGCTGCCGTGGCTGCGGTCATGCTGGGAGGCGCACCGCCGCACGTGGTGGGAACTGTCGGTGCTGCAGGCAGTCTGGCTGAACGCCTACAAGCGGGCCCGCCCCGATCTGGACGCGGCGGCCAGGTTTACCGACCGGCTGCTACCCGGTGCCCAAACACGGCTGCACGACTACCTCAGCCCATGCGGTGGCGCCCGCGGGTGCGTGGCACGGGTCCGTAGCGTGTCGTAACGCCGCGACAGCACAAGAGCGCACCCCGCCAGGGCAAGGTTCCCGGGCGGGGTGCTCTCATGTCTGCCGCCTGGCGCTACAGGTCCAGTTCAGGCTCGTCGATCTCGGGCTCGGCGAGCCCGGCGCCGCCGCTGTGCTGGCGCTCGGCCCACTCGAGCGCCATGTAGGAGTACGGCTCGTTGTAGTCCAGCGACATGTACGCCTCGCCGAGGCCGCGCTGCCGCCCGGTCCCGGCCGCGGCGGACTCGCCGCCTAGTTCGGCGCGGGACATCGCAGGTTCCGGCTCCGGCTCGGGCCCGGGTTCGATGATCCCGCGTCGCTGCAGTTCGCCGGTCGCGTGTCGTGCGGCCTCCTGGTCGGCCGTGTGCTCGGTGTCCCACTCGATGCGCTGCTGCTGCTCCGCGTCGAGTTCGGCCTCGCCGTCCTGTATGAGGGCGGCCCGTTCCGCAGAGGACGCGACCCGTTCAGGATCCGTCTCGCGGACTTCCTGCTGTTCCAGGTGCGCGAGCGCGCCCTGCAGGTAGCGCAGCTCCTCGGCCACGTCGGGCGGCGCCTGCGCCGCGGCGCGCTGGCCGGCCATCCGGTCGGCGTGCAGCTCACCATCGGTTGCCTCCCGGTGGGCGACTTCGGTCCGGTCGTAGCCGACGGCCTGTGCGGCCTGCCGCCACGAGGCACGCCATTCCGCGTTCCACGCGGGCGGGGCCTCACCGATCCCCTGCTCTGGGTCGTCGTGACCGGTCAGTTCCCGGTACGAGGCGACCGCGGCGGCTCCGTCGATCCAGTGCTGCCGCTCGTGCGGCTCGTCCGGGACGTCGCCGAACAGGTTAAGCGCCCAGTCCGGCGGGTCGGCCGCGGTCTGCTCACCGAGGGCCCGGGTGCGTTCGTCGGCGGCGGCCGCGGCCTGCCGGGCCAGCTCGGCCAGCTCCTCGCCCGGCCCGGGCGCGGGGACGCTCGCAGCCCAGAAGCCGCCGCGCCCGGGCCGGTCGCTGGCATGGCGCGCAGCATCTTGTTCGATCCGGCCGAGCCGGCCGTGCAGCACGCCGGCGATCGACCGGGCGCCCTCCATGTCTCGTTCGGTCGCCTTGGTCAGCACCTCGGTGGGGTCGTGTCCGGCGAGCTGCATCTCCCGCACCCGCTGTTGCAGCAGGCCTCGCTCGTAGTCGCCCTGGTAGCGCTGGTAGTCGTGTTCGCTGAGCCGGCCGCGGAGTATCTGGTCGACCGCGGCCGTGTTCGCGTCGCGGGTGGTGGCGCGCAGCACGTCGACGAGGAACGGCATCCGCTCCTGCTCGTCCTGCGCCGCGCGGATCGTCTCGGTGGCGGTCAGCTCGGCGCCGGAGTGGTCCATCGCCGCCAGACGCACCAGTTCGCCGGTGTCTATCACCGGCGGCTCTTTCCCGCCGGTAGCCGGTGCGGGTTCGGCGCGCAGATCGGCCTGCCCGGGCCGGTTGGTCACCGTATAGCGCATGTTCAGCTCGCGGCCGCGGGTCGCGCCGACGTACTGCGACTCGGCCACCGTCGCATCGGTCACGATCTCGTGGCAGGTGTCGACCGTGCGGGCCTGCGCGATGTGCGTGTTCCCCGCATAACCAAGCTGCCCGTCCCGCTCGAGGTAGCTCGCTGGGACGGTGAACGGCGCGGTCCAGCCGTCTCCGGTCTGCCGCCGCACCGTCGCCTGGCGGCCTGCGCCTTCCCCGGTCCAGCCGTCCAGGATCAGAGCGTGCCGGTTGGCGAGCGGCTCCCCCCCGGCATCGATGTCCTTCGCGTTCGCCCGGGCGATCACCAGATCCCCCGTCGAACCCTCATTCCCGTCCCGGCCAAGCACCACATCGGCACGGTCGGCGACCCGGCCCAGCCCGATCAGCCGGTCCCGGGCCTGCGCGGCCAGCTCGGCGGCGGTCGCATTGTCGGAAGCGACGAGCAGCGCCTGCTTACCGCCGAGATGGTCGGCCAGCCACCCATCGACCGCCTGGCGGCGCATCTCGTCCTGCGTGCCCTCACGGGTCCGGCCACGCCCGGCGTACTCGGCGTCGACGCTGGCGTCCCCATCCCGCAGCCGCAGCGACGCGGGCCCTTCCCACGGCTGGTGGAAGCGGTGCACCTCGGTCAGCCGGTGCGCGCCGTGCGCCTGCTCGATCAGCCGCATCCCGCCGCCCTGCCCAGGCGCATCAAGCTGCTTCGTGTCCCCGGTCAAGATGACCCGGGCGCCCCGGTTCTGCGCCGCCCGCATCAGCGCGGCCAGATCCTGGTTACCCGTTGCCCCGGCCTCGTCGACGACCAGGACCTCACCCGGGTGCAGCTCCCGGTGCCCGCGGGTCTCATCCGATCCTTTGATCTTGCCGAGGAAGTCGGCCGCGTTATAGGTCTCGTCGAACCCGGCGGCGGTCATCTCCCGCGCCGCGGTGGTCGACGCGGCGACCCCGATCACCCGGTGGCCGGTCTCCTCGCGGAAGGCGCGGCAGAACGCCGCCATGGTGGTGGTCTTCCCCGTGCCCGCCGAGCCGGACAGCACGTCGACTGCCCGCCCGGATGACAGCAGCCCGACCGTTGCTTCCCGCTGGTCGGCCGATAGGCCACCGGCAGTGGCGGCCAGCTCGGCGCTGCGCTCTATGGTTATCTGCTGCTCACCCGGTCGCCCGGCCGTCGCAACCAGGTAGTCCTCCAGGGCCAGCTGCCCAGGGGTGCAGTACCTCTCCGCCATCGGCCGCACATGCACCGGCGTGCCATCCGCACGCAACCCCAGCGGCGCCAGATCGAGTTTCGCCACGGACGGGCCGAGACGGACCACTTCGGCGCCCTCGGCGCGGCCCTCGAGTACATCGGCGACCATGCCGTTGATGTACTCGATCCGGCCCCGCTCCGGCAGCTCGTGCGAGAACTTCCAGATGGCCCGCCACAGCTGCGCCTCATCCCAGGTGGCGTGATGCCGCTGCACCTCGGCCACCCCGGCCTGCATGCACCTCGACCGTGTACCCGCATCGGGTACACCGGGTACACCGCCGGGTACATGTACCCGCTCGCGCCATTCCTGCGCCGCGGCCTGTGTACTCGCCCGTACCCGGCCGGCGACCTCCACCTCGCGGGCCCGGGCTTTGCCCGCCCACTGCGCCAGCACCTGCTGCGGGTCCGGCTCACGTCCGGGCTTGGCGTCGCGGGTACGCACCGCCAGTTCCTGCCGCATCGAATGCAGCTGGTTCCGGGTCGGCGGGCGGCCGTACTCGCGTTCGAACTCGGCCACGACCGGCGCGAGTTCACCGGTGATGCGTACCCGGCGGGAGGAGAACGCGTCCCGCACATCCTGCGGTGACCCGTCGAACTCGTAGCCGGTGCCGTCCGCGTTCAGCGTCATGTGCAGCCCGAGGCCGTCCTCCAGGCGCTCACGCATCACCTCCTGCGCGATCGCATCCCCGACCCACTTCCACTTCCACAGATGCTCCGCGGCCAGCGCACGGTACTGCCCGTCGTGCCCGTCAGCCGGGCTGGCAGCGTTGGCGATCGCATTGTGAACATGCAGCTGCGGGTCACCGTCCCGGGAGGTGAACTGGGTGAACGAGGCGACGGTCAGCCCGTCCGCATCCCGGTACGCCCCACTGGTCGCGGTGTGCGCCCCGGTGCGCACATACTGCCTGCCCTCAACGAAAGCGATCATCGCGTCGCTGCCGGCCTCGACCGCCTTCACAATCACATCGGCCTCGGCGTCCAGCGCCGCCGCCCGCTCCAGGTCCCCCGCATCCCGGGCGGCCTGCGCGTCCGACAGCGCCGCCATCCACTGCACGGACACCGACTTCGGCACCGAGAACGTGTAGTCGTAGTAGGCGACCGCGTGCGGCACCTTCTGCAGCTCCGCGTACCGGATCTCGGTCTTCTGCTTCTCGGTCAGCGACGGGTCCGCCGCGATCCGCTGCTCCGCCTGCTCGAGCGCTTTCTGCCCGGCCTTGGTGAAGTTCGACCGGGACCGGCCAAGCTGGGTGCCGTCCGGCGCCCGCTGCCCGACAAACACCCGGTCAAGCACATCGGCCGTCACCTCGCCGGTCAGGCCGAGCCGCGGCGCCGCCTTCCCGATCCACCGCCCCGGCGGTTCCCACTGCCCCGCCGCCGCGGTGTAGTACCGGGCGGCGGCCCCCGGCTGGCCGGCTTCCCTAGCGACGGCCTCCCGGCGCGCCTCACGGCCGGCCTCACGCTGCCGGGCCGCCTCCTGCCGGGCGATCTCCTTCTTCAGGTACTCGGCGTCGAAGCCCTTCGTCACACTCACCGCCACCGAAGATCACCTCCCGCCCGCCACTAGCGATCTTGACCGCCCGCGTGATCAAGCTAATGCATGCGTGTATTGCCTTTGATCGTAAACGCTTTTCGCACCTCGCCTTGACCTGTGGGGGGTTAGGTTTTCCTTCCGCCACCGTCTGCGGCTGATCGCGTGTATCGGGCCTGAGCCTTGACCTTGATCTTGATTTCTTGCCTTGCTCTTAACCTCGATCTTCGTAACGTCGCTTGCGACGCTTGGCCCTGTGACCTTGACCTTGCTCCTGCTGTCCGATTTGATCCCGTCTCTCGG
>Ga0335081_10006210_pt1 | contig 19000 bp, 14 predicted proteins | sample Lox_Sample_35_FD_206713 | JGI IMG/M metagenome (GOLD analysis project Ga0335081, IMG submission 206713) | Soil microbial communities from Loxahatchee National Wildlife Refuge, Florida, United States - Lox_Sample_3.5 | ecosystem: Environmental > Terrestrial > Soil > Wetlands | place: USA...
CCGCTTTGTAGCCAAAGAGTTCGTCGTTGTAAGTCTCATAGGGGCCGATAGTGATGTCGAGCGGGGCATCGAGGTCCATCCATGCCATATCGCTCTCGTAGTAGTCGTTGGAGAGAAAGGCATCGGCGCGCAGGTTGAGAAACTTCTTCAGGGATTCGTTGTCGGTGAGATTCGCAGCGTCGTGCAGCAATCCGGAGGCTTTCGTCAGATCATCGGCATAGGCCCGGGTGTACGGAATCGCAATCAGGTTGTTCGCCGGATCACGGCTGTTTTCCCGCCAGCGAATGATGGTAAAGAAGCTCTTCGCGTTTTCCTGCTCTTTCGGCGAAAGCTGCGCCACCCATTTCTCAAAGAGCTCCTTGCTCATGTTTTCCGGATAGAAATTCGCTCCGAGAGGCTTGCGGGCCGGCACGCCAGGGACAAACGGGGTGTAGCCGTCGATCTCCGACCAGGGACCCTTGTTGATCCAAAAATAATGCAGGCGCGCCTTGCCGAGCGGAGTCGCGTCCTGCTTCAGCTTAGCGTAGAGAGCGGGGTTGCCGTCCCACAATTGCTTCATGAAAATGTCGTCTAACACTCGCGCCGCTTCGACCAGCTTCGCCAGTGCCTGCCGGTCGCCGGAGGACAGTTTGGAAGTGTCCACACGGATCGGGGTGGGCGCGAACCGGCCGGCCATCTTCTCTAGTTGGGCCGCGTCGGGAAGTGCTGTGTTCTGCTTCGATTTTTGTGCTGCTCTAGAAATGTTCAAGCTCCCAGCTGCAAGTATTAATGCGATGCAAGAGGTGAATCGCATGGATTCTCCTTTAAATTCAGTCACCGCGTACCAGGTGAAACCAAACATGATAGCAAGAGATGCGGGTTTCCCCCTGTGATGGTAGCGAGTTACAATTAACGAAAGCCATTCCAGACTATTGGATCCTTCATGCGAAAAGTCCTTATTTGCCTTTGTATCGCTGCGGCGACTGCTGTTCTTCCAGTTGCTTTCGGCGCGGAAGTGATCGAAGAAATTGTTGCCCGCGTCAATAACCGCATCATCACCCGAACCGATTACCTGAAAAGCAGCGACGAGTTGAAGAAAGAAGCCCAGCAGCAGGACCCAGCCAGTGCCGACAAGATCATCGCCGAGCGCGAGAAGGATGTTTTGCGCGACCTGATCGACCAGCAGCTTCTGCTCGATAAAGGCAAGGAACTTGATATCACTGCCGACACCGAGCTGGTGAAAAGACTCGACGAAATGCGCAAGCAGATGAACCTCAACAGCATGGAAGACCTGGAGAAGGCTGCACAGGCGCAAGGAGTGGCCTTTGAGGACTTCAAGCAGAATCTGCGCAACCAGATCATCACCCAGCAAGTCATTGGTAGTGAGGTTGGCCGTAAGATCGTCATCAGCAAAGAGGAAATCCAGAAATACTACGACGATCACAAGAAAGATCTCAGCCAGCCGGAACAAGTGAAGCTCAGCGAAATCCTGGTCTCGACCGATAAGAAGAGGGTTGATGGAGATGAAAACGCGCAATTGCAAGCGGCCAAGACGCAGGCCGATGCTCTTTTGAGCCAGATTAAAGACGGAGCCAAGTTCGACGATGTCGCCAAGAAGGAGTCTGATGGGCCGTCGGCCGCGCAGGGCGGAGATCTCGGCGCCTTCAAGCGGGGAACGCTGGCCAAAGAGTTGGAAGATAAGGTCTTCGCCATGAAGGCCGGCGATGTTTCCGACGTGATCCGCACCAAGCAGGGATTCATAATTCTCAAGGTCACCGACCACCAGAAGGCAGGGATACCTCCTTTAAATCAGATTGAGAGCCGCCTTCAGGACGCCATTTACATGGAAAAACTGCAACCGGCATTACGCGACTATCTCACCAAGCTGCGGGAAGACGCGTTCATTGACATCAAAACGGGGTACGAAGACACGGGTGCCAGCCCCAATGAAACCAAACCCATTGAAACCGCGGCCAAAGATGCGAATGCCCGGCCGTTAAAAAAGAAGAAAAAACTAGGCTTGTTTTAGTTTAAGCTTGGCCTATCAAAATCGCGTTATGGCAGATTTGGGGACCATGAGAGCTTTTGTGCGCCTTGGCAAATCTTTCGTGGAGTGACTATGAAAGATTTCTTCTTATGCGATTGCTCGCAACATGAAAACAAAGTTATTGTCTCCACGTTTGTTGTGACTTCCAAGCAGGTGAAACCCAAAAAAACCGGCGAGCCTTATCTCGCGCTCACACTTGGCGACCGTACCGGGCAGGTCGAAGCCAAGATGTGGGACAACGTCGAGGACGCGATCGACGTTTTCGAGCAAGATGATTTCATCAAGATCAAGGGCCTGCTGAACAAGTACAAGAACCGTTTTCAGATCACGATCCATAAACTTCGCAAGCTGGGCGAATCCGAAATTGATTTTGCGGATTATCTTCCCAAGACCACCAAAGACATTGGCGAGCTCTGGCGGACGCTGGTAGGCTTTGTCGCGACATTCAAGAACCCGCATCTGAAGGCCTTAGTCGAGGCGTTCATGGCTGATCCCGAGATTGCCGAGGCCTATCGCAATGCCCCTGCGGCGAAAACACTTCACCATGCTTACATCGGGGGACTGCTCGATCACGTAGTGTCATTGTTCCGATCTTGTGAGCTGCTGTGCCAGAACTATCCGCAAATCAATCGTGATCTGCTGCTCACCGGCGCGTTCCTGCACGACATCGGCAAGATCCATGAATTGACCTATAAACGGTCTTTTTCCTACACGACGCGGGGGCAATTGCTGGGTCACATGATCATCGAACTGGAGATGTTGCAGGCCAAGCTGGCGCAGCTTCCTGATTTTCCTGACGAACTGAAGACGTTGGTAGAGCACCTCATCATCAGCCACCACGGAGAGTACGAATTCGGCTCGCCGAAGCTGCCAATGTTTCCTGAAGCTCTCATGTTGCACTACCTCGACGACCTCGACTCCAAGATGGAAAGCATGCGCGCACACTTCGAACGCGAGGCAGGACTCGATGGAGCCTGGACAGGGTACAACGGCTCTTTGGGCAGGCCGTTGCTGAACACGGCAAAGTTTCTGGAAAAAAAGCCGGCCAATACGCAGCCCGAATCAACGAACGGTTCGGGCGCAACCCAAACCAACACTGCAACCCTACCCGGCCTGGATTTAGAATCGGACACGAGCCAATCTTTGCCGGCGGCGGTTCCGGCTGAAAAGGCATAGCCCACAGTCGTCAGGACAACTCGTTCTCTGGCCCATTGTTGAAATCATCATTTATGGAGGCAACTATGCGATCCCGTTTGTCGCTATTCACCCTGATTCTTTACTTGTGGTTTGGTCTGGCGGCCTGCAATAAGCCGGCAAACCAGCCGAGCGATACCGGTGCGACCGACAACAACGCTGCGCCAAGCGCGCAAAAAGCGTCGCCTACGCGGACCAGACAGGAAGCCGAAAAACCCAAGCCCGCGCCTATCGTCGTACCTGCTGGCACGACGCTCACCGTTAGTTTGGGCCAATCGGTTGGTTCCAAGATCAGCCAGCCGGGGCAAAGTTTTTCAGCAACGTTATCCGATGCTGTCCAAGTCGGTGGTGTAACTGCAATTCCAGCCGGTGCGAATGCGACCGGGACGGTGGTCGACGCCAAGCCGCTGGGAAGGTTCAAGGGCGGCGCCTCACTCGTGCTCAAACTGACCTCGATTAACGTGAATGGCGAAGACCGTCAGATTCAAACTTCCGCCGTGAGCCAATCTATTAAGGGCAAGGGCAAGCGCACTGCGGTTCTGGCGGGCGGTGGGGCCGGCTTGGGCGCGCTGATCGGCGGACTGGCGGGCGGCGGCAAGGGCGCCGCGATCGGGGCGGTGGCTGGCGTCGGTGCAGGCGGTGCTGGAGCCGCATTCACCGGCAACAAGGACATCGTGCTGCCTGCCGAATCGGCTCTGACCTTCAAGCTGAATGATCCCTTGGAAGTAAAGGTGAAGGAATAACCTCAGGCGTCGGGCTTCAAGTCTTGTCCAAAAGCTGAAGCCCGACTGATCGCGAACTTTTCAAGACGATGCTGGACTTTGCGCAATTTTCAACGCTCTCATTTGATTGTTATGGCACGATGATCGACTGGGAGACGGGAATCCTCTCTGCCTTGCGACCCATTCTGGCGGCGCATCAGAAGGACATAACTGACGTTACGCTCCTCGAGCTGTATTCCGAGTTGGAATTGGCCGCCGAGCAGAAAGAGTTTCTGAACTACTGGGATGTGCTCGAGTCGGTGGTGCGCGGATTCGGCAACCGGCTTGGGTTTGAGCCGACAGCGACAGAAATCCGTTCGCTCTCGGAATCGCTGTCTCGCTGGGAGCCTTTTCCCGACACCGTGACGTCGCTGCGAAAGCTGAAACAACGTTACAAGCTCGCCGTGATCTCGAACATTGATGACAATCTTTTTGCGTTAACAGCGCCCAAGCTGGGGGTGCAATTCGACTGCCTAACCACCGCTCAGCAGGCCCGTTGTTATAAGCCCTGTAAGAAGATTTTTGAACTAGCTCGCGAGCGTATGGGAGTTTCGACCGGAGAATGGCTGCATGTCGGGCAGAGCATTTATCACGATGTGATTCCCGCGCAGTCGCTGGGAATTTCTACGGTCTGGGTCAACCGTCCATCTCCCAGGGCCGGGGCAGGAGCCACGAAAGCCGCTTCGGGCAAGCCCGACCTGGAAGTTGGAAGCCTGGCTGAGTTCGCGGACGCGACAGGCATGTAGCCCAGGCAAGTTCGCATTGCTTCGGCTCCCCTCCCAGTAGGTCGGCACCGCGCGGTTACTACGACCCCTGTACTTCTACCGGTTCTTCCTAGGCCCGAATTCCGGGTTTGCATGTAGCAACCAAAGTAGTGAACTAGGGTTATAAGTCCAGTGAAGACGGTTTGCGGCAAGTGAGATTCCGGACCTGGCGCGCATCCAAGATCGGTCACCTGTAGAACCACGGATAGAATGCAAAGGAGAAAGCTGCCTAAGCAGCCCACCTATGAACGCCACACGAATCAGAGAATTCCGATTGGATTTTCAATCTAAGGCTCCAGTTTCGCGGATAGTGGCTAGCAGTGACACGCCACATGCCCAGTCCCCTTCTGGCCGATTCAATCTGCCCTGTGCAGTCTATGCCACCCTCGTTGCGCTTATGGTTGTAGCAGTTGGATGCGGAGGAGGAAGCAGCACTAAGGAGACCTCGCCATCCCCGCCGCCTCCACTTGCCTGTTCTGTCTCGAAGCAGACAGTCACTACGGCTCAGAAAGAAAAATTAACTGCTCCAAAACGTAGCGGCTCAGCGCACTTGTTGCATACCGGCGCCCAAGCCGATGGGTCGGACTGTCTGACCAACAATGATCCCACCTCCGCAACGGTGAAGCCCATTACGGGAGACGCTGCGCAGCATTTCCAATACCTCCACAACACTCCCGTCGACTGCCCCACCGGCTACAACTGCACCTTCCAGGACGCGGAGGTCGACTTCAACACCCAAGCCGGCCCTGTCACCGGCTTTCGCTTTCGTTACGTTCGCCCGAAGAACATCGCGGATCCCAACCACGTACCCGTCCTTATCTCGGTGCCGGGCACGGGCGACTGCATGGTAGGCAATCAGTTTCCAGATCCGATCGATCTGGTGGCGGCGAATAACGGAGCTGCCGTTCTCGCAGTGGCTCCGCGGGGTCACGTGGCCTGCTATTTTTCGGGAGATGCGCTCTACAACCAGGCAGATGAGTTTGGCCCGAACACTATGGCCGATTACGATCGTCTGGTGACAGCTTTCACCCGCGGCTGGATCGATCCAACCGTGCACGGTGATGCCACGCACGTGGGCATCCATGGTGATTCCTACGGCGGAGTCTCGAGCTATATCTACGGGCGTCAGAGTTGCGTCCCAGCCATCACGGGAAGCCCGTTGGCGCTTGTCATCGGCGAGGCCGGGAGTCCGGACGTCGGGGAATGGCCTGCACCAGGCGTCGATCCCTCGGATCTGGCGTCCATTCGCGATGGAACTGCGCCTTACGCAACGCCGTGGGGTGCCATCAAGATCGATCCCGGCCAGCAAGTTGAGTATCCCGGTCCCTTATTTGACGATCCCTTGCGGCAGGATGTCCTCTCTGATGTGAACCCTGCGTACTGGTTTGGTCCGGACAAGTTCGGCTGGCGTAGCGCCCATGACAATCAAGACGCCACCGACACGACCACGTTTCGCCAGAACGTCACGCATTTTCTGGCTATTACCGGCTCGGAAGACTGCACGGTTCCCCACGCCGGAGCCATAGACTTCTTTGCCGACCTCATTGCCAATGGGATGACGAATGCCAGGCTCGTCTCGCCCATCTACCTCCACGGTTGCCATCAACTGGACAAACAGGACGGATTTCTCCCAAAGCCCACTCAACAGAACGCTCAAATGGTCGAGACATGGAAGGAGAACCTCGAGGAAGGATGGATTGCCCGCTATGTCGTCGGTATTACGCCCCCCACCCCGTTACTCGATCCGGGAGCGGGTAGTCCGACCAACCAACCGGTGTGGATGTACATGCTCGGCGACGAGGGAACGCTGTCCACCCCACCGAATGTGTATGCGGGCACGGTCCCAACGCAGATCCAAGTCAATGTGAGCTCGTTGACGCTGCCGAGCGACATCACCGGCAAGACCTTGAGCTACGATCCGGGCGGAAAGGGGACTCAAGTCGACCTTAAAATTCCAGCCTGGAATGAGGCAGCGCGCGCCGATGTCTGTGCTGACTTTCCGGTTGGCCAAACGGATGCTGTCGTCGTCGGCCAGCCCGAACTCACAGTTTATGGGCAGGAGATGTCGCAGCAACCGTATTCCTTCACTGTCGTGCTCGAAGACGTGTTCTCCTCCTCAAGCTGCACCGGAGGAACCTGCATCTGGCCGGTTGGATCGGAGAGGCGCTACCGTCGAGCCGGCGCAGGCGCAAGCCAGGACATCAATCTTGACACAATGGTCCACCACTTCGCCGCTGGGCACACGATGCGGGTCGTCATCTCGAATCTCGCGATCCTGACCCATGCCGATGACAACTACCCTAACGGCTACCCAATGTACGCCCCGTCGATTACTCCTTATACGGTCAAGTTCTCCGCCGCCGACCCGGAAGGCAAGGGCGATCCCGCGAACATTAAGGTGCCGCTCTTGTCCGGAGCACCCACTCTCGCGCCAGCTGCCTGGCAGCTGCATTGAACGAGTACACATGAATGGCTGTCACGTTTAGTTTCAAAGCGGCAGGAATCTAGCAAGGCCGTGACACCGCCTGTTTTCTCCTGCGCGGCAATTCTAAGCCTTAGTTCCGGTGCCAATGGCACTAAGGCGACGTTACACAAAACACTGAAAGTGCAGTCCCTAATTTTGCATAGTCGGTCGCGGAACCCTGATGCAATCCCCGACACAAAAGGATGAACGATAGCTTAAGGCTCGACAGCTATTTCGGTCAGTTTCCCCGGTAGTGGTGCCGTTTGATTCCCACAGGGCTGGCAGTGGAATTGGACTTCTGGGACACTTGAGACATGCCCAAACAAGAGCCGTCTTTGATTGTTCCACGCGATTCAAAAGAACCGGAACGTGCACGATCTGCGGACTCAAGTTCAAAGAACCCGGCATGCTAAAGAAGTTTAGAGAGCGCAAGTGCAATGAGGACATAAGCCAGTCTGCATTGCGGGTCGTTCTTGAGTCCACCGAAGGTAAGCAATTATTCCTCATCTGGCATCTTCTCTTGCATCGCAATGAAGTGCTCATACTTCAAGAGCACAGCCAAAGGTTTATCGTTGTCCTGAATCACCAAAGTCTTGTCTAGCTCCCGAAGTTGTGTCACGTTTAACGCACGTAGGCGACCTATACCTATGTACTTAAGAAGGTTATCCAAATATCTGCTAGCACTATATTGGCTCTCATCTGATGCAACCAGGGATGGGTTGCAGAGGGCGATAAACGATGCTTCACAACGAGTCAATTTGGCGACAGGTGTTGTCGCAATTGGCGTCATACTCGAATTATTTGAGCCGATCCATGATGGAATCGCATGGGTAAAAAGAATTCGGCGTAAGCGAAGGGAATGTGCGCAACTGAAAGAACTTTCCGAATTTATATCACTTAATCCAAAAGACCAACCAAGGAAATTTCTTGCAAGTCCCGACCACCCAACGTGGGTGAAAGTGTTTAGCAGGCTTGGAATAATTTTGGTGATTGTAGGAGTTGTGGGTGAATGGAGATGTGGACAACAACTTGAAGACGCCCACAATGCCATCCATGAATACGATGTAGGAAAGTTACTGGAAGCAAGCCGGGCAGCCTCCCAAGGGCGCGTTTGGGCACTCCATCTCAGGCCCCGATATACGAGCTTTGACCATGCAGAGTTCGTTGAATCCCTTAGAGGCAGTCCTCCGCAGAAAGTGGACGTTTTATACAAACCAGAAAGCGAAGAAGCGTACACATTGGCGTATGCAATCGCACTCGCATTAGGCCCAGGAAAAGGAAATGCCGGATGGAATGTTTCTGGCCCTCGGCCAGTAATTGAGGCGGACGCTGATATTCTTCCAAGGCAGTCTCGGCATAATGCCCCGCTTATTGTTCGGGCTGGCGGCAGTGGTGGTTGCGGAATCGTGGCCAACCCAGCAACCGATACGTCGGCCATAACGAAAGCATTAGCTATCAGTCGCGCCCTAGGCGTGATAAACGGTACCTCTTCCAATGCTGTGCCGCGTGGGACAGTGCGCATCGTGATCGGAGAGCAATTCAACTGAGACAAGACTACTATCAGCGCCAAAACTAGTAACCTTGCTTGTGGACGCCAAACGGCACTACTATCGTTTCCCTGGCTCGGTTTCGCCTGCGGCCTTTCCCGGTATTAAACTGATGGTTTGACCCTGGAGATCGGGAAAACACTATGGCGACTGCGACCACCCGCGTAAATCCTCTTTCATACCTCACCGACCAGCTAAACGACCTTAAAGCTAAAGGCACGCACTTTCGGCTGCGGGTTCTCGATGACGAGCAGGCGCCGGTGTGCACGTTCGATGGCAAGAAGGTCATCAATCTTGCCTCGAACAATTACCTCGGCCTGACCACCCACCCCAAACTGCGGGAAGCCGCGCTCGAGGCCACACGCAAGTACGGCGTTGGATCTGGCGCAGTGCGCACCATCGCCGGCACCATGAAAATCCACATGGAGCTGGAGGAAAAAATCGCCCGCTTCAAGAATGTGGAAGCTTGCGTCGTCTTCCAGTCCGGGTTTGCGGCGAACGCGGGCACGGTTTCGGCAATCCTGGGCAAGGACGATTTCATCGTCTCTGACCAGCTCAATCATGCGTCCATCATTGACGGGGCGCGCCTGTCCAAAGCGAAGATCCTGGTCTTTAATCACAAAGACATCGCGCACGCCGAGCAGCAACTGGCCAGCGTGAAAAACCAGCCCGGGAAGAAGCTCTTGATCACTGACGGGGTCTTCTCCATGGACGGGGATGTAGGCCCGTTGCCTGCCTTGTGCGATCTCGCCGAGAAATACGGGGCGATCATGATGGTCGACGATGCCCACGCTTCGGGCGTGCTCGGGCGGAACGGCCGCGGCACGATCGATCACTTCAAGATGCACGGCCGGGTGGACATTCAAGTGGGAACGCTGTCGAAAGCCATCGGCGCGCTCGGCGGCTACGTCTGCGGCACGCGCGATCTGATTGATTTTCTCTATCACCGCGCCCGGCCATTTCTGTTTTCGACTTCTCATCCGCCATCAGTGGCGGCAACCTGCATTGCGGCATTCGATGTTCTCGAACAGGAGCCGGAGCGCATTGAGAAACTCTGGGAGAACACCCGCTTCTGGAAAAAGGAATTGGGATCGCTCGGATTCGACATTGGCGGCCGAACCACGCCGGCCAGTGAAACGCCGATCACGCCCATCATCATCGGCGACGGCAAGTTGACCATGGAATTTTCGCGCGAGCTGTTTAAGGAAGGCGTGCTCGGAACCGGCATCGCATTCCCCACTGTGCCGGAAGGGAAGGCCCGCATTCGAACCATCATGACCGCAACCCACACTCAGGATGAACTGCAGCAGGCGTTGGAGGTGCTAAAGCGGGTGGGGAAGAAGATGGGGATTTTGAATTGAAGTTCAGCGCGCGGCCATCGCTGCTAGTTCGCGCATCACGATGCTTTTATTGGTCTGGGGGAACCGCGCTTTCGCCTCAATTCCCATGCGTCCGGCGTAGTAAAGCAATTTATCGACGCTCTTGTTGGCAATTTTTCCGTTGAGCAACTCGCTCACGCGCGGTTGAGGTTCCGCCAGGATCACTTGCAATTGCGCTTGAGAATACTTCCGTGCGTGTTTCAAAATCGCCTGGTACAGTTCCGCCTTAAACTTTAGCAGGGTGGCCTGCTCGGGGAGAAATCCCAGGTCATCGAGGACATTGCCTCGCGTTATATGGTTTGGTTTACTACGTCCGGCGGTCATGTTTCCTCTCCTGTACGATACGCGCCCGAACGGCTTTTAGACGCTGCCGTGCTGTCTCGATTTCCCTCACTGGCGTCTCGCGACTTTTCTTCTCGAAACAGTGCAAGATATGAATGACATCGCGAACCCTGGACAAATAAATCACGCGATACCACGCTCCCTCATCCTGATCGGCGCAGTTCAAAGACCCCAGGCCCCACTGCGGTCATTGGCCGATAATCCGTTGGCTGTTCGCCCCTCCGCAGCAGGCGCAACTGAAATCCAAGGTTCTGTTTCGCCGAAGGCGGAAAAGAGCTGATCACTTCTTTGGAGTCTCCCTCCCATGCGATCGACGCGTCTCTGCTCGCCGTGGAATCCATGCATTGCTCAGCAGTGTAGCACTTTACCGAGCACTAGTATACAAAACAATGTATAGGGGAGTATCCGAACATTTTCGCCCGTCTCCATATAAACTCTGGAAATGCGATTTTGCCGTTTTCAGCTCGACGGACAAGCCTATTACGGCCTGGTGGAACCGATCGCCGGTCAGGATGCGGTCACCCGTCTTCTGCCCAAGCCGCCAGATGAAGGCAATGACATAGACGATCTGCCCACCCGGCGCATCTCTCATGTTCCGTTGTCCGAGGCAAAGCTGCTGGCGCCAGTACGCCCTTCAAAGATCGTGTGCGTTGGCCGCAACTATCGGGCCCATGCGGCCGAGCTAGGCAACGAAGTCCCGCAGGAGCCGCTCCTGTTTTTCAAGCCGCCATCATCATTGCTGGCACCCGGTGAGAACATCGTGCGCCCAAAGATTTCTCAACGCACGGATTTCGAGGGTGAACTCGCCGTGGTCATCGGAAAAAGATGCCGTAAACTTTCGCCGGATGAGGATGTTCGGCCGTACATCCTCGGATACACTGCGCTCAATGACTTTACCGCGCGCGACATTCAAAAGAAAGACAGCCAATGGACGCGCGGAAAAGGCTTCGACACGTTTTGCCCTGCAGGTCCCTTGGTCACGAATGAGATTGATCCCTGGGCCGGAGTTGGTGTCGAAACTCGCGTCAATGGCGAGCTAAAACAGCAGGGAAACACCCGCGATTTTATTTTTCCGCTGGATGTCATCATCCGTTACATCGCAGGCGTCATGACTTTACTACCCGGCGACCTGATTGCCACGGGAACTCCCGAAGGTGTAGGACCGGTCGTCGCCGGTGATTTGATTGAAGTGAGTGTGGAAGGCGTCGGCACGCTGATGAATCGCGTCGTCGACGAGTAACGTTTTTCTACGCGCCCGCCGGGGAAAACGCGCGTTCCGGCATGGTCAATTCGAGGCGAAGTGTCGGTTCTGCTGCCAATCCCCAGAGGTCTCGTTGAACCACCGCCTCAAGGCCGATTTGGTGCTCTTTTAGCTGCTTTAGCTGGACAATCCAGATAACCCGGAATTCAGCCTTATGCTGCCTATATTGCAGAATCAGCCGGCTGCCGACTTTGAGGGGCGTCCGGATGGCGCCCAGGCGCACGCCGCTGTCCGTTACATCAAGAGTATGGGCCAGCTCGCAGTAATTCTTGCCCGAGCTATCAGTTCCTACCAGCCGCACGGGAAGGACAGCCTTTACCCTTTTGCGGCGACGTTGATTATCCACGAATCATTTCCCCGATACTGAAATTAAACCGAGTAAGCTACTTATTTTCAATGATTTACAAAAATGCCGTGAAAACAACTCGGCGACTTGCTCGGTATACGAGATCCATTTTCCCCTGACACACGCCTCAAAGCCAATGGCTCGAGGAGGTGGTAGGCCCTCCTCGTAAGTGGTACCACTGCAAACCCTTGCGATGTTGTGAGTGAGGCTGCCGCCCCGGTGCATCTAAGAAATAGGATTGGATTTAGCCATGAAGTGCAGCCCAAACGCTAGGCGGGACAAGGGTTTTGGGGCCCTCCCGCGCAACTTCGCGGCCAGAGTTGGGTTTATCTTAATGGGGTAATCGGAGCGGGTGTCCCTGAGTACGACCGCTCCCAGGGGAAGCTGGCGCTGCTGGCCATCTTCCCAGAGGCATTACTTTATGAGAGTATCGCGGCATCTCTTTTCAGCATTGGTAGTTCTTCTTGTCAGTGTTTCTTTGTGGGCCACGGATCAACCGGTTTCGACGGATCTGCCCAACCAGACCAGTCAGGTCAATCAAAACGACGACGCAAATCAGCCCGATCCCCCCGGCCGAGTGGCACGTCTGCAGTATATGACGGGCCAAGTCTCGGTCCAGCCGGAAGGCACAGGCGACTGGGTGCAGGGCGCCAGCAATCGTCCGCTGACAAACGCCGACAACGTTTGGGCTGATAAGGAGTCGCGGGCGGAATTGAGCCTGGGCACGGGCCTGATGCGAATTAACTCCGAGACCAGCTTAACGCTGACGAACATCGGTAATGATGCGGTACAGGTGTCGCTGCATCAGGGTACCTTGAACGTTCATGTGCGACGGCTCGAAGGCGGCGAAGTATGGGAAATCGACACTCCCAATCTGGCATTCACATTGGCCAAGTCTGGGGAATATCGCTTCGACGTCGATCCCAACAACGACCGGACCGTCGTCACCGTGTGGAAGGGTGAAGGCGATGCTACCGGTCAGGGTCCGGCAGTGGTCATTCATAGCGGCGAACAGGACGAGTTCAGCGGCGGCACTTCGCTGGCACACGAAACACGAAATGCCCCAAGGCCAGATGGCTTTGATGATTGGTGCCGGGTGCGCGACCAGCGCGAGGACAACTCGCTTTCAGCGCGCTATGTTGCTCCGGGAACTGTAGGCTCCGAAGACTTGGATGAATACGGTACCTGGAAACAGACTCCTGACTACGGTCCGGTGTGGGTTCCGACGGATGTTTCTCCGGGCTGGGCGCCTTACAGTTATGGCAACTGGGACTACATCGGGCCTTGGGGATGGACTTGGGTCGATGCGTATCCCTGGGGCTTTGCTCCATTCCACTATGGCCGCTGGGTCTCGTGGGGAGGCGCCTGGGGATGGGCCCCTGGTCCTTACTGGGTTCGTCCATGGTACGCCCCTGCGCTGGTAGCGTGGTGGGGTGGTCCGGGATGGGGCGCGGGCTTTGGCTTCGGATTCGGCGGAGGCTTCGGTTGGTGTCCCTTGGGTTGGGGCGAACCGTTCTTCCCCTGGTATCACGTCAGCCGGTTCTATTTCCGCAACGTGAATATCAGCAACACGCGGATTACGAATATCAATCACTTCAGCAATAGTTATTTCGGCAATCGCCACAACGTGGGCGGGCTTTATGGACGTAACGGCATCGCCAATCCGCGCTTCATGAATCATCCGGGTGCGGTTACGGCCATGTCGCGGAGCAATTTCGAACGCGGAATGGCGGTGCGCGGCAATTCCGTTCACGTTTCACCGAGCGCTCTCAGAGGTGCGAGCAGCCTGGCTCGTATTGATGCGAAGCCAACTCGGGGAGCAACTTTGGGCCCAAGAGCCGGAATGCCGGCGGCGAGGCCACAAGCCAGTGCTTTCTCCAGACCGACGGTAAGCCGTATGACACCACCCGCTGCCTCGCACAGTTTCGGCCAGAACTCGGCAACGCGTCCGGAATCGGCCGGGATACGTGGTGGTGGGGCCAATACGATCTCGCGAGGTGGTAATTCGATGTCAAGCATCGCTCCGGGAGGACACTACGTTCCTCGTCCGCCGCAGAGCATGACGTCACAAGGCTTCGCAGGCCGTGGGAATAGCAGCTTCGGCAGAAGTGAGCCCACGCAGATGGCGTTCAATCACAACGTGCCGCGTCCTCCGGCGGGCTTTAACAACCGCGGAGCCGTTGAGTCGCGGAGTCCATCTTCGATCGGCTCAAGTCACTCAGCGTTTGGTCGTACATCGGGTATGTCGAATAACGTGCCGCGACCGACTGGCAGAGTGATGCCGGCGCCAAGAACCTCTGCACAAAACGGCGGGTACTCTGCAAGGTCTGCAGAAGGTTACAGTCCGTATCGGGGATACGGTTCCTCGCCGCGTTACAGCGAAGGCACACGCAGCTACTCGGCCCCGTCGCGAAGCTACGGAGGCTCTTCCTTCGGACGCACCTACTCAGCTCCCTCGCGGAGCTACGGAGGTTCGTCGTTCGGGCGTAGCTACTCGGCGCCTTCTCGCAGCTACGGAGGCGGTGGGTTTTCGAGTGGATCCCGCGGCATGTCCAGCAGTGGAGGCTTCCATGGCGGCTCCAGCGGCGGTTTTCACGGCGGTGCAAGTGGAGGCGGTTCCCACGGGGGTGGACATCGCTAATCGTTTCTGATCGATCAAGGCCTAACGCCGTCTGGTTCTCAGGCGGCGTTTTTGTTTGTCCTCTTCGTAGTCGTGGGGCACCCAGTACCTACTAAGTCGCTGGTACGTGGCCGATTGAGCGGTGTGGGAACCTCGCTGTGAGGGTATGATTAACTGAATGATTAACGGCAAGCGGATCGCCGTCGTCCTGCCAGCCTACAACGCAGAGAAGACCCTCGAGGCCACGGTCGCTGAATTGCCCGAGTTGGTCGATTTTTGCATTCTGGTGGATGACCACAGCTCCGACCGCACCACGGAAGTAGCCAAGCGCCTGGGCTTGCAGTACTTCGTCCATGATCAGAACTATGGTTATGGCCGCAATCAGCAGACCTGCTATCGCGAAGCTTTGGCGTCTGGTGCCGATTTGGTCATCATGGTGCATCCCGACTATCAATACACTCCGCGCCTGGTCACCGCCATGGCGAGCATGGTTGCGTTCGACGTATATGACGTCGTGCTGGGGTCGCGCATCATCGGAGGAACCGCGCTACGCGGCGGCATGCCGCTCTGGAAATACATTTCCAATCGTTTTCTCACTGCTTTTGAGAATTTCTTCCTTAAGGTCAAGTTGTCGGAGTACCACACGGGATACCGCGCCTTCAGCCGCGAAGTTCTTACTAAACTGCCGCTGCTGGAAAACTCCGATGACTTCGTGTTTGACAACCAGATGCTGGCGCAGTGCGTGCATTTTGGATTTCGCATCGGCGAGGTCTCGTGCCCTACGAAGTATTTTGAGGATGCCTCATCCATTAACTTCAAGCGCAGCGTGCAATATGGCTTGGGCGTGCTGCTCACCACCATGCAGTTCGCACTGCAGCGGTTGGGGATTATGCATTTCCGGATCTTTAGCACTAAAGGCCGAAGGCTCGATCCGGGACAGGCCGCTTACTACGCGAAGGGTGCAGCAGCCGAGGCGAAAGGGTGAGCATCTGTCCGCCCGGCGCGGTTTGCGCCTCCTCCTCGCCCCGCGTAGCATCTAACTAACATGCCCACGGCCACCGTCGGTACAGCGTCGCGTCCACCGAATCTGGTTTTTGGCGAGATTGCGAGTTTTGCCTACGACACTTTCTGCAGCAACAAGGTCCGGTTCGCGCTTACCGCGCTGGGCATGGTGATCGGCACTGCTTCCCTGATTCTGGTTGTGACCATCGGCATGACCGGCAAGCAGTATGTCCTGAACCAAATTCAATCGATTGGCGCGAATTTGATTGACGCCGAATATCAGGGAGGCCAGCAGCGCAACGTCACTCCCGACCTGCTCACCATTGATGATCTGCACGCGGTATTGGAGCAGGTGCCGGGCATTGCTGCCGCGTCGCCGGTGGTTCCCCTGGACGACCGCATTCCCATTGGCGGCGGCAAGGAACGCGATCTTCGCACGCTCGGTGTTTTTCCCGACTACACCAACGTACGCAATCTGGTGATTCTGTCTGGCCGTTTCTTCGATGCGCAGGACGAGCAGGCGCGGAACAAAGTCGGCGTGATGCAACAGAAACTGGCCACGCAGATTTATGGGTCGGTTGAAAATGCTGTGGGCAAGGTGGTCAAGGTCGGCGGATTGCCGTTCACCATAATCGGCACATTTCGCGAGCGCGTGGATACTTTTGGTCAGTCGGAAGTGACCGATAACTCAATGCTGATTCCGTACACCGTCGCCCGCTATTTCACCGATACGCCCTCCGTCCGCCAACTGTACTTTTCCGCGGCTGAGCCTTCGATGGTGATTCCGATTACAGATCAGGTCCGCAAGGTGCTACAGTCGCGGCACCGCCCGGAATCGGTTTACACGGTGCAAAACCTGACTGAATTAGTGGCGGTTGCCGACCGCACCGCCAACGCTCTGACCATGGTCCTGCTGCTGATTGCGACGGTGACATTGCTGGTTAGCGGCATCGGCATCATGAACATTATGCTGGCTACGGTGAGCTCGCGAATCCGGGAAATCGGTATTCGCAAGGCGATCGGCGCCACCAACCGTTCGATTCGTTATCAGTTCTTGTCGGAAGCGATCCTGATCTCGCTGGTCGGTGGGTTAGCCGGGGTGATTATTGGATTGGCCCTGCCATTCTCAGTACGCTTCCTTACCGAGTACCGCATCCCGATCTCGGGATTGTCGGCGATTGTGGCGATTGTGGTGTCTTCGCTAGTAGGAATCCTATTCGGCACGGTTCCGGCTACCCGCGCCGCCAAGCTGGATCCGGTGGAAAGCCTGAGGTACGAGTAAGACTCCCCCTCGCTCTGCCTTTGTCGCAAAGCAGATATCACCCGCGTTTATCGGCCCGATCAATTGTTTCAATTTCCATTTCGGAGCAGGATTTGTTATCGATATTGCAGTTCAATTTTCAGCCCAGTGAATCCCATGGCCCAGCCGAACAGACGCAAGTGGCACAAATCGCGCAGTCAAGCCAACAGCCAGAACGACCTCAGCCACGTACTACAAATGCTGGCACTAGACCGAAGATTGGTAGAGTTTTCCATGCGTCTGTACAAGGTTCCTCAGCGTGAGCGGTCAGCCATACGGGGTCAGAACCGGCGGCTGCACAATGCGGTGCGTGAACGTCTCCTTGGTGCTGCTGGAACTTAGAAAGCCAGTCTGAATTCTCCGGTTGTTAGTATTGACACCATCCGCGGGACTCTTCATCCCTCACGCGGAGGTGTGATGCCCGTCATCGCGGACGGCACTGTAACGCTGTAAGTTCAGTGCCGAGGTTCCGAGGCCTCAGTCAGCTCACAGACGCCAAGTCAAAAGTCCAAATCAAGGCAACTCGGAGATGATGTGGGTTCTCCGCCCGTGTTCTCCCTTTTCAGTCGGGCCGCTGGACAGGGAAACCCGCATCAACGGAATCTTAGAAATCATGCATTGCAGCCGGGGCGTGAATCTTGTTGCGCTCATTCTTCACGCCTTGAGGGTTTTAGTAACGGCGCACTAGAAGGAGGTTTCATGCACAAAACGATGACCTTACAAACCCGGTTCGCGGGACTGCTCATGCTGTTGGTGATCCTGACAGCAGGCGGTACCTCTGCGCAAACATACACTGTTCTGTATGGGTTCTCCGGCGGCGCGGATGGCGATCATCCAATAGGCGGACTGGCCCAGGATGCGGCCGGCAATCTTTACGGCACAACCTATCGCGGAGGCGATTTTTCTTGTGGCGACGGATATGGTTGCGGAACGGTCTTCAAACTGATACCCAACCCAGACGGAACCTGGACCGAGAGTACGATCCACGCCTTTGCCAGCGAAAACGACGGTGCCATTCCTTACTCGGGCGTTGTCTTGGACTCTGCGGGTAATCTGTACGGCACGACAACATTCGGCGGTTCCTATGGGGCAGGAACGGTCTTCAAACTGGCGCCGAACCCAGACGGAAGCTATACCGAATCCCTGATTTATCAATTTACCGGGGGCAGCGACGGGCTGTACCCAGAAGCCGCCTTGCTACGTGACGCTGCGGGCAATCTCTATGGCACGGCAAGTGCCGGTGGTGCAGGCTACGGTGTCGTATTCAGCCTGGCTCCATTGCCAGGAGGCGGATGGAAGGGACGCATCCTCCATCGCTTTACCGGAGGCAGAGACGGAAACACTCCCCGCGGAGGCAGTTTGGTTTTCGACTCGGCGGGCAGTCTTTACGGAACGACGTCTGCCGGTGGAAATTTCGGACTGGGCGTGGTATTCAAGGGAACACCATTGCCGAACGGAGGTTGGAAGAAGCAGATACTGCATCACTTCAATAGCGGTGAAGGTTCGCCACTGGGCGGCCTGGTATTAGACGCGACTGGAAGTATTTATGGCACCACGAAGGATGGCGGGGCACAGGGCCAAGGTGCGGTTTTTATGCTGCAAACGGATAAGACCTACCGCGTGCTTTACGAATTCGAAGGTGGGAACGACGATGGAGCCTTCCCGAACACAGCAATGGTTTTCGATACAGAAGGTAATCTGTACGGCACAACCTATGAGGGCGGGTCCGGGATTGGTGGCGCCAACACGGGAGTTCTCTACAAGCTGACGCCCAACGACGATGGAAGCTGGTCAGAGAGCGTTCTTTACGACTTCACAATCTGGGGCTGCCAGCCGACCGGCCCGTTGATCATAGACGGGCAGAACGATCTCTACGGCACAACTTCATACTGCAGCGACGGAAATGCTTACGAGTTAGCACCGTGACTTGCGTCTTATAAAAAAACTTAAGCCGGGCTGGTTAGCCCGGCTTTTGTCTTCGCACCTTCAGGGAA
>Ga0335081_10006213_pt1 | contig 18992 bp, 14 predicted proteins | sample Lox_Sample_35_FD_206713 | JGI IMG/M metagenome (GOLD analysis project Ga0335081, IMG submission 206713) | Soil microbial communities from Loxahatchee National Wildlife Refuge, Florida, United States - Lox_Sample_3.5 | ecosystem: Environmental > Terrestrial > Soil > Wetlands | place: USA...
ACAGCTCCGGTCGGGTCCGCGACGCGCCCGAGCACGCGACCGCTGGTGCTTTGGCTAAATGCGGGGCAAACAAGAACGAGCACGACGGCGGCAAGGAGTAGCGAGCAAAGGCAGCGGCGAGACGTGTATTTGTCCACGGGTCCTCCGATACGGGCAAACTGATCAGTAAAAGGAATTCTTGCGCGACAAGCAAAGCTTGCTATAATCCGGCAAGGTTAGTGAAGGCCGGCATTCACTGTCAAGAGAAAAAGGCACGGCTTAGGCCGGCTAGATCGTTCACATGCAAAAGCGGGGCTCCAATGCATACCTGAAGATCGGTGAGGTCGCCCGCATGGCGGGCATTTCGCCGTCGGTGATCCGATCGTGGGAGAACCTGGGTTTAACTCGCCCTCAGCGTAGTCGTAGCAAGTACCGACTGTACACAGCAGAGGACGTGAAATTGCTCAAGCGTGCCCGCTTCCTGCGGCGAGTGCGCGGATTGAACGCCCCTGCCATCGTTCAGCTATTGAAACGCGAAGGCAGCGTGCGCACAACAAGATCTAATGGTAGTAACGCAAGTGCGGCCGTTGGCAAAAAGCTGCGACGGTTGCGTCTGCAACGCGGGCTGTCGCTGGTTCAGGTCGCGGAAGCCGTCGATATCTCAGTGGGGTTTTTAAGCGCTCTCGAACGGTCGCAGATGAGCGCTTCGGTCGGTACCCTGCGCAAACTGGCGCGCTTTTACGATACCAACGTATTGGAATTCTTCGGAACAGCCGAGGCCGGCAGCAATGTAATAACGCCTGCGAAAAGGAAGATTCTGGAGGCTGGGCCGGGGGTCCGCATGGAATTATTGGCGTGGGGAAATACGGCCATGGAACCGCATCTGTTTCGCATTGCGCCGCATGCTGGAAGCGGCGAATCGTACAGCCACGAAGGGGAAGAGTTTCTATACGTGTTGCGTGGTAAATTGCAAATCCTGGTCGAGGAAAAGCAATATGAATTGAAAACAGGCGACAGCTTCTATTTTGAGAGTTCTTCGCGCCATCATTGGTCGAATCCGGGAAATAGCGAAACTGTGATTTTGTGGGTTAATACTCCGCCTACTTTTTAACGAGGAACAACTGCCGAGTGCACATGAGGCATGACTTAAGCCAAAACAGCAGAGTTGCCTGGCTGGTCCCAATTCTGATTCTGTTGCTTTTTTTCTGCTCTTGCAGCAAGAAAACTCCTAGCTTGAATCTCTTGGTGTGGGAGGGCTACGCAGATTCCTCCTTCGTGCGTACGTTTGAAGAAGAGAATCACTGCAAAGTATCTGCCTCGTACATGGGATCGAGTGATGAACTGGTAGCGAAGCTGCGCGGAGGCAGCGCAGGAAATTACGACGTGATTTCCCCCTCGAGCGATGTTGCGACTTCTATTGCGTCAACCGGACTGGCTGCGCCATTGGATGTTGCGAAGCTTCCCAGCTACAGCCAACTATCACCCCAACTGACTTCGCTGCCCTTGGTGCGGCTCAAGGGACAGGTTTACGGTGCTCCATTCATGTGGGGCCCGGATCCGATGATCTATGACACAACTGTGTTCAAGCAGGCACCGGATAGCTGGACCATATTCTGGGATCCGAAATATCGGGAAAAGATTTCGGTGTGGGATGATCTGTCGACCGTCTACATGGCCGCACAGGTATTGGGGTTTGATAAGCCTGATCCCAGCCAGCTTTACAACCTCAGCGATGAACAGCTTGAGGCAGTTAAGAAAAAGCTTTTGGAGCTGAAACCCAACGTCAGAAAGATGTGGTCGACTGGCGGAGAATTAACGAATCTCTTTCAGAACCATGAAGTGGTTGCGGCAATGGGCTGGCCACTCATGACCAATCAGCTGCGAAAAATAAATTTTCCCGTTGGCGAGATCATCCCCAGAGAAAACACTACAGGATGGATTGATCACTTGATGATCACAGCCGGAAGCGAGAATAAAGATCTGGCCGTGAAGTTTATTGAATACATGATCGAGCCGGCGACCCAGAAGAAGGTCACGGATGTTACCGGCTACACGCCCAGCAACCCCCGAGCAGCCAATTTCATGACCCCGGATCAGGTGAAAGGACTCCATCTGGATGACGTGGAGAACTACCAGAAGCGCATATACTTCTGGCAAAACGTTCCGCGGCGCTCCAAGTACAACGAGATCTGGAACGAAGTCAAAGCAGCGCAATAGCCAGTAAATTGGCGGCGAGCGCCAAGCACCTGGCGCTACAAACAATGGCCACAGTAGCGCAAGCCGACTCGAAGCAGCCTTCGACAATCACCAGGACACACAGCCTTCTCTCGATCCGCAATATTGCCAAGTCGTTTGGTGAATCGCGGGTATTGCGCGACATTTCACTGGAAATTGCAGAAGGCGAGTTCCTTACGGTTCTCGGCGAAAGCGGCTCGGGTAAAACGACGTTGTTGCGCATCATTGCGGGATTCGAGCATGCGGATTCCGGCGAAATCTGGATGGGTGGCGAGAGACTTGATTCCTTGCCGCCGTACAGACGACGCGTGAATACAGTTTTTCAGCATTACGCATTGTTCCCCCATCTGGCAGTTGAGGATAACGTTGGCTATGGATTGCGTGTAGGCAAGTTGCCCAAAGCAGAGATTGCGACCCGGGTGCAACAGGCGCTGGCGATGGTAAAGATGACAGCGTATGCGAAATCAAAGCCAAGCAAGATCAGCGGTGGCCAGCAGCAACGCGTGGCTTTGGCCAGAGCGCTTGTAAATCGGCCTCGCCTCTTGCTGCTCGATGAGCCGCTGTCTGCTCTGGATGCGAACCTCCGACGGCAAATGCAAGTTGAACTTAAGTCGCTGCAAAGAGAAATCGGAATCTCGTTTGTTTTTGTGACCCATGACCAGGAAGAAGCAATGGTTATGTCAGATCGTATTGCGTTGCTGCGGATGGGAGAGCTTGAACAGGTGGCTTCGCCGCGCGAGATATACAGCCGCCCAGCCACGGCGTACACGGCGCAGTTTATCGGCCATACGAATCTGCTACGCGGAGATATAAAGGCGGGAACGGCGCACTGCAACGGGTTGAGTTGGCCTGTGAATTTGCCGGATGGGCCGGTTCTGTTCTCGCTGCGTCCGGAGAACACTCGTATTCACGATGGAATATCTGCTTCAGTTGCACATGGTGTTCGCGTTCAAGGCCGCATTCTGCATCGAGCATTTCATGGATCCACTGAACTGCTCCGCGTCGAGTGTGCGGATGGGCTGGAACTCTCCGTGCGGACGAACGCTCGGGATTCTTGGAACGACAAAGTAGAACTGCAATTCTCGCCTGATGACGCAGTTCCGGTGCACGAATCGGACGAGAGATTCTGATGTTTTCGCGCGCCTACCGTGCCGCCATTACTGTTCCTCCACTCGCGTGGGTGGCGGTGTTTCTGCTTCTCCCTTACGCACTGCTCTTTTGTTACAGCTTCTGGTCAGTTTCCGCGAGCCAGCAGATTCTCCACTCCTGGAATCTGGATAACTATCGTGAATTGCTGCGAGTTGGGGTTTATGGGCAGACGCTTTTTCGTTCGATGTGGATTGCGGCGCGCGTGATGGTCTTTTCGCTGCTTCTGGGTTATCCGCTGGCGTATTACTTGTCGTTTCACGCAGGCAAGAGAAAAGATCTTCTTTATCAACTCGTAATCATTCCGTTGTGGGTCAGTTACCTGGTTCGGGCATACGCCTGGAAGACGATCCTGGGCAGCGATGGCGTGCTGAACACGCTTTTACAGTATGTGCATTTGACCAAGCATCCGCTGGAATTTCTGCTGTACAGCCCGTTTGCCGTCGTGCTCACTTTGACTCACATCTACACGCCGTTTGCGTTTTTACCGATCTATGCTTCGCTGGAGCACATTCCACGAAATCTGGTTGAAGCCTCGTATGATCTCGGGGCATCGCCGTTTCAGACTTTCTGGCGCGTGATTTTTCCGCTTTCGATACCCGGGGTTTTGGCGGGAGCAACATTTGCGTTCGTGCTTAGCCTTGGTGATTTTTTGGCACCGCTCCTTCTCGGCGGACCAAGCGGCATCATGATCTCGAATATCGTCGTCAGCTTATTCGGAGCGGCCTACAACTGGCCCCTGGGTGCGGCGATCTCATTTTGCATGCTGCTGCTGGTGCTCGCTCTGCTCTTCTTGTCGGAAAATCTGGAGAAGAAATGGAGCTTCCGATGAGCAGCGGGCGGAGCGGATCTCGGTGGTTGCCTTGGTATGCGCTCGCCGTTTTTGGATTTCTTTATTTACCGATTGTCATCCTGGTTGTGTACTCGTTCAATGGCGAGGGAGTCGGAGGTTTCCCGCCACACAATCTCACGCTCGATTGGTACCGCACCCTGTTCGCCGACGATGCCATCTGGACATCAGTTCTGAATAGCCTGCTGGTTGCAGTCGCCGCAGTTGGAATTTCGCTGACGTTTGGGATTCCGGCGGCATTGGCGCTTGATCGCGCAAATTTTCCGGGCAAAGCGCTATTTCGTCGACTGGTTCTCTTGCCACTAATTTTGCCAGGGATTATTACCGGCCTGTCGCTCCTGATGCTGTTCCGCGAAGCGGATTTGAAGCTCAGCCTTGTAACCATCGTTCTTGGTCATGGCACGGCGCTGATTTCGGTGGCCACGACCGAGGTCTTCGCCGGACTGCAAAAGCTGGATCGTGCGCAAGAGGAAGCGTCTCTCGATCTCGGCGCAAATTACTGGCAGACGTTCTGGCGGGTTACGGTTCCCAACCTGCGCCTCTCGATCATGGGAGCGGCGCTGCTGATCTTCACGCTTTCGATGGATGAAATCGCCGTGAGCTTTTTCCTGATCGGCCGCGACAACACTCTGCCGCTTGAAATCTGGGGACGGCTAAGGCGTGGCATCACACCGGAAATCAATGCCATCTCTAGTATCATTTTCGTCTTCTCACTGTTCGCAATCGTGGCGTGGTATCGGCTGCGGGTGGGCACGGAAGGAAAAGCGGAGGTTGCGGCGGAGTTGATGGAGAGCGCCGCCGCAGCGGATTAATCCTCTCCCCGATGGAGGTTCGAGATGCAGCGAAATCGATGGCCCATTTTCTCTTTAGTAGTTTTCCTGCTGATCATCAATTGTGGCGCAACAACGCCGGAAGCTTCAACCAAGTCCATTGTGGCCGAGCCGCGAATTACGATTCTCTATGACGCATTCGGGAAGTCCGCCGCTATGCGGAAAGACTGGGGCTATGCTGCGTTCATCGAATATGCGGGCAAACGCATCCTGTTCGACACAGGCAATAATCCCGAGATTCTTGAGCGGAACGCAAAGGCTAAGGGCGTCAACCTCTCGAAGTTAGATTTCGTGGTCATGTCGCATCGGCATGGCGACCACATGGGAGGGCTGATGTATGTGCTGAAGGTAAACCCGACCGTAACGATTTACGCCCCCAAAGAGGGTTTCGGCGTTTACGGCAGCAACTTGCCGGGGACATTTTACCGCAGGGATGCATCTCTTCCCGCCGAACAGCGCTATTTTGACGGAACACCGCCAGAGATCATGCGATTTGGATCGGCATGGCCCGGAGCGAATTTTCAACTGGTCGACAACGACACCGAGATTGCCCCGAGCATTCACCTGATATCCTTAGTTTCTGACAAGCCCGGAACGCTGGAACTCAGGGAACTATCGCTGGCGATAAATACATCTGAAGGCATGGTGATTGTGGTTGGTTGCTCTCACCCTGGCATTGAAAAGATAGCCGCATCTGCCGGCTCAATCAATCCTCGGATCCATTTCGTTGCTGGTGGTTTTCACCTCGTAACCGCGAGTAATGCAGACATCGACAAGATCGTCGCGGCGCTTCACGATACACTCAAGATCGAGTATGTCGCACCCGGTCATTGCACCGGCGAACCGGCGTTCGCCGCCCTGAAGAGGGCGTTCGGTGATCATGATCTCTTCGCCGGGCTCGGCACGACTCTCGATCTGGGTACATTACACAACTGAAATAACGGCGCGCTTTTTCGCTCCTCGTCAAGCTTTCACTGGTGGGGCCGCTTAGGGCATCGCCATAGTAAAGTGTCATTAGAGAAGAAAGGGAAGTTTGCAATCCTCCATTCGCAATATCGCGATCATTGCGCACGTGGACCATGGCAAGACCACGCTGGTTGACGCCATGCTCAAGCAGAGCGGCACGTTTCGGTCCAATGAAACCGTGGTCGAGCGGGTGATGGATTCGAACGAACTGGAGCGCGAGCGCGGAATCACGATTCTCGCCAAGAACACGGCGGTTTTCTACGAAGGCGTGAAGATCAACATCGTGGACACGCCCGGCCACAGCGACTTTGGCGGCGAGGTGGAACGCGCACTGAAGATGGTCGATGGAGTGATGTTGCTGGTCGATGCCAGCGAAGGCCCGCTGCCGCAGACCCGCTATGTTCTGGGAAAAGCGCTCGAAGCGCATCTTCCGCCAATTCTGGTAATCAACAAGATTGACCGCAGTGACGCTCGCCCGCAAGAAGTCCTCAACGAAGTCTACGATCTGTTCATCGATCTCGATGCCCAGGAGGAGCAACTCGAGTTTCCGGTTCTGTATACAAACGCCAAGGCCGGCACTGCTTCAGCAGATATCAAGCGAGCAGGCGAAAATCTGCAACCACTATTCGATGCAATTCTAAGCACCATTCCCGAACCTTCGGGTGATCCCGCAGGTCCGCTTCAAATCCTGGTCGCGAATCTCGACTACTCCGATTATCTCGGCCGTTTAGCGATTGCGCGGGTGTTTAACGGCACGATGCGAACTGGCGAAGAAGTCGGGATTGCCAAGCTGGATGGATCAGTCCAGAAAACAAAGATCACGAAACTGTTCTCATTCTCTGGCCTGCGCCGCACCGACATCACGGAAACCACGCTCGGTGATATTGTTGCCGTTGCTGGAGTTGAAGGCATCACAATCGGCGAAACGATTACTGGCGCCGAGAATCCGGCGCCATTGCCGCCGATCACGATCGACGAGCCAACGATCGCGATGCAGTTCACGGTGAACACATCGCCGTTTGCGGGCCGAGAAGGCACATACGTGACCTCTCGCAACTTGCGGGAGCGGCTGGAAAAAGAGTTGCTAACGAATGTTTCCTTGCGCATGCAGGAAACGGACAGTACCGATTCATTTAACGTAATGGGCCGCGGCGAACTGCAACTTTCGATTTTGATCGAGATGATGCGGCGCGAAGGCTACGAACTGATGGTAGGGAAGCCGGAAATTGTAACCAAGCGTGTCGACGGCAAATTGATGGAACCGGTCGAGCGCCTGACGGTGGACATTCCGGAAGAATTCGTGGGCGTGGTCATGGAGCAGCTTGGCAGCCGCAAGAGCGAAGTTGTCAACATGCACAACCACGGCTACGGCCGAGTGCGCATTGAATTTCGCGTGCCGAGCCGCGGATTGATCGGCTTGCGCAGCCAGTTGCTCACCGACACGCGTGGGACGATCGTCATGAATTCTCTGTTCGATGGATACACAGAATGGCAGGGAGAAATTCCGCACCGACCAACCGGGGCCCTAGTGGCCGATCGGCCAGGGACGACGACTGCATACGCTCTTTGGGGTCTGCAGGAGCGCGGAGAATTATTTCTTGGACCCGGCATCGAAGTTTATGAAGGAATGATTATTGGCGAGAATGCCAAGGACAACGATCTCGACGTAAACGTAGTGCGGGAGAAAAAGCTGACGAACATGCGGGCGTCGACTGCGGATGAGGCAATCCGGCTGGTGCCGTTTCGACAGCTGAATCTGGAGCAAGCAATCGAATTCATTGCGGATGACGAGTTTGTCGAAGTCACTCCCAAATCCCTACGACTTAGAAAGAAAATTCTGCAGGGCAGCAAGCGCAAAAAGAGCTCGATGGCGGTGGTGGAAGAAAGCTGATCGCGATCTGATGTAAGTTTTCTGAGCCATTTCTCTCGTTGCGTTCGGCTTCACATTCTGAAGTGAAACGTTTCACTTCGCAATCCGCTTTTCGAAGCTTCAACTCTAAGGCCAGCAGGAAACCTCACTAGCCCAAGCGAGGATAAGGTGGGGAAGAAGCCTGTAGATATGTCTTTCTGCGGTCCAGTGTGAATTGGGAATCAAGCGACAGGTAAAATGCTCATCGATTTTTACCAAGTAAAACGATACAATGCGCTGGAAACCGGAGATGGCGGTGGTCACCATTAGAGAAGTTGCTGGGGAATGCGGGGTGTCGGTCACCACGGTTTCCATGGTGCTCAGCAACGGCCCCGCCGCACAGCGGATCTCTGCGCCAACCCGGCAGCGCATCCGGAAAGTAGCCGACAAGCTCGGCTATCGTCCGAACGTTTTCGCGCGATCTCTTCGTAGCAAGCGCAGCGGCAGCGTGGGCGTAATGGTTTTCGATATCACCGACCCTTACTGCGCCCAAATTCTGCGAGCCATAGAGACTCATTTGCAGACGTCAGGGTACTCTTCGGTCTTGACGGACCTGCAGAATGATCCGTTTCAATTCCAGCGCTGTCTCAACATGCTATTGGAGAGACGAGTGGAAGGAATTGTGGCGATCGCGAATTGGACTTATCTTCAATCAAAGTTGCTGGCGAAGATTTCTCTACAAAACGTTCCGGTAGTAATTATTGGGCGAGAACTCACCGGCAATCGCATAAGTTCGGTGGTCGTAGACAATGAGGCTGGCACCCGGCAGGCGTTGCAACACCTGTGGGAATTGGGACACAGCAAATTAGCCTTCATTAAAGGTCCGCCCGCACTGGTGGATAGCGCACAACGGTGGCGAGGTTTGGAGAGCTTTGCTCGCGACGTCGGTCTGGCCATCGATCCCCATCTGGTGGTGGAGATCCAAGGCCGCAATTCGACTTACACGGAAGGGTATCAGTTGGCAGAGGCGCTTCTCGCACGCAACCGAAGCTTCACCGCGCTGGTGGCATTCGATGATCTCACCGCTTGCGCGGCTATCCGCTCCTTGACGAAGGCGGGTCGCGTGGTGCCCAGGGATTGTTCGGTCGTGGGCTTTGATGATATTCCCAACTCTGCTTTCTATAACCCTCCATTGACTACGATCCAGCAGCAACTGGAAATGCAGGGATCGACGGGGGCGGTGATTGTGGAGGAGCTGATTCGGGCGTCGGCGGAAAACAAGGCATCAACACCGATGCACCGCAAAGTGGCGCCGCGGTTGATTGTTCGGGAATCGACGTGCCCGGCACCGCGGCGATGACTGTCAGCGAACAGCTTTCCCGCGAAGTTAGGGATGAGTTTTGAAAGTAGGCCAATGTTTCGGAGATCCTGTGAGTGAAATCCTGAAAAGCGACCTATATGAATGGTGCAGAATCCCGGCCCAAGAACTCGTGAATCATCCGCAGCTGAAGGTACGTTTCCGCATGGTGAGGAATTCCGAAGAGATGGGCCGAATGATGGCGGAGGAGCTCATCGAGGTCATTGAAGCAAATAACCGGCGTGGTGCGGCCACCCGCGCGATTGTTCCTTGCGGTCCGAAATGCTGGTATGGACCGTTTACTCAGTTAGTGAATTCGCGGAACGTGTCGTTGCGCAATTTGTTTGTCTTTCATATGGACGAATGCCTGGATTGGCAAGGCGGGCCTCTGCCAAGTAATCATCCTTACAATTTCCGGACGTTCATGGAAAAGCACTTCTACTCCGGGGTCCGGTCCGATTTGGCGGTCCCGGATGTGCAAAGATTCTGGCTTCTGCCTTCTACGGCAGAGACAGTGCGCTCGGAAATCAGTGCCGCTCCGGTCGATATCACCGTCGGCGGCTGGGGACAAGATGGGCACATCGCCTACAACCAGGCGCGACGTCATCCTTACAGTTCGATCACTCTGGAGGAATTGGCGAACTCGAGCATTCGTATTCAAGAAAATAACCTTGACACGATCCTGGCTTTGGCTCAGCGAAGCTTTGGGGGCGCTTACCAGTTTGTTCCGCCGATGTCGATTACGTTGGGAGTGAAAGAATGCCGGTCGGCGAAAAAAGTGCGCGTCTACAGTGACACCGGATCATGGAAGCAGACGGCGCTGCGGGTGGCTTTGTTTGCCGAGCCAACGCCTGAATACCCGATGACGCTCCTGCAAAAGCACCCGAATGCCGTCATAACCGCGACCAAGGAAACAGCCGATCACCCGATTGCCGAGAATCCGGAATGGGAGCTCTTATAAAGGTTCGGGATGCGGGTTCTGAGAACCGATTGTCGCTCGCCGTATCGCACGTTACTTGGAGTCGGTGGCATCGGCTCAGGATTTTTCTTCGCCCTCGAGGGTGATCAAACATTAGGCCGAAACGAGAGCCGGCCCGGGCGACTGCTCGATATCCGGGATTACTGCAAGCTTCACATCATCAGTCATTACGTTTCGAAATTGTTGGGCACTGGCAGCGATGAGGGATTTCGGGTTCTGCCGATCGGAGTCGTCGGGGATGATGCGGCGGGGCGACAAGTGGTGCAAGAAATGGCGAGTGCCGGCATAGATACAAAGTTCATTCGTTCGACAGACGACAAGCCGACGCTCTTCAGTGTGTGCTTTCAGTATCCTGACGGATCAGGCGGTAACATCACTACGAGCAACTCGGCTGCTGCTACGTTATGTGAAGCCGATATTGATGCGGCGTCGGGTGTTCTGAAGTCGGGAGGTGCTCGAGTAATTGCATTAGCTGCTCCTGAAGTCCCGTTGCAGGTAAGGCGTTATTTTCTGGAACGGGCACGTCGATGCGGTGCTTTTTGCGCCGCTTCCTTCGTGGCATCGGAGATCACCGCTGCGCGAGAGTGCGGCATCTTCCCATTATTGGATCTTGTCTCGATAAACGAAAGCGAAGCCGCTGAGCTCGCTGGCGAGCCGTTCGTTCCAGATGCGCCGCAAGAGTTTATTCGCGCGTGCCAGGATTTTCTTCGACACGATTTTTCAAAACTGCAGATGGTGGTCAGCGCGGGTGGGCTGGGGGCATATGCTATCAACCGCGAGGCATGGAATTACTCTCAGGCCCCCGCCGTAGCCGTTGCCTCGACCGCTGGCGCCGGCGATGCTCTCGTGGGCGGAGTCCTCGCCGCGATTGCGGCGGGCATTCCGTTGTTGGGGAAGAAGTCTGAATGTGTGATTGAGACTGCACTCGATGTTGGTGTTCTATTGGCGAGTTACAAATGCCAGTCGCCGCATACGATTCATCCGGACGCGAACCTCGAAACTTTGCAGGAATTCGCGCATAGCCGATCAATCCGGATTGCACCGGACATACAAAATATGATGGTTTAGGGGACCGGGGCCGGTGCGTCCATCACGTTTGTTTGTGGCATCGGTCACTGTCAGTTAGAAAGTTCGACAGCAAACTAAGGGCGGAAGCTAGGCCCGTATTCTTCTTGACAACGTTGTAGCAGCAGATTTATACAGATGCAAACTGCTAAAACGTTAAACTACGAAGGTTCTCTGCCCTGCAACGGATGTAGTTGCTCGCACCTCAGGAGGTCCGTAATGGCGAACCTAATAAGACGCTCCGCTAGTGCATTGTTCATGATCTTCCTCTTGGCTCCATTCTGTTGGGGGCAGAAGGATACCGGCAGCATAGTCGGCGTGGTAAGAGATTCCTCCGGTGCCGTTATTCCTGACGCGAAGGTGACGGTTACTGAGGCGGACCAGGGCACGAGCTTTAAAACCGCAACGAACGCGTCGGGCGAATACATCGCTACGCCGCTTCGCATCGGCCGGTACAACGTCACGGTGGAGAAGCAGGGATTCAAGAAAGCGGTAGTGGGACCGGTCGTGCTCGATGTGCAAGCACGGCCAGCGGTGAATGTGACGCTGCAAGTTGGCCAGGTGGCTGAGACTGTCATCGTGACCTCGGAAGGTCCTCAACTGGAGACCGAAACCTCCGACCTGGGGCAGGTCGTGGATAGCCGTACGGCAACTACCCTTCCGCTTAACGGGCGCAACTTCGCGCAACTCGCGCAGCTGGCTATGGGGGTGGCACCGAGCGAACCAGGTTCCCGGACGGATACAAGTTACGGTTTCAGTTCCAACGGGGCGCGGTCGCTGCAGAACAATTTTCTGCTCGACGGTGTGGACAACAATGCCAACCTGGGGGACGTATTGAATGGCAGTTCTTACGTGATTCAACCCTCGGTTGATGCAATTGGCGAGTTCAAGGTGGAGACGAATTCCTACGGCGCCGAATTTGGTCGCGGCAATGGCGCGATTATGAACGCAGTCATCAAGTCGGGCACGAACAATTTTCATGGCGACGCCTACGAATTTTTCCGCAATGACAAGCTGGACGCGCGGAATGCCTTTGATTTTCTCGGCAGGCAGCCCTATCAGCAGAACCAGTTTGGGGCTACGTTGGGTGGCCCGATCATCAAGGATAAGACGTTCTTTTTCGTAGACTACGAGGGCTTGCGCATACGGCAAGCGTTGCCTCAACTGCTGCTGCTTCCGAGTCCGGCATTCAGGGCGGGAGACTTCTCCAGCGAGCTGGACCTGACATCGCCGGTCGTGGACGCTGGTGGTGCTCCGGTTCTCGATTGCAGTAAACATCCTACGTATCAAGGAGAGATTTTTAACGGTCGGCTGACGCAAGACTCAGCTCTCAACGCCAGCGGCTTTTGCGGGATCCCGGTCGCAACAACTGCCGGCGGAGTCCCAACCAACATTATTCCCCAAGCTGCGATCAGTTCGGCAGCCGCGAAACTGGCGGCCCTGTATCCCAATCCCAATGCCAATATCAATGGGAACAATTATCTTGTCGATCCGAAAAAGAGCACCGATCAGAACAATTTCGATGTTCGGGTAGACCAGAAGTTCTCGGACAAAGACAACTTTTTTACTCGCTTCAGCTATGAGAACCAGCCCATCTTCACTCCCGGTCCGTTTACAACGGTACTCGATGGAGGCGGGTTTACCGCTGGCCAGCAAGACAACAGTTATCGCAGTCTGGCACTCAGTGAAATCCATACTTTCTCGCCGACTTTGCTGAACGAATTTCGTTTCGGCTACAACCGGATCAATTCGCACCGCCTGCAGCCGAATGCCAATACCAACGTTTCGTCTCAGTTAGGTTTGCTCGGCGTCCCCTTTTACCCGAACTTTGGCGGTCTTCCGAATATCTGCTTTGTCAATTATGCCTGTATCGGCAGTTCAGACTTTCTGCCATCGATCGAGAAGCAGAACAGTTTCGTCTTTAATGAAAATCTGACCTGGATTCGCGGTCGTAACTCGACGAAGTTCGGCACCGAAATTCGTAAAGAGCAGTTCACGATTTTCCAGATCTCTGCCCCGCGCGGCGACATGGGTTTCGGGCAGGACTTCACCGACAACCCCGGATTTCCGGTTAACCCGGACGGCTCTCTGGCGGGTGGAGATGATTTCGCATCGTTCCTGCTCGGTATTCCCGATTTCGCTGACCTCGCCAGTTTGCGCGATGTGGACTATCACCGTAACACCTTCGCGTTCTACGGTCAGGACGACATTCAGGCGACTCGGCGCCTGACGCTTAATCTCGGCCTGCGGTACGAAGTCTTTATGCCCGTGACCGAAGGTCACAACGAGATGGCGACGTTCGACTTTCGTTCGGACAGCTTGATTGTGCCGAAAGGACAAACCGCGCAACTCACGCCCACTCTTGCGACATTTTTGCCACTGCAACGCACCGGCTCAGCGGGTTTGGTAAGTCCCGATTATCTGGACTTGGCACCGCGCATCGGCTTCGCGTATGAACTCACCAACAAGCTGGTGTTACGCGGTGGATACGGCATCTTTTATGGGGCACAAGAAAACGGGCCGTTTTCGTTCCCGAGTCCAGGGTTCAATCCTCCGTACTTCAAACAACAGGCCTTCAATTCGCCGTGTGGTACGCCCACTCCGCCAAACGCGAATCCCGCCAGTTCGGGAAACTGCGCCATTGGCGCAGGGAATCTAATGATCAATGATTTTTGGGCGCAGGGCTTCCCGGCAGCTTCTCTGACTGATCCAAATAACCCGTTGCTGTACTCGCTGGATCCCAAGCTTAGGACACCCATGATGCAGCAATGGCACCTGGGCTTCGAATATCAACTCCCGAGCCAAACCGTATTTCAAATTTCTTATGCTGGTTCGCACGGTTTGCGGTTATATGGGTTCTATAACGGCAATGAGGCGTTGCCGAGCGCGGATCCCAGTGCACCGCTTGCTCCTCGTCGGCCCTTCCCGGCGGTGGACGGAACCATCGACACTTTGCGCTCGAACACCGTTTCCAATTACAACGCTTTGCAGGTGCACTTGGAGAAGCGCTTCTCCCACGGACTGCAATTCGAGGTTTCATACACCTACAGTCATTCGCTGGACGATGCATCCAGCGCCAGCCTGGGATCGCTGAGCAATGGAGATTTCCGTGACCAGCGCTTTCCCGGACTTGACTACGGTAATGCCGATTTCGATGTGCGGCACCACGTAGTCATCGCCTACGCATACCAATTACCTTTCGGAAAAGGCAAAGCCGTCGCGGGGAATGCATCGGGATTCATGAATCAGCTGATCGGGGGGTGGCAGATCGCGGGCTTCACTTCGGCGTCCACCGGAAATTGGTTTACGATAACTGATCCCAACGTGAACAGCTCGAATACCGACGGCGGTGGAACCGTTTCGTTCAACAGCGCGCGTCCGAATGTGATTGGCAACCCAAACGGCAGGCCGTGCGTGGCCGGAACTTTCTACAACACTTGCGCGTTCACCAGTGATCTGGTGCAAGGGACGTATGGTGACGCGGGAAGAAACATTGTGTTGGGACCGGGATACCAGGACTGGGATGTGTCGATCTTCAAGAATTTTCCAATTCGCGAGCAGACGCGGGTTGAGTTCAGGGCCGACTTCTTCAACATATGGAACCACACGAATTTTCTGACGGGGCCGACTGGATCAGACGGCCAGTTCGAGCCGGTCGCCGTGGAGTTAGGCACAGCCCAGATGGGGTTCCCCCAGGCAGCCCGTGATCCGCGACTCATCCAGTTTGCTTTGAAATTCTTGTTCTAAGGCCGGATCGACTATTGGCTGATCGCTAAGGAGGACCTTGTGGCTGTCATCATGCGGTTGATTCAGCAATATCATCCTGCCCACAAGCAAGAGTTTCATGCTCTTGAAAAGCAATTCGCCGATTTGGAACACCGCGGACTTCTGCCGCGAGGCGAACGGCACGCCCCGATTTCAGGTCGCGAAGCGGCGAATACTATTGTTTGGCAATGCCGCTTTGATTCGCTAGGCGCTGCGGAAGAGGCGCTTAAGCAGATCGAGAGCAGTACGGGGCATACCGAGTTAGCCAAGAAACAGCATCCGATGTTCCAGCAGAGTTGGGTCGAGTTTTACGAAGTGCTGGATTACTAGAACGCCTCTAAGACCTGGATACCGGTCGATCATAATTGAAGTCTGGCTAATCTGGTTTTTGGGTCGCCCGCTTCTTGGCGTGTGCGACGAGCGCCACAAACCGGGGTTCGCCGTGAAGCGAGTTGAACAAAGGCTCCTTTTCGATTTCCAAATCCATTCGAGGTGGCAATCCATGGTCAACTGCCTGGAGCAGAAGTGCTAGCGCCTCCTCAGTTTGGCCGCGTCCCGCGAGTAAGCCTGCGAGGTCATGTCTGGTGATGGCTGTCTCCGGCTGATCGGGTCCAAGCACGCGCTTTTCCAATTCCAACGTGTCGCGGTACAACCTCTGTGCCTCATCGTATCGGCCCATGTCCCTTTTAATACTGGCCATGTTGATCATCGAACTAATCGTTCCCAGGTTCTCGCGGCCGAAGACTCGGAGTTGAATTTCTAAGCAGTCTTGTTCCACCTTTTCGGCCTCCGCGAGCTGGCCAGCATCGGCGAGCATATTAGCCACATTATCTTCGGTCGCCAGCGTATCGAACGCCTCCGGCCCGCGGATTTGTTTCTTTTTCTCAAAGACTTCACGCTCTAATGGTGCCGCTTCTGCGCAATTGCCTTCTTCGCACAGGGTGACCGCCAGGTTGCCCATCGTATTGAGAGTGTCTGGATCATAGATCCCGAGGACCCGCTGTTCGATGGGAATCAATCTTTTCTGCAGAGTCTCTGCTTCGGCGAGATGACCTTGTTGAAATAATGACCATGCCAGCTCATGCATGGTCTTCAGTGTTTCACGATTTTCCGGGCCGACGACAGAATCATCAATTTTAATGCTTCGCTCCAAGAGCGATTGTGCAGTTTGTTGGATTCCCATGTTCGAGTAGGCTGTCCCCATTACATGCATCATCCGGGCCTGGAGTTCGGGGTCCTTTGCGAGACCGGTGTCGATATCCTTCACTGCTTTGTCGAGGAGTTCTCGTGCGGTTACCATATTACCGACCCGTTCATAGGGGTCGGAAACCTTAAAAATGTTTGTCATAAATTCCGCGATGCGATCTGCGCGGTCGCGTTCGCGAAACGCACTATCGCGTTGGCGCCGGGCAGTCCGGGCCTGAATCACAGTCCCAGTTATTCCAGCTAAGAGAGCAATTACCGCCAATGCTGCGAGCGTCACTGCCGTACGATTTCGACGCACGAATTTGGCGGTTCTGTAGGGGAGCGTATCGGGCCGAGCGCTGATAGCCTGATGTTTCAGATAGCGCCGAAGATCAGAGGCCAATGCGGTGGCTGAGTCATATCGTTCCTGAAAATGCTTTTTCAAGGTTTTGCCGACAATCGTGTCCAGGTCACCGCGCAACTCTCGAACGAGCTTCTCAGGGGTAGTGGAGCGCGCTTCCGCAGTTGCCTTGTTGGGCGCCGAAGCGATCACGATCGAAGGACGTGGTGGTTCGGTCTCCAGCACAGCCTTGAGTAATTGCGCCGGAGAATATGGGCCCGGACCAGCAGGATGCTGACCCGTCAGGAGCAGATACAATAAAACACCCAAAGCGTAAACGTCGGTCGCAGTCGTTACCGGCTGGTTGGAAAACTGTTCCGGTGCCGCATATTGCGGGGTGAGCGCCGAGCCACTTTCGTGCGTAAGCAGAGTCGCTGCACCGGATCGGCCTTCGCCTTCGAGCAGTTTGGCAATGCCGAAATCCAGCAACTTCACTTCGCCAGCGCTGGTGACCAACACATTCGAGGGCTTGAGGTCACGGTGCACGATCAGGCTGGCATGGGCATGCGCCACCGCGCCCAAGACATCAAGAAAGAGCCGGATCCGTAGCTCCACGTCAAGCTTGTGCTCGTCGCAGTATTGATCGATGGGCTTGCCGTCGACGTACTCCAAAACCAGATATGGCTGGCCGTCGGGAGAAATTCCGGCGTCCAACAGCTCCGCGATATGCGGGTGCTTCAGGCAACCGAGTATTCTGCCTTCACGCCCGAACCGTTCTTGAATGGCTCGTCCGGGAAGGGTGAGACTCACAAACTTCACGGCAGCTTGGCGTTCAAATCTCCCGTCACTGCGTTTCGCAAGCCACACGGTTCCCATGCCGCCCTGACCGATTTCCGATACCAGCGTGTAGGCCCCGAGCTTTTGTCCGGCGAGCCGAGCTGGCAACGGCACGGGAGCAGTTTCGAGAAAACGTTCTTCGTTAACGCGCTGCTGCTCCTGCAGTAATTCTTGCAGCCGCGAAGCAAGGTGCGCGTCCTTGTTGCGGAGCGCGTGCAGCCATTCGGCGCGCGCAGGTGGTTCGAGCTCCAAGGCCTCGTCCAAATAAGGACTGAGGTATTCCCATTCTTCCGCACGTAGCTTTACCGCGGTGTTGGGGCCGCTGCTCGTCATAGCCACCCCCCCTTGGTTGCGAGACAGTCTCGCATTCTCATGAAAATGTCAAGAGCAAGGGCAGCGAATGCCGTATTCACGGGGAATTAATACCTTGTTTATGCGATATATCCTGCAGCCAGCCAACACTTAGATGTGGCTGTGACGGTCTGACGCATTTTTGGTGACCCGAGTCACGGCGTCTTGTTATCGGATCCTTCACCATTAAAGAGGAGGAATAGAGCACTCGGATAATCAGTGCGGACGTAGTGGTGTGCACTTGGTTTCTGAACTGGAGGCTGTGGGCTGGGAAATGAGGCGAACAGCTTGATCACTGCCTATCTGTTTCCATTCGTTGTCGTGGCATTGGCCCTGATGATTGCATTTTGGCAGACTGCCAGACGCGAACGGGACAGACTGCTTAGCCAGCTTGAACGGTCACAGGCGCTCATCCGGCAGCTCAAGAAAGATCGCGATGCGGCCATGCAGGAGTTATTTCGGAGGTTCTCGGAGGAAGGCAAACTCAACCGCGAAAGAAGCCAGTTTCAGGCGCAACTCGCGGAGTACGAAAAATACGCCGCCCTCACCCAGCTCGCTTTGGGTGCGGCCCACGAGATCAACAATCCACTGCTCGGAATTTTGTCGCATCTGGAACTTGAACTGAAAGCTGCCGAGGGGGACGAGCGGACCGAAATTGAGCAATGCATCGAGGGAGCCAAACGGATCTCGCTCACTTTGCACGGCCTGATGAACTATGCCCGACCGGGCCCACTGATTCTCAGCAAAGTAAACCTACACAGACTGGTTTCGGACACGCTGGCGTTTTTGCAGCACCAGCCGATGCTGCATGGGCGGATTCTCGATAACTTTGTGCCGGCCGAATTCCCGGCGATTCGGGTGGATGCGAACCAGTTATCCCAGGTACTGATGAACCTTCTGTTGAATGCAGCACAGGCCACGAGTGAGGGCGGGCACATCACGGTTTCTGCCAACCAGGCAGGCGAAAAAATTGAAATTCACGTCAGCGATACCGGCTGCGGGATTCCCGCTGACATCCTGCCACATGTGTTTGAGCCGTTCTTTACGACCAAGCGCGGAAAAGGAACCGGTCTTGGGCTGAGTATCAGCCAGGCTTATGTGCGCAGCCACAGTGGCGAGATTCAGATTGAAAGTGCGCCACAACGCGGAACGACGGTCACTCTCACGCTGCCGCTCCGCCCCGCAGAGCCGGCGCGTATGGAACAGGAGAACTACGACGACGCGGAGGTAATCATTCACTAATATGCCGTACTCGGTA
>Ga0335081_10006215_pt1 | contig 18990 bp, 13 predicted proteins | sample Lox_Sample_35_FD_206713 | JGI IMG/M metagenome (GOLD analysis project Ga0335081, IMG submission 206713) | Soil microbial communities from Loxahatchee National Wildlife Refuge, Florida, United States - Lox_Sample_3.5 | ecosystem: Environmental > Terrestrial > Soil > Wetlands | place: USA...
GCTCCGGCTGCCGCCGATGGGGGTGCTCTGGCTGGCGCCAGAGCCTGGCCGGGGACCAGCGGGGGCAGGCTCGGGCGGGTGAGGCGGCGGCCCGTCCCCCGACCGGGATGATCTTCGCCGCAGGGACAAGCCAGCGGAAGGACCGGGCAAACGTGGCGGCTCGCCCGTCCGCGGCTGATCAGCTCAGCAGGCCGAGCAGCCAGCCGGGCCCTGCCACGCCGGCTCCCGCGGCCAGGCACCGGCCGCGCAGCTCACGATCCGCGGTCACCACGATCCGCCAGCCGCCCAGCCGGCCAGCCAGCTCGGCGATGGTGTCGTCGCCGGAGCCCGGCGCGGCGATCACCTGCAGCTTGCGCGCAGCGGCAGCGGACATGCCGCCGCCGGCCGGAGCGCGATCCGCGACCGCCGCCGGCCGGGCGGCGCCCTCGACGACGAGCATGATGTCGGGCAGCCACAGCGACAGCTCCGGCACCCGCGCGGAACCGGGCACGCCGGTCAGACCGGTCCCGGCCAGCCAGGCCAGCTCGTCGCGAAGCCGCAGCGCGGCACCGGCCCGGTCCCGCCACCAGCCATCCGGCCGGGAGCCCATGACGTTCGCCGCATCGACGATGAGCGTCAGCGGCGCCAGCGCGGCTGCCAGCGTGTCCCAGTGCGCCGCGAAGCCAGGATGCAGGTCGAGGGAGGTGACCTCCGGCACGGGCACCCAGATGGCCTCGAGCGTCTCCTCGCTTGCCGGGTAGACCTCGAATTCGGCGTCTGCCAGCGCGAGCACGGTGTCGTAGGACCAGCCGGCGTGATCATCGTGGAAGATTCCCTCGACCCGGACGGCGCCGGCCGGCGCCGCGCACTCTTCCGCGGCCTCGCGCAGGGCCGCGGCGATCGCCGTTTCGTGACTGTCCACTGCCCCGCCAGGCAGCCCCCAGGTGCCGCCGTGGTGGCCCCACCAGTTACGGCGCTGCAGCAGCACGCTCGTCCTGTCCGGACCCGGTCGCGCGCTGGCGCCCGCGCCGTCGCCCGAGGCGGCGTAGGCGAGCAGGCCGGCCGCGCCGAGCCGGCCCCAGTGCCGGTGGCCGAGACCGCAGCGGATCCAGCCGTTCCCATCGTCATTGGCCATCGCCGCCGACGATAGCCGACCCGGCCGGCCTGCCCGACCCGCCGGCGGGCAGCCCGGCGGACGCGAACTGGCCCGGTCGTGCCCGGCGCGCGGCCTGCGTACGCGGCCGCGGCGGGGCGGGTGCCTGGCCGGCGCCCAGCCGCAGCCGCGGGCGCGCTGGTCACCCGTATCTGCGCAGCTCGTGGAAGAAGTCGTCGATCACGTGCAGCTCGCCGGATCCGACGACCTCGTCGTAGACGTATTTGCCCACCGCTAGGTCGAGCACTCCGAGGCCGAAAGGCGAGAACACCAGCGGCCGGCCGGCCGGCACCGTCACCCGCCCGGCCATCACGTCGTCCAGCGTGCCGTGCAGGAAGTCCCGGTTGCCCGCGAGCTGCTCGGCCAGGTGCGGCGAGGTGCTGGCCTTCAGGCAGTGCTCGACGTCGTCGACGATGCTGGCCGAGGCGAGCAGGATCTCGGGCGCGAGGTCGCGCAGCGACACGTGCAGCACCAGCGGATTGTGCCCGAGCCACGACAGCTCGCTGACGTGCGGCTGGCCGGCGACGGTGGCGAAGACCACCAGGTCGCTGGAGCGGATCAGCTGCTCGGCGCTGTCGTGCACGGTGATCTTGCTGGCGGTGCCCGACTGCTCCAGGTAACCGCGGAAGCCAGCCGCGCTGTCGGCGGACAGGTCGTGCACCCCGATCTCGTCGAACGACCAGCCGGTAGCGGCCAGGAAGGTGTGGATATAGCGGGCGATCAGGCCCGCTCCGAAGAATCCGGCCCGCGTCGGCCGCCTCCGGCCGCGGCTGAGCCAGTCAGCCGCGGACGCCGCCAGCGCGGCCGTCCTGGTGGCGCTGATGATCGAGCTCTCCAGGCAGGCGAACGGATAGCCGGTGTCGTGGTCGTTGAGGATCAGCACGGCCGAGGCCCTCGGGATGCCGGCCGCCACGTTCGCCGGGAAACTGGAGATCCACTTCAGGCCGTCCACCCGGGTCCGGCCGCCGATCGAGGCGGGCAGCGCGATGATCCGGGCAGACGGGCGGTCGGGGAAGCGCAGGAAGTAGGACGGCGGGTTCACCGAATCACCGGCGCTGTGCAGCCGGTAGGTGGCCTCGACCAGCTCCACGATCTGGCGCTCTCGCCCCTGCAGCGCGTGCTGTACCTGGGCACCGGGTATCACGGCGAACGGCGGCACGGTGATCGGCGGCACGGTGACCGGCGCGGCTGCGGGCCCGGTTGCGGCGGAAACGCTGGCGGTCATCCGGCAGTCACCTCGATCGTCGGCGAGCAGTCGGCCAGGCGCACCGCGTCGGCCATTCCGACCAGCACTTCGCGCGATCCCTCGTAGGGCTCCCTGCTGTGCGCGGTGCGGATGTTGTCCACGAGCATCAGATCGCCGGCTTGCCACGGCTCGCGTGCGGTGTTGGCCTCGTAGACCTCGTTGAGCAGCTGCACGATGTCCTCGCCGATCGGGTCGCCGTTGCCGAAGCGGGTATTGAACGGCAGCGCGTCGGCGCCGTAGACGTCCACCAGGTATTCGCGGACCTCGGGGTCCATCGTCTGCTCGTTGAGGAAGGCGATCTGGTTGAACCAGCAGCGCTGGCCGGTCAGCGGGTGGTGCACCACGGCGCTGCGGCGCTGCCTGGTGCGCAGGCCGCCGTCGGGCTGCCACTCGAACTCGATGGCGTTAGCGCGGCAGTAGCTCTCGACGGCGCCGCGGTCGTCGGTGCCGAGCGCCTCGGCGACCGACGCGCCGACGTCGTCGTTATAGTTGCGGGTGAGCAGCCAGCCCTCCCGCTCAAACCGCCTGGTCAGCTCGGCGGGCAGCGCGCGGAGCACGGCCGGCGAGTCGGCTATCCCGGTCGCCCCGCCGTCGGCGGGCGCGCTGAGGCACGCGAACAGCATCAGGCCGGGGAACTCTAGGGTGTAGCTCAGTTCGTGGTGCATGCACATCGGCTGGTTCGGCGGCCACTTCGATGAGGAGTACACGCCGTCGGAGTAGGTCCGCCGGTGCGCGAAGGCCTCCTTCTCGGTCATCAGGCCGCTGGCCAGCTGCTGGAAGACCGCACCGGTCTCGGCCGCGTCGCGCAGCCCGAGGCCGCGGACCAGGACGCAGCCGTGCTCGCCGACGGCGGCGCGCAGCGCCTCCCGGTGCTGCGTCGCCCAGCCCGGCGCGTCGCCGGCGGCCTCGGCCAGCAGCACCGCGGGCCTGCCGGGCTGCTGGTCCGCGCGCAGCAGTGCCGCCGGGGATGTGAATGACATCTCGATTCCTTTCAGTTGCTGCTCAACGGGACCTGGCGTCGACCAGCCCGGCCAGATCGGCGAGGATCGGGTGCCGGGTGAGGTCCTTGAGGGACACCGCGCGGTCCAGGGCGATTGCCAGCTGAACTGCCGACAGCGACGTGCCGCCCCGGTCGAAGAAGTGGTCCCCGCGGCCGATCTGGCCCTGCGGGATGCCCAGGACCTTCGCCCATGCGCCCGCGAGCCGCTCCTCGGTCGGCGTGCTCGGCGGGTGGTAGTCCTCCTCGACGACGTCGAGTTCTCGGGCGAGCGCCGTCAGCGCCCTTCTGTCGATCTTGCTGTTGGCGGTCAGCGGCAGGCCTTCCCGCCAGTGGCAGCCCTGCGGGACCATGTACTCCGGCAGCGATTTCCCCAGCCGGTCCCGCAGCACGGCGGGCTGCAGCGGCCGCGGCCCGCTGTAGAAGGCCACCAGGTGCTTGCTCCGGTCGGCCCGCTCCGCGACGACAACCGCGCCGTCGCGGACACCGGGCACCCGCAGCAGCATGTTCTCGATCTCGCCGATCTCGATCCGGAAGCCACTGATCTTGACCTGGGTATCCCGGCGGCCGAGGAACTCCAGCTTGCCGTCGGGCTGCCAGCGGCCGTAGTCGCCGCCCCGGTAGAGCCGCTGGCCCGCGCGGTGCGGATCGGCCATGAAGGCCAGCCGGGTGCGCTCGGGGTCGTTGACGTACCCGCGGCCGACGCAGACCCCGGAGAAGACGATCGCGCCGGGGGCGCCGAGCGGCACCGGTGACAGGTGCTCGTCGACGACGTAGACGCGCACGTTGCTGATCGGCGGACCGAGCGGGACCCGTTCCCGGTCCGGCACCCGGTCCATGACCTCGTGGTTGGTGTCGTCGGAGGTCTCGGTCAGCCCGTACGCGTTGACCAGCTTGATCTGCGGCTGCGCCGCGAACCAGCGCTGCGTGAGCTCCTTCTTGAGCGCCTCGCCGGTAACCGACACCAGCCGCAGGTCCGGCAGCTCGCGTGGGTGCTGTTCCAGGTAGGACAGCACGACTTCGAGATAGGACGGCACGACCTGGAGCACGGCGACCCTGCCGTCCACGATCTTGTCGACGAACCGCTGGGCGTCCAGGATCACCTCCTGCTCGACCAGCAGGGTCCGTCCGCCGACCAGGAGCGCGCAGACCAGCTGCCACAGCGAGATGTCGAAGCACTGAGGCGCGGTCTGGGCGACCACCTGCCCCGCACCGATCCCCAGGTCGTCGATCTTGGCGTAGAGGTGGTTGAGCATGCCCGCGTGCTCGCACATCGCGCCCTTGGGCTCGCCGGTGGAGCCGGAGGTGAAGTAGATGTAGGCGAGCTGGTCCGGCGCGACGCCGACGCCGGGATCACCGTCGCCGTGGTCCTGCTCGCAGGCCGCGCCGATGACCAGCGTCTGGACTCCGGGCAGCGATTCGAGGGCCTGGCCGAGCGCGGCGGTGCTGCCTGGCTCGGTCAGCACCAGCCCGCACCCGGCGCGGGCGAGCGTGGCCGCGATGCGATCGGCCGGGAAGTGCGGCTCGATGGGCAGGTACACGCCGCCGGCCTTGAAGACGGCGAGGACGGCGGCCATCCAGTCCAGGTTGCGCTCGGTCACCACAGCGACCACGCCCTCCCGGCGCAGTCCCCGCGCCAGCAGGGCTCGTCCCAGCCGGTTGGCACGGACGTTGAGCTCGTGGTAGGTCCACTGCCGGCCGCCGTGCACGGCCGCGACGGCGTCCGGGTGTGCCCGCACCCGCTGCTCGAACAGCTCGTGGAACCGCCGGTCCGGCAGCTCCCTGCGCCGCCCGGCGAGCCCGTCGAGCTGGAAGCGGAGTTCCCCGGCGGAGAGCAGGCTCTGCCGCCCTGGCTCGGCATCCGGATCGGCGGCGATCAGCGCCAGCGCGGTGAGGTGATAGCCGGCGATCCTGGCGGCGCAGTCCGCGTCGAGCACGTCGGTCCGGTACCGCAGCCGCAGGACCAGCCGGCCGCCGGGTTGGGAGATCCCGGCCCGCAGCACGGTGCCGGCGGCGAGCTCGGCGCCGTCGCCGCCGTCCGGATCGAACACGGTCTCGAACGACGGCCCGGCCAGGCCCAGCTCGCGGCTGAGATCAGCGACCGGGAAGTCCTTGTGCGAGAGCAGCTGCGACTCGGCTCGATGAGTGTCCAGCAGCACCGTCCGCCAGGAGCCGGGTCCGGTCGCCAGCCGACAGGGCAACGGCGCGCCGCCCGCCGCGGCGACGTAACCGGTCGCGACCTCGCCCTCGCCTGACAGCGCGGCGAGCACCCTGGCGTGCGCGGCCAGCAGCACCGAGCTGAGCGGCACCGCCAGATCCTCCGCCAGCCGCCGCAGCGCCGCCGCGAGGTCGCCGGGGATCGCCGCCTGGTGCTCGGCGGCGCCAGCCACCGGGCGGCGGGTCCACCGCGGGATCTCGGTGGACCCGCCAGCGGCGAGCACGCCGCGCCAGAAGTCCCGGCCGGCCGCCGCGGCTGTCACATCGTCACCCAGGATGATAGTGGTCATCTCACATCTCCCTGGCCGGGTTCCCGCCCCACCGTGCGTGCTGCGGGATCTCCTCGCCTTTCATGAGAAAGGAGTCCGGGGCGAGCACTGAGCCGTCGCCCATCGTCACGCCGTAGTGGACCAGTGCGCCCACCCCGACGGTGCAGCCGGCACCGATCGTGCTTCGGCCGGACTTGAAAGTGCCGTCCTCCTGGGAGTGGCACTGGATCGTGCTCCCCGTATTGAGCGTGCAGTCGTCCCCGATGGTGGCCAGAGTCCTCTCGGTCAGGTAGCAGCCGTCGTCGAAGACCCTGCGGCCGATCCGCACGCCCAGCAGCCGCCAGATGACGTTCTTGAACGGGGTGCCGTCGAAGAAGTGCAGGAATTCCTCCGCGGGCACCTTCCAGAGGCGTTCGATCCGCCAGAAGTACGAGTCGTAGATGGAGCAGTATCTGGGCTGCAGCGGGCGGAATCGCGTGAGGACGCGCTCCGCGAGCACGTAGTAGGCCGCGCTGACCACGATGACGAGCCCGAAGAACGCGGCCGTCAGCACGTGCGCGAAACTGCCGTAAAGATCGATGGCGGCCAGGCCGATCACCATGATCAGGAAGAGGTGCAGCCACCGGGTGAACAGGAAGACGCCCATGGTCTTGATGTTGTACCGGTCCTTCGCGGCAAGGCGGCTGCGCAGCTCGTCCCCGGTCCGGAAATGGTCGAATCGGCTGTCACGCTCAACCGATCGCGGAATCTCGAAGCACGGCGAGCCCAGCAGGCCCACCCCTGCGCGGATCTTCCCGTCGAGCGGGATCATCACCTTCGTCGCGAGGAGGCAGTTGTCGCCCGTCCTGCCCCCCGCGGGATAGGCGATTCTGTTCCCGAGGAAGTTGCGCGGCCCGATCGACACCCGGGACACGCGGAAGGACGTGCTGGAGAAGTCGTCATTGACGATCGACAGCCCGTCGGCGACCATCGTCCCGCTGCCGACGGAGCTCAGGTACGGGGTGACGTGGGCCACCTCAGTGCCGAAATTCGACCCGGTCTGCTCGACCCGGGAGAGGTCGTACCCGAGGCAGCGCAGGTAGTGCACGATGTAGGAGCTGTCACCGAACAGACGCGTGAAGAACTTTATGCCGGTCATGCGGGTGATCGCCCGGTGGACCCGGTCGCGGAAGCCATACAGGGGATAGACCGTGTCCGGCTTGATGAAGCGGTTCAGCACGCGTGGGACGGTGCCCACCATGAGGAGGCCGGCCAGCACGGCGCCGCAGAACAGCACGGCGGACAGGACGAGCGCGTCGAGGTAGAGCGCCGGCGACGTGAGCGCACCCACGCCCTGGTCCAGCAGCCTGGCCAGCGACGGCACCGCGGCCCGCAGCATGTACAGGCCCCCTTCGATCAGCGGCAGGTACAGGAAGAGCACAAGGAACAGGCTCAGCGCGCAGAATCTGGCCCGGCGCAGCGGGCCGCAGCGAGCCGGCCCGACCCGCAGGTAGTTCAGTTCGGTGCGCTGCGCCGGAGATCCGTGCCACCGCTCGCTGGCGGGCACCACCTGGCCGCCGTGCAGCGCGGAGGTGTGACCGAGCTGCGCCCCGTCGCCCATCGACGTGCCGATGTCGAGCACGGTCTTCTCGCCGACGAGAACGTCCCGGCCGAGGGTGACCGGGCCGGTCTGGATCCGGCCCGCCTGCGCTCGGTAGCAGGAGAAGAACGAGTCCTTGCGGATGACCGTGCCTGCGCCGATGGTGAGCAGGTCGGTGCACACGGGCACGTTCCGGGAGAAGATCGCGGTGCCTCGCCCCACTTTCGCGCCCAGCGCCCGCAGGTAGAGCACGTAGAGCGGCGAGCCGGCGAAGACGAGGGCCAGCGGGTTCGACCGGACCAGGATCTTGACGATCCAGAAGCGGACGTACGCCAGGCTCCAGACGCGAATCTGGCGGGGCTTCCACCGGCCGATGAGGATCCATTTCGCCAGGATCGGCAGGGTGCACAGGACGAGGAAGCCGGCCCCGCTGAACAGGACCGACCGCAGGTAGATGCCGATCACACCGGAGCCGGCGGAGATCCACTCGTAGCCCGCCCCGACGACAAGCGCGGCAAGGTAGCAGTATCCGAGGAAGAACAGGACCTGCAGCGCTGCGCACACGAGGTACTGCAGCGTGCGGGCTGGTGCCGCCGCCTCCGCCTCGGCCGGCGCCGGAGCCGGCGGCTCGGCCGGGGCGGGCGCCGCGTCCGCGAGCGCCGTCGCCAGGCTGGTGATGGTGGGGTGCTGGTAGATGTCCTTCATCGACACCGGCGGCAGGTCCGCGCGCTTCCTGATCCGTGCGCAGAACCGGGCCATCACCAGCGAGTCAGCACCCAGGTCATCGAAGAAGTTGCTGTCGGCGCGCACCCGCTCGACGCCCGCGATGTCCGCCAGTACCTCGGCGAGGATCCGCCCGGTACCGGTCGCCGGGCCGGCGCGCTCATCCTGGCTTGCTGAAGGCTCGGCCGGATCGGCTGTGCATACCTCGGCCGGTTTTCCCGCCACGTCAGTTCCCTTAGCAGAAGTCGGCGATTCGGTGACATTCCCGGCAGGCATGTTAGGACCGCTCCGGTGACAGGACCGGCGGCGCGGGCAGGCTGCCGGGGAACGGGGTCAGTTCTTCGGAGCCGAGCACGTCCTCGCCGTAGAGGCCCCGGAGCCAGTGGGCGTGGTAGACGGTCTCGAGGTAGCGTTCGCCGAGATCGGGGGCGATGGCCACCGAGGTGAGCCCGCGGGCGTCATGGCGGGCCAGCCAGCTCATCGCGCCGCTGATCACCGTGCCGGTCGAGCCGCCGAAGAGGAACCCGCGCCTGGCCAGGCGATGGCACGCGCGGATGGTGTCCGCCTCCTCCACCCGCACCACCTCGTCCACCAGGGACTCGTCGAGCAGCGGCAGACGGATGCTCGTGCCCAGGCCGGGGATCATCCGGCGGCCCGGCGCACCACCGAAGGCCACCGAGCCGACGCTGTCTACTGCGACGACCCGCACGGGCGCGCGCCACTCCCGGAAGTAGCGCGCGCAGCCCATCAGCGTCCCGGAGGTGCCGGCCCCGACGAACAGCACGTCCAGCTGCGGGAACTGGCGAGCGATCGCCGGCGCCGTCGTGCGGTAGTGCGCCTTCCAGTTGCCGGTATTGGAGTACTGGTCGAGCCACACGTACCGGTCGTCGGCGGCGCACAGGGCGCGGACGTACTCGATCCGCGCGCCGAGGAAGCCGCCGACGGCATCCGGCTCGGCAATCACGTGCACCCGGCTGCCCAGCGCCTCCATCAGCAGCCTGGCCGCCAGGTTGCAGCGAGAATCGGTCACGCACAGGAACCGGTAGCCTTTGCTCGCCGCGATCATGCTCAGCGCCACGCCCAGGTTTCCGGACGAGGACTCGACCAGGACCGAGCCCGGCGTCAGGCGTCCGTCCCGGGCGGCGGCCGCCACCATCTCGGTCGCGGCCTTCAGCTTGATCGAGCCGGCGAAGTTGAAGCCCTCGCACTTCAGGAACAGCGACTGCCCGAAGATCGGCCTGAGGTCGACGTAGAGTTCCTCCTCGTTGAATGCCTCGGGTACGGAAATGACCGGCACCATGGCCTCCTCATTTTCGTCGATGACCGCGCATTTACCGGAGCTGACCACCTCTTTGCCACACTTTTATAGACGCATGACTCTATCGCCTGGTTCACACGATATAGCACTACTTTGCGTGTGATGTGGTAACTTCTCGTGAGAACGCTCGCCCGTCATGCCCGCGCGGGCCGGATCTGCTGCGCCTGCCCGGATCTGGTGCGCCTGCCCGGATCTGGTGCGCCTGCCCGGATCTGGTGCGCCTGCCCGGTGAGATCCGGCACGCCAGGGCGGGTGGGCGCCTGCGGCCGAGTTCGCGGGCGTGGTGACCGCCGGCCGCCAGAGTCCGGCATCGGGACCGCTGAGACTGGCGGGCCCATAAGCTGGCCGCATGGCCGATTCGACGATTACCGACCGGATAGCCGAGCTGCGGCGCCGCCGCACCGGGCCCCTGATCCTGGAACTCGACCTCACCGGCGGGGTGGCCGAGAGCCGGCCGGCTGATCCAGTCTCGGCAGTAATGTCCCGTCATCGCCTCGCCATCGCCGACATCGTGGACGGGCTGCGCCGGGCCAGCGCGGACCCGCGAGTGCGGGTCCTGGTAGCCAAGGTGGGCGGCCGGGCCATCGGCCTTGGCCTGGTGCAGGAGCTGCGCGAGGCGGTGCGGGAGTTCCGCGGCGCCGGAAAGGCGACCGTGGCCTGGGCGGAGTCGTTCGGCGAGTTCTCGGCCGGAAACGTGCCCTACTACCTGGCGACCGCCTTCGACACCGTCTACCTGCAGCCCTCCGGCGACCTCGGCCTGACCGGGATCGCCGTCGAGCGGATATTCCTGCGCGAGGCGCTGGACCGGCTCGGCGTCAGCATGGAGGTAGCCAGGCGGCACGAGTACAAGAGCGCAGCCGAGCAGCTCACCGAGCGCGGTTTCTCCGAGCCCGCCAGGGAGGCTACCGAGCGGATTGCCGAGTCGGTCACCGAGCAGCTGGCAGCGGCCATCGCCGAGCGCCGCGGAATCGAGCCGGGCGCAGCCAGGGAACTGATCAACCGCGGCCCGTTCCTGGCGGCGCGGGCACTGGACGCCGGCCTCGTCGATGCGCTGGGCTACCGAGACGAGGTGTTCGCCAGCGTCAGGCAGCAGGCAGGTCCGGACGCGACCCTGCTGTATCTGGGCCGTTATCAGCGGTCCCGCGCGCTGGCCGAGCGGGCGCGCACCCTGCCGGCCGCATCGCGCCGGCCTGTCGTCGCGCTGATCTACGCGACCGGGCCGATCCGCCGCGGCCGCAGCGGTCACAGCCCGCTGTCGGCCGCCATGGGCTCGGATACCATCGCGGGCGCGATCCGGTCGGCAGCGGCCGATGCGCATGCCCGGGCGATCGTGCTGCGGGTCAACAGTCCCGGCGGTTCCTACGTCGCCTCCGACACGATCTGGCGGGAGGTCGTCCGGGCCCGGGCCGCGGGCAAGCCAGTCGTGGTGTCCATGGGCGACGTGGCCGCGTCCGGCGGCTACTTCATCTCGATGGCCGCGGACGCGATCGTCGCCCAGCCGGGCACGGTCACCGGATCGATCGGCGTGCTGACCGGCAAGCCGGTGCTCGCCGAACTGCTCGGCAAGGCCGGGATAACCGCAGACTCGATCACCAAGGGCGAGCACGCGGCCATGTTCTCGGCCATGGCGCCGTTCAGCCAGGACGAGTGGGCGCTGGTCAACGGCTGGCTCGACCACATCTACGCCGATTTCACCGGCAAGGTGGCGGCCGGGCGCGGGCTGCCTGCCGAGCGGGTGGATGAGCTCGCCAGGGGCCGGGTCTGGACCGGCGCCGACGCGCTGGAGCGCGAGCTTGTGGACGAGCTCGGCGGCCTGGAGCAGGCGGCGGCGATCGCGCGCCGCCGCGCTGGCCTCCCGGCGACCGCGCCGCTGCGGATCTTCCCGCGGGTCCGGCCGCTGGACCGGCTCCGGCCGCCGGCCTCCAGCGACAGCAGAACCGCGGCGGCCGGGGGCCTGCTCGCCGAGAGCTGGGGCCCGGCCTGGCGCCTTGCGGCCAGGGCCGGCTGGCCCCCCTGCGGTCCGCTGACGCTGCCGGGCAGCTGGACATTCGAGTGACGAAACGGGACCCGCCCGCCGCATCACCGGCCTCGTTCGATACCGCCGTCGGCGCCTTCGCCTCGGGCGTCACCCTGGTCACCGTGGCCGACGGGCGGGATGACATCGGCATCACGGTCAGCGCGTTCTGCCCGGTGTCGGCCGATCCCGCGCTGGTGCTGGTCTCGCTGGCCGCGGGTTCCTATGCCGCGGAGCTGCTCACCCGCGTGACTGAGTTCGCCGTGACCTTGCTGGCGGCGAGCCAGCGCGCACTGGCGGGCCGGTTCGCGGCCGCCGGGCGTCCCGGCGCGCGGCTGCTGCTCGACGGAGTCCCCCATCATCGGGGCGAGCTATCCGGCGCGCTGATCGCCGACGACGGCCTGGCCGCCCTGGAATGCCAGGTAACCCAGCGAGTCGCGGCCGGCGACCACCTGCTGTTCCTCGCCAGGGTGCTGTCCGTGCCGTACCTGGCGGAGGCGGGCAGCCCGCTGATCAGGTACCACCGCCGCTACGTTCCGCTCGGCCCGGCATGACCACGGCCGCGGCCGGCCGGCCTGGCCCGGCCGGCTACCGGATGCCGCGCGCGTCCGCGGTGCGCGATACTGCTGAGATGGGCGATCGTAACGTGCTCGGCGGCGAGCTGGAGCCATGTGGCACCGACCCGATGACCGGATTCTATCGAGACGGGTGCTGTCATACCGGCCCCGACGATCGGGGCAGCCACACGATCTGCGCAGTAGTGACCGCCGCGTTCCTGGAGCACCAGCGCCGGATCGGCAACGACCTCAGCACGCCGGTGCCCGAGTTCCGGTTCCCCGGCCTGGTGCCGGGGGACCGCTGGTGCGTCACCGCGGCGAACTGGCTGCGGGCGCACCGCGACGGGGCCGCCGCCTACGTGGTGCTGGCGTCGACCCATGAGCGGGCCCTCGACGTCGTGCCCCTCGCTGCGCTCCGGGAGCACGCCATCGACGTCCCGGCCAGTCCCGGTGCGCTCGGAGACTGATATCCGGTGCTCACGCCACGAGCTCGCCGGCCCGCCAGACCGCTGCGGCCAGCGGGACACCCGGCCGGTAGGCGAGGTAAGCGTGCGAGGGCGCGCTCAGCAGGACCAGGTCGGCGCGGGCGCCCACGCGCAGATGCCCGACGTCCGTCCGGCGCAGCGCCCTGGCGCCTCCCGCGGTGGCCGCCCAGACCGCCTCCTGCGTGGTCATGTGCATCTCCCGGACCGCCAGCGCCACGCAGAACGGCATGCTCGAGGTGAAGCAGGAGCCCGGGTTGCAGTCGGTGGCAATCGCGACGGTCACACCGGCTGCCAGCAGCCGCCGGGCGTCCGGGTAGGGCTGACGGGTGGAGAACTCCACGCCGGGCAGCAGCGTCGCGACCGTGGTCGAGGAGGCAAGCGCGGCCACGTCGGCGGGGGTCAGGTAGGTACAGTGATCCGCCGAGGCGGCGCCTGCCGCGACGGCGAGCTGCACGCCTGGCCCGTTGCCCAGCTGGTTGGCGTGCAGCCGGGGCTGCAGGCCCGCCGCCTGACCGGCCGCGAGCACGGCCGAAGCCTCGTCCGCTCCGAACGCGCCCCGCTCGCAGAACGCGTCCACCCACCGGGCATGCGGCGCGCACGCCGCCAGCATCGGGCCGCAGACCAGATCCACGTATCCGGCCGGGTCGGTGCCGAACTCCGGCGGCACCACGTGCGCGCCCAGATAGGTGACCTCCGGGGTTACCTCGGCCGCCAGTGCGACGCTGCGGGCCTCGGCGGTGACCGTCAGCCCGTATCCGGACTTGCATTCGAAGGTGGTCGTGCCCTGGCTGAGCATCTCCGCTGCCAGCGCACGCAGGTTGCCGCGGAGCTGATCGTCGGAGGCGGCTCGCGTCGCGGCGACGGTGCCGCTGATGCCGCCCGCACGGTAGGGCAGGCCCGCCATCCGCGCGGCGAACTCACCGCCACGCTCGCCGCCGAAGACGAGGTGCGCGTGCGAATCGACGAAACCTGGCAGCACCGCGCGGCCGCGCGCATCGACGATGTCATCCGCCGCGGGCGCGCGTGCCGCCGGGCCGGTCCATGCCACCCGGCCAGTGTCGATCACCAGCGCGGCATCGGCGATCGCCGCGAACGGTCCTGGCCCGGCCGGGCTGCTGTCATCTTCGGGCGCGTTCGTGACCAGCTCGCCGATGTTGGTTAGCAGCGTGCTCACGGCCGTATCGTGCCACAGCGCGCCAGCCGCCTGGTTTCATGATCCGGTGAGCCCGCGTCCAGCCCCAGGCGGCGGCTCGTGGCCCGCTACCGGCAAGCAGGAAGGACTGCCCGCACGGCCGCCGACAACCGCGCGCAGACGTCGCCGACGAGCAGGTGCCGGCCATCGGTGACCACGTCCGTGCCGCCGACGGCGACATAACGGACGTCAGCGGCGTCGGCCGCGAAGATGACCGACTCCAGCGCCGTAGCCGCCCTGGTGCCGGCGGTCCGCGGCGTGTCGAGGGACACGGTCACCAGGTCGGCCAGCGCCCCAGCGGCGATCTCCCCGGCATCCGGCCAGCCCAGGCTGGCGTGGCCGTCGATGGTCGCGGCCCTGGCCAGCGACTCCGCGGTGAAATGGCCCCGCTCCTGGGTGGCGAGGCGCTCGCCGAGCTCGACCCGGCGCGCCTCCTCGAAAATGTCGATCACTGCCTGGCTGTCGCTGCCGACCGTCAGCAGGCAGCCCGCCGACGCCAGCGACCCTGCCGGGCCGATGCCGTCCGCCAGGTCCGCCTCCGTGCTGGGGCACAAGCACGCGTAACACCGGCTCTCGCCCAGCAGCCGCACATCGCGGCCGGTCAGGTGCGTGGCATGGACGAGGCTGGCACGCGGGCCCAGCGCGCCGACGTCGAACAGCACCTCGGCCGGCGTGCATCCGTAGGCGGCCCGGCAGGCGCGGTTCTCGGCCCGCTGCTCCGACAGGTGCGCGTGCAGCGGCGCGCCGGCCCGATGTGACCAGGCGACGACCGGATGCATCTGATGCGGCGGCACGGCCCGCACCGAGTGGATCGCAGCGCCGGCCCGCGCCGCCGGCCCGAGCATTCCGTGCTGGTCGCCGCCGAGCGCGCTGGCCCGGACCGCCCACCCGTCCGCGTCGCCGTCGCCGAATCGCAGCTGCGGGCCGGCCAGCGGCTCCGGGCTGCCGTCGGCAGTCAGCCCGCCCGACAGGTAGCAGGTGTCCAGCAGCGTGATCCTGATGCCCGCCCGGCGGGCCGCCTCGATCAGCGCCCGGCCCATCTGATTCGGATCGTCGTACGGAGTGCCGCCCTGGCCGTGGTGCAGGTAGTGGAACTCGCCCACGCAGGTGATGCCGGCCAGTGCCATCTCGGCGTACGCAGCGGTGGCCAGCGCCAGGTAGCTGTCCGGCTCCAGGCCTGCGGCCACCTCGTACATCCGCTCCCGCCAGGTCCAGAAGGTGCCGCGGCTCGCCTGGGTCACCCCGCGCAAGGCGCGGTGGAATGCATGCGAGTGCGCATTGGCCAGGCCCGGCAGGGTGAGCCCGGGCAGCCGCTGGGTTCCGGCTGGCACGTCATCGCGGCGGACGCCAGGCGTGACCGCGGAGAACCTGTCGCCGGCCGCCTCGATCAGGACGTCGCGGCACACGCCGAGCCCGGCCAGCCAGGCCAGGTCGGCATGCCAGGCACGCGCTCGCCTGGCCGCCGCCGGCTCGCCCGGCGCCCCCGGCTCGCCCGGCGCCCCCCGCTCGCGCCGGGTCACCGGCTCGCGCCTGCTCACCGGCCAGCCAGGTCGGCGAGCACGGCAGCGAGGGCGGCCACCCCCGCCAGGCAGTCCGCGGGCTCGGCATGCTCGGCGGGCGCGTGCGAGACGCCGGACGGGTTGCGCACGAACAGCATGGCGGTCGGCAGGCGGCCGGCCAGCACGCCCGCATCGTGACCGGCTCCGGTGGGCAGCACCGGCGCCTCGATGCCGGTTGCCGCCAGCGCCGCGGCCAGCCGGTCCCGGAGCCCGGCGTCGAAGCTCACCGGGGCGGTGAAGGATTCGGGCCGCACGCTCACCTCCACGTCGTGGGCTGCCGCAGCGGCCTGAGCCCGCGCGCGCACCTCGCCGACCACGCGATCCAGGGCCGCCTCGTCGGGCGCGCGGGCATCGAGCCAGGCGCGCACAGCCGAGGAGATCGCGTTGGCCGCGCCTGGCTCGGCGACCACCTTCCCGATGGTGGCGAGCGCCCCGTGCCCGGCAGCCGCCTGCCGGGCGCCGAGCACCGTGACCGCGTACGGCAGCATCGGGTCGCGCCGGTCGGCGAGCCGGGTGGTCCCGGCGTGGTCGGCGCGGCCGGTGAAGTCAAAGCGCCAGCGGCCGTGCGGCCAGATCCCGCCGGCGAGTCCGACCGCCGCCCCCAGGCCCGCCAGCGCGCTGCCTTGCTCGATGTGCAGCTCGACGAAGGCCCCGACGCCGCCGAGCGCGGCATCGTCTGGTCCGATGGCCGCCGGGTCCAGGCCGGCGGCAGCCATCGCGTCCGGCAGCCGGATTCCGGCGTTGTCGCGCAGCGCCAGCGCCGCCGCCGGGTCCAGCGCCCCGGTCAGCAGCCGGCTGCCCAGGCAGGCCAGGCCGAACCTGGCGCCTTCCTCTTCCGTGAACGCCGCCACCGCGACCGGCCGCCGGGGCACAAAGCCGCGGTCCCGGAGCAGGTCGATGGCGGCGAACGCGGAAACGATGCCGAGCGGCCCGTCGTAGGCGCCGCCGTCTGGCACCGAATCCAGGTGGCTGCCGGTGACGATCGCGTCCGCGGGCTGGCCGCCTGGACCGTCCGGAGGAAAATCCCACCACGCCCACAGGTTCCCGTCCCGGTCGCAGTCAAGGCGAAGCCCGCGTTCGGCGGCAGCGGCGGTGAACCAGGCACGGCAGTCAGCATCGGCGTCGGTCCAGGAGTAGCGCCGGTATCCGCCGGTGCCCGCGTCCCGGCCGATCGGGAGCAGCGCAGCCCAGAGCTCAGCGAAGCCCACGGCCAGCCCTTTCGCATGATCGTGGCTGCCCGCTGCTGGCCGGGCCGCAGCGATCCGCCGCGTTCATGACGCCGGATGGCCGGCCGGGCTCATCGGCAGCCGGACACCCCGCTGCGCCGCGATCTGCGCGGCGCGGTCGTAGCCGGCGTCGGCGTGCCGCATGACTCCGGTGCCAGGGTCGTTGGTCAGCACCCGCTCCAGCTTCTGGCTCGCCAGCTCCGTGCCGTCGGCCACGCAGACCTGCCCGGCATGGATCGACCTGCCGATGCCGACGCCGCCGCCATGGTGAATGCTGACCCAGGAGGCCCCGGACGACGTGTTGAGCAGCGCGTTGAGCAGCGGCCAGTCGGCGATGGCGTCCGAGCCGTCGGCCATCGCCTCGGTCTCACGATACGGCGAGGCAACCGACCCGCAGTCGAGATGATCGCGGCCGAGGACGATCGGCGCGCTGACGTCCCCGCGCTGCACCAGCTCGTTGAACCGCAGGCCCGCCAGATGGCGCTCGCCGTAGCCGAGCCAGCAGATCCTGGCCGGCAGTCCCTCGAAGTGCACCTTCCGGGCGGCCATCGTGATCCACCGGGCCAGCGGCTCGTTGCCGGGGAACAGGTCGAGAATGGCACTGTCGGTGACCGCGATGTCCGCGGGGTCGCCGGACAGCGCCGCCCACCGGAACGGGCCCTTGCCCGCGCAGAACAGCGGCCTGATGTAAGCGGGCACGAAGCCGGGAAACGCGAACGCGCGCTGATACCCGGCCAGCTCGGCCTCGCCGCGGATCGAGTTGCCGTAGTCGAACACCTCGGCCCCGGCGTCCAGGAACCCGACCATCGCCTCGACGTGGGCGGCCATCGACTCGCGTGCCCGCCTGGTGAAACCGGCCGGATCCTCGGTCCGCAGCGCGGCCATGTCCTCGAACTCGACGCCGCGCGGCAGGTAGGTCAGCGGGTCGTGCGCCGAGGTCTGATCGGTGACGATATTGGCCGGCGCGCCCATGGCCAGGAGCCGGGGCACGATGTCGGCGGCATTGCCGAGCAGCCCGATCGACAGCGCCTGTCCGCGACCGGCAGCTGCCACAGCCCGGCGGACCGCTTCGTCAGTGCCGTGGGCCGCCTCGTCGAGATAGCCATGCTCGATCCGGCGGCTGATCCTGGACGGGTCGCAGTCGACGCAGATCGCCACGCCGCCGTTCATCGTGACGGCCAGCGGCTGGGCCCCGCCCATGCCGCCGAGGCCCGCGGTGAGCGTGATCGTCCCGGTCAGCGAGCCGCCGAACCGCTTGGCCGCGACCGCCGCGAACGTCTCGTAGGTGCCCTGCAGAATGCCCTGGGTCCCGATGTAGATCCAGGAGCCGGCGGTCATCTGCCCGTACATCGTCAGGCCGAGCGCCTCGAGCCGGCGGAACTCCGCCCAGGTGGCCCACTGCGGGACGAGGTTGGAATTGGCGATGAGCACGCGCGGGGCCCACTCGTGGGTGCGGAAGACGCCGACCGGCTTGCCGGACTGCACCAGCAGCGTCTCGTCGGCCTCGAGGTCGCGCAGCGAGGCCACGATCGCGTCGAAGGCGTCCCAGCTGCGCGCGGCGCGGCCGGATCCGCCGTACACGATGAGCTGATCGGGATGCTCGGCGACCTCGGGATCGAGGTTGTTCATCAGCATCCGCATGGCCGCCTCCTGCGGCCAGGCCTTGCACGACAGCCGGGTCCCGCGGGGGGCCCGGACCGGACGCGGGCCCGCGGGCGCTCGGCTCTGCGTGTGCGTGGCTGCCATCACCGCTCCTGCCTGAGATCGGTTGCCGGCGGGCGGGTTCACCGCCCCGTTACCGGTTCATCATCCCCGGTCGGCGGGCCGGCACGCTGACTCGGGTCAGCTGGCCGTCCGGCGGCGGCCGGGATGGCACGGATGATGCTGGCCGCCAGCCGACCGGAACGGGAGCGCCGGGACCGCTGCCGCGCAGGAAGCTGCGGATGTCTGGTGCGCCTGCCCCCTTTACGGGTAACCGGCAGTCAATGGGGTAACAAACAGGTACGAACAAGGCCGCGGGCCTTGAGCCGATCACCTGGCAGTGCCCGGTGCCTGTCAGCGGTCGCGAGGGGGAGGTCGGCGGCTTCATGCCCAAAATGTCTCCGGGCGTTCTCGCCCCGCCGCATGAGGTGCTCACACCGGCTGAGTGGAGGCAGCGCGGACGCGAAAAGCGCAGGCTGGTGCCACGAGCCAGGCATGCGCAGTGGGATCCCCCGCCGGATCGTCCCGACCCGGTCGCCATTCTCGAGGAGCAGGCCAAGACCCGACGTCGACGAGGTGACCAGCCTGTTCGACGCGGTACAGCCGAAGAGCGCGGTGCGCCGCCGCCACCGCGACATCGAGAAGGCGCACAGCCGCACCAGCCTCAAGGCGTTCCTGAAGATGTGCGATCAGGTCGACGGGCATTACCGGATCCGGCCCGCCCACCCGGTGATCGTCCGCTTTCCGATTGAGCGCTACCCGGGCATTCTGGCGG
>Ga0335081_10006217_pt1 | contig 18988 bp, 16 predicted proteins | sample Lox_Sample_35_FD_206713 | JGI IMG/M metagenome (GOLD analysis project Ga0335081, IMG submission 206713) | Soil microbial communities from Loxahatchee National Wildlife Refuge, Florida, United States - Lox_Sample_3.5 | ecosystem: Environmental > Terrestrial > Soil > Wetlands | place: USA...
CGGCATCGGCATCCACACCGGCAACGTCGCCGCCGGCATGCTCGGCGGCGCGTTGCAGTCCGAGTACACGATCATCGGCGACGCGGTGAACGTGGCGTCGCGCATCGAGGGCCTGACCAAGGACCACAAGGTCGACGTGCTGATCAGCGAGACCACGGTCGCCCGGCTCGGCGAGCTGCCGGTGCGCAAGGTCGCGCAGGGCGAGATCCGCGGCCGCAAGGAGCCGGTGATGCTGTACACGCTCGGATGATCGTCGAGCTCGAGCTGAACCTGAACCTGAACGACGAACGCTCGACGTTCGGGTTGTAGCTGTCGGGATCGGGATCGGGATCGGGATCGGGATCGGGATCGGGATCGGGATCGGGATCGGGATCGGGATCGGGACGCGATGGCGGCAGGCGCGCTCGCCCGCCCGCGTCGCTTGCACACCGACGCGCCGAGCGCCGAGGCGGCGTGCCCCTGACCACCACCGCCGCGATGACATGCGGCCGGACGAACGCGAACGTCGCGAGCGTGCGCTCGGCACTGTCGGTGTGCGCTCCGCGGGATCGGGCGAGAGCGCGCCTGCCACCCGAGGGGCCTGGGGGGCCTCGAGACCCTCCAACGGGAGACCGCGAGACCATGTTGATTGCCTTCGAAGTCGCCATCGAGCTCATTCGCTGCCTGCGTCCGATCGTCGAGCAGATCAAGATCCACGACGCGCACCTCGCCGATCAGCTCCAGCGCGCGGCGAGCAATGCGGCCGGCAATCTCGCGGAGGGTCAGCGCCGCCAGGCCGGCAACAAGCGCCGCGCCTACGAGATCGCGCACGGCGAGGCGAGCGAGATCAGAGGCTGGCTCGAGATCGCGAGCGCATGGGGCTGGACACTCGACGACGCACGCGCACGCGAGCTCGTCGACCGCCTGCTGCGCCTGTGCTGGGGCCTGACGCATGGTCGGAAGACGGCCCCACGGTAGGTGCCGCCACGCCGAGCTGACGGCTACGAATGCTCCGGCGCGCGCACGGTGAGCACGGGGACCTTGCACGTGCGCACGACGCGCTCGGTGACGCTGCCGACCAAGAGGTGCGCGAACCCGGTGCGGCCGTGCGTGCCCATCACGACGAGATCGACGCGCTGATCGTCGACGAACTTGTTGATCTCGTCGACCGGGTGGCCGAGCTTGACGTCGAACGTCGCGGTCACGCCGTCCTTGCGCAGGCGCTGGACGATGTCCTCGAGGTGGCGCTCGGCCGCCGAGGTCGCGAACGTGCGCACGTCGATCGGCGCGCCGTTCTCGTCCGGCACGATCACGGAGTCGGGCCGCACCGCCTGCGGTAGCTCGACGACGTGAAGCAGCAGCAGCTTGGCGCCATGCAGCTTGGCCTCGTCGCGCGCGATCGCGGCGGCGTGATTGGCCGAGGACGAGAAGTCGTGCGGCACGAGGATCGTCTTCCAGATCATGGGGCGGAGCGTCGCAGAGCGTCACTGCGCCGGCAAGCCCCACGGCGCGGCGAGCGCTGCGTAATCGGCGCGCGTGAGCAGGACGTAGCTGGGATGGCGCGCCGGATCGAGCCGAGCGAGCAGGTGGGCGAGCTGCGGCTCGGGCATCGCGGTGCAGCCGATCGTGGTGGTGTCGGGACCGGCCCACACGTGCAGGAAGATGCAGCTGCCGGCCGCGGGCGTGCGCTCGGCGTTGTGCGCCACGTCGATCACCCAGGTGTAGAGCGCGTCGTCGCGATGCATCTGCTCGGCCGAGCGCCAGTCCGGCTTGGTGGTGCGGCGATCGAGGATCTGCGCGTAGTGCGCCGACTTCGCATCGTCGACGCACTGCCAGCTCGCGTCGACCGCGGTGTAGCCGAGCTTGGTGCCGGCCGGCGGCTTGTCGGCGTAACCGTACGCGGCGCGCAGCGCGAACGCTCCGGCGGGGCTCCTGCCGTCGCCCTCGCGCTTGACCGGCCCCTTGCGCCCGGCGGGTGCGCCGCGGCCGTGCAGGCCGGCGCCCCACGCCGCGCCGCTGCCGATCACCGCCTGCCAGGGCTCGCCGTCGGCCACCCACGTGCCGCCGTCGCGATGCCACAGGCGCAGCGTCGCCCTGGTCGCGTCCCAGTCGTCGATCACCGCGGTCACCAGCTGGCCGACGCCCTCGAGCACGGGCGGGCGCGGGGCGGGCGCGCTGCCGCAGCTCGCGATCACCGCGGCGGCCAGCGCCGCTCTCACGACATCTCGAGCATGCGCTGGATCGGGCGCAGCGCGCGCACGCGCACCGGCTCGGGGACGTCGACCCGCGGCGCGAGATCGCGCAGGCACAGGTACAGCTTCTCGAGCGTGTTCTTCTTCATGTACGGGCACACGTTGCACGAGCAGCTCTCGTCCTCGGGCGGCGCGGCGATCAGCGTCTTGCCCGGCGCGGCCGCGTGCATCTTGTGCATGATGCCGGCCTCGGTCGCGACGATCAGCGTGTGCTTCGCCGACCTCTGTGCGTAGGCGATGAGCCCGCTGGTCGACGCGACGAACGTCGCGTGGCGCAGGATGCCCTCGGTGCACTCGGGGTGCGCGATCACCTCGGCGTCGGGATGCTGCGCCATCAGCTCGACGAGCCGGCGCTCGCTGAACGTCTCGTGCACCACGCACGTGCCCTGCCACAGCACGAGGTCGGGCCGACGCGCCTGCTTCTGGACGAACGCGCCGAGATGGCGGTCCGGCGCGAACACGATGTTCTGACCGGCGAGCGCCTCGACGATCTTGACCGCGTTCGACGACGTGCAGATCACGTCGGACAGCGCCTTCACCTCGGCCGAGCAGTTGATGTAGCTCACCACGGTGTGGCCGGGGAACTGCTCGAGCCAGCGCGCGAACACCGGCGCCGGGCAGCCGTCGGCGAGCGAGCAGCCGGCGGTGAGATCTGGCACGACGACGATCTTGCCGGGGTTCAGGATCTTCGCGGTCTCGGCCATGAAGTGCACGCCGCAGAACGCGATGACGTCGGCGTCGGTCTTCGCCGCGGCCTGCGACAGCTGGAGCGAGTCGCCGACGTGATCGGCGAGGTCCTGCAGCTCCGACTCCTGATAATAGTGTGCGAGGATCACCGCGTTGCGCTCGGCCTTGAGCCGCCGGATCTCCGTCTCGAGCTCGGCGTCGCTCATCGCGACGCCCTCCCCGACGATCGGCAGCTTGTTGGCCATGGCCATACCTACCACGCTGGTCTATAGGATCCACCCAGCATGACGCCGCTCGAGCCGGGGATGCAGCTCGGCCGCTACCGGGTGATCGGACCGCTCGGCCACGGCGGCATGGGCGGCGTGTGGGAGGTCGAGGACGGCGCCGGCAACCGCTACGCGCTCAAGGCCCCCGCGTCCGGCGTGTCGGCGGCGACCACCAACGCGACCCAGCGGTTCGCGCGCGAGGTCAACGCCCTGCGCATGCTCGATCATCCGAACCTGGTGGCCGCGGTCGACGTGTTCGTCGAGGCCGGCTACCTGTTCCTGGTGATGGAGAAGGTGAACGGCCAGACGCTCACCAAGCTGATCGCGCAGGGCCCGGTGCATCCGCGCCGCGCGCTCGTGCTCGCGCGCCAGCTGCTCGATGGCATCGGCCACGCGCACGGCCATGGCATCGTCCATCGCGATCTCAAGCCCGACAACATCATGCTGGTCGATCACGGCGGCTGGGAGCGCGCGAAGATCGTCGACTTCGGCGTGGTCAAGCTGATCGGCGATGCCCAGACCGCGTACGGCGGCGCGATCCTGACCTCGACCGGCATGGTGATGGGCACGCCGGCGTACATGGCGCCCGAGCAGGCGCTCGGCAAGCCGGTCGACGGCCGCGCCGACCTCTACGCGTGTGCCGCGATCCTGTTCGAGATGCTGACCGGCCGCGTGCCGTTCGATCATCCCGACCCGATGACCCAGATGAAGATGCACGTGAAGGCACCGGCGCCGCGGCTCGACATGCTGGCCAAGCGCGCGCCGTGGTGCACCCCGCAGCTGATCGCGCTGATCGACGGCGCGCTGGTCAAGCAGCCCGAGCATCGCTTCGCGTCAGCGCAGGTGATGATGGCCGCGCTCGACGACGCGTTCTGCTCGATCGATCACGTCGCGTGATCACTCGATGCGGATGGTCAGCGGGTGCGCGGCGTCGCCGACCAGCCGCACGCGCTGCGGCGCGGTGCGAAACCCGGCCTCGCCCCCGGCGTCGGGTGCGATCTCGATGGTCGCGAGGCCGTGGACCGAGACCCTCGTGCCGGGCGCGACCACGATCTCGTCGAACCCGGCCGCGCTGGGATGGACCGCCAGGCCGGCCGCGTCGAGGAACGCGCGCTCGCGCTCGAGCTTGCGCGGCACGATCGGCCACGGCCGGCAGGTCAGCTCGGCGCGATCGCCGTCGACGATGACCTCGCCGGTCTCGGTGACGAGCACGAACGGCACGAGCTCGAGCTTGACCACCTCGCGCTCGATCGCGCGCCCTCCGCGGCGCAAGCTCGACCAGCCGCGCGGGGTGTAGACCCGCGCGCGCGACTGATGCAGCACGCACTCGGTGCCCGACAGCGGCGCGACGAGCGGCGGATCGAGCGCGCGCACCACACCGCTCACCGTGACCATCGAGCGGTCCGACACCTCGGTGGGCGCCTCCCGCAGCCGTCTGCGCGCCCGCGCACGCCCGATCGCGGCCCGGCCGCCACGCACCGCCACCGAGGCCAGCGCGATCACGACGAGCGCGAGCTTGACCGTCAGGTAGCCGTACATCGCGTTGTCACCAGCCTATCGCGTTGCCCCCGGCGATGCCCTGCGCTAGGGTCCGCTCCGAGACCACCCACACCCACGGGGGAGCTTCCTCGAGAGGCTGAGAGGCACGGCCGCGTGCGACCCCACGAACCTGACCCGGGTAATGCCGGCGTAGGGAGGCAACATGACCAGGTTACCGATCGTCGAGTCCGTCGAAGTGGCACCGATCGAGGGCTTCCCCGCTTCCGAGAAGGTGTACGTCGAGGACGGCGAGCTGCGCGTGCCGGTGCGCCGCGTCCACCTGTCGGGCGGCGAGCCGCCGTTCGACGTCTACGACACCTCGGGGCCCCAGGGCCACGACCCGCAGGTCGGCTTGCCCAGGCTGCGCCAGGCATGGATCGACGCGCGGCGCGGCGAGGCCAATCAATCGCAGATGCACTTCGCGCGGCGCGGGATCATCACGCCGGAGATGCGGTTCGTCGCGATCCGCGAGAACGTGACGCCCGAGCTCGTGCGCGACGAGCTGGCGCGCGGGCGCGCGATCCTGCCGGCGAACCGCAACCACCCGGAGTCCGAGCCGATGATCATCGGCTCGCGGTTCCTGGTGAAGATCAACGCCAACATCGGCAACTCGGCGGTCAGCTCGACGATCGGCGAGGAGGTCGACAAGCTGCGCTGGGCGGTGAAGTGGGGCGCCGACACGGTGATGGACCTGTCGACCGGCAAGCACATCCACGAGACCCGCGAGTGGATCCTGCGCAACTCGCCGGTGCCGATCGGCACGGTGCCGATCTACCAGTGCCTCGAGAAGGCCGGCGGCGATCCCGCCAAGCTCGACATCGACATGTTCATCGACACCCTGATCGAGCAGGCCGAGCAGGGGGTCGACTACTTCACGATCCACGCCGGCGTGCGGCTCGCGTACATCCCGTACACCGCCAGCCGCACGACCGGCATCGTGTCGCGCGGCGGCTCGATCATCGCGAAGTGGTGCCTGTCGCACCACAAGGAGAACTTCCTCTACAGCGAGTTCGAGCGGATCTGCGAGGTCATGAAGAAGTACGACGTCGCGTTCTCGCTCGGCGACGGCCTGCGCCCGGGCTCGACCGCCGACGCCAACGACCGCGCGCAGCTCGCCGAGCTCGACACCCTGGGCGAGCTCACCGAGATCGCGTGGAAGCACGACGTGCAGACGATGATCGAGGGTCCCGGCCACGTGCCGATGCACAAGATCAAGGAGAACGTCGACCTCCAGATGAAGATCTGCAAGGAGGCGCCGTTCTACACGCTCGGCCCGCTGGTCACCGACATCGCGCCCGGCTACGACCACATCACGAGCGCGATCGGCGCGGCGATGATCGGCTGGTTCGGCACCGCGATGCTGTGCTACGTGACGCCGAAGGAGCACCTCGGCCTGCCCGATCGCGATGACGTCAAGGCCGGCGTGATCGCCTACAAGATCGCGGCGCACGCGGCCGACCTCGCGAAGGGCCACCCGGGTGCGCGCGACCGGGACGACGCGCTGTCGAAGGCGCGCTTCGAGTTTCGCTGGAACGACCAGTTCCACCTCTCGCTCGACCCCGACACCGCGAAGGACTTCCACGACGAGACGCTGCCGGCTGAAGGTGCGAAGGTCGCCCACTTCTGCTCCATGTGCGGCCCGAAGTTCTGCTCGATGAAGATCACCGAGGAAGTTCGCGAGCTGGCGGCGCGCCAGGAGGTCGAGGCCGGGCTCGCGGCCAAGGCCGCCGAGTTCAAGAATTCCGGTAGCGAGCTCTACGTGAAGAGCCGATAATCGGCCTGATGAGATGGGCGCTGCTCGCGATCCTCGCGAGTTGCTATACGCCACGCCTGGAGGCCGGTAGTCCGTGCTCGGAGACGACGCCGTGCCCGCCGCCGCTGGTGTGCGCGGGCTCGCCCGGCATGTGCGTGACCGGGCTTCCGCCCGACGCCGGCCTCGCCGACACGATGCCGCCCGACGACAGCGCGCTCGACGCCTCGCTCGCGCCGGGCAACGACCTGCCCGCGGGCGCGACGCCGATCACCGGCTCGATGACGATCACCGAGGACGTGACCTACGCGCACGACGACGCGTCCGGGCCGACCAGCGGCAACGGCACGATGTTCTGCGACGATCACGGCGGCGGTCGCGACGTCTACTTCACGATCACGATCCCGGCCGACGAGGTGTGGTACCTCGACACGTTCGGCTCGACCTACGACACCCTGATCCGCGTGTACAACGGCCCGTGCGCGACCGGCCCGGCGCCGACCGGCGCGATCTGCCACGACAACGAGTGCTCGACGACCCAGACCCAGTGGCTCGACACCGTGCAGTCCGGCGACAACTGCGTGGTGGTCGACGAGGACACCAACGGCTCGCCGAGCACGTCGCCCGCGATGCTCGTGCTTCACGTCGAGCGCGGCAACCGCAACGGCACGCGCCTCGCGTCGGGCGCGTCGATCGCGACGACCGGCGACACGTGCCACTCGAGCTCGGTCTCGACCGGGAGCTGCGGCGGCGCCGGCGCCAAGGACGACGCGTACTACGCGACCTCGTGCCCGAGCACCGTGAAGACGCTCGACGCGACCACCTGCGATGCCGCGACCGCGTTCGACACGGTGCTCTACGCCCGCCGCGACGGCACCGAGCTCGCCTGTAATAATGACGACACGGCTTGCAGCACGGCCGTGGGAGCCTCGACGATCTCCGGGGTTAAGCTCGGTGGCCCCCACCTGTTCTGGCTGATCGTCGACGGCGGATCCGCCACCGCGTGCGGCGCCTACACCCTCACGACCACATTGCAGTAGACAACTCACCGAAATCGCCGCACAATTGCGCCAGCAGCTAGTGTGACGATTCAGGCCAAGCGCAGTCTCAAGGTCGAGAAGCTGGCGCGGATCTACGACGAAGAGATCGCGCCCGTGTGGGGGACGCGTTTCGGCAAGATGCTGCTGCGCAACCTTTCGGTGCCCGAGCGCGGCCAGGTGCTCGACGTGTCGTGCGGCACCGGGTATCCGACGATCGAGATCCTGCGGCGGATGTCCGAGGGCTCGCGGCTGATCGCGATCGACGCGTCGAGCGCGATGCTCGACGTCGCGCGCCGCAAGGTCGCCGACCTCGGTCCGCTCGGCAAGAAGGGCGTGTTCTTTCGCACCGAGAGCGCGGTGCCGAAGCTGTCGTTCGCCGACGACGTCTACGACCTCGTCGTGTGCAACCTCGGGCTGTCGGAGATGCCGAGCCTGGAGACCGCGCTGCGCGACTTCGTGCGCGTCGCCAAGCGCGGCGGCGAGGTGCGCTGCACGCTGCCGCTCGCCGGCACGTTCCAGGAATTTCACGACCTCTATCGCGAGGTCCTGATCAAGCACGACAAGCACGAGGCGCTCGATCGGCTCGACCGTCACATCGCGCGGCATCCGACGGTCGATCACGTCGAGCGCTGCATGCGCGCGGCGAACCTGGTCGGCGACATCGAGGCCGAGGAGTTCACGCTTCTGTTCAAGAGCTCGCGCGAGTTCTTCTTCGCGCCGGTCATCGAGTACGGCCCGCTCGCCGAGTGGAAGGACATCGCGGGCGCCGGCCAGGAGATGCAGGACGTGTTCTGGTACATCAAGGAGGCGATCGACGCCTACTTCGATGGCCGGCCGTTCCAGGTCACGGTCAAGGCGGGCTGTATCGTCGGGCGCAAGCACGAGGCGAGCGCGAGCGACGAGGACGAGCTCGAGATCGAGCTGTCGGACTCGCCGATCGACACCGACGACGACGAGATCGATACCGGCCTGCCGCTGCCGCCGCACAAGATCGCCGCGGGCTCGGTGCGCCTCGCCGACGTCGCCGAGCTCGGCGACGTCGAGGTCGAGGAGCTCGATGCCGGCGACTCGGGCGATGCGATCGACGTCGACTCGCCCGAGGAGCACGCGCTCGACGCGTTCATCGAGGGCAGGAAGCGGCCCAGCCACCTCGACAAGTAGCGCGCCACCCGCGCTCGGCAGGCGCGGGTATGATCACGGCGTGGCCGGCGAGTCCACCACCGTCACGGTTCCGGACGTGCCCGACGCGGTCCAGACCGTGCGCGCGCTGCCGCCGGCCGCGGCCGAGCGCCGGATCGCGGCGCGCACGCACGGCTCGTCGGAGTACACGCTCGCGACGCTGCGCGACGAAGACGTCCGGACCGCGCGGCTGATCATCGGCGTCGGGCGCTGGATCGGCGTGGCCGCGGTGCTGGCGCTGCCGCTGGTCGGCGGTGCGCCGGCGATGCAGCTCGTGTTCGCGGCCACCGTCACGTTCGCGATCGTCGTCGGCGTCGTGGTCGAGCTCCGGATCCGCGATCCCGCGCGCTATCGCGAGCTGACGATGCAGGTGCTCGCGATCTCGGTCGCGCCGGCGGTGGTCTGCGGCGTGCTGTACTGGGGGATCTTCTCCGCGGTCGAGCTGTTCCCGGTGCTCACGATCTACTTCTTCAGCCGCCGCAGCGGCTTTGGCACGAGCGTCGCGATCTACCTCGCAGCCGCGATCGTGGAGGCGCTGGTCGCGGGGCTCGTGATCGGCGGCGTGATCCCCGATCCCGGCGTGTTCGAGCCGGTCTTGCCGCGCGCCACGCTGGTGATCGGCGAGATCCTGATCCAGCTCGGCCTGTTCGCCGCGTTCATGCTCGGCTGGCTGTCGCTGCGGGCCTCGCGCATCGCGATCGACAACATGCAGCGCGCCCTCGTGCTCGCCACCCGGCGCGAGGCGCTGCTCGACGAAGCGCGCCAGGAGCTCGAGCGCGCGATGCGGGTGGGCGGTCCCGGTCGCTACACCGATCACACGTTCGGTGGCTTCCGGCTCGGCCACGTGATCGGGCGCGGCGGCATGGGGGAGGTCTACGAGGCCAGCCACGGCGAGACCGCCGAGCCCGCGGCGGTCAAGCTGCTGCCGCTGCGCGAGCTCGGCAATCCGCACGCGGTCGAGCGCTTCGTGCGCGAGGTCCGCGCGGTCAGCGCGCTGCGCTCGCCGCACGTCGTGCGCGTGCTCGGGGCGAGCGCCGAGCAGGACCCGATCCCGTACCTCGTGATGGAGCGCCTGCACGGCCAGACCCTGGCGCAGCTGCTCCGCAACACCCGGCCGCCGCCGCACGACCTGATCGAGATGCTCGGCGAGCTCGGCTCCGGGCTCGAGGAGGCGTGGGCGCTCGGCATCGTCCACCGCGATCTCAAGCCGCACAACGTGTTCCGCACCGACGCCGGCTGGAAGGTGCTCGATTTCGGCGTCGCGGCGCTGTCCGATCGCGCCGGGACCCTGACCCAGGGCCACGTGGTCGGCACGCCGGCCTACATGGCCCCCGAGCAGGCGCGCGGCGAGCGCGTCGATCACCGGGCCGATCTCTACGCGCTCGGCGCGATCGCGTATCGCTGGCTGACCGGCAGCCCGGTGTGCTCGGGCAGCCAGCTGGTCCAGGTCGTCGAGGTCGCGCCCGCGCGGCCGAGCTCGCTTGCCGAGCTCGATCCCGACGTCGACGCCGCGCTCGCGATCGGCCTGGCGATCGAGCCAGCCGCGCGGTTCACGACCGCGCGCGAGCTGACCTCGGCGCTGGCCGACGCGCTCGCCGGACGGCTCGATCCCGAGCTGCGCACGCGCGGCGCCGGGGTCGCACGCTGGCGCGCGTGACGATCATGCCCTCGTGGTAACACGCTCGGCATGGAGCCGCGCCAGTCCTACCTCGCGCTCGTCGACGAGCTCACCGAGCACGATCGCCGCTACTACGTCGAGGCCGCGCCGACGATCAGCGACGTCGAGTACGACCGCCTGCTCGCGAAGCTGCGCGGGGTCGAGGCCGAGCATCCCGACTGGGTGGTCGCGTGGTCGCCGACCCGCCGGATCGGCTACGCGCCGGTCTCGGCGTTCCCCAAGGTCGAGCGTCCGGTCGCGATGCTGTCGCTCGACAACACGTACGGCGAGGACGACCTGCGCGAGTTCCACGACCGCGTGGTCAAGGGGCTCGACGGCGACGCCGTGACCTACGCGATCGAGCCGAAGATCGACGGCTTCGGGATCGAGCTGACCTACAAGGCCGGCGTGCTCGCGCTCGGCGCGACCCGCGGCGACGGCCGGATCGGCGAGGACGTCACCGCGAACGTGCGCACGGTGCACGGCGTCGCGCTCCGGCTGCGTGAGCCGATCGACATCGTGGTGCGCGGCGAGATCTACATGACCAAGGCCGAGTTCGCCGCGATCAACGAGGCGCGGGTGCGCGAGGGCGAGGAGCCGTTCAAGAACCCGCGCAACACCGCGGCCGGCACGATCAAGCAGCTGGATCCGCGCGAGGTCGCCCGGCGGCCGCTGCGCACGATCCTCTACGAGGTGGTCGACGGCGAACGCTACGCGCGGGGCCACCTGTCGTCGCTCGACTACATCCGCCGGCTCGGCCTGCCGATCTCGGAGCACAACGCGTCGGCCGGCGACTGGGGCGCGCTGATCGCCGCGGTGCACGGCTGGCAGGCGCGGCGCGACGCCCTGCCTTACGAGGTCGACGGCCTGGTCATCAAGGTCGACGACTTCGGCCAGCGCGCCGCGCTCGGCACGACCTCGAAGTTCCCGCGCTGGGCGATCGCGTACAAGTTCCCGGCGCGCCAGGTCACGACCCGCCTGCTCGGGATCGAGCTCAACGTCGGCCGCACCGGTGCGGTGACGCCGGTCGCCGAGCTCGAGCCGGTCGACGTCTCGGGCACCACGGTGTCGCGCGCGTCGGTCCACAACTGGGATCAGGTCGCGCGGCTCGGGCTGGGCAAGGGCGATCGCGTGCTGCTCGAGAAGGCGGGCGAGATCATCCCGCAGATCCTGGGCGTGACCGAGAAGGGCCCGGGGCCGGCGTTCGCGGCGCCGACCGCGTGCCCGTCGTGCGGCTCGCCGCTGGTGCGCGAGGAGGGCAAGGTCGTGCTCGCCTGCCAGAACCGGCTGGGCTGCCCGGCGCAGCGGCTCGCCGCGATCGAGTTCTTCGCGTCGCGCGGCCAGATGAACATCGACGGGCTCGGCGAGAAGGTGGTCGCGCAGCTGATCGAGTCCGGGCTGGTGCGCGACGTCGCCGATCTGTTCGACCTGACCTGGCAGCAGCTCGAGAAGCTCGAGCGATTCGGCGAGCTGTCGGCGAAGAACCTGGTCGCGGCGATCGCGAAGGCGAAGACGGCCGCGACGTTCTCGCGCCTGCTCGCCGCGCTCGGCATCCCGCACGTCGGCGGCGTCGCGGCCAAGGCCATCGCGCAGAGGTACGGCACGCTGTCGGCGCTGCGCGCGGTGGCGAGCGCGACCCACTCCGACGCGCTGATCGCGCAGCTGTGCGAGATCGAGGGCATCGGCGAGATCATCGCGCGCGAGATCGACCGCTTCCTGCGCGAGCCGCACGTGATCGCCGTCCTCGACAAGCTGGCAGAGCGCGGCATCGACCCGCCCGAGCCGATTTCGGCGGTGACAGGCGGTCCGCTTTCCGGCAAGACGTTGGTGGTGACCGGCACCCTGTCCGCGCCGCGCACCGACGTGCAGAAGCGGATCGAGGCTGCCGGGGGCAAGGTCGCCGGGTCGGTCAGCAAGAAGACCAGCTATCTGGTCGCGGGCGCCGACACCGGCAAGACCAAGCTCGAGGCCGCGCACAAGCTCGGCGTCGCGGTGATCGACGAGGCCGAGCTCGCCAAGCTGATCGGAGGATGAATGCGCTATCTCGGCCTGCTGGTGCTCGCGGGGTGCTTCCTGCCGGTCGGAACGGGCGCGCCGATGCCAGCGACCACGCTCGGCCGCGGCCATTTCGGCGTGGCGATCAGCGCGGAGGCGCCGACCGTCGACCTGGTGGCCGAGGACAAGGGGTCGAACGCGAGCACCGACTACACCAGCAGCTACGCCGGCGCGCCGGCCGCCTGGCTGTCGTTCGGCATGGCGTACGGCCTGACCGATGACACCGACCTCGAGGGCTCGATCGACGGCGAGCTGTGGCTCGGGTTCTTGCCGCTGCCGACCGGGCTGTCGGCCGGGCTGCGCCACCACCTCGGCTCGACCGACGCGCTGGACTTCGCGATCGCCGGGCGAGTCGGCGGGGTGTCGCTCGGCGACGCGGAGGTCGACGCCAGCGGCAACGCGACCAACGACACCGCGTCGGCGCTGTACGGCGCGCTGCAATTCACCGTGCAAAAGCGCTGGGGCTGGGGCCGGCCGCTGCTCGCGCTCAACGTCATGCCGTTCCGGATCACGCGCGCGATCGACGGCGATCCGCTGCAGAAGTTCGATGGCATCGCGACCTCGTTGACGTTCGCGCTGATGCTGGTCGGCGAGCACGTCCAGGCCGGGCCGTACATCACCGGCACCGACTTCGAGAGCCAGCAGTTCTCGGGCGGCGCGATCGTCTCGGGCGGGATCATGTTCTCGGTGCGCCCCGATCGCAACCGCCGGCCGCGGGTCGAGCCGGTCTACGCCCCGCCGCCGCCGCCGAGCTACGGGCCTCCCGGCGGGGCGGCGCCACCACCGCCTCCGCCGCCGGCCGGCGGGTGACCGCGGTATCGCGACAGCGATGTCCGGCGCCACGTTCGCGGCGAGCTCGTCGGGCGTCGTGGTGTACGACAACACGAGCGGCCCGATCGATCCGGCCGCGACCGCGACCGCGGCCGACGGCGTTGGCTTCATCCTCGACGCCAGCACGGGACGCGTCACGATGTCCGCCGAGGCCGCAGGATCGACTCGCGCGAGGTCCGCGTGTTCTCCGCCACGATCAGCGAGCTGGCGCTCGAGACTCCGCCGGGCGGCGACTGAGCTAGATCGCGTCGGCGATCTCGGCGACGACCTGGCGCACGGTGCGGCCGCTGGTCTCGATCGTGTGGTCGGCGCGCGCGTAGGTCTTGCGCCGCGCCGCGAGCAGCGCGCGCAGCTCCTCGAACGCGTGCGGGTTCTCGGCCATCGGCCGCTGATCGCCCTGCGCGATCACGCGATTCCAGTGGTCCTCGGGGCGCGCGCGCAGCCAGATCGTGCGCGCGCCGGCGCGGAGCAGCGCGAAGTTGGTCGGGTCGTTGACGATCGAGCCGCCGGTCGCGAGCACGCGCGGCTCGGGCTCGGCGAGCAACCGGGTCAGGACCTCGCGCTCGAGCCGGCGGTAGTAGGCCTCGCCGTGCAGCGCGAACACCTCGGCGAGCGGCAACCCGGCCGCCTCCTCGATCTCGTGATCGACCTCGACGAAGCCGAGCCCGAGCTTGCGGGCGAGCGCCGCGCCGACCGACGACTTGCCCGCGCCGCGCACCCCGAGCAGCGCGATCGGCCGGCGCGCGGGTTGTGCGTGCGGCGCGAGCAGCGCGGCCGGCGACGTGCCGAGCGCGTGTGCGACGTCGGCGAACCGGCGGAGCGAGATGTTGCCCTGACCGACCTCGAGCTGCGCGAGGAAGCGCTCCGACACGCCGCTCGCCGCCGCGAGCTCGCGCCGCGACCAGCCGCGCCGCTCGCGCTGCCCGCGCACCGCGGCGCCGACCGATTCGAGCAGCGACATGCTTGCAATATATTGCAGGAAGAATCGAGGTGACAAGCACTAAATTGCTTGATACGAGATCGCCATGGCGGACCCGACCAGCTTCGACACCCACCCGAGCCGCTACAAGCACTGGCGGCTCACCACCGCCGGCGAGATCGCGACGCTGGTGATGGCGGTCGACGACGCGCACCCGCATCGCCCGGGCTACGAGCTCAAGCTCAACTCGTACGATCTTGCGGTCGACATCGAGCTCGCCGACGCGATCCAGCGCCTGCGCTTCGAGCACCCCGAGGTCAAGTGCGTGGTGATCACCGCCGACCTCGATCGCGTGTTCTGCAGCGGCGCGAACATCTACATGCTCGGCCAGTCGACCCACTCGTTCAAGGTCAACTTCTGCAAGTTCACCAACGAGACCCGGCTCTACCTCGAGGACGCCAGCGCGCACAGCGGCCTGGCGTCGCTGTGCGCGTGCAAGGGCACGACCGCGGGCGGCGGCTACGAGCTCGCGCTCGCGTGCGACGAGATCGCCCTGGTCGACGACGGCAGCTCGGCGGTCAGCTTCCCCGAGACGCCGCTGCTCGCCGTGTTGCCCGGCACCGGCGGCCTCACCCGCCTGGTCGACAAGCGCAAGGTGCGGCGCGATCGCGCCGACGTGTTCTGCACGCTCGCCGAGGGCATCAAGGGCAAGCGCGCCAGGGACTGGGGCCTGGTCGATCACCTGGTGTCGCGCACCCGGTGGGACGACACGATCGCCGAGCGCGCCCGGGCGCTCGCTGCCCGGCAGACGGTCGAGCGCGGCCCCGCGGTCGAGCTGCCTGCGATCGCGCCGAAGGTCACCGCCGACTCCGTCGCGTACAGGCACGTCTCGCTGCACGTCGATCGCGACGCGCGCACCGCCGAGCTCGTCGTGCGCGGACCGGCCGGCGAGCCGGTGGTCGACCTGACCTCGCCCCACACCTGGAGCCTGCACGCGTTCCGCGAGCTCGACGACGCGCTGCTCCGGCTGCGCTTCGACTTCCCGGAGATCGGCGTGGTCGTCGTGCGCACCGCGGGCGATCCGAGGGTGGTCGTCCAGCACGACGAGCTGCTCGCGCGCACCAAGACCGGGTTCGCGCGCGAGATCCGCCTGCTCCAGCGCCGGGTGCTCAAGCGGTTCGACAACACCGCGCGCAGCCTGTACGCGGTCGCCGACCGCGCCGACTCGTGCTTCGCCGGCGTGCTGCTCGAGCTCGCGCTCGGCGCCGATCGGTTCTACATGCTGACCGACAAGGACGAGAACATCGGCGTCGCGATCTCGGTCGCGAACGCCGGGTTCATGACGACCGCGAGCGGACTGACGCGGCTCGAGGCGCGGTTCTACGCCGACCCGGAGCGGGCGAGCGCGGTGCTCGACCGCGGCGTCGTCGAGCCGACCGGCTCGGCGAAGCGCCGCAAGTTCCTCGCGGAGCACCCGGTCGGCGCGCTCGCCGCGCGGAAGTTCGAGCTGATCCCGAGCGCGCAGGCCGAAGCCCTCGGGCTCGCGACGATCGCCGCCGACGACATCGACTTCGAGGACGAGCTGCGGATCGCGATCGAGGAGCGCGCGTCGCTGTCGCCCGACGCGTTGACCGGGATGGAGGCGTCGCTGCGCTTCGTCGGACCCGAGACGCTCGAGACCAAGATCTTCGGCCGGCTGTCCGCCTGGCAGAACTGGATCTTCACGCGGCCGAACTCGACCGGCGAGCACGGCGCGCTCACCCTCTACGGCAAGCCGGAGCGTCCTCAATTCCAGTGGAAGCGCACATGACCGACGTCATCACCGACGAAAAGATCCCGAACAACGTCAACCTCGCGGGCGATCGCCGCCTGCAGCGCGCGCTCGAGGCGTGGCAGCCGCACTTCCTCGACTGGTGGAAGGCGATGGGCCCGGTCGGCTGGCAGGACAAGGACATCTACCTGCGCACCGCGATCTCGGTCGAGACCGACGGCTGGGCGCACTTCGACTACGTGAAGATGCCGGACTACCGCTGGGGCATCTTCCTCGAGCCCAGGCAGGAAGGGCGCGTCCACGGCTTCGGCGACTTCGCCGGCCAGCCGGTGTGGGACGAGGTGCCGGGCGAGTTCCGCAACATGCTGCGCCGGCTGGTCGTCACCCAGGGCGATACCGAGCCCGCGAGCGTCGAGCAGCAGCGCGCGCTCGGCGCGACCGCGCCGTCGCTCTACGACCTGCGCAACCTGTTCCAGGTCAACGTCGAGGAGGGCCGTCACCTGTGGGCGATGGTCTACCTGCTGCACACCTACTTCGGCCGCGATGGCCGCGAGGAGGCCGAGGAGCTGCTCGCGCGCCGCTCGGGCGATGCCGACAAGCCGCGCATCCTCGGCGCGTTCAACGAGCCGACGTCGCACTGGCTGTCGTTCTTCATGTTCACGATGTTCACCGACCGCGACGGCAAGTATCAGCTCGCCGCGCTCGCCGAGAGCGGGTTCGATCCGCTCGCGCGCACCTGCCGGTTCATGCTGACCGAGGAAGCGCACCACATGTTCGTCGGCGAGTCCGGCGTGCAGCGCGTCGTCAAGCGCGCGTGCGAGCTGATGAAGCAGGATCGCAACGGCGATCCGCGCGCGCTCGGCGGCATCGACCTGCCGACGATCCAGAAGTACGCCAACCTGTGGTACTCGCTCTCGCTCGATCTGTTCGGCGGCGAGGTGTCGTCGAACGCGGCCGACGCGTTCGCGGCCGGGCTCAAGGGCCGCTACAAGGAAGACCGCTACGACGAGCACAAGCTGATCGGCTCGTCGTTCGCGATGGACGTGCTGCGCGACGGCAAGGTCGTGCACGAGGACGTGCCGATGCGCAACGCGCTCAACGAGGTGCTGCGCACCGAGTACATCAAGGACTGCCAGCGCGGCGTCGATCGCTGGAACAAGACGATCAAGGACGAGGGCGTCGGCTTCGAGCTGACGCTGCCGTCGCACAAGTTCCACCGCCAGATCGGCATGTGGGCGGGGCAGTACTTCTCGCCCGACGGCGAGCAGCTCGACGCCGCGACCTGGAACGCGCGGCGCGGCGCGTGGCTGCCGAACGCGACGGACGAGGCCTACATCAAGTCGCTGATGCACGCCGTCTACGAGCCGGCGAAGATGGCGAGCTGGATCGCGCCGCCGCAGAAGGGCATCAACAACCTGCCCGGCGACTTCCAGTACGTGCGGCTGTGACGCCCGACATCGTCGTCGACCTTCCGGCGGGGTGGCGATGGGTCGAAAGGTCGGGCTCTGCCGGACCGCGCAGCGCCGCCGAAGGGCGGCGCGGCGAGGCGATCGAGAGCGAGCCGGATCAGCCGCTGTGCGCGTCGCCGGCCAGCGACGACGGCGTCCTGCAGCTGTCGTCGCCGTCGTGGGCGACCAAGCTGCGCCAGGTCGGCAAGCTCGCCGAGCTCGAGCCGCTCGTGAAGCAGCTGGTCGAGGGCGGCCAGCTCGGCCGGCTCGCCGGGATCGAGCACGTCGATCTGCCGTACGGCCGCGCGCTCGCCGCGCGGATCGACAGCGACGAGCACGGCGACGTCGCGGCCTGGCTGATCGTGCCGGCGGTGCACGACGTGGTGTTCGCGACCTGGATCGCCGATCGCACGCCCGCCGGCGCGGTCGCGCGGCAGATCGTGGCGCGGCTCGGCGCGGGCCTGCTGTCCAACGCGATCGCCGCGGCGGTGCGGATCGCGGGCGACGCGCTGCGCGCGGGGCAGCTCGTCCCGCACGCCGTGCTGTTCGGCGAGGGCATGGTCACGCGGGTCTCGCTCGACCAGCTGCCGCACGCGATCTGGACCGACGCGTGCCGGCACGAGCGCGCGCGCCAGGGCGCCGAGATCGTCGTGCTGGTCGACATCACGGTGCGCTCGGGCGGCGGCGACGTCGCGCTGATCTACGGCGAGTCGAGGGCGCGCGCGCGCCGGCTCGTGGTCGGCGATGGCCCGCAGCCGACCGAGCTGCCCGCCGGCGACCGCCTCGACTTCTTCGCCGAGGCCGACCCGCGGGTCGCCGCGGCGCTCGACGCTGCGGTGGTCACGTCATCTTGACCGCGACCGCGCGCAGCCCGGCGGCGTCGAGCGAGCCGTTCGCGATGCGCCGACGCTCGGTCGCGAGCACGTGCTGCGCGATCGCCCCGCCCTGCTCGTCGTCGGGCAAGCCGCGGCACGCGTAGCGGTAGAGGTAGGGGCCGGTCGTGGTGTCGCGGATCGCGAAGCGCGCGGCGACCGCGGCGAGCATCTGCCGGCCGGTCGCCAGCGGCGGGTCGTGGACGTGCGCGTCGAGCCAGCGCATGCGCGGCTCGTCGTCGGGCGAGCCATGGATGCGCTCGGCCGGGTAGAGCCCGGCGGCGGCGAGCAGCTCGAGCGTCTCGTAGAGCCAGCGCGCGGTCGCGAGCTTCGGCGCGTCGAGATCGAACTCGTCGAGGATCAACAGGCCGCCCGGCACGAGCAGCTGCGCGGCGCGGTCGAGCGCGGTGTCGAGCGGATGGATGTGGTGGAGCGACGCGGTGAACACGATCGCGTCGAACGCGAAGTCGTCGAAGCGCAGGAAGTCGCCCTCGACCAGCTTCACGCCGGTCATCGGCCGAGGGTCGCGCAGCTCGAGATCGATCGCGGTCACCGTGCCGACGTCGCGGGTGAGCAGGCGCGCGACGTCGCCGCGCCCGCAGCCGACCTCGAGCACGCGGCCCAGGCCGCGCACCAGGTCCGCGACGAACCAGTACTGCTCGTCGACCTCGAGCTGATACGGCCGCACCGCGTCCAGCGTACCGCATATGATGCGCGCGTGTTCGCGCTTGTTGCCGCCACAC
>Ga0335081_10006218_pt1 | contig 18987 bp, 16 predicted proteins | sample Lox_Sample_35_FD_206713 | JGI IMG/M metagenome (GOLD analysis project Ga0335081, IMG submission 206713) | Soil microbial communities from Loxahatchee National Wildlife Refuge, Florida, United States - Lox_Sample_3.5 | ecosystem: Environmental > Terrestrial > Soil > Wetlands | place: USA...
CGCGCCAATTCCAGGCGCGCCGTCAAGGCGACGCTGCCGGGTCCGTTCACCATGGGCAAGCAGGCGCAGGACGATTACTACAAGGACGAGGAGGCGGTGGCGCTGGCCTATGCCGACGCGGTCAACGCCGAAATCAGGGATTTGTTCGCCGCCGGCGCCGACGTGGTGCAGATCGACGAGCCGTGGATGCAGCAGCATCCCGACAAGGCCCGGCAATACGGGCTCAAGGCGCTGGATCGCGCGCTCGACGGCGTCATCGGCACGGTCGCGGTGCATCTGTGCTTCGGCTATGCCGCCGTGGTGCACGACAAGCCGCCCGGCTATTCGTTTCTTCCGGAGCTGGAAGGCTCCAAGGCACAGCAAATTTCGATCGAGGCGGCACAGCCCAAGCTCGACCTCAAGATTCTAAGAGAGTTGCCGTCGAAGACTATCATCCTCGGCGTCATCGATCTGGCCGACATGACGATCGAGACGCCGCAGATCGTCGCCGGCCGGATCCGCCGCGCGCTCGACTACGTGCCGGCGGAACGCATCGTCGTGGCGCCGGATTGCGGAATGAAGTATTTGCCGCGCGCCGTCGCCTTCGGCAAGATGCAGGCGATGGCACAAGGCGCGGCGATGGTGCGCCGCGAACTTACGGGCGCTTAGCGGGTCGCTCCAGCACCTTACGATCCCATCGTGCGAGGTTGGCGGCCGCCTCGTAGGTTTCCTGCAAGAAACCAAGCAGCAGTGCATTAGGATCGGGCGCCTGGCGAACCGCCTCGTAAGGCAGAATGAATTGCCCGAGGTCCTTGTTGTAGGAGGCCTGCGCGGTGCGCAGCCGCGTGTCGCCGTAGCCTGGCGGCTCAGGATAGGCATAGACGTAGAACGCCGCTTGGCCGAAGCCGCCATTGCCGGGCCAGAAGCCGCAGCTTGAGCATTCGTGCGAATAGGCTTCCGCCATGATCCAGTCGGCGACGTACGGCGTATGCCCCTTGGGCGGCGGCGCGGTGCGGCCTGAAAACCGCGTCACCGCGAGGTCGAAACTGCCCCAGAAGAAATGCACCGGGCTTGCCTTGCCAATGAAACGGGCGCGGAATTCGGTCATCACGCGATTGGCCTGCAGCAAGGTCTGCAAGAACTTGTGCGCATGGACCGGATTGTAATGCGCATGCGCGCGATCACGGTCGAACGGCACGGCGCCTTCGATCTCGCACGGCATGGCGCGGATCGCTACCTCGATGCCGAGCCGATGCAGCCGCTCCGTGAATTCGGCGTAGAAGTCGGCGACGGCCATCGGCCGCAGCGCGACGCTGTCGGCGCGGCCGTCGCTGGTTTTGAGCAGCAGGCGATGGTCAGCGAAATCGAACTCGATGTCGAACGCGCTCCCGGCGTAGGGCATCGCCGGAGCAATAAGCCCGCGCGCGGTGACCTGAAGCGTCGCGTTCCACCAGTGATTGATAAGCGGGGTGAGCGCGATGCGGACCTTGCCGACGATCTGAGTCCAGAGCTGAAGCGTGTCGCAGGTATCGCTCCAGGCCGCGAACGGCAGATCCGGCCATTGCGGGTTTACGCTGCGGGTCACGGCGGGCTCTCGCGCTGCTAAGGAACGGCTTTCCAATTGTCTGCGATATAGCCCTGCCGGTCGACGGCGACCAGCGCTTTTCCCGCAACTGCGCGGCGGCGCCTGCAGGACCACTGGTAGATCGTGGCATGGCCGGTCGCCGCCATCGGAATGTTCGCCGCTCCCGGATGCTGGCGGCACCAAGCGGTCGCGCCGCGAAGCACGCGCCGGGTATTGGCCTTGCCGCAATCGAGATTGGCGCCGACGACGCAGGCCATCAATTTCGCGCCAACGCAGCGCACGACGGCTCCCTCGCCCACAACGCCCGGATCGATCTGAAACGCCTTGGCGACGGCGGGCAGCAAATCCGCCGGAACCTTGGCCGGAACGGCATGGGCCCGATTCGGACAGTAGCTTTCGGCCGCCGCAGCGTATTGCGTCGGCGCGAAGAGAATTGCGAAGAGAATGAAGATCAAGGCCGCTGCAGCGGTGGCCATGATCGATTGAGCTTTGGGGAGGCGCTTGATCACGGTCACAGCATGTCCTTGATGGCTTGGATCAGGTTGCGGTCGACGCTGATGAGGTCCGCATTCTGCGGCAAGGAGAGTTTGTCCCGTTCCTCGGCCGAAACGCCGCGACCCTGCAGGATGACGCGGCCGTCGGAGGTGAGAAATATCGACGAAGCCTCCTTGTCGTCGCTTTCTTTCCAGATCAGCTCGACGCGAAAATTGACCGCCATTGTGGTGACTTACTCGGCCGCGATGGCTTGCGCCGCCGCAGCCGCCTGCTCCTCGCGATAAAGCCGGTCGACGATGCGCCGCGCCTGGATGCCGCCGGCATCGGCATTGATGTCGACCTGCGGTGCGTCGGGCTTGAGGCCGATCATACGCTGCTGCGCCGTGAACACCGCCACGTCCTCGAGGAACGCCGTCTTGATCTGGTCGAAGACGCGTTCGGTCACTGCGGCATTGTGCGGCTCGAAATCGTGCGCCTGCCCCCAGAAATAATGCGAGGAGGTCTCGGTCTCCGGCGTGATGGCGTTGAGGTTGCGCATGCTGATGCCGCCGACGCGGCGGCCCTCCGGCGCGCCGGTGCCGGTCGGCGTGGAGCCGACGTCGAGCCGCAGAAACGCCGGCGGCGTATAGTCGATGATCTGCCAGCGGTCGACATTGCCAGTGAATTTGCCGACCTTGACGAATGTCGGCGGCGCCGGCTGATCGATGATCCAGCGCGTGACCAGAACATGGTTTGGCGCGCGCTCGACCTTCACCGCGGCATGCTCGACCAGCGCCATGTTGCCAATCGTGGTCTCGTGGACGAAGGCGAGATGGGTGAGGTCGAGCAGATTGTCGACGACCAACTGCCAGTTGGCCTCGACATGAAGATAAGACGTCTTGGCGCCCCACTCCGGGTCCGACAGCCAATGGAAGTCGCAAATCTGCGCCGGATCGGCCAAGGCCGGATCGCCCATCCAGATCCAGATCCAGCGATAGCGCTCGACCACCGGATAAGTGCGCACGCGCGCGTTGTGCGGGATGTGGTCCTGCCCCGGCACGCGCACGCATGTGCCGGAGCCGTCGAAGCGCAGGCCGTGATAATGGCACTGCAGCACGTCGCCGACGATCCTGCCCATCGACAGCGGCAGCCGGCGATGCGGGCAGCGGTCTTCGAAAGCGTGCAGCGTGCCGTCGGCGGTGCGAAACAGGACCACCGGCTCGCCGAGGATGACACGGCCGAGCGGCCGATCGCGGACCTCTTCGTCCAAGGCGGCGACATACCAGTAATTCCGCAGAAACATGACATCCTCCCTGCGGCGCTTTTTTCCGGCGCTCACTTTAGGCGCGCGCCGCGCCGATCTCAATCCGCCGTTCCGGCACGGTGTCACAGGCGTTGCGGATTTTCATTCCTTGGGCAATGCTTATAATGCTAAGGAATTTCCGAGGAAACGCCGCAATGCCAGAAACTGCCGGGCCTGAACTGCTGAGAAGCTGGATCGATCGCGCCGCGCGCCGCGATCCTGACAAGACCTGGGTCGTGTCGGCGGAGGACGGCCGCAGCGTCAGTTACGGGCAATTGCGCGACATGATCGGCCGTCTCGCCGCGTTCCTGCGCGCGCGGGGGCTTGGCCGCGGCGACCGGGTCGCGCTTCTTGCCAATAATTCGATCGAGCACTTGCTGTGTTTTTTCGGCGTAATGGCGGCCGGCGCCACCGTGTGCACCGTGCACATCGAGATGAACCGCAATCAGCTCGGCAATATTTTCGAGCGGCTCAAGCCGCGGCTCATTCTGTTTCAGGACGGCTTGGGGCTCGACGAGCTTCTGGCCGCAACCGCGGTGCCGCGCCTGCGCCTTGGCCGCTGGGACAAGCCGGAGACCGGCACGCTGTTCGACGAACTTGAGCGCCTGCCGCCGAGCGAGCCGCAAGGCCAGGCGCAGCCTGAGGATGACGCCGTCATCCTGTTCACCTCGGGCACCAGCGCCACGCCCAAGGGCGTCATTCTCAATTTCCGCGAATATCTCTTGAACATCGATCCGCTCGGCGACGGCTTCGGCATCACCGCCACCGATCGGCTTTACGATTTCCGCCCTTTCAGCTGGAATTCGGCGCAGACCTTGGGTGCGCTCACGACCGTCAACCGCGGCGCCACGCTGGTGCTGTCGGAAAAATTCTCGGCCAGCCGGTTTTTCCGGCACCTGCGCGATTACGATGTGACTGTTTCCACCGGCAATCCGACCACGATCAATATTCTGCTCAACAGCGATCAGACTGTGCAGGGGGGCAATGGACGGAGCTGGCATCGTGACGATCTGCCGAAGCTGCGCTTCATCACCTCAAGCTCGGCGCCGCTGATGCTCGAAGAATGGAAGCGGTTCGAGCAGAAATTCGGCATCCCGATCGCACAGGGCTGCGGCGCCAGCGAAGTGAGCTGGATCGCCGCCATTCCCGGCGAGCGTCGCCGGCTCGGCACTGTCGGACGGCCGTTCGCCTATCACGACCTCGCCATCGTCGACGCCGACGGCCGGCGCTTGCCGGCCGGGGAAATCGGCTATGTCGAACTCGGCGGGCTGGGCGAGCATCATCCTTACCGCTATCTCGGCGATGACGGCGAAGTGAAAATCCACAGCCGCGGCCGTTTCCGCACCGGCGATCTCGGCGCGCTCGATGCCGAAGGCTTCCTGACGCTTTCCGGCCGCGAGAAGGAGCTGATCATCCGCGGCGGCGCCAAGATTTCGCCGGTCGAGATCGATTCATTCCTCATGCAGCACGCCGACGTGATCGAAGCGGCGACCATCGGCGTGCCGGACGCGATCTATGGCGAAGAAGTGATGAGCTACGTGGTGGCGCGGCCCGGCGTCGATGCCGACACGCTCTTACGCTATTGCGCCGGCGCGCTGCCGGCCTTCAAGGCGCCGAAGCGGATCGTGCTCAGCGCCTCATCCTTGCCGAAGACCGATCGCGGCAAGCTCGATAGGAAGGCGCTGGCGGAACGGTGGCGGCAGGAAGCGAGCGGGTAGATCTACTTTTGGATAGACAAATCCTTCGCAAAAGCCTGAAGGGAAGCGTACGCGTGCCCGCGAAGGGCCGATCGACTGCTTCCCTTCTCCTCGCACTTCCTCAAGGCATCTGCGCTCAAGAAGATTCGTACAGTCCGTGTCCAGTCCCTAAACGTATCGCGCACAGCCTTACCCATCGCCGACATCTCATTCATGGGGGTCGGTGAACCATTCACTGCCACAAAAATGTCGTCCACCTGATCCTTACCCGCAGGCGGCACGTCAAGCAATACATCGCCATCTCCCAATTCGACGCCAATTTGTGAGGAGATTATTTTTGTTAGCACTAACCTTTTAACATGGATATCGCGTAGATAGCGTATGGGATGGGTGCTTTCATTTAGCTCGCTGGACCACTTATGGAGCGCCGCATAAATCTCAAGCGTAGTAAGCCCTTCTTTGCTAGCGTTTCCGGGTTCGAAGTTGAGTTCGAGAATACGCTTATAAAGTAATGAGCGATTTCCCAGCAATGCGTCGCATATATGTCTAAGCGTTTTGCGAAGAGTTGGATTTTCTATTCGGCGTCCGAGCGCACTCCGCACAAGATGAATAGCGTCTTCGTCGCTGGCTTCACGAAATTCCGCAATGAGCTTCTCTAGCGCATCCGTGACAGACTTTTCTTTGGTATCAGTGATGTCCGGGTCATCCAAATCTAACAATCCTGTGACGTACTTTATAACCAGGAACTGTAGCATGGCGGTCTGAGCGCGAACCGTATGATGCCAATAGACTGATCTAAATAGTTGATAGCGAGCGATTAGAATGCTTTCTACAGGAAGGATGCCCTTTTCCGTGACCCCAATCGTACCAAACGCTTTGTCCGATTTCAGAATTACGGTCAGTGCCTGGAAAAATCTCTCGCTGTCGATGCCGCTCGCGTACGGCACCCCGCAATGATGCGCATCTCTCTGCACGTAGTCAAATTTGTCAGCATCAATCGCGCTATCCAATATCGAGTGTAGAACTTTGATTTTTAGATTTTCACATGCCGAGCGATCGTACAACCCGAAGGGATTTCCCACGCTTACTGACTCTGATAGCTTCAGGCAGGCGGCAGCGCGCGCTAAAATACCCTCAGCTCCGTCGTTTCTGTCAGCCTGCCAATTTGGAACTACCTGTCTTAAGAAGTAATTCCGATCTGCCGCCGCCGTTTCGGAGTCCGCAAATTTACCAATGCGATCAATCCTTGTCGGGTCAAGCACTGCCTGCGCATATTCTTCATGGGTGCGCTCCTTGCTGAGACCTTCCATCTCCTCAATGAAATGCCCGAAGGCGATATGGCCAACGTCGTGCAACAGGGCGGCTAGCAGAAGGGAAGTAATATCCTTGTGTTCTACAGAGAGCCGCCAAAAGGGATTGGTCTTATCCGCGTACAATGCTCGCACGTATTCGCAAGTAGCCGCTAATACACCCGCCACATGCTCGGAGCGCCGGTGCGTAGCGCCCGGAAAGACTTGGTGAATTGGTCCGAGCTGATAATGAGAAAATAGCCGTCTTAGGCCAGGGCTATTATAGATTCCAGCGATTCGTGTAGTGTACGGCACGTTTCCCCAAATGGGAAGTCGCATGACGTTCTGCGGATGACCCGAAAGCTCCTGAACCCCCTGTGCGGCTCCGAACAGCGGCTCGATCTTTTCGAGGTCGGCAATCACGTCTTGGCCAAAATTGTAGTATCGATTTTCGTGGGGAGTTTTCGGTACCAAAATTCGACGGAGGATTAGTCTAAGACAATCTAATTTGAAGTCTGCCTCTTCAGGTTCGCTGCTCCGCAGCGTCTCAAGTATCTTCTCTCTTTCAGAGGAGGTAACTCGATTCTTGGGATCTCTCTTATCCGCCCTTTCAGCGTCCTCACTCTGCTCATACGGCTCCTCATGTTCTCGAATGAGCTGTATCACGCTGTTGCTGAACATCCACATGTCCAGCCAAGGGCAATCCCAATCCGGATGTGGAAGAGTGATCTTCGTGCGATTGGACGATGAATCAATTCCCCTCGAGGGGTCCCTTGACCCATCCAATGCCTTTGGGTATCGCCCACGCGTGGTGAGAGCGACATTATCGCCAGCCGGGTCATTTTTTATTCGTGCATTACCTATGTCGATTAATTTAAGAACTCCGTCCTTATCGACCAGAAAATTATCACTCTTTACATCCCAATGAATTATGTTCTTGCTGTGTATGTAAGATAGAGCCGAGAAACCTTGAATGATTTTGTCAATTAGAGTCCGAAGCAGTTCTGGCTCCCGAGAGTTAAGCAGCAGCGCTTTTAGAAATTCATTCAGAGTGCCACGACTTTCAATCCATTCCATCATTATTGGACGGAATCTACCTGCTCGATTGCCCTCTTCAACCAACGCATCCTGTGAAGTGCCGAAAATTCGTACAATGTTGCGATGTAATAGCGGCGTATGGTTCAGTACTTCCCGCTTTAGCTGGGTGAATAGGCGGTTCTCGTTTTGAGGCGTGTCTGAAAAAGTCGGGCGCGAAAATTTGAGCCCATATTTTATTGTAGGCTCATTTGGATTTTCGACCTGGAGGATAATACCCGTTCCTCCGAATCGAATAAGCCCTCCCTCGAAGAATCGAAAGGAGAGAAGACCGCTAGGGGGAGGACGTGAACCGACTTCAAGTGCTGCTGTTGAACGAAATACAAATCTATCCAAATCTACGAGTTTATTTGCAACGTCATTGGGTGGGCTGTCCTGATCGTGAAGAAGCAGCTTGAGGACCCTGCCGACATCCTCAACACGCCGCTTCTTCTCTTTTTCGTTCTTCTTGGATTGGTGATCGACTGCCACTCCAGCCCCCAAATACGCGCTCGTTTGGCCGCCATGATCTCAACCAACGCGTGCATTAGCAAGGGGGAATTTGGCCATTGAGCTGAGGGGCCTTCAATCCATGTCATGCAAACCAATTCGGGAATGACGCCGCATTGAGGCAGCGACAAACTCACCGCCCCGATCGCGCCAGCGAATGCACCCAGCCGTGCATGCGCTTTTTAACATTCTCGATATCGGTCTTAGAGAACCAATCCTCCGGCTTGACCTTGTCGACCGGATAGACCGGGCGGAGGAAGTCGCTCTCGTAGCCGAAAGGAACCGTGGCATCGATGCCCATGCCGCCTTCGAAGCGGGTGTTCGACGCGGTCCATTGCTGGCCGCCCGCGGTCATGCGCTCCGACGGCATGAAGGTCTGGCCGCGGCCGCCAGGGATCGGATTGAGGATGTCGGTCTGTGGATTGACGCGGGTGGTCAGGCACCACATCACGTCGTCCATCGAATAGGGATCGACGTCTTCGCTGACCGCGATGGCGATGCGCATGCCCTGCGAGCACGACAGTGCCGCGGCCAGGAAGTTGCGCTGCCAGCCTTCGTCGATCTGATTGCGCTTCTTGACCTGGATGACGCAGCCGCCCCAGTCGGTCATGCAATACGGGATCACCACGTTCTGCACGATGCCCGGCTGCAGCCGGTTGCACAGCTCGTAGATCGCCGCCTCGCGCACCGTAGTGTCGATATTGTGGTCGTCGAGCATGTGCACGCCGAGCGCGAAGATGATCGGCTTGGTCTCCGGCTTGCGCATGGTGATGCCGGTGACGTGGAAGGTCGGCGCTTTGTACGCCTTGCCCATATAGCCGGCCCACTCGGGATGGAAATGATGCCGGCCCTGCACGCCGGCGTCTTCGGCTTCCTTGGTCTCGTAGCGGCGGTCACGCGGATTGACGTAACCTTCCAGCACCAGTTCGCAATCGGCCAGCGCCATGGCGTCCACCGTGCGCGCCTTGACGAGGCGGATCGGCGCGCCCTGGACCGCCGAGGCGATGCCGATCTCGTCGCAACCCATCGGCAAGATGGCGTAGTCGAAACCGGCGCCGGCGAGGAGCGTGCACGCCGGCGGCACGCCGAAGCACATGGTGATCGGCACCGGCTGGTCTTCCTTATAATATTTGTTGACGACCTGCCACATATGCGAGCCGGGCGAGATCTGGAACGTGCCGACACTGCCCCAGCGGAAATTCATGCGGTTGTAGCCGAGATCGGAGCCGCCATCGAATTGCGGGCCGGTGACGCAGCGGATGCCGGAGCCGACGGTAAGCTCGGACTCGTAGGTGGTGTGGCGGATCGGCACCATCCATTTATTGACGTCGTCCGGCTTGTCGACGACGAATTCCTGGCACGGCGCTTCGCTTTGCGCGATCTCGACCGGCTTCATCGGATGCGACAACGCATAGGCGAGCTTCTTGACCCGCTCGGCGTCGTCCTTCCAGCCGAACATGCGGTTGATCACCGCCATGTCGCCGAACAGGTTGGTGATGACGCGATGGTTGGGCTTGCCCCTGACGTTGTTGAACAGCACCGGGCAGCCGCCGTCCATGTGCTTTTGCAGCCCGGTGATCTGCAGGTCCGGATCGACCTCCTTGTCGGTCTCGATCAATTCACCGGTGGCGCGCAGCCATTCCAGCGTGGAGCGCAGATCGAAGGCCTGGTTGGGCGTTGTGGCGGCATGTTGATCCTTGCGGAGCGGCTGTTGCATTGACGGCGTTCCCATTGCATAGATTTCTAAGGAATCTCTGCATGGATGGCCTTTCCCTGTCAACGCCGATGCCGGGTCGCAAAAATCCGAAACCCGAAGACCTGCAAGCAAAGGTTTCGCGCCGCAAGATTGAGTTCCTGCTCGATTCGTCTTCCGGTTATCTGGTGCGCGATGCACATCGGGCGTTCCAGCGGTTACTGGAGCGGCGCATCGCACCCTACGGCGTGGCGCGGGGCCAATGGTATTTTCTGCGCGTGCTGTGGAACGCCGACGGGCTGTCGCAACGCGAACTCTCGGCGCGCGTCGGCATGATGGAACCCACCACGGTCATAGCGCTGCGCAGCATGGAGCGATCCGGCCTCATTCGGCGCGTGCGGGCCGATGACGACCGCCGCAAGATGCGCGTCTTTCTCACGGCGAAGGCGCGGCGACTGCGCAGCGAATTGCTCGGCGCGGCGCGCAGCATCACAGACGACGCCGAGCGGGGGATCGCCTCACGCGATCTCGCCTCATTTCGCCGCGTGATCGCGCGAATGACCACGAATCTCGACCGCATCGAGAAGTAAGCCGACCTAGGCCAGTTCTCCGCCGGCTATGAATGCCTTAGCGGACCGACCGCAGAGCGCAGATGGGAAACCAATTGCCACAATGGCGGTGTCTGCTTGATGAAGCGCTTGCTCCGCCGACGTAAGCTCGAGAGCAGGCTGAAGGCGCGGCCGCGCCACGACGCACCCTCACTGTAATCGTAGAGTTTCAGCCGCAGGTCCGACCATTCGAGCTTGTATCGCTCGTCGCCGATGGTGAAATCGAACAGCCGCAAGCCGCGCTCGATGGCGTAGGCCAAGAGCTCGCGCAGATGCAGGGTGCCGGGGCCGTAGCGGGTCAATTCGTTGTCGCAATAGCTCGACAACACGTGATAGTAGCAATCACCGAACACGATGGCGAAATTCGCCGCGGCGCAGGTCGATCCGATCCGCACCCGGCTGACATGAGCCAGATGCCGCGAATCCGGATTTGCCGCGAAGCCGGCAAAGAACTCCCGATAGCCGGGCCGCGCAAAGATGTCGGAAATGCCCTTGCGCGCAAAGATCCGCCTCTTCTGCTCCCACAGGGTGTCGAGCGTCAGACGCAAGTCGACCGGCTCGTTGACAGTCTCGAAGCGAACTTCGCCGAATTCCGACAGGTGCTTGCGCTTGGCGCGGTCGCGCCGGCGTGTCGCCGAAGACCGCCGCGCGCGATAAAACGCCTCCCAGTCATCGCCCAATTGGGTGATGTGCGCGCTGTTGGCGTTGGGCACCGCGCCGAGGCTGACGAAGGGATTGCTCTGGACGCCGATCGTTTGCGGCATCTTCTCGAACTCGATCCAGTCGTAATGCAGATCGCGCGTTGATTGGACGCGCGCACACACTTCGCGCCACAGCGCAAGAAAGCGCTCGGGTGTGACGCGTTGCGCAAAATCGCGCGCCAAGAGGGGTCCGTTGTAATCGCACAATTCCTGGCCGAGCCAGCATAGCCGCCGCAGCGAACGTCGCGTCTCGATGGCGAGCGGCAGGATGAATGTGGGGCTGTCGTCGGCAAAACGGCCGACCACGATGACCGGCACGGTGCGTTCACGACTGCCGACGTGGCGCTGCCACGTCGCCAGCCATTCGAAACTCTGGAATGCCGTGCATTCGCCGCTTTGCTGCAAGCGGCGCCAATGGTCCTCGACCTCGTCGAGGCCGGTATGGATGCTGATGTTCAATTCGAGCCCGAGGTCGCGGGACAATTCCGCCAGAGGAGCCAGCGCGCCCCGTCCGGCATCGACGGGGCCGGCGGTCGTGCGAAACGCAGTCAATGGTGAGGCGCGTGTCACGGTCTGGTCACGAACTCGATGATGGACTTGGTTCAGAACCCGCCCTGCCGAGCGAAGCCGTATTGGGACCAGTCTTAAGAGGAAAACCTTAAACGTGCATCCGCGGGCGAGCGGTTACGTCGGGTTAACGTAAAGAGACCGCTGCGTCCTATTCATTGCTGACGCGACCGTGTCGGTTTGGCGCAGCTACTTGGGTAGAAAGGCGCGCCGAGCCGCCGTATCCTTGGTTTAACGATGTCGAAGACGCGCCCGATCCGGCGCGATTGGGGGAGGATGACATGACTAAGCTTTGGCAATGGCTTCGCATCATCGGCCTGTGCCTGGGGGCATTGTCGGCGGCGACTGCCGCGCATGCCCAGGCCGACAATTATCCGAACAAGCCGGTGTCGATCATCTCGGACGCGGCCCCGGGCTCGACGCCGGACGTCGACGCGCGCTTTGTTGCCGAAGGGCTCGGCAAGGCATTGGGCCAGCAGTTCATCGTGGTGAACCATCCCGGCGCCAACGGCAGCATCGCCGCCCGCGCCGCGGCGGAAGCTCCGCCCGACGGCTACACGCTGTTCATGCCGGCACTGTCGACCTTCGTGGCGCTGCCGTCGGTTGCGCCGAACCTGCCCTTGATGTTGCCGCGCGATTTCATCCCGATCGGCTATACGGCCGAAAATCCGATGTTCGTTGCGGTGAACCCCAAGCTCGGCGTCTCGACGTTGCCGCAGCTCATTGCGCTCGCCAAAAAGGAGCCCGGAAAAATCTCGATTGCGGTGACCGGCGTCGCCAGGTTGACCGATCTTACCGGACTGTTGCTGGCGGACCGCGCCGGCGTGCAGCTGTTGCGCGTGCCGTACAGCGGCGGCCCGGCGGCGGCGCTGGCCGACGTCGGCTCCGGCCGCGTCTCGATGATCATCGAAGGCTATTCGGGAATCGTCGGCGCGGTGAAATCGGGGCAGGTCAAGCTCATCGCGGTCGCATCCCCTGAACGATTGCCGCAGTTTCCCGATCTGCCGACCGTTGCGGAAACGATCCCCGGTTTCCGCGCTTTGGGCTGGCAAGTCATGGTCGCGCCAAAGGGCACGCCAACAGCCATCGTCGGCAAAGTGAGCGACGTCTTGGCCAAGGTCGTCAGCAGCGCCGGTTTCAAGGACAGCCTGGCAAAGATCGGCAGTTATTCTCGCGCCATGACGCCGGAGCAGACCCTTGCTTTCGTCAGGCAAGAACAGCAAACCTGGGCGCCGATTCTGCAAAAGGTTAAAAAGTAGCTGGCGGCGAATTTCGGTTGAAGGAAAAACTCGCATGTTGACGCTGTATTACGCTCCGGGTGCCTGCTCGATGGCCTCACATATCGTGCTCGAAGAGAGCGGCGAGCCATACGAGGCCAAGAAGGTCGATCTCGCCGGTGGCGAGCAGCGCACCGAGGCGTATCTCAAGATCAATCCGCTGGGGCGCGTGCCGGCGCTTAAGCTCGACAACGGCGAGCCGCTCACCGAGAACACCGCCATTCTGCCGTATCTCGGCAAGCGCTTCGGCCTGTGGCCGAAAGACCCCACGGCGGAAGCCAAAGCGCTCTCGCTGATCGGCTTCTTTGCCTCGAGCGTGCATCCGGCCCACGCCCATGTCGGCCGGCCTGAGCGCTATAGCGACGAAGCCAGCGCCTATCCCGGCATCAAGGACAAGGGACTGAAGACGTTCCACGGCTATCTGAAGCAGATCGACGGCATGCTGGCCGGCCGGGAATGGTTCGGCGACGGCTATTCCGTGCTCGACCCATACGGCCTCGTTTTCTACACCTGGGGCGTGCGCCGTGAGCTGCCGATGGCCGAGTTGAAAAACTACACTGCGCACAAGGACCGCATGCTCAAGCGCCCGGCCGCCGCGCGGGTGGTGGCGGACGAGAAGATCAAGACACAGTAGCACTCGGTCGTCACGCCGTCTTCTGCACCTTCAAGCCCAACTCGGCGACGGTGCGCTCGCGCATGATGAATTTCTGAATCTTGCCGGTTACCGTCATCGGGAACTCGTCGACAAATTTGACGTAGCGCGGCACTTTGTAGTGCGCGATCTGATCGCGGCAGAACGCCTTGATCTCGTCTTCCGTGGCGGCGACGCCGGGCCGCAACTTGACCCAGGCGCAGATTTCCTCGCCGTAGCGGTCGTCGGGCACGCCGATGACCTGCACGTCCTGGATTTTCGGATGCCGGTACAAAAACTCCTCGATCTCGCGCGGATAGACGTTCTCGCCGCCGCGGATCACCATGTCCTTGATGCGGCCGACGATGTTGCAATAGCCTTCGGCGTCGATGGTGGCGAGGTCGCCGGTATGCATCCACCGCGCCGCGTCGATCGCTTCGCGGGTGCGTTCCTCGTCGCCCCAGTAGCCGAGCATCACCGAATAGCCGCGCGTCAATAATTCGCCCGGCGTGCCGGGCGGCACGATGCGGCCCTGCATGTCGACGATTTTCACTTCGAGATGCGGCTGGATGCGGCCGACCGTGGAGACGCGGCGCTCCAGCGGATCGGTTGTGGAACTCTGGAAGCTTACGGGGCTCGTCTCGGTCATGCCGTAGGCGATGGTGATCTCGGAGAGATTCATTTTAGCGACGCAGCGCTTCATCACTTCGATCGGACACGGCGAGCCGGCCATGATGCCGGTGCGCAGCGTCGACAGATCGAACCGCGAAAATTCCGGATGATCGAGCTCAGCGATGAACATGGTTGGCACGCCATGCAGCGCGGTGCAGCGCTCCTCGGCGACAGTCTCCAGCGTCGCCAGCGGATCAAAACCCTCGCCGGGAAACACCATGCAGGCGCCATGAGTGACCGCCGCCAGATTGCCAAGCACCATGCCGAAGCAGTGATAGAGCGGCACTGGAATACAGAGCCGATCCTCGGGCGTGAGCCGCATCGCTTCGCCGATGAAGAAGCCGTTGTTGAGGATGTTGTGATGCGACAGCGTCGCGCCTTTGGGAAACCCGGTGGTGCCCGAGGTGAACTGGATGTTAATTGGCTCGTCGAATTGCAGCTGCGGCGCAAGCTCGACGATTTGCTCGGCCTCCTTCGCGGTGCCGCGCGCCAGAATTTCGGAGAAGCGGAAAGTGCCTGGATGCCAGCCGTCGCCGATGAGAACGACCGAACGCAACGCGGGCAGCCGCGCCGATTCGAGTTTGCCGGGCGTGGCGTGACCGAGCTCCGGCGCCAATTCGCGCAGCATGCCGACATAATCCGATGTCTTGAAACGCTCGGCGAGAATGAGCGCCTTGCAGCCGACCTTGTTGAGCGCATATTCCAGCTCGGCGATGCGATAAGCGGGATTGATGTTGACCAGGATCAGGCCGGCCTTTGCGGTGGCGAATTGAGTGAGAACCCATTCCGCATTGTTGGGCGACCAGATGCCGATGCGGTCGCCGGGATGAAGCCCCAGCGTCAACAGCCCGGCGGCGAGCTTGTCGACTTGTTGCCGCAGCTCGCCGTAACTCAATCGCACCTGTTGATGGCGGACCACCAAGGCCGGCCGCGCAGGCCATTTGTCGCAGACGGCATCGAAAAACTGCCCGATGGTCTGGCCGATCAGCGGCTGCTCGCTGGCGCCGTGCACGTAACTCAGCGTGAGGCCGGCCATGGCTTGTCCTCCCAGACGTTTGGCCGACTATAGCGCCTTGCCGCCGACGCTGCGAAGTCTCATGACACGGGAATACCGGCCTCGGCTCGCCTTTTTGTGCGCGATTGGGCTTGGTACAGTCAGGTCAAGACGCTCATTAAGCCAGCCCAAGGAGATTCATGTCCGGCCCGCAGCAGGAACTTTCGGTATCGCTATGGCGCGGCGGCCAGGACGGCCGCTATGAGAACTACACCGTGCCGCGCCGCGAAAGTCAGACCGTGCTCGACGTGGTGACCTATGTACAGCGCCATCTCGATCCGACGCTGTCCTATCGCTTCGCTTGCCGGGTAGGCGTCTGCGGCTCCTGCGCCATGACCGTCAACGGCAAGCCGCGCTGGACCTGCCGCACCCATGTCGCCAAGGTCGCCGGCAAGGGTCGCCTCGAGATCGGCCCGCTGGAGAACTTGCCGGTGATCAAGGATCTCGCCACCGACATGGCCGAGTTCTTCCAGAAGTGGCAGCGCGCCAAGGGTGTCTTTGCACCGTCGCAGACGCGGCATGATCCGATCGCACAAATCCGGCCGAACACGCCGGCACGCATGGCCGCCGACGCGGCCATCGAATGCATCAATTGCGGCGTGTGCTACGCAGGCTGCGATACGGTGCGGTGGAACTTCGAATATCTCGGGCCGGCGGCGCTGACGCGGGCGTGGACTCTGGTCAATGACCAGCGCGATGCCGGCAATCGCGAGCGGCTGCAGGCGGTCGCCGCCAATGGCGGCTGTCACTCCTGCCACTCGCATCAATCCTGCCAGGAGCTTTGCCCACAGACGCTCAACCCGACCGCCGCGATTGCCGGCCTGAAGCGGCGCGCTGCAGCGGCCTACCTCAAAGGCGAAATCAAAATATGAACGTGCGTCTCTATGTCTGGCAGAGGGGAACGGCGGCGCTGATGGCGGTGCTGGTGCCGATCCACATCGCCATCATCTTCTACGCCACGCGGCAGCAATTGACGGCAGCGGACATTCTGTCCCGTACGCACGGCAGCGTGGTGTGGGCCTCCTACTATGGACTGTTCGTCGCCGCGGCTTCCATCCACGCCGCTATCGGTGTGCGCAATATCTTGACCGAGTGGTCGCCGCTCGCGGACCGCGTCGCCGGGTGGTGCGCGGCTTTCTTTGGCGGCGTATTGGCGCTGCTCGGATTTCACGCCGTCATCGCATTGGTGCTGACGTGAAAACTCTCGACATGGAACGCCGCGGCAGCGCGCTGTGGATCGCGGCGATGATTCACCGCATCTCCGGGCTCGCGCTGGCCATTTTTCTGCCGGTCCACTTTTTTGTCCTCGGGCTCTCTTTCCACGGCGGCGCGGGACTCGACAGCTTCCTGCGCTGGACCGATCAGCCGCTGGTCAAGCTTGCCGAAGGCGGATTGGTTTTTTTGCTTACCGTGCATCTCCTCGGCGGCTTGCGCGTCCTGGTCATAGAAAACATGAATTGGCGCGACGGCCAGAAGCAGCTTGCGACGCTCGCGGCCACGGCGGCTGCTGTTGTCGCCTTCGTTTTCCTCGTGCGCGTGTTCTAAGGTCTCCATGAACGTCGAGCATCTCAAAACCGACATTCTGATCCTCGGCTCCGGCGGCGCCGGTCTGTTTGCCGCGCTGCACGCTTTGCAAGCGAATCCTGATCTCGACATCACGGTGGCCAGCAAAGGGCTCCTCGGCAAATGCGGCTGCACCCGCATGGTGCAGGGCGGCTATAATGTCGCGCTCAACCCCGGCGACTCGATCGAGCGCCATTTCATGGACACGATCGAAGGCGGCAAGTGGCTGCCGCACCAGGAGCTGGCCTGGACGCTGGTGACCAAGGCCATCGAGCGGGTGCGGGAACTCGAAAACGAGATCGGCTGTTTCTTCGACCGCAATCCCGACGGCACGCTGCACGGTAAAGCGTTCGCCGGCCAGACCTTCGACCGCACTGTGCATAAGGGCGATCTCACCGGCATCGAGATCATCAACCGGCTGATGGAGCAAGTGTGGGCGCGGCCGATCCGCCGCCTCGAGGAGCATCGCGCCGTCGCGCTGATCCCGGCGCCGGACGGCGCGCTGTCAGGCGCGCTGATGATCGACGTGCGGTCGGGCGAATTCCGTTTCGTCGCGGCGAAGGCCGTGCTGCTGGCGACCGGCGGCGGCCCGACCATGTACCGCTATCACACGCCGTCCGGCGACAAGAGCATGGACGGGCTCGCCATGGCGCTCCGGCTCGGCCTTCCTCTCCGGGATATGGAGATGGTGCAGTTCCATCCGACCGGGCTTCTCGCCGGCCCCGACACCCGCATGACCGGCACCGTGCTGGAGGAAGGCCTGCGCGGCGCCGGCGGGCACCTGCTCAATGGCGCGATGCACCGCTTCATGGGCGACTACGATCCGAAGCTCGAGCGCGCCACGCGCGACGTGGTCAGCCGCGCGATTTATGCCGAGATGCGCGCCGGTCGCACCACGCCGCACGGCGGCGTCTATATCAAGATGGGCCATCTCGGCCCCGCGAACGTCGCCAAGCAATTCAAGGGCATGGTCGACCGCTGCCGCGATTGCGGCTTCGATCTCGCCGGCGGCCTCGTCGAGGTGGTGCCGACCGCGCATTATTTCATGGGCGGCGTGATCTGCGAGGTCGATACTTCGACCGAGCGTTTCGGACTGTTCGTCGCCGGCGAGGACGCCAGCGGCATGCACGGCGCCAACCGGCTCGGCGGCAATGGCGTCGCCAATTCCACGGTATTTGGCGGCATTGCCGGCGATATCATGCCCGGATGGATCGCAAAAAATCCCGGCCATCACCCGCCCGATGGGCGGGTGCTCGACGCGGAAGTCGAGCGCGCGCTGCATCCGTTCAGCCGCAAGCCCAGCGACCTCAATGCGTTGCGCGAAAAGCTGCTCGATACGATGTGGGACGAGGTCGGCGTGGTGCGCGACCGCGCGACCATCGAGCGCGGCCTCGCCGGCGTCGACGCCATCGAGGCGGAACTGCTCGCGACCGGCCTTGCCGATGCCGGGCAGCGCCAATTCAATCTGACCTGGCACGATTGGCTCAATCTGCGCTCATTATGCGAAGTGAGCCGTGTCATCGCGCTCGCTGCACTGCGGCGCGAAAATTCCCGCGGGGCGCACTACCGCTCCGATTTTCCGGAACCGGGCGATCTGGCGACCTCGACCTTCACCGTGGCGCGCAATATATCCGGTAAGATCGAAATGACGGATCGGCCGGTCCTTTTCAGTCACGTGAGGCCAGGGGAAACGCTTTTGCGCGAGGCAGCGGAATAAAATGGCTATTCCACTTTCCAGCATTCAACGCACCGCCGAGGATTTGATGGCCAAAGCCGCCATCGAAATCCCGCAGGATTACCTCGACGGCTTGCGCCGCTGCGCCGACACCGAAAAGGGCGATCTGTCGGCTTTCGTCATCAAGGCGATGCTGGAGAACTACGAAGCCGCCAAGGAGGATCGCCGCGCCATGTGCGGCGATACCGGCCTGCCGCGCTGGTACGTCAAGATCGGCAATGACGCCCGCATCGAGGGCGGTCCGATCGCGCTGGAAACCGCGCTGCGCCGCGCCACCGCGCGGGCCACGTCGAACGTGCCGCTCCGCCCCAACCGCGTGCATCCGCTGTGGCGCACCGATCACAACAACAATGTCGGCATCAACGCGCCGGAGATCGAGTATTCGTTCCATCCCGATGCCGATTGGATCGAGCTGACCACCGTGCACAAAGGCGGCCTGTTCGGCTCCGATTACCGCATGCTGTTTCCCAACGACGGCATCGAGGGCATCAAGCGATTCTATCTCGACACCCTGATCGGCTTCGGCAAGCGCGGGCTCGCCTGCCAGCCGGCCATTGTCGGCATCGGGCTCGGCG
>Ga0335081_10006219_pt1 | contig 18987 bp, 14 predicted proteins | sample Lox_Sample_35_FD_206713 | JGI IMG/M metagenome (GOLD analysis project Ga0335081, IMG submission 206713) | Soil microbial communities from Loxahatchee National Wildlife Refuge, Florida, United States - Lox_Sample_3.5 | ecosystem: Environmental > Terrestrial > Soil > Wetlands | place: USA...
TCGACGACCCCGACGGCAGGCGCTGGTCGGCGGCCATGGCGCCGCTGGCCGACACGGTGACCGACCGGTTCCTTCGCTGGTTGCCCAAGGCCACCTATCCGGTCAGGTACGGGGTCCACCCGAACACCGCGTTCGCGCTGTCCAGGTCGCTGCCGCAGGCCCTCGACCGCGCCGCGGCCGGGGACCGGCGGCTGGCCGACGCGATCGCCGCCACCGCACGCCGCTGGTACGGCGCCGACGCGGACTATCCGGCGGCCTGGGAGCCGTCCGGTGCCGACTTCCTGTCCCCGGCGCTGACCGAGGCCGAGCTGATGGCGAGCCTGCTGCCTGCCGAGGAGTTCGCGGCCTGGCTGGCCGCGTTCCTCCCGGGCATCGCGGACGGCCGGCCGGCGTCGCTGTTCACCCCGGCCGAGGTCTCGGACTCCAGCGATGGGCAGATCGCGCACCTGCACGGGCTGAACGCCAGCCGTGCCTGGTGCTGGCGCAGGCTGGCCGAGAGCCTGCCGGCCGGGGACGAGCGGATCGGGTCGGCCCTGGCGGCGGCTCGCCTGCATGCCGACGCCGCGCTGCCGCACGTGGTCGGCGACCACTACATGGTCGAGCACTGGCTCGCCGCGTACGCCGTGCTGCTGCTGAGCTGAGGAGATTGCCTGCGACTGTGGCCAGATTGACCGAATGTCCGGTCTAATGGTGCCACGCCGGCCGAGCTGGGGCGTGTCCAGGACCTTCTTCGAAGCGGTCACGCTCGGCTCGTTCGCCGTGCTGATTGCCCTGGGGCTGGCGTTCTGGGTTCTCGGCAACCGGGCCAGGCGGCAAGGCAGGCTCGGGCCCGAGGTCGCCGACCCGTGCTGGCCGACAGCGCGCTCGGCCAGCACGGGTCGGGGGCCTAGCCGAGGAACACCATGCCCTGCGCCTCCAGGACCGCGCCGAACGCGCGGTCAACCCTGTCCGGCCGGTGGCCCGTGTCGATAGCGTTCTCGCGTGGGCATGCCGCGCGGGGCGACGCTGGCCGGACGGCTGGCCGGGCTGGGATTCGCCGATGCCGGCGCCGCGGCCGGCCTGCTGGCCTCCCGGCTCGGGCTCGACGCGCTCGGCGCGGACGCGCCGATCGTCGCGGCGCTGGCCGGGTCTGCCGATCCTGACCAGGCCCTGGCCGGGCTGGCCAGGCTGCCGGACGCAGGGCCGCTGATCGAGGCGCTGAGCGCCGATCCCGACCTGCTGCTGCGGCTGACGCGGGTGCTTGGCATGAGCACGGCGCTGGCTGAGCACCTGCGCCGGCATGGTGATGACTGGCGGCTGCTCGCCGGGGCGCAAGGCGGCGCGGCGCCGACCCCGGGCGAGCTTCGGGCCGAGCTGGCGGCGGCGGCGGACGGGCCCGGCGCGCTGCGGGTGGCCTACCGGCGCCGGCTCCTCATGCTGGCGGCACGGGACCTGACCGGCGCGGCCACGCTCGACCAGGTCATGGCCGAACTCGCCGACCTGGCCGGAGCGGCCCTCGAGGCGGCGCTCGGCCTGGCCCGTGCGCAGCTGCCGGCCGACGCGGTACCGTGCCGCCTGGCGGTGATCGCGATGGGCAAGTGCGGTGCCCGGGAGCTCAACTACGCCAGCGACGTCGACGTGATCTTCGTCGCTGAGCCGGCCGACGGCCGACCGGACGGCGCGGACGGCGAGGCCGCGGCGCTACGCACCGCCTCGCAGCTCGCCAGGTCGATGATCAGGGCGTGCTCGGACACCGGGCCGGAGGGCGCGCTGTTCCCCGTCGACCCGAACCTGCGGCCCGAGGGCCGCGACGGCCCGCTCGTCCGCACCCTGGCCAGTCACCGGGCCTACTACCAGCGCTGGGCGAAGACCTGGGAGTTCCAGGCGCTGCTGAAGGCAAGGCCCGTGGCCGGGGACGCGGAGCTCGGCCGCGCCTACCTGGACACGGTCTCCCCGCTGGTATGGCAGGCGGCGCAGCGGGAGGACTTCGTGGCCGACGTCCAGGCCATGCGCCGCCGGGTGCTGGCCAGCCTGCCCGCCGACGAGGCCGGCCGTGAGCTCAAGCTTGGCCCCGGCGGGCTGCGCGACATCGAGTTCGCCGTCCAGCTGCTACAGCTCGTGCACGGCAGGGCCGACGACTCGCTGCGCGATCCGGCCACGCTGCCCGCGCTCGCGGCCCTGGCCGACGGCGGGTACGTGGGCCGGCACGACGCGGCCAGCCTGGCGCAGGCATACCGGTTCCTGCGTGCCGTCGAGCACCTGCTGCAGCTACGCCAGCTGCGCCGCACCCACTCGCTGCCGACCGAACAGGGGGTGCTGCGCCAGCTCGGTCGGGCGCTGCGCGCCAACGGCTACCTGCCGCCGCCCGCCGCCGCGACCGTCGCCGACCCGGCCGCCGACCTGACGGCACAGTGGCGCACCCACGCGGCGGCGGTCAGGGAGCTGCACGAGAAGCTGTTCTACCGCCCCCTGCTCGATGCGGTCGCCCGGCTGCCCGGCGACGTGATGAGGCTGACCTCGCAGGCCGCCGCCGACCGGCTCGAGGCGCTCGGTTACGCCGACCCGGCCGGCGCGCTGCGCCACATCGAGGCGCTGACCACGGGCGTGACGAGAAGGGCAGCGATCCAGCGCGCACTGCTGCCGGCGATGCTCGGCTGGTTCGCCGACGCGCCGAGGCCCGACGCAGGCCTCCTCGCCTTCCGCCAGGTCAGCGAGGCGCTCGGCCGCTCGCCCTGGTACCTGCGACTGCTCAGGGACGACACCGCGGTGGCGGCCAGGATGGCCAGGCTGCTCGCATCGGGCTCGTATGCCACCGGCCTGCTGCTGCGCGCGCCCGAGGCTGTCGCGATGCTCGGCGATGACGCGCGGCTCGCGCCGCAGCCCGAGTCGGCCCTGCGGGCCGAGGCGCACGCCTTCGCCAGGCGGCACGCCGGCCCGGCCGACGTGGATCGGGCCGTGGCCGGCCTGCTCGCGCTGCGCCGTCGCGAGCTGTTCCGCACCGCCGCGGCCGACCTGCTGGGCAGGCTGGACGTCACCGGGGTGGCTGACGCGCTGGGCACCGTGACCGCGGTGACCGTGGACGCGGCGCTCGACGTGGCGCGCCGGAAGGTGGAGGGCTCGGCGGGGGAGCTGCCGGCCAGGATCTGCGTGGTCGGCATGGGCCGGTTCGGCGGGCACGAGATGGGCTACGCCAGCGACGCCGACGTGCTGTTCGTGTACCAGCCGTTGCCCGGCGCGGACGAGGAAACCGCCACCAGGGCGGCGCACGCCGTGGCCGAGGAGCTGCGTCGTCTGCTCGGCAGGCCAGGTCCCGACCCGTCGCTGCAGATCGACGCTGGCCTTCGGCCCGAGGGCCGGCAGGGACCGCTGGTGCGCACCCTGGGTGCCTACCGAAGCTACTACGACCGCTGGGCCCAGCCCTGGGAGATGCAGGCTCTGCTGCGCGCCAGCCCGGCGGCCGGTGACCTGGCACTGGGCGCCGAGTTCACCGCGATGGCCGACGAGGTCCGATATCCGCCAGGCGGCATTGCCGACCAGGCGGTACGCGAGATCAAGCGGATCAAGGCCCGGATGGAGGCCGAGCGGATGCCGCGCGGCATCGACCCCGCCATGCACGTCAAGCTGGGCCCCGGCGGGCTCAGCGACACCGAGTGGGTGGCCCAGCTGCTGCAGCTCACCCACGCGGGCACCGTTCCAGGCCTGCGCACTACCCGCACCGTGGCGGCCCTGGACGCGGCCAGCGAGGCCGGCCTGCTCGCGGCGGGCGACGCCGCGGCGCTCGGCGCGTCCTGGCTGCTCGCCACCCGGATCAGGAACGCGGTGATGCTGGTGACCGGCCGCCCCGCCGACGTGCTGCCGACCCGGCGACCCGAGCTGGCCGCCACCGCGCGACTACTCGGCTACCGCCCGGATGCGGCGCAGGACATGGTGCAGGACTGGCGCCGCGCCGCCCGCCGCGCCCGCGCGGTGATGGAGCGCCTGTTCTACGGCTGACCACCCCCGCCCGCCCGCCCGCACTTCTCACCCGCTCGTGTCACTTCTCATCGGGTAGCGTCATGATCACGACCTTTTTGAGTAGATTTGTGAAACGCTAGAGGGTAATGAGTCGACCTCTGCCATGGTGGCGGCGGCGGCCGGGTAGGCCAGTGGGGCGCTCAGGCCGGAGATGCGTCGGCCCAGGCCCGGTCGAGCACCTGCACGATGGCGGCCGCCGGCTGCGCACCGGAGATGCCGTAACGGCGGTGAAACACGAAGAACGGAACCCCGGTGACGCCAAGCTGGCTGGCCATCGCCTCGTCGGCGTCCACGGCCGGCCCGTACTCCTCGCCCGCCAGCACCTTGGCCGCCTCGTCGGGGTCCAGGCCTGCGTCTGCGGCGAGCCCGGCGAGCGTCTCGTGGTCGAAGATCGAGACCTGCTCGGTGAAGTGCGCCCGGTACAGCCGCTCTAGCAGGTCGCTCTGGTGCTGCCTGGCCCCGGCAAGCTGCAGCAGCCGGTGCTCGAACCGCCGCTTGCCCAGATAGCACCACGGGCACACCACGTCAGACCAGATCTCCACCTGCATGTGCACGCCAACGCCCCGGCCGGCCTGTCCCTTCGCAACCGGCCTGCCCTGGCCAGTGCGGCGTGGTTGAATCGCCGCATGACGGCGGAGGCCAGGCAGATCGGGATCCTGCTGTTCGACGATGTGGAGGAACTCGACGCGGTAGGGCCATGGGAGGTGCTGTCCTTCTGGACCCGCCAGTTCCCTGACGACGGCTACGCGGTCAGCTGCCTGTCCAGAACCGGCGGCCTGGTGCACTGCGCCAAGGGCCTGACCGTGCAGGCACACCACTCCTACGCCGACGCGCCGCCGCTCGACGTGCTGATCTACCCGGGCGGGCAGGGCACCAGGCCGCAGCTGCGGGACGAGGAGCAGCTCGACTGGGTACGCGGCCAGCGATCGGCCGTCCCGCTGCTGACCAGCGTCTGCACCGGGTCGCTCGTCTACGCCGCGGCTGGCCTGCTGGCCGGGCGGCCTGCCACCACGCACTGGTCGGCGATGGGCCTGCTGACCAGTCTGGACCCGACGATCCAGGCCCGGCCGGACGAGCGGTTCGTCGACGACGGCGACATCATCACGGCGGCGGGGATCTCGGCGGGCATCGATATGGCGCTGCACCTCGTGGTCCGGCTGGCCGGGCCGGACCGCGCACGCGAGGTCCGGCGTGGCATCCAGTACGACCCCGCGCCGCCGGTCTGACGGCCGGGATGGGGGCCGCGGCGGGGTCGGAGCCACCCGGGAGCATGGCCGGCGGGTCAGCGCCGTCCGGCCCGGTCGAGGGCCTCCTCCGCCTGGGCGGCCAGGATGGCAACCAGGTCAGCGGCGGGCGGCAGGTCCTTGATCAGGTCCGCGCCCTCGCCCGCCCACACGGGGAGCGGCGGCAGCTCGCCGCGGTCGACCCCGTCCCGGTAGGCCTGCCTGGCGGCCGGGTCGGCGGCGAGCTCGTCCTCTCGCCCGCGCCACTGATCAAGGAACGGGTGAGCGAGCGTGCGGCCGGTGTATCGCCGCGGCCACCGCGAGTCCCTGGCGATGTCCAGCACGCTGCTGCGCTCGGTGTCCTCCCCGCCGCCGGCGACGATCGCCTTCTTGATCCACGGGTCGGCCAGGGACTCGGCCGTCGCCTGGAAGCGGGTGCCGATCAGCGCTCCGGCCGCGCCGAGCGCCAGAGCCGCGGCGAGGCCGCGCCCGTCGGCGATGCCCCCGGCGGCCAGCACGCAGGTCGGCGCCGACAGGTCCACGACGGCAGGAACGAACGGCAGCGTGGACCTGCCGCGCCTGGCGCCGTGACCACCGCCCTCGGTGCCCTGCGCCACGATGACGTCGGCGCCCAGGTCCACCGCCTGCCTGGCCTCGGCCATGTCGGTGACCTGGAGCATGAGCACGGCCCCGGACGCGCGGATCCGCGCGGCGAAGGGGGCCGGGTCGCCGAACGACAGCATCACGGCGGCGGGACCGCGCGCAAGGGCGCGCTCGACCGTGCCGATGTCGACCGCCCAGCTCTGGAAGCCCACACCCCACGGGCTTGCGGTGCCGGCCGCCACGACCGGCAGCTCGCGTGCCATCCATGCCCGGTCGCCTGTGCCGCCGCCGACTAGCCCGAGGCCGCCGCCGTTGGAGACCGCCGCCGCCAGCGCGCCGCCCGCGGATCCGGCCATCGGCGCGAGCACGATCGGGTGCCGTACCCCGAGCCGCTCGGTGAACGACGTCGACAACGTCACGGCGTCGCCGCCACGGAGAGCGCACGGAACGCCTCCACGACGCTCTGCAGGTGATCGCGCATGGCCCGCTCCGCGGCGTCGGGGTCGCGTGCGGTGATCGCGGCGACGATCGCCTCGTGCTGCGGCAGCGAGACCGCCGGGCGCCCTGGTACGAGCGACAGCGAGAACTGGTGCCGGACGGTCTGGTCGCGCAGCTGGCGGAGCAGGCGGGACGCGGTCTCGTGCGCCCCGATGTCGCGGATCGCGCCGTGCAGCCGGGCGTTGAGGTCGCTGTAGGCCAGCAGCTCCGACTTCGCGACGACCGTGCGCATGTCCCTGACGATCGCGCGGAGCATCGCCGCATCGGAGCGGGTGACCCGTTCCGCCGCGCGGGCGGCCAGCAGGCCCTCGAGCAGGATGCGGACCTCGGTGATCTCGATCGCTTCGGCGAGGGATACGTCACGGACCCGTGCGCCCCTGTTGTGCTGGAACTCGACCAGGCCCTGTGCCGCGAGTTCCTGCAAAGCGGAACGGAGAATGAAACGCGAGGTGCCGAACCGCTCGCACAAGTCGATCTCGACCAGGCGCTGTTTCGGCGCAAACTCGCCAGCGAGGATCGCCACGCGGAGCGCCTCGGTGACCGTCGCCTTGGAGTCCTCGGGCAATGACTCACCTCCCCGCCGCGCCTGCCCCTCAGGGAAGCTAAGCCGCGCAGACAGGCATTGTCAACAATCCTGCCCCCATCGCGCCGAGCGTGTCACGACGGCCGGCTCTGAGGCAGGCGACGTGGGAGCCACCGAGTCGGCCATTCCGGTGAGGACGGTACGGTGGTGTCCAGAAGTGCGACAAAATTGTTGACATTACTGTCGGCAGAGTCTAGTTTCGCCGCATGACCGGGACGGCCAGGGAGCCAGCAGCGAGCGCACCGCCCGAGTCCGAAGGAGGCCGATGACAGATGAGTGATCAGACGGCGCCATCCGCCAGCTCGCATTCCGCGGATGGCATCAGCCGCAGGGGCCTGTTGCGCGCCGCGGGAGCGGGCACGTTCGCCGTCAGCGCGGGCGGCCTGGTGGCTGCGTGCAGTTCGGGGATCAAGGGTGCGGGGTCGGCCGCGAAGGGGATCACGATCGGGTGGATTCACCCGCTGACCGGGGATCTGGCCGGGTTCGGCGCGGCGGACAACTGGGTGGTCTCGAAGATCAAGCAGACGGCCCCGTACAGCAAGGGGTTTAGGATCGGGAGCAAGACCTACCCGGTGACGATCAAGTCCTACGACAGCCAGTCGAGCGTGACCCGGGCCGGCAGCCTGGCCAGGCAGGCGATCCTGACCGATAAGGTGGACCTGCTGCTCGCGTCGTCGACGCCGGAGACGGTGAACGCGGTCTCCAGCGAGGCCGAGACGCTGGGGACGCCGCTGATCTGCGCGAACATCCCGTGGGAGTCGTGGTACCTGAACCTGTTCCCGCACGGCAACCCGCTGCACGCGACCGAGAAGGCCACGTACGTGGTGATGTACTTCCTGGGCGCCGAGCACCTGATCAAGTGCTTCATCCCGATGTGGAGCCGGATCCATGACCAGCTGCACACCGACAAGGTGGTCGCCGCGGCGTTCCCGAACGACAGCGACGGCAACGCGTTCCGGGCGGTGTTCCCGCCGATCGCCAAGGCCGCCGGGTACACGTTCGACATGTCCTCGCCGTACCCGGACGGGACGACGAACTACTCCTCGATGATCTCGGCGTTCAAGGCCGACAAGGCGGACTTCTTCACCAACGTGCCGCTGCCGCCGGACTTCGCCACCATGTGGAAGCAGTCGGCGCAGCAGGGCTTCAGGCCCAGCCTGGCCACCGTGGCCAAGGTGCTGCTGTTCCCCTCCGACGCCTACGCGCTCGGCAGCCTGGCCTACAACGTGGCCACCGACTCCTGGTGGGTGCCGTCACTGCCGTGGAAGTCCTCCTTCACCGGGGAGACCTGCACCCAGATGGCTAACGAGTACGAGGCAGCCGCCAGGGCACAGTGGAACTCCAACATCTCCAACTACAGCCTGTTCGAGGTCGCCCACGCCGCCCTGTCCGCCGTCACCGACCCGCACGACAAGACCGAGGTCGCCAGCGCCATCCACCAGGTCAACATCCAGGCCTTGGCCGGGCCGCTCGACTTCGCCTCCGGCGGCCCCGCCCCCGGCGTCGCGATCACCCCGCCCGCCGGCGTCCAGTGGCAGAAAGGCACCAAGTACCCCGTCGAGATGCAGGTCGTGGACAACACCCTGATCCCCGAGGCCAAGATCACCGCCGACCTGCTGCCCACCAACAAGTAACCGGGCGGGCAGGCGCGACAGAGCCGCGACCGGCGCGCTGCCGAAGCGGCTGACCGGGGCGCGCTAAACCCGTTGCCAGCCGCGGCGGGGCGCTGGTTGAGTGGCCAGTCATGCGGGAGACACCGGTGCGGGAGACACTGGCGCGGGAGACACTGGCGGCCGCCTCCGCCGCACTGGGCGAGGAGCTGACCGATCCCGCGCGGCTGGCCGGCAGCGAGCGGTCCGCGGTGCTGCGGTGCCGGCGGCCGGACGGCGGCACCGTGGTGGTCAAGTGCTATCCGCCGGGCGGCGAGGGTCCGGCCAGCTACACGGCCGAGGCGGCCGGGCTGGCGTTCACCGCGGACCTGGAGGTGGGACCGCAGCTGCTCGCGACCGACCCGGCGGCGCGGCTGATCGTGATGTCCGACCTCGGTGACCAGCCCAGCCTCGCCGATCTCCTGCTCGGCGACGACGGGCCGCTGGCGAGGGCCGCGCTGCTCGGCTGGACCAGGGCCTGCGCCGGGCTCGCGGTCCGCACCGCGGGCCGCGAGGCCGAACTCGACAGGCTCACCGCCGTGCACGCGCCGCCGGCCGGCGCCGCGGGCCAGCAGCTGAGCGGCTGGCTGGAACGGCGGATCTGGCAGCTGCCCGCGCTGCTGCGCGAGCTGTCGCTTGATCCGCCGCCGGGTCTGGATCAGGACCTGGCCGCGCTGACCCTGGCGCTGCGGCCAGGCAGGCTCGCGGTGTTCTCGCCCGGCGACATCTGCCCGGACAACAACCTGCTCACCGGCGACAACCTGGTCACCGGCCACGGGGTCAGGTTCATCGACTTCGAGAGCGCCGAGTACCACTGCGTCTTCCTGGACGCCGCGTACCTGCGGATGCCGTTCAGCTCCTGCTGGTGCGTGTTCAGGCTGCCCGGCGACCTCGCCGACGAGGCCGAGTCGGTCTACCGGGACACGGTCGGCGAGGTCTATCCCGAGCTTGCCGACGACGCGATCTGGCAGCCTGGCCTGCGCGCGGCCGCGGCTGCCTGGACCGTGCACGCGATGACCTACCTGCTCGACAAGTCCGTGATCGCCGACGGCCTGATGATGGCCGATGGCCGGGCCGCACCGACCGCCCGCCAGCTCTTGCGCTACCGGTGGCGGCGGCTGCACGCCGAGCTCGCGGCGGCCGGGGAACTGCCGGCCATCGCGAGCCTCGCCGAAGGGTTGCTCGATGCCACGGAGCACTGGCAGGTGCCCGACCTGCCGCCCTACCCGGCGTTCCGCTGAGCGGGCCGGGCGCTGAGCCGGCCGGGCACGCCAGGGGGGGCGGGCCGCGCTACTGGCGCGACATCTCGGCCCGCGCGATCGCGTCGGCGTTGGCGGCCTCCGCCGCCGCGCTCCGCGCGGACACGATCTGGATCTCCACCCGGTCCAGCGTGCCCTCGAACGTGAACGGGCTGGCGTACCGGTCGCTGACCGGCGAGCCGTGGTCGTAGCCCACGCTCGGCCCGATGCTGGAGATGATGAACATGACGAACGGGATCTCCGCCTGCCCGCACGCGGTCCCGTTGATGGTCAGCGTCGCGGTGCCGTTCCCGGCCTGCGCTCGCCTGAACCGCACGCCGACCACCGAAGGGCCGACCGGAACGGCGATGCCGGACTCGGCGACGTGGTGATCGCCGAAGCAGTTGTAGTCGAAAACCAGCCGGTCGCCGATGATGAACAGGCTCAGCCCGGAATTCTGGTTCCCCGAGGCGTAGATCACCCCTCCGGCCCCGGCCGGCCGGTCGATGGTGGCGGCCAGGTCCCAGCTCCGGCCGCCGATCCTGGCGCCGGCCTGGGCGGGCATCGGCGACATCGGCGGCCGGTACACGTAGCGCCGGTCGGCCGGGTGCGGCGTGTAGTCCCTGCGGGACGCGGCCAGCCCGGCCAGCCCTGCCTTGGCCGCGTCGGCCGTTCCGCGCTCCCGCGCGCCGAACAGCTCGATGGTCCGATCGTCCAGCGGAAGCACGCCGTGCTCGCGCGCCTGCTCCCACCACAGCTCGACCAGCGCGGCGAGCCGGTGCGGCTGCTCGGCGGCGAGGTTGACGCACTCGGACCGGTCCTGCTCGACGTGGTAAAGCTCCCAGTCGTCGTCTTCGTACGGCACGCCAGGGGTGTGCCTCGTGACCGCCTTCCAGCCGTCGGCGTAGATCGCCCGGTGGCCCATCATCTCGAAGTACTGCACCGGCTTGTGCGAGGGAAGCTGCGCGCCGGCCAGGGTGTACCGCATGGACACGCCGGTGATCGGCAGCTGCGGATAGCCGCGGTAGACCTCGGGCGGCTCCACGCCGAGCACGTCGTAGACCGTCGGCGCCAGGTCGTTGACGTGGTGGAACTGGTCGCGCAGCCCGCCGCGGTCCTGCTCGGCGATCCCGGCTGGCCAGTGCACGATCAGCGGCACGTGCACGCCGCCCTCATGGGTGTTCTGCTTGTACCACTTGAACGGGGTGTTGCCCGCCTGCGCCCAGCCCCACGGGTAGTTGGTATGGCTGTCCGGGCCGCCGATGTCGTCGATCCTGGCCACCGCCTCGTCCGGCCGCTCGACCACGAAGTTGAAGTACTTCCACTCGTGCAGGACGCCGAACTGGCCGCCTTCCTGGCTGGCCCCGTTGTCCGAGAGCAGCATCAGGATCGTGTTGTCGAGCACTCCGAGGTGCTCGAGCGCGGCGACGAGCCTGCCGATCTGGTCGTCGGTGTGCTCGAGGAACGCGGCGAACGCCTCCTGGAGCCTGCAGGCCAGGCGGCGGTGGTTCTCCGGGAGGGTGATCCACTCCTCGACGCCGGGATTGCGGGGCGCGAGCTGCGTTCCCTGCGGAAGAAGGCCCATCTGAAGCTGGCGCGCGAACCATGCGTCCCTGGCCACGTCCCAGCCCTGGTCGAACGCGCCGCGGTACCTGGCCAGGTACTCCGGCGGCGCCTGGTGTGGCGCGTGCGTGGCGCCGGGCGCGAAGTACAGGAAGAACGGGCGGTCAGGGCGGATGGACACCGAGTCGTGCATGAACCCGATCGCGCGGTCGACCAGGTCCTCGGTGAGGTGGTAGCCCTCCTGCGCGGACTTCGGCTGGTCCACCGCGTGGTTGTCGTAAACGAGCTCGGGGTGGAACTGGTCGGTCTCGCCGTCGAGGAACCCGTAGAACCGGTCGAACCCGCGCTGCAAAGGCCACTGGTCGTACGGCCCGGCGGCCGACGCGTCCTCCATCTGGCACAGGTGCCACTTGCCGACCGCCAGCGTGGCGTAGCCCTCGTCCCGCAGCACCTCGGCCATCGTGGCCGCGTTGTTCGTGACGTGCCCGCGCATGTTCGGGAAGCCGGTGCTGAAGTTGGCCAGCGAGCGCATCCCGACCTCGTGGTGGTTCCGGCCGGTCAGCAGGGCAGCCCTGGTGGGCGAGCACAGCGGGGTGACGTGGAAGTTCGTGTACCGCAGGCCGTCGGCCGCGAGCCGGTCCATGTTCGGCGTGCTGATGGTGGATCCGTAGCAGCGCAGGTGCGCGAAGCCGGTGTCGTCGAGCAGGATCACGACGACGTTCGGCGCGCCGGGTCCGGGATGCGGCCGGGCCGGCCAGGACGGCACCGACTCGGCCACGGTCGGCCCGATCACGCCATCGAAGTCCTCGTGCGCTGTCACCGGCACGCTCCCCGCTCGTGGCTGCATGGTTCAGGGCTGACGCGGCTGGGCTGCCAGCGCCTTGGACCCGCCGGGCCCGAGCAGCCTGCGCAGCCCGGCCGTCATCGCCTGGCGGGTCTGCTCCAGGGTGTACCCGCCGTCGACCACGAACCAGTCCATCATCTCGATCTGGGTGAGCGCGTCGGCCGCCGCCATGATGGCGTCGGCGTCCTGGCCGAACGTGGAGAGCTCGGGTTCGAACTGCCTGGCGAGCTGCACCCGGAGCATGCCGCGCCGGTTAGCCAGCCGTTCCCTGATGATCTCGCTGGCCGGCGTGCCGCGGAGCTTGGTGCGCAGCAGGGCCGCCCGCGCGGTGGGCGCGACCGCTTCGTACAGCCGCAGCCTGGCGGTCACGAATGCCTGCACCCTGGCCTCGAACGGGCCCTCGCCGACCGGCTCGAGCACGAACAGCGGCCCGATCCGCTCGATGTGCCGCTCGATCGCCGCGTTCACCAGCTCCTCGCGGTCCGACACATACCGGTACACCGACCTGAGCGAGACGCCGGACCGCTGCGCCACCGCCTCGGGGCTCGGGCTGAGGTCACCGGCCGCGAACAGCTCGAGGGCCGCGTCAAGCACGAGCTGCCTGTTCCGGTCGCGCCGTGCGGTGCGGCCGTCGGGCAGTATGTCGTCCGGCTGCGGCGGGTCCGGCGCCTGCGAGCCCGCCGGGATCACCGCGCTGACGGCCTGGTCCTGGCCGGACGGCTGGGTCCTCCTACGGATCGCCATGGACCGAGCACCTCTCCTGGTTCCCGCGCACCACGCCGGCGAGGTGGACATGCGCCTGGTCAGGCCGCGCCCCGGCGGCCGGCACGTCGTCGCCCGCCGAACGCAGTAAGCACTCCGGGGCCGCCGCCTTTGCTGCAGGATCTAGCTGGAGGAAACTCACCTAGCAGACCCTACGGCAGGGCGCGCAGGGAAGGCCGAATGTTCCAAAACGGTTTATCAGATCGGCATAACAAATCGCTCCGACGGCTGTGAGCCGCTCGCCGGAGTCCAGGCTTGGGGGAGTGCATGACGTTCAGCGACCTGATCAGGCGCCCGCTTGTCGTCGCTCCGATGGGCGGCGGGCCGAGCACGACCGGCCTGGTGGCCGCTGCCGCCGCCGCGGGCGCGCTCGGCTTCGTGGCGGCGGCCTACCGGAGCGCGGCGGCCATGCGGGAGCAGATCGACGCAGTCGCCGCGGCGACGGCCGAGGCGTTCGGCGTGAACCTGTTCGTGCCGGGCGCCCCCGCCGCCGACCGCGCCAGGCTTGGCAGCTACCTGGCAGGCCTGGCCGCCGACGCGCAGGCGGTGGGCGCGGCCCTCGGCGAGCCGGCCTGGGATGACGACGACTGGGACGCCAAGATCGCCGATCTGACCGCGAGGCCCGTGCCGGTGGTCAGCTTCACGTTCGGCTGCCCGCACCCGGAGGTGCTGTCCGCGCTGCGGGCCGCGGGCAGTGCCGTCTGGGTGACCGTCACCGACGTGGACGAGGCCCGCGCCGCCGTGGCGGCGGATGCCGACGCGCTGTGCGTGCAGGGCGCCGAGGCGGGCGCGCACCGCGGCACGTTCGGCAACGACGACCGGGCCGCCAGCCCGAGGACCGGGGTGCTCGACCTTGTGGCCGCGGTCCGGTCGGGCACCAGCCTTCCGATCCTGGCGGCGGGCGGCATCATGGACGCCGGCGGTGTCGGCGCCGCACTGGCCGCCGGTGCGTCGGCCGCGCAGTGCGGCACCACGTTCCTGCGCTGCCCGGAGAGCGGAGCGCACCCGGCGTACAAGGCGGCGCTCGCGGACGGCCGGTTCACCTCGACGGCCATCACCCGGGCGTTCAGCGGCCGGCCGGCCCGCGGCCTGGTGAACGGGTTTCTGCTGGCTCATCGCGATGCCCCTGCGGCCTACCCCGAGATCAACAACGCCACCCGGCCGCTGCGCGCGGCCGCCGCGGCGGCGGGGGACGCCGACCGGATGAGCCTGTGGGCAGGCGAGGGCTTCCGCGCGGCCACGGACCGCCCGGCGGGAGAGGTCGTCGACCTGCTCTGCCGGCGCCGCTAGCATATTCTCGGTTCGTCCAAGCTGGCTCGCCTTGTCGAGCATTTCGCCGCCCGGCCGCAGACGCAGGAACGACTGGCCAGGCAGGTCGCCACCTGCCTCGTCGAGCGCGCCGCGCCGCTCGGCGCGGCGGGTGCCGGCGGCCGAGCACACCGGCATGACCTTCGCCCTGGCTGGCATGCACGTCTGACAAGGGAGGCTGACCATGGACGTCGGCAACGGCGGCGCGCACGTGATCGTCGGAGCGAGCCTGGGCGGCGCGCGGGCCGCCGAGACGCTTCGCGGCGAGGGCTTCGACGGGCCGGTCGTGCTGATCGGCGACGAGGACGAGCTGCCGTACGAGCGGCCCCCGCTGTCCAAGGACTACCTGATGGGCAAGTCGGACCGGGAGAAGCTGTACGTGCACCCGGCCGAGTGGTACGTCGAGAAGGACATCGACCTGCGCCTCGGCACGACCGTGGCCGGCGTCGACCCGGCGGCCAGCGAGGTGCTGCTGGCCGACGGCGACCGAATCGGCTACTCGAGGCTGCTGCTGGCCACCGGCTCGTCGCCGCGCCGCCTGCCGGTGCCCGGCGCCGACCTGGACGGCGTGCTCTACCTGCGCCGGATGGAGGACAGCGACCGGCTCAGGGCGGCCATCGGCGAAGCGGGCAGGGTCGCGGTGATCGGAGCCGGGTGGATCGGGCTGGAGACCGCCGCGGCCGCGCGGACGGCGGGGGCCGAGGTGACCGTGCTTGAGATGGCCGAGCTTCCGCTGCTGCGGGTACTCGGCCGCGAGGTCGCGCAGGTCTTCGCCGACCTGCACGCCGCGCATGACGTGGACCTGCGGCTCGGCGTCAGCGTGGCCGAGGTCACCGGCACCGGCGAGTCGGTCAGCGGCGTCCGCCTCGCCGACGGGACGCACGTGCCCGCCGACCTCGTTATCGTCGGCATCGGGATCACGCCGAACACCGAGCTCGCCGCCTCCGCCGGCCTGCGGGTGGATGACGGCGTGGTGGCCGACCAGCGGCTGGGCACGTCGGACCCGGCCATCTACGCGGCCGGCGACGTGGCCAGCGCGTTTCACCCGCACTACGGCAAGCACCTGCGGGTGGAGCACTGGGCCAACGCGCGGCACCAGCCGGTCGCGGCCGCCAAGGCGATGCTCGGCCAGGACGTGTCCTATGACCGGATCCCGTACTTCTACACCGACCAGTACGACCTGGGCATGGAGTACGCCGGCTATGTCGAGCCAGGAGGTTATGACTCTGTCGTTTTCCGCGGCGACAAGGAGAGGCGCGAGTTCATCGCGTTCTGGCTGGCCGCCGACGGCCGGGTGCTGGCCGGCATGAACGTCAATATCTGGGACGTGAACGACGCCATCACCGCACTGATCACGTCAGGGAATGCGGTAGGAAAGCAGGCGCTCGCCGACCCGTCAGTCCCGCTCGACTCGCTGGCTGAATGAGGGCGAGTTCACCATCCCAAGGAACTGACTCTGCGTACGTTGCTCCAGCGGTTCGCCAGTTCGGCCTCGCCGAGGTGCGCTAGCCCGCGCTTCCTTGCGTAGTGCCACGCGAAGAGCCCGAAGCCCACGCCCGCGGCAGCGATCACCAGCGGCGGTACGGTCAGATGGAAGTGCAGGCGGGAATGCAGCGTGGTCACGTGCGCCAGAAGGCCGCTGAACACCAGGGCCGCTCCTACGGTTATCGCCTTCAGCCACCCGGGCGCGAACGCCCACACGAGCATCCCGGCAAGAATCCCGATCCAGAGCAGATGCGTGTCTTTCATGTGGACCCCCCCACATTGCCGCCCAACGCGTGCGGATTGCGTTGAGTCTTGCATCAAGAGTGAGCAGTACGGCACGTCCCATCAAGAGGGTATTGTTGCGATGTAATTGGACTATAACGATCGAATAAATAGGACGGTGTTGTCTGCAACACGTGCACCTATGCGGCTCCGGCCGTGCGCGCCAGCAATAGCCCGGTTACATGCGAGTTCTCATGAAACGGACAGCCAGACAATTGCGGGCCGAAACGGAGCGTCCCGCGTCAATGCGGCGCCTTTTCGGCACGTTTTACGCGGCGCGGTGGGCCGTTCGCGGCTGGCGAGGCGGCGCGGACTGCTGTATCTGGTAGAGGAACTCGGCATTGGAGCCGGTCTCGCGGGTGCGGTCGAGCAGCAGCTCGATGGCCTGCTGCGGGTCGAGGGCGGCAAGTGCGCGGCGCAGCATGCGCACGGCTGCCTGCTCATCGAACGGCAGCAGCAGGTCGTCGCGCCTGGTGCCGGAGGCAGCCACGTCGATCGCCGGGAAGATGCGCTTCTCCGCGAGGTCACGGCGCAGCCGCAGCTCCATGTTCCCGGTGCCCTTGAACTCCTCGAAGAACACCTCGTCCATCCGGGAGCCGGTCTCCACCAGCGCGGTGGACAGGATCGTCAGCGATCCGCCCTCCTCGATGTTCCTTGCGGCTCCGAGGACCTGCCTGGGTGGCTGCAGGGCCGACGTGCTGACTCCCCCAGCCAGGATCCGGCTGGACGCCGGGGCGGCGAGGTTGTAGGCACGGCCGAGCCTGGTGATCGAGTCGAGCAGCACCACCACGTCCCTGCCCAGCTCCACGAGGCGCTTGGCCCGCTCGATGGCAAGCTCAGCGACCATGATGTGGTCATCGGCTGACTGGTCGAAAGTGGAGTACACGACCTCACCGCGCACCGAGCGCCGTAGCTCTGTGACTTCCTCCGGCCGTTCGCCGACGAGCAGAACCATCAGGTGGATGCCGGGCTCGCCCGCCGCGACCGCCTCGGCAATCGCGGCGAGCACCATGGTCTTGCCGGCCTTCGGAGGCGCTACGATCAGGCCGCGCTGGCCCTTGCCGACCGGGCACACCAGGTCGGTGACCCGCGCCGTGGCTGAGCTCGATCCCGCCTCCAGGCGCAGTCGCTCCCGCGGATGCAGCGGGGTGAGGTCGTCGAAGCTCGGCCGCGATCGGACGCTGTCGGGCGGTAGGTCGTTAACGGTATCCACCCGGACCAGCGTCCTCGCCGCGGCCCGGCGCGAGCCGGGGGAGCCCTGTCGGCCGTTCGGCCTGGCGGCGCCTGGCTCGACGCCTGGCCCAGCGCCTGGTCCGGCGCCTGGTCCGGCGCCTGGTCCGGCGCCTGGCCGGGCAGCTCCGGTGACCTCGTCGCCAGCGCGCAGGCGGTGCTGGCGCAGCACGGCGGGCGGGACGTGGACGTCATCTCTGCCGCGGCGGTATCCGGAGGTACGGACGAACGCCTGGCCGCCGCGGATGTCGACCAGGCCGCGGACCTGGATCAGCTCCTGGCGGCTGGCGTCGGATTCATCGGTCGCCGCAGTCGCTTCATGCGCTGCTGGCGAGGCTTGGTGGGTCACTGCTGTCATCGGATGGTCCTTTCTTCGCGCTGAGCCGGCTCGGCGCATGGCAGTCGCGAGAAATGGCGCAGCACAGAGCCAACGAGAACCGGGAACGTGCGCTGGGAAACGGGAAGGGCACCGCTGGAGGGTGCACGCCCGCGGATCGCGGGCCAGATACCTACGGCGAGGATACCACCAGGCCAGCCGGCGGACCTGCGCGCAGCTCGTCGAGCCTGACCAGCGTGACGCCGGCGAGGATGAGCGCGCCGCCCGCGAACTGCGGGAGACCGGGCAGCTGGCCGAGCAGCAGCCAGGCGAACACGATCGCGAACAGCACCTCGGCCATGCTGACGAACGAGGCCAGCTTGGCTCCGAGCCGGCGCGCGGCGCCGATGCCAGCCAGGTAGGCGATGGCGGCCGCGATCACCGACAGGCCGAGCACCGGAACCACCCAGCTGACCTGGTGGCCGGCCAGCTGAACGCGCACGGCCATGGCACGTATCGGGACCAGGCCGGTCAGACCGAGCGTGCCGAGCGTGACCGCGCCCACGCACAGTCCGGCCCAGGCCATGACGACCGGCGGCAGTTGCTCGCCGTGCGCCGCGGAGAGCACGAAGAAGGTCGCCAGCCCGGCGGCGGCCAGCAGGGCCCACATCGTCCCGACCGGGTTGATCCTGGCCGAGCCGAACACGTCGAGCACCAGCGCGAGGCCCGCCATCGCAGCGATCGCGCCGGTGACGGTGAGCCGCCGCGGCCGCTGCCCGTGTCGCAGCCACAGCCAGCCCACCACCAGGATCGGCCCGAGGTACTCGATCAGCAGCGCGACGCCGACCTGCATGTGCGAGATCGCGTTGAAGAAGAACAGCTGGCACCCGGCCACCGCGATCAGGCCGTAGGCGACGGCCGGGCGGGCGCTGGCCCGCAGCACGGCCCACCGTCCGCGAAGCTGCAGCAGCGCGGGGACGGTGAGGACGACGGCCGCGATCGAGATGCGGGCGAGTACGGCGGCAGCAGGGCTCCAGCCCGCGTCGATCAGCGACGAGCCGAAGATGCCCGACGTGCCGAACGTGGCGGCCGCGAAGATGGCCAGGGCCAGGCCGATTCGCATCGACCGGACCTGCCGGGTCGCGACGTCGTTCTCGGCACCCTGCACACCGGCCTCCGCGTCCTCTCCCGGTCGCAACCGGGCAGAAGACTAACTCATACCGCGGACAGGACAACTCGCCCGGAGCCCACCCCCCGGCCCCCGGCCCCCGCCCCGCGCCCCCCGGCCCTGACCCTCGCGGACTGTGCTGCCTTCCCCGGCGGGGCGACTTCTCACCATCTGGCGCCTCGCAAATCACCCCAAAAAGGTCGTGATCATGACGCTGGCGGGTAAGAAGTGGCCGCAGCGGA
>Ga0335081_10006220_pt1 | contig 18986 bp, 17 predicted proteins | sample Lox_Sample_35_FD_206713 | JGI IMG/M metagenome (GOLD analysis project Ga0335081, IMG submission 206713) | Soil microbial communities from Loxahatchee National Wildlife Refuge, Florida, United States - Lox_Sample_3.5 | ecosystem: Environmental > Terrestrial > Soil > Wetlands | place: USA...
GTCCACCTCACCTTTGAAATTGAAAAAAAGAAGCGTGCCTTTTACGAAAAGATTCAGGTGGTCGGGAATACGAAGACCCGGGACAAGGTGATCCGGAGGGAGCTCAGGGTGGCCGAGGGGGAGCTCTACAACGCCACCGACATGAATTATAGCCGCGACCGACTGAAAAGGACCGGATACTTCAAAGAAGTGGATCTTACCACCGGCCGTGGGAGCACGGAGGAGAAAATCAACCTGGATGTCAAGGTCGAAGAAGCTCCGACAGGGGCGATTACTTTCGGGGTTGGGTACAGCACGCTCGAAAGCGTCGTAGGCTCTGCCTCGATCTCGGACCGTAATCTTTTCGGTTTGGGCTATGCCGCCGTGTTAAAGTTCAGCCTGGGATTTGAAACCCAAAGTGCGAGATTGAGCCTTACGGACCCCTATTTTTTGGGATACCCCTATGCAGCAGGAATCGACCTGTATCACGAAAGGGTGGAGATATTCACCACCTACAGCTATAAAATTACGGGAGGGGATATCCGTATCGGGAGGGAATTGACCGATAAGATTCGTATTGACGCGATGTATAAATTGGAGAACGTCGATGTTTACGATGTGGCGAGCGATGCCTCTATCTTTATCTTAGACCAGCAAGGGAAGAGGACGACGAGCGCCATTGCTTTAACTCCTTCCATGGACACCCGTGACGACTTCTACAACCCCCGACGGGGAGGCCAGCATAGCATTTTGATTCAAAACGCAGGAGGAATTTTAGGAGGGGATAACTACTTTGTCAAGATCTTGGGACAGACCAGCTGGTTTTTCCCATTACCCCTGAGAACCACTCTCAATCTTCGCGGCCAGGCCGGGATCATTACCCCCTATGGTGGGAGACCGCTTCCTATCTACGAAAAGTTTTTCTTCGGGGGTATCGGCACTATTCGAGGTTTTGAGTACGGAATGGCGGGACCTGTCGATAGGACAACCGGGGATCCCCTTGGCGCGACCAAAATGGTGGTTTTCAATACGGAATGGATCTTCCCTTTGTCTCGAGAGATGGGGCTCCAAGGAGCTTTATTCTTTGACGTAGGAAAGGCCTGGGGAACGGAGGGCATCCCAAACGTCAGCACAAGGGGGATCGCTTTTGGGGCGGGCCCAGGAATTCGCTGGTACTCTCCCTTCGGCCCCATCCATATCGACCTCGGATTTAACCTCAACCGTAAGAGAGGAGAGAAAGGGCAGGTAATCGACTTCACAGGCGGATCTGTTTTTTAAGAATTTGATGCGGGCAGGAATCTTATTTTATAGAGAGGAGAAATGAAGATGGTTGGAAAAAAGTTAAGTGTGGTCGCAGGAATCATTCTATTGGGATGGGTTGGGTCGGTTTGGGCTGCGGATTTAAAGGTAGCTTACGTCGATATCCAGAAGGCAATCAACGAGTGTAATGCCGGCAAGGAGGCCAAAAAGGCCATCACCAAGGATGTGGAGAGAATTCAACATCTCGGCGCCGACAAGCAGAAAGAGCTCCAAACCATGAAAGAATCCTTCGAGAAGCAAACCCTCATGCTGACTCCCGAGGCCAGGACGCATAAAGAGAAAGAATACCAAAGCAAACTTCGGGATTTCCAGAGGTGGGCGGACGATACCCAGAATGAGATGAATCAGAAACGGATGGAGATGGAGCGAACCCTCTCATCCGGCCTCATCAAAGTGATTCAAAAAGTGGGGTCAGACGAAGGTTACACGTTCATTCTGGAAAAGAACGAGAGCATTGTGCTCTACGTCTCCAAAGCCATTGACATTACCGATCGGGTGATCAAAGCGTTTGACGCCCAGAAGAAATAACATTTCAAATTGCAGATTGTAGATTGCAAATTGAAAAATCTTGAATCTACCGTTCTGAAATCGACAACCTGAATCAACTGAGATTAGACGAACGATGAAAAAGAAGCTCAAGGAATTGGCCCAGTGGGTGGACGGGACAGTGGTTGGAGATGGAGAGATAGAGATCTCTGGAGTGGCTGCCATTGAAGAGGCCCAAGTGGGAGAGATCACCTTCATCGCCAACCCGAAATACCTTCCGAAGCTGAGTGAAACGAAGGCCTCGGCCATCATCGTATCGAAAGAGGTCACCCAGGCGGACAAGCCTCTTCTTTGCGTCACCCATCCCCATTTGGCCTTTGTGAAGATCCTTACCCTCTTTTTCCAGAAGCCTTACCAGCCCAAAGGGATCGATTCCAATACCTGGATCAGCCCCACGGCAAAATTAGGAACAGACCTGACGCTCTATCCTTTCGTCTACATCGGCGACCGGTGTTCGATCGGAGATCGGGTCACCCTTTATCCCGGGGTCTGTGTGGGGGAGGACGCTGTTGTCGGGGAAGATTCGATCCTTTATCCCAACGTCTCTGTCTATCCCGGGACACTCGTTGGAAAACGTGTCATTCTTCACAGTGGCGTGGTGATCGGAAGTGATGGGTTTGGGTATGTGAAGGAAGGAAAGAAGAATGTGAAAATCCCCCAGGTGGGAAGGGTGGAGATCGAGGACGATGTCGAACTCGGCGCCAATACCACGGTCGACCGGGCAGCGTTGGGGAAGACGATCATCCGGAGAGGGACCAAAATCGATAACCTCGTCCAGGTCGCTCATAGTGTCGTGATTGGCGAAGACTCGATCCTCTGCGCCCAGGCGGGAATTTCGGGCTCCACAAAGATCGGAAGCAATGTCACCCTGGCGGGGCAGGTGGGAGTGGTGGACCATGTCGAAATCGGAGATAATGTCATCGTAGGGGCTCAAGCCGGCGTGACCCACAATCTGCCTGGGAACCAGGGCTATGTCGGAAGCCCTGCCTTGCCTCACCGCGAATTTCTCCGGTCAAACGCCGTCTTTCCGAAACTGCCGGAGCTGAGAAAAACGCTCCTCGACGTGGAGAAGCGATTAAAAAAGATCGAAGAGACCCTCTCTTCGAGAGGGAAGGAGAAGTAGATGATCGAGATTAAAGAAATTATGAAGATCCTCCCCCATGCTTATCCTTTTCTGCTCGTGGACCGAATCCTGGAAGTGGAAGTCGGAAAACGGATCGTCGGGATTAAAAATGTCACCTATAACGAGCCCTTCTTTCCGGGCCATTTTCCGGGCCGGCCCATTATGCCCGGCGTGCTGATTGTGGAGGCCATGGCTCAGACCGCAGGGATGCTCGTCTTTGAGTCGGTGGACGAAGGAAACCGCAAGAACCCGGTTTTCTTTCTGGGGATGGACAACGTCAAATTCAGAAAACCGGTCATCCCGGGAGATCAACTTCGTCTCGAGATCGAGATGACCAAGCATCGGCAATCGATCTGGGGATTCAAGGGAAAGGCCTTGGTCGATGGAAAATTGGTGGCTGAGGCAGAACTCTTGGCCATGTTAGGAGAAGAAAAATGATTCATCCGACAGCCATCATCGATCCAAAGGCTGAAATCGGTGAGGGCGTCGACGTCGGCCCCTACTGCGTGATTGAAAAGGGCGTTGTGATCGATCAGGAGACGAAGATCGGGCCCCATGTAGTCATCCGGGAAGGGACTCATATTGGGAAACGATGCCACATCTTCCAGTTTGCCTCCATTGGAGAGGTGCCTCAGTCCACAGGGTACAAGGGAGAGAAGACCTTCCTTCAGATGGGCGATGAGAATATCATCCGGGAATTTGTCACCCTCCATCGGGGTACGGTCAAGGGAGGCGGCAAGACCGTTATCGGAAATAAAAATTTCTTCATGGCCTACTCCCACGTCGCTCACGATTGTCAAATTGGAAATGAAGTGATCATGTCGAACGCCGCCACCTTGGCCGGGCACATTGTGATCGAAGACTGGGCCATCATCGGCGGCCTTGTCGCCATCCATCAGTTCATCCGGGTGGGAGCCTACGCCATCATCGGAGGCTTCAGCGGCGTCCTTCTCGACATTCCTCCCTACACAAAGGCGCAAGGGGACCGGGCAAGGCTGTACGGACTCAACACCATCGGCCTCAAACGAGCCAACTTTTCAGAGGAGACCCTGAAAGCTTTGAAAAAAGCCTATCGAATCATCTTCCGTTCCGGTCTGACGCTGGAGAAGGCGATCAAGAAGGTGCGGGAGGATGAAACTTTTCACATCCCAGAGGTCCAACATCTCCTCGATTTCATCCAGCATTCGAAGAGGGGGATTGCCCGTTAAGTGGAAAAACTCAGGGTCGGCGTCGTCGGTGTCGGATACTTTGGCCAATTCCACGCTGAGAAATACTCTAAAATAAAAGAGGCGGAATTGGTCGGCGTCGTGGACCTGGATCCTTCCCGTGCCAGGGAAATGGCAAGACGATATGGCACGAAGCCTTTCGAGCATCACACCGACCTTTATAAGAAAGTCCAGGCAGTCAGCATTGCCGTCCCCACCCCTTTCCATTATTCGGTGACGAAAGATTTTTTCCTGCAAGGGATCGACGTCCTCTTGGAAAAACCCGTCTCGAACACGCTTGAGGAGGCTGATGAGATGATCGCATTGGCTGAATCAAGGAATCTGGTCTTTCAGTTAGGCCTCCTGGAGCGATTCAACGGAGCGTTGTCCGGCTTGGAGGGAAGGATCCGGGATCCTCGGTTCATCGAATCTCATCGGCTGGGTCCTTTTACAGGGAGGGGCGCGGAAGTCGATGTGGTATTGGATTTGATGATTCACGATATCGACATCCTTTTGAGCCTGATGAGCTCAAAAGTGAAACAGCTTCAGGCCGTCGGTGTTCCCATCCTCACCCCATATCCGGACATCGCCAATGCCCGCATCGAATTCGAAAATGGGTGCACAGCGAGTTTGACCGCAAGTCGCGTGTCGACCGATAGAGTTCGGAAAACCCGGATCTTCCAGCCAGATGGCATCCTATCCGTCGATTACCTGTCCCAAGAACTCTTTTTTTCCAAGAAGCGGATGCCCTCACGAGAGGAAAAGATGCCTGAAATGGCAACGGGGAAGATCCCGGTCCAGAAGACCGATCTTCTGGAGGCCGAGGTTCGGTCTTTTCTCCAGTGCGTGAGGAATCGAAACAATCCTCGAGTCTCCGGGTCGGATGGGAGGCGGGCATTAGACTTGGCACTCCAGATCATGCAGAAGATGGATGACCTCAACAAGAAAAAGAGGACAGGGGGCGACTGAGACGGATGGGATCGAAGAAGATATTGCTGGTCGCCGGGGAAGTTTCAGGAGACCTTCACGGTTCTCACCTGCTGGAGGCCATTCAATCCATTGACCCGGAAATCCAGTTTTTCGGGGTCGGAGGAGAGGGACTGGAAAGAGCGGGGATGAAAGTCCTCTATCCTTCCCAATCTCTTTCTGTTGTTGGGATCACAGAGGTTTTCTTCAAACTCCGCGCAGTCCTGGAAGCGCTTCAGGGCTTGAAAAAATCGATTGACCGAGAAAGGCCGGATCTCGTTATCCTCATTGACTTTCCTGATTTCAATCTTCGGTTGGCGAAGATCGCCCACCAAAGAGGAATCCCAATTCTGTATTATATCAGTCCTCAAGTATGGGCCTGGAGACCCAAGAGGATTAAGTTGATCGCGCGGCTGGTGAAGAAAATGATCGTCCTCTTCCCTTTCGAGGTCCCTCTGTATGAGGCAGCGGGGGTGGATGTGGAGTGGGTAGGCCATCCCCTTCTCGACATCGTGAAGCCGACACTCTCCAAGGAAGAGGCCTTCCAACAATTCGGTCTGGACCCAAACCGAAGAACCGTCGGTCTACTCCCCGGCAGCCGAATCCATGAGATAGAACGACTCCTGCCCCCCCTTCTGGCCTCGGCTCGTTTCCTCCAAGAAGAGATCCCGGATCTCCAGTTTGTCCTCCCTCTTGCCCCCGGCCTTCCCAGAACGTTGTTGTCTCCCTGGATGAAAAATATTTCAGTCGCCGTGAAAGTCGTGGAGGGATTCACCTACGACGCGATGAACCTCTCCGAGCTTCTCATCGCCGCCTCCGGGACGGTCACGCTGGAAGGAGCGATTCTTGGGAAACCCATGATCATCGTTTACAAAGTCTCTTTGCCCTCTTATTGGATCGCCAGGGCGCTGATTCAGGTGGATCACATCGGCCTCGTCAATTTGGTGGCAGAGAAGGAAATTGCCCCGGAATTGATTCAAAACGATGTCAATCCCCAAAGGATTTCCGACGAAGCCTTACGTATCCTAAGGGATCCTCTCCTGAGTCGAAAAGTGGCGGAGTCCATGAGGGAGGTGTGTCAGAAGCTTGGAGAGCCCGGAGCGGCCGAGCGCGCGGCTCACGTTGCTCTCTCCCTATTGAAACAGGCTTGAATCATTGATTATTATTTGGTGATTGGAATTTGGTCATCGGGAATTGTTTGGAATTTGGGATTTGCCGTATTGGGTAAAGATTCATAGGGATTGGAGTAATAAGCATGTCTCTCTATCGAAGGCTCCTTGATTTTGTAAAACCCTATTGGTTCAAGTTGATCCTTGCCGTCATCTGTATGGTGGGCGTCTCTTTTCTGACCGCGGCAACAGCATGGCTTTTCAAACCCGTTGTGGACGGCGTTTTCTTTAGGAAAGAAGGGATGTCTTCCATTACAATCCCTCCGTACGTAAATCAGATCATTGTTCATCTTCATCTCCAAGACCTCTTGCTCAAACAGGGGATGGAGATGCTTCGCTTACTTCCTATCATTCTTATCCTCCTGTATCTGTTCAAAGGCATTTTCAACTATGGTCAGGCGTACTTCATGAATTTTGTAGGGCTGAGAATCATCGCAGATGTCCGAGAGAAACTCTACAACCACCTCCAAACCCTCTCCCTCTCTTTCTTTACGAAAACACCCACCGGCATCATCATTTCCCGGATCACCAATGATGTAACGTTGATTCAAGGGGCGGTGTCCAGTACCACGGCGGGTGTTTTCAAGGATATCTTCACTTTCTTCGGCCTGGTGGCCGTCGCCTTTATTCAAAGCTGGAAGTTGGCTATCATTGCCTATATCATCTTTCCTTTGGCCATCATTCCCATTAGAGGATTTGGAAAGAAGATGCGGAAATTCGCCCGGAGGGGGCAACAACGATTGGGCCTTCTTACGACCCTTCTTCATGAGACCATCACCGGGAATCGGATTGTGAAGGCCTTCAACATGGAGGAGTATGAAAAACGGCGTTTTACGGAAGAGAATGACCGGCTGTTCAAAACATTCCTTAAAAGGATCAAGGTTCGAGCGCTGAATACCCCGCTGATGGAATTCCTGGGAGGAATCGCTGCAGCGATCATTATCTGGGTAGGGGGCCGAATGGTCATGCAAGGGGAACTAACCCCGGGTACTTTTGGGTCGTTCCTGTTGGCCGTTTTTATGTGTTACGGCCCCATCCGCGATTTAAGCAAAGTCAACCTCGAAATTCAAGAGGGTCTGGCAGGGGCGACCCGCATCTTTGAGCTTCTTGATGCCATCGCCGATATCAAAGATGCGGAGGATGCGGCGCCACTCCCTGCGATCACCCAAGGGATAGATTTTCGAAAGGTCAATTTCAAATATGAAGATGAGGTGGTGCTCAAAAACATATCGCTCCGGGTAGAGGTGGGAGAAGTCATCGCTTTGGTGGGAATGAGCGGTGCAGGAAAAACTTCTTTAGTAAATCTGCTGCCCCGTTTCTATGATGTGGAACGGGGAGAAATTCGTATCGACGGCAATGATATTCGAAAGGTCACGTTGAAATCCCTCCGTGATCAGATCGGTTTGGTCACCCAACAAACTATCCTCTTTAATGATACGGCTCGGAATAATATCGCCTATGGAAATTTGAGATGTTCGGAGCAAGAGATCGTTGAGGCCGCCAAGGCAGCCAACGCCCATGATTTCATACAGAGACTGCCCCAAGGCTACGATACGAACATCGGCGAGCAGGGCGTCAAGCTATCCGGAGGGGAGCGCCAGCGCATCTCCATCGCCAGAGCCCTCCTGAAGAACGCTCCCATTCTGATTTTAGACGAAGCCACTTCATCTCTGGATTCCGACTCTGAGACAGAAGTCCAGAAGGCATTGGAAGGGTTGATGAGAGGCAGAACGGTCTTCGTCATCGCCCATCGGCTATCCACCATCCGAAACGCCCACCGGATCATCGTCCTCTCCGAAGGCCAGATCGTAGAACAAGGAACGCATCAAGAATTGATGGCTTGCAACGGAGAATATTGCCGTCTCTATAATCTTCAGTTCAAAGATGATGGAACGAGACTTCAGACTGTGTCCAAGGCACAGAAGGTCTATTAATTTCAAATTGCAGATTTTAGATCGCAGATTGAATCTACTCTGGATTTAACTGCTTCTTTCAATCTGAAATTTAAAAATCGAAAGATGTTTCTTAAACCTTTAAGAAAAAAGTTAGTGGCTTGGTGGGGACCCTGGCTGGCCTACTGGATCATCAAGGGTTTGGCCCGGACGATGCGATTTGAAGAGATCCATCCGGAGATTCCGAGACGGGTCTGGGAAAATGGGATTCCGGCCATTGGGGCTTTCTGGCATGGAAGGTTATTCATGATGCCCGTTGTCTATAAGGGAAAAACCTTGAGTTTTCTCGTTTCTCCCCATCGGGATGGCCAGGTGGTGGGAAAGGCCCTCATACGGTTTGGTTTCCGCCCCATCCTGGGTTCGAGCACGCGAAAAGGTTCCTCCGGTTTCAAACAGATGGTTAAGGCTCACGGGTCCGATATCGCCATTACTCCTGACGGACCGAGGGGACCCCGTCACCAGGTCCAGGTTGGTGTGATCGAGTTGGCCAGACTGACAGGAAGAGCCATTCTTCCTTTAACCTTCAGCGCCTCGAAAAAGAAGATCTTCAACACCTGGGATCGGTTCCTCCTTCCCTACCCTTTCTCCAAAGGCGTATTCATCTGGGGAGAACCGATTGAGGTCGATCAGAACGGAGACCGGACCCATCTTGAGGAGAAAAGAATTCTCTTGGAGCGTCGTCTCAATGAGCTGACCGAAGAGGCAGACCACTATTTTGAACCCCTCACCCCGTCCCTTTCCCCCAAGGGCAGAGGCGAAGGGGCACATTTTGATTCATGATATACTACCTTTACAATTTTCTTCTCACATTTCTCCTGATCGTAACGATTCCATATTTTCTTGTACGAAGTGTCATTTCCAAGCGGTTCCGGAGGGCACTTCCTCAACGGCTGGGGTTTCTTCAAGGCCCGCTTTTCAAAAGACCGGTTTGGGTTCATGCGGCATCGGTCGGGGAAGTGTTCTGTTCCATCCCTCTTTTGAGGAAGATTAAGAAAGAGCTTCCTGATTCCAAGATCGTTTTAACCACGATGACTTTTACCGGAAATGAAGCAGCCAAAATCCACGTCCGCGAAGCAGATCAAATCCTTTTTGTGCCAATCGACCATCCCGTTATCATCCGAAAAACCATCGAAAAAATCCAACCCGGTCTCCTTCTCATTGCAGAAACAGAGCTCTGGCCCAACCTGCTCCGTTCTTTTGGAAAAAGGGGAATCCCCGTCATTCTCTTCAACGGAAGGATTTCCCAAAAATCATTTCGGCGTTATCTCGTCTTCAAATTCTTCTTTAAAGAATGTCTGAAATACATCTCCCTCTTCTTGATGCAGACGGAAGAAGACCGAGAGCGAGTCGTCAAGATCGGAGTGGAATTTCAAAAGACAAAGGTGGTTGGAAATTTGAAATTCGATCCGGCCTTCCCCTCCTTCACGCAGGAAACCCTGGGTAAGATGGCTGAGTCCCTGGGGCTCCACGGGGAAAAAAAGATCCTCATCGCAGGCTCCACTCATTCGGGAGAAGAGGAGATCTTGGTCAGCCTTTACAAAGAGTTGAAAAAGATAGAACCGAATCTTCTCCTTATTCTTGCCCCGCGACACCTCGAACGACTGGACGAGGTGGAGAGAATCCTGAGAAAGGAGGCGATCTCGTGGCTGAGAAAGACTTCCTTTCCAATGGCTTCTGGCCGGTTCGACCAAGAGAGTCCCCAGGTGATCCTCCTCGATACGATGGGCGAATTGATGAGTATCTATAGCCTCGGGACATTGGTCTTCGTCGGGGGAAGTCTTGTCCGGATAGGCGGTCACAACCCGCTCGAACCTCTGTTCTTCAGAAAGTGCGTCCTTTTCGGTCCTTATATGTTTAATTTCTTGGAAATCTCCAGCCGTCTGATTGAGACAGGGGGAGCCATCCAGGTATCGGGAGAAAAAGAACTCTTTTCTCAGTTAAGACATCTCCTTTTCGACGAACGGGCCCGCGAAGAGGTGGGAGAAAAAGGCTATCAATTTCTTCGGAAACATCAGGGGTCAACAGAAAGAATGTTTGGGGAGATTCGACCCCTTTTGAAAAACATTGCAGATTGCAAATGTTAGATTTCAAATTGAAAAACTGATGTCGGAGCTGGGTTAAAATCCAATCTGAAATCTGCAATTTGAAATTTGAAATAGAAAATGATGCGTATCGACCAATTCCTTTATCGAAAAGAGAGGTCCTTCTGGGAACGGGGGCTTCTTTTTCCCCTTTATCTCCTTTCTCTGCCTTATGGCGGGATTGTCCGAACAAGATCCTTTCTCTACTCCCGTCAATTATTAAAAACAAGGACTCTTCCCTGCCCTGTCATCAGCGTCGGGAACATCACGGTAGGAGGGACGGGGAAAACCCCTTTAGTGATGGCATTGGCAAAGGGATTGACGGCCAGGGGAATTCCTGTAGCCATTCTCAGTAGAGGATATAAAAAAGCGAAGACCTCTGGACCGGTTGTAAGCGACGGCAAGACTATCTTTCTTACGCCATCGCAATCCGGGGACGAACCCTTCCTGATGGCCAAAGCCTGTCAGGGTATTCCTGTCCTGGTGGGAAAAAATCGTTTTCCAAATGGTCAAATCGCTCTTCAACGATTTGGTGTGAAAGGGCTGCTCCTGGACGACGGTTATCAGTACCTTCCCCTCCATCGAGATATCAACATCCTGCTTATCGACTCAACCATCGGTCTCGGAGACCATCATCTTCTGCCGAGAGGAATTCTGAGGGAACCTTTATCCCACCTTCGCAGAACCGACCTCTTCTTGATCAACCAAGCGGAGGAGCCTTCGGTCTGTCAGCTTCTGGAAAAAGAAATCCATGAGATCTGTCCCGGCGCACGGGTTATTCATAGCGATTACGATCCTGTGGGTCTGGTGAGCCCTGAAGAGAAACAAGAAGACCTTGGTACTTTAAGGGGGATGAAGGCACTCGTCCTTTCCGGAATCGCTAGCCCTCATTCCTTTTCTTCCACGCTTAGGAAATGCGGAGTGAAGATCGCTGGGGAAGCAATCTTTCCGGATCACCATCTTTATACTGCAAAAGATCTATCGTACATAGAAGAGAAAGCGAAAGGGAAAGGGGCGGAGGGCATTGTCACGACGGAGAAAGATATGGTAAAATTAAAAATCTTGAATGTTAGCCGCCTTCCCATTCGAGCCCTCCGCATCGAAGTCAAGATACGGGAGGAAAGAGAATTCTACCAAAGGGTGATGGAGGTTTTTTGAAAATTCCTCCACCTGTTTCCAAGAGGGACTGGGGGCATTGAAAGGAGATTTATGGGGATGAGGGAAATTGTAAAGATATTCGACACCACGTTACGCGATGGGGAGCAATCCCCCGGGGCGACGATGAATGTGGCAGAAAAAGTGAGGATCGCCCAGCAGTTGGAGAAATTGGGGGTCGATATCATCGAGGCCGGTTTTCCCATTTCATCACAAGGAGACTTCGATGCGGTGAAAGCGATTTCCAAAGCGGTGACGCGTTCACAGGTAGCGGCTCTGGCCAGGGCAAATCCTCAGGACATCGATCGGGCCTGGGAAGCGGTCAAGGGAGCTAAACTTCCCCTTCTTCACACGTTTATCTCTACCTCCGACATCCATCTCAAGCACCAATTGAAGATGACGAAGGAAGAGGTGCTCCGCGCGGCTGCCCGGTCCGTGGCGAGGGCAAAACGGTTTACGCCGAATGTCGAATTCTCAGCGATGGATGCGACCCGGAGTGATGTGAGGTTTCTCGCGGCGGTGATCGAAGCGGCCATCCGAGCCGGGGCCACTACAATCAATATCCCCGATACGGTGGGCTATGCGATTCCCTCTGAGTTTGGAAAATTGATTCGGACCCTCCGGCAAACGGTAAAAGGGATAGAAAAGGTGACGCTAAGCGTCCATTGTCACAACGATCTCGGCCTGGCCGTTGCCAATTCCCTCGTTGCGATCCAGAATGGTGTCAGACAGGTGGAATGCACGATCAACGGCATCGGCGAGAGGGCGGGAAATACTTCTCTCGAAGAAGTGGTAATGGCTATCCTGACGCGAAAAGACCTATTCCCATTCTATACGCAGATCCTTCCGAAGCAGATCATTGCCACGAGCCGTTTGGTTTCAAAAATTACCGGCATAGTCGTTCAACCCAACAAAGCCGTCGTCGGTTCGAATGCCTTTGCCCATGAGTCCGGGATTCATCAGGATGGCGTCCTCAAGAAGAAACAGACCTATGAGATCATGACGCCCGAATCCGTGGGAATCCCTAAATCTTCTCTCGTCCTGGGGAAACTCTCCGGGCGTCATGCATTCAAAGATAGATTGAAGAATTTAGGGCTTCGGCTTTCGGAGAAGGATTTCCAGCTCGCCTTCACCCGATTCAAGGAGCTGGCAGACAAGAAGCGCGAGATTTATGATGAGGATCTTGAGTCAATCGTCGTCGAAGAGATCCTCCGGATGCCTCATCGCTTCAAGCTCATTTACCTGAATGTCATCGCTGGAAACATCACCATTCCGACCGCCACGGTCAAGATGGAGGTGGATGGAAAACCGATTCAGGAGGCGGGCTTTGGGGATGGACCGGTGGATGCCACCTTCAAGACAATCAAGAAGATCACCCGCACGAAGTCAAAGCTGCTTCAGTTCAGCATCAACGCCATCACCGGTGGGACAGAAGCCCAGGGAGAGGTGACCGTGAGGCTGGAAGAGAAAGGTCAAACCGTGATGGGCCAGGGTGCAGATACCGACGTAATCGTCGCCAGCGCCAAGGCCTATATCAATGCCCTGAATAAAATTGAATTCAAAAAACAGAAGTTGGTAGGACTGTTTTAATGGCCAAAACTCACCCGATGACCATTACAGAAAAGATACTGGCATCCCATGCCGGGGAAAAGGAGGTCTTCCCTGGCGATCTCGTCGACGCACGGATCGATTTGGCCCTTGGCAACGATATCACCGCGCCCCTTGCCATTCAGGCCTTTGAGGAGATGGGCGCCAAGAAAGTGTTCCAGCGGGATCGCGTGGTCCTGGTCCCTGATCACTTTGCCCCTGCCAAGGACATTCTCTCTGCCGAGCAATGTAAAGTCCTTAGGAATTTTGCAAAGGCCCATCGCCTGACGAATTATTTTGAGATTGGAGAGGCCGGGATTGAGCACGCCATCCTTCCTGAGAAAGGGTTGGTCCTGCCAGGTGATGTGGTAATCGGCGCGGACAGCCACACCTGTACCTATGGTGGCCTCGGAGCCTTTTCAACCGGTGTGGGCAGCACAGACCTTGCGGCGGTGATGGCAACGGGGAGGCTCTGGTTTAAAGTCCCGGAGAGCATCAAGTTCATCTTCTATGGAAAGCTCAACCCCTGGGTCTCTGGAAAGGATCTCATTCTCTTCACGATCGGACAGATCGGCGTCGACGGAGCTCTCTATCAGGCAATGGAGTTCACCGGAGAGACGATTAGAAAACTGCCCATGGAGGGCCGTTTCACCATGGCCAATATGGCGATTGAAGCCGGCGGGAAAAGCGGCATTTTTGATCCCGATCAAATTACTCTCCACTACATCAAGAAGAGAGCGACGAGACCTTACAAGCTTTACCATAGTAATGCCGATGCCAAATACAGAGAGGTGTATGAATACGATGCCTCGAAGATCAACCCACAGGTTTCACTTCCTCACATTCCTTCCAACGCCAAGGATGTGAGGGAGGTTGGGAAGATCGAGATCGACCAGGTGGTCATCGGCTCCTGCACGAATGGTCGCCTTGAAGACCTCCGCGTCGCAGCCGCGATTTTGAAAGGGAAAAAGATTGCCCCTTCGCTAAGGCTGATCGTTATTCCTGCCACTCAAGAGATCTACCGTCAGGCTTTGAAGGAAGGACTGTTTGAGATATTTCTCTCAGCCGGCGCTGTGATCAGCCCACCCACGTGCGGCCCTTGTCTCGGTGGCTACATGGGTGTTTTAGCGGAAGGGGAGAGGTCGTTGGCCACGACAAACCGCAATTTTCGGGGAAGAATGGGGCACGCTCAGAGCGAGGTCTATCTCGCAAGCCCTGCAGTAGCCGCAGCCAGCGCAGTCAAAGGAAGGATTTGCCATCCGGAAGAAGTCATTAAAAAAGGATTCAAGGGGTCCAGAGGGGTCAAGTGAGATCTCAAGAATTAAATAGGACCTTTGAACACTCGAATCCTTGAACCCTTCTTTATAGGAAAACAATGAAGCTTGAAGGAAAAGTCTGGAAATTTGGATCGGATGTCGATACGGATGCCATCATTCCCGCCCGCTACCTCAATCAGACCGACGCGGCAGAACTGGCCAAGCATGCCATGGAGGATGAGCGGCCAGAGTTTGTCCGGGAAGTCAAGAAGGGAGACATTCTCGTTGCCGAAAAAAATTTCGGCTGCGGTTCCTCCCGGGAGCACGCTCCCCTCGCCTTGAAGGCAGCTGGAATCTCGTGCATCATCGCAGAGAGCTTCGCCCGCATCTTCTACCGAAATGGGTTTAACCAAGGACTCCCCCTCCTCGAATCTTTAGAGGCATCGAAGGAGATACAAGGTGGGGACCAGGTTCAAATCGATCTGTCAACCGGGGAGATCTTCGACCTGACACAGCAGAAGAAATTTTTTGCAAAGCCCATCCCGCCCTTTATGCAGGAATTGATTGAGGATGGGGGATTGATCTCACATCTCCGAAAAAAAGGGCTTAGAGCTTAACCTTCCTTCTCCGATAGCCCAGCAGGATAAAGTCTTCTTTTTCCTTTTCCTCTATCTTCTTCAATCCAAGTTCCAGGAGTACCTTTCTTTTCTCCTCGTCTCTTCGGAGACGCTTCCTATATCTCTTTATTCCTAACTGTTCTCGTAACAGGAGAAATTCCACCGGGGATCCTTCTTTACATTTTCTTATTCTCTGTTTCATAAACCAACCTTCTTCCTAATCCTGAAATTTCTGACAAGGTACCGTCTCTTGATATTTAGATCTCCTGGAATTCCGTTCTTGTATATTCTAGAGTGTAGTGAATCTAACACTTTTTTCCAATGATAATGAGGGTTGTCATTCCCGCTGGAGTTTACCCCGTACTGGATGCCGGGCGGAAATGACGGCTTGAGAAATAATGTAAAGAGGTGTTGGACGCACTACACTGCGCCTCGTTCCTAACGATCAGGGCGGCGATATTAGGCATTGTGGATTTGTATCTGTTGCCATTTTAGATAGGATGTTGTAATAATAAAAAATGGAGGTTTGAATGAAAAAGCAGAAATACAATGTGGCTGTCGTAGGAGCTACGGGTGCGGTGGGAAACGAGATGGTGGCTATTCTCGAGGAGAGAAACTTTCCAGTAGATAAACTGAAGCTTCTTGCCTCGACCCGCGGAGCGGGCACCCAGATGGAGTTTGAGGGAAGGTCTCACACCGTGGAGGTGCTCGACGAAAAGTCTTTCGCTGGAGTAGATATCGGTCTTTTCTCCGCAGGAGGCTCGGTGAGCGAGAGGTTTGCTCCCATCGCCGGAAAGGCTGGCTGTGTGGTGATTGACAATACCAGTGCCTTCCGGATGGACCCCGAGGTTCCTCTTGTGGTTCCCGAGGTGAACCCCCATGCGATTGCACAATATCCTAAAAGGAATATTATCGCCAACCCCAACTGCTCAACGATTCAGATGGTGGTCGCGCTCAAGCCCATTCACGATGTCGCCCGGATCAAAAGGGTGGTAGTTTCCACCTACCAGGCCGTCTCCGGAACGGGAAAGAGAGCGATCAAAGAATTAGAGACCCAGGTCCTTGCCGTCTACAATCAACAGGAGATCGAGAAGGAGGTCTATCCCCATCAGATTGCCTTCAACTGTCTTCCCCATATCGACGTCTTCTTCGATAACGGTTACACGAAAGAGGAGCTGAAGATGGTGAATGAGACGAAGAAGATCATGGAGGACAATTCGATCGGTGTAACGGCCACCACCGTAAGAGTCCCCGTCTTCTACGGCCATTCGGAATCGGTCAATATCGAGACAGAAAAGAAATTGAAACCAGAGGAAGTAAGAAAGATTCTCTCGAAGGCTCCCGGGGTAGTGGTGGTGGACGATCCTAAAAAGTTTGAATATCCTCTGGCCATTGACGCGGCTGGCAAAGATGAGACCTTTGTCGGAAGGATTCGTGAGGATGAATCGATCCTTAACGGCATCAATATGTGGATTGTTGCAGACAATATCCGAAAGGGCGCTGCGCTCAATGCCGTCCAGATTGCTGAAATTCTGGTCCAGAAGTACCTGTAACTTAATGTAGCGTCGGCATTCCTGCCAACGTTAACTTATTCGCCCTCAGTAAATGAGGGCGCTACTATACGTAGGGAGATAATACGATGAAAAAGATAGTTTCTATGGTAACCGTTTTGACGCTGGTTTTCATGGCCTGGGTTTCTCCCGCTTATGCTGCTGAGAAACCTTATAAAATCGGAGTCAACCTCGAATTCGCCGGGCCGTGGGCAGAGCTGACCAAGACCGTAAAGAATGGCATGGTGTTGGAAGTGGAAAGAATTAATAAGATGGGCGGCATTAATGGACACCCTCTTGAGCTCGTCTTCGAGGACAACGGCTTCGATTTGGGCAGAGCCGCGGCGAATATGACCAAGTTTACCAGAGACAAAGAGATCGTAGCGGTCGTGGGTCCTTTTGAAGACAATTTGCAGGCATCGACCAGGGCTATTGCCGAAAGGGAGAAGATCACGAACATCATCATCTGCCCTTCCAACCCAATGGTTCGAAGCTTAAAGCAGAAATGGGCCTTCAACATCGCCCAGAGCGATATCGTCGTCTCTCAGAAGCTGGTGGACCTTTCTTTGGCCAGAAAATATAAGAAGGTACTTGTTTTCCATGGCGCATGGCCCCTGGCTCAGAGCCTGGCAGACTACTATAAGGCCTTTGGAGAAGAAAAAGGGATAAAAGTCATCATCTCTCAGGAGACCCATAAGCCCACCGACATCGACATGACTCCTCAGATCATCAAACTCAAGCCCATCATCGAAAAAGAAAAAGTGGATGCCTTTTACGCTTGTACCGGTGGCCCGCCAGGCCCGATCATCTGCAAAAATTTACGGACCCAGGGAATTAAGATTCCGGTCCTTGGGACGCATGCCTTTGGGTTCGGTTTTATCATCGCCCTCGGTGGAGAAGCGATGGAGGGAGTTGAATTCCCTGCTGCAAAACCTGTGGTTTTCGACCAGCTCGATGAGAACGACCCTATTCGGGCCATCAACATCGATTTTGATAAGCGTTTCAGGGATCGTTACGGAGTGGGGGCTGACCAACTCGCTGGCTATGGCCATGATACAATAGGCTTAATCTATGACGCACTGAAGCGATGCCAAGGCAAGGTTACGCGGGCCACTTTCAGGGAAGCCCTGGAGAATACTAAAGGGCTTAAGAGCTGTCATGGAATCTATAATTACAGCTCCACCGACCATGATGGCCTAAGCAAGACGGATATGGTATTCGTTCGGATCGAAGGAGGTAAGTTCAAGAGATTCAGACTTCCCGGGTTCGAATAAAGGTTGAAGAAAATATAACTTATATGGTAAATGAGGGGGTGAGTCGATGAAATCGTCTCACCCCTTTTTTAGTAGTGGAAGATGGGCTGTGGTTTAACCACGTTCTACTTTCGACTTTCAACCTTCTAGAATAATGGACCTTTGGGCGTATATTCCTCAACTCCTTTCTTCAGGTATAACGATGGGCGCCATCTATGCCCTGGTGGCCTTGGGATTCGTGACCATCTCGAGGGCTTCCCAGATCATCAACTTTGCCCAAGGGGAGTTTGTCATGCTGGGGGGCATCATTACCTTTTTCTTCCTGAATGGTGTTAGCCTGCCCTACCCTTTAGCTGCTTTGATGGCCGTCACGATTGTGATTCTCATCGGCTTCGCGATGTATTTCTCAGTCCTCTATCCTTTGCGAAAGGCCTCCATCCTGATCCTCATTATGGCCACGTTGGGGATTTCCATCTTCCTCAGCAGTACAAGCGGCCTTATTTTTGGGACGCTGCCTAAAACCCTTCCCCCTTTTTCCAGCGGGCAACCCATCCAGATCGGGAAGATCTCTTTTCTTCCCCAGAACATATGGGTCTTATTATCCACTCTTATATTACTGATTTTTCTCTATCTCCTTTCCCATCGGACGTTGCTCGGAAAGGCAATGGAGGCAAGCTCCACGGATCCCCTGGGGGCCGATCTCCTGGGAATATCAAGAAACCTCATGGTCTTCTTAGCTTTTGGAGTGAGTGCGGGAGTCGGTGCCTTTGCCGGAATCCTGATTACCCCCATCTTCTTCACCAGCTATAGTTCCGGCACACTATTGGGTCTGAAGGGATTTATCGCCGCCGTCCTGGGAGGCTGGGGGAAGAATAGCGGCGCTATTCTCGGGGGCTTCGTCCTCGGGACAGCGGAATCCTTGAGCCTGGCTTTTATCCCTTCGGGCTATAAGGACGGAGTTGCTTTCGTGATTTTATTACTTATTCTGCATTTCCGGCCAAAAGGGATTTTGGGGTCACCCTTTATCGATAGCCGCCGATGGTAGAAAAAGGCAGGAATATGAAGCACCAAATTCCAAGCCTCAAATCTCAAATAAATCCCAATTACCCAAATTCGAAACAAAATCTGTTTGGCCATTCGAAATTGGAATTTGGAAATTATCTGAAATTTGGGATTTGGAATCTGGAATTTTAAAGGTGAGCCATTAGGAGAACATGCCTCCTCAAA
>Ga0335081_10006221_pt1 | contig 18985 bp, 19 predicted proteins | sample Lox_Sample_35_FD_206713 | JGI IMG/M metagenome (GOLD analysis project Ga0335081, IMG submission 206713) | Soil microbial communities from Loxahatchee National Wildlife Refuge, Florida, United States - Lox_Sample_3.5 | ecosystem: Environmental > Terrestrial > Soil > Wetlands | place: USA...
CAAGCCAAGCCCGTCGCCAGCATTTAACTGCACAGCGCGGCCGGTGCCAATAGCTGCCTCTTTCAGTGATTGCGTTAAGGGAGCGTTATCGTCGCGCAGCGTTGGCGTGAATCCGCAACTCTTTGGCACGGCAGAGCAAGACATTGCGACTGCAGTGGTGAAATCAGAGCACCGTGACAGGCACAGATGAAATGCCAAACGAACGGCTCGATAAGGCACTCAAGAGAGTTGCCGAACTTGAGCTGGAAAATTCGCGCCTGCGCCGGCTGGTAATCGAGATTTCGTTGCAGAAGATCGCGCTCGAAGAGACGATTAACGCGAGCATGAACTAAAGAGTAGGGGCGCGACCGCTTGTCCTCCTAAGCCCGCCCGGCTGAGAGTCGCCGACTATCTTTTCGGGCACAATGCTGGGCGCCAGTGGCACATAACCAGCGTTTTCCGCTCGTCGCTGCTCGTCCGCAGCACGCTTGGCGGCTTCCAGTCTGAGGAAGTAGATTTCCGACAGCATCGCAGCCTCCTATGGCTGAGTGTGCTCCTGGCTCTTCATCGTTGACCGTTATCCTACTCTTGGGCCAACTAAAATTTAGTGTCCAAGGTCACAAAAGCGACACGTGTTTCACAAAGGGTAATCGAGAACGTCTTGAGAATTGCCGCTCTGTTCTTGTTTACGTTTCCCGGTGCAGTTTATTAGCGCGCGGTAACTAACCAACGGAACTCAGGCGATTGCCCGTAACTCTTTATCGATCGCGGCAAATTCATTCTCGGCTGCATCCGATCCGATGCGCTCTCTAGTGCCAACAGCTACGTATAAGCTTGCACCGGACGTAATTCGCTCTCGCTGGCTACCCGTTCGTGTTCCTCGAATGGGCTTCTGATCCTGTATAGAGGCTCGCCGTCATCCGGCGATGGCAGTTGCATTGTGATCTGAAACGGGCGATTTGTCGGTGCATCCACGCCCGGAAGTTTCGGGTGGTAAAACACCATCTGCCCGATTTTGAACCTGTGATCTGCCATGCGTCTGGCCGCGATTAAAACTTCTGCCGAGCCAATTGCCATACTGCGCTGAGTCCCATCAGCACAAACACGATGCCTTCATATCGGCCGAAGGCATAACCGGTCATGTCAATGCCGGCGACCTGCAGCCCAACCTGAAAGCCGGCCGCGATGACCAATAAGAGAGTGAAGAAGTCGATGACGCCCATTGACGGCGACTCGCGATGCTGTGCAGGACGACGCTCCGTTGACAGCGACGCGCCGGGACTTGCCACCGACGATCCCGGGAGGACCGTCAATGACCGATTCAGCCAATAGCACGAGTCCATCTGCGGCTTCCGCCTTGGCGTTGGGCCAAACTTACCGAAGTTGACCAGAGTTCGGTACGCTTACCGAAGCGCGGGGCCGCCGCGAATGCTGGCTTGCGCTGTTGGCTCGTGGACCCACGCGACGCCCTCCATTGCGAAGGCAAGCCGCAGCAGCAGGCTGTGCGGCTGTTGTTACCGCAGGAGCCCGTCCAACCACTGTATGACCTGTTGGCCCCGCTCGGGGTACGCCACCAAATAGAACAACAACGCTGCTGGCGCCAAAATCAAAAGCCAATCGCGCATGGGAACCGCCGCCCGCTAGGTCGCCCATGCCGTTACTGTACATTGGTTCGCGATTGATGTGACACCGGAGCGCAGTCAGGAATTTCCTGACTGGTCAGGCCAAGAGAACCTGACCGGCGCAGTGCAGGTGAACTTAATGTCTCGCCTTTAAGCGGTTCGGTCGGCTGGCGGGGGCGACGTGCCCGCCGCCATCGCCGCACAGCATTGGTTCCTGTGGGTGCACTGTCCCATCTGCCACACCACGAACGCAATCGACCTGCGCACGCTCGACCACCATCGACGCATTAGAAACGTCGGCGCCGTCGAGAAATAATTGATTTTGCTGTGGTGCCGGGTGAGGGAATTGAACCCCCGACCAACGGTTTACAAAATTTATGATCCAGTCTAACAAGGCCTAACTTTGTATAACTTGGATCGCTGGTCTGGCCTTCCAAATTGCCACTGTTTACTGCCATATCCTTTGCCTGATAGGGTGTGTTCATAACCCGGGGTAACAGAGGATAACACCTTAGCCGGTTACCCCAGTGTTACCCCATGAGGTAGCATCCGTGGCCAAGACCCTGACTGCCGTAGCAGTGAAAAACTACCGGCCCGGCAAGGGCAGGCGCGAGATCAGCGACGGCGGATGTCCTGGTCTCTACCTCGTCATCCAAGAGACCGGCCATAAGTCGTGGGCGTTACGTTTCAGGCGACCAAACGGCAAACCAGCGAAGTTGACACTTGGACCGGTTGATCTCTCCGGTAAGGAATCAGAAAGCGATCCAGTACTCGGCATGCCGCTCACGCTGGCGTCGGCGAGAAAGTTGGCAGCCGATGTCCACCGCCAGCGTGCGATGGGGCGCGACGTGGTGGCCGACCACGATGCTGCCAAGCGCCGCCAGAAGTTTGAGCAGGAGACGAGAGCAGCGACCACGTTTGCTGCTGCCGCTCGCGATTTCGTTGTGCAGCACGCAAAAAAGAAAACTCGACACTGGGGTGAGACGGCACGCCTTCTCGGTCTCAATTCGACGATGGACGGGGGACTGGAGGTCATCAGGAAAGGGCTAGCGGAACGCTGGGGCGACAAGCCCGTGTCGGGTATCGACGGCCACGACATATACACCCTGGTCGACGAGACGAGACGATTAGGAGTACCCGGCTTGGCGAAGCGGAGCGAAGGACCTAGCGAGGCGAGGGCGAGGGCTATGTTTGCGACGCTATCCAAGATGTTCTCATGGTTGGTGCAGCACCGAAGAGTCGCCGGCAACCCATGCAGCGGCGTTCACCGTCCCGACACGCCCAGGGCCCGCGACCGAGTCCTCAGCAACCCCGAGATCGTCAAGTTCTGGAAGGCCGCAAGTGCCGAGCGGTTCGGCTCCTTGCTCAAGCTGTTGCTGCTCACCGGCTGCCGGTTAAACGAAGTTGCCGGGATGCAGCGCGCCGAGCTGAGTGACGACGGCACGACGTGGAATATCCCTGGCGAGCGAACGAAGAACCATCGATCGCATGTCGTGCCGCTGTCGACCCTGGCGCGAGACCTGATCGCGACCATGGTCGGGGTAGAGAATTTCGTGTTCACGACCAAGGGGGACACACCGGTTAGCATCGGATCGAAGATCAAGGACCGGCTGGACAAGGTGATGAAGATCCCGCCGTGGCGGCTCCACGACCTTCGCCGCACGGCGGCGACCGGCATGGCGGAGATCGGTATACCACCGCACATTGTCGAGGCCTGTCTGAACCACATCTCGGGCGCTAAGGCTGGAGTCGCGGGCACATACAACCGCGCTGCCTACACGGCAGAGAAAAAAGCGGCGCTGGAGCGTTGGGCTGTGCACGTGCTTGGCCTCGTTACAGAGCAGCCGGCCAAGGTCGTGCCGCTACGCAAGGAGGGTGCGTGACATGGCGCTCTCGAGCCGTGACGATGCCGCGCGCGTGCTGGCTGCCGGTGACCGAGAAAATACTCAACCACCTCTCCGGTTCCTTTGGCGGCATCGTAGGCGTGTACCAGCGCCATGCGTACGCCGAGGAGACGCGCGCCGCTTTGGAAGCGTGGGGTAATCTGCTTGATCAGATCGCCACGCGCACTTAAACCGGCCGGCGCTGTACTCATTGGTGGGAGGGTGAGGTGAAATTGCGACGTGTGGAGCGCGCCGAGACTGTTTCGCAGGCAGTTAAACTGCTCACACCCTCCCTCGAGCGTCAGGAAGAGTGCTGTGCAGCCATCGAAGCATCGTTGGACATCTGTGATAGAATCACAAAATCACGCCTCGAGCTCCGCCAACGAGACTCTAAATCGACGAAGCGGGCCGTCAAACAATTTGCTGCGGCGCTTAAGCGCTTGCGAATAGCGGCGAACAATCTGCCTCCTTGGTTCAGTGTGGTTTGGGCATCAGGGACGTTCTACGAATTCATGGTGGGTGCCGACGAATTGGCTGAGCACATCGCAGCCGGACGGCTCGTTCGTGTGCTCAGCTGACGCCGCGACGGCTGGCAACGGGTCAACACCGAGTTTTTCGAGGCGGTGCTCTACGCCGGGCCGATCGGACGGTGTGAGGGGGAGGATAGAGTTTAGCGGTGCCGGTCGCCGATCGGCTGCGGGTTGGGCTGACTCCTCTGCACGCAGTCGACCCCGGTGCCGCCAAATCGCGGGGGGGGGCGCGCTGCGCCGGCCAAAACCTTCGGCGCACTCCCCGCGAACGACGAGGACGCTTTTGGTCGCGAGATCACTAAGAGGTTGGCGGGACGTTAGGCGGCGCTCCCGGGCCGAAGTTCGGCAATTGGAGGCTTTCATCGGCTTGCGCACGCCGGATCATAAGAGACCCTAGTTTTGTAGTTGTTTCCCCGCTTAGGGCCCGGACTTTGATGAAGCCCTCTTGTTTGATCATCAAAGGTGAAAACACAATAGGATAGGTTATATTGAAAACACGTTCTTGATCAGGTTCCAGATCGTATCGTCGCGGAGGCGCCGCCGCCGTGAGGAGCGACCGATTAAATGGAAGCACTACGCTAGGCGCATCATTTTGATCGCCGGGAAGAAAAATCCGCACTAATATATCCGCAGTAAGACTGCTGTCCTGCAATTCATAGTATTTTAGAAAGATGCCAAATTTCGGCAGGATGATTGGAAAACTCTGCTCAGCCGGAAATACCATATCCGCCTGATAGATTCCCGCAACGCTCATTTTGCCGCCGAGTTCGAAGCGGACATCATCGCAAAACAGCGAAAAGCCCCAAGGCTCGCGCGGTGTAGCGGTCAACTAGCCGTCTCCAGCGCAACTAGCGCAGAATTGTTATTCGCAGAAAGAGTGGTTGCCGAAGGCGCATTACCTTGCTGCTGTCCGCGAAGAGGACCGGAGGTCGCTGCCAGATTTGAACCTAAAGTGCTGACGATCTTTGACATTGCAAAGGTGGGAACGCGCCCCATCGCCCATGACAACTCGGCGACGCGGCCAAGCGTCAGGTCTTTTTTGCCACGCAGCTCGCGATTTATCACGGAGCGATGTACTCCGAGCGCACGCGCAATCGCCGTTTGAGTCAAACCTGACTTCTGTTCTTCAACATACGCTTTTTGAATAGCTCGACGCACGGTCGTCACGAACCGAGCGGCGGCCTTTCGGCTAGGCGAAATTGTAATTTGAAACGACATCCCTAGCTTCCTCTCCTGGAATGAATTTTGGTTCGTCCAAGTCCAACGCATCCCGAAACCGGACGACCTCTTCGATGTACCCCTGGTAGAGACTGTGCTCTTTGATGAAGGTAGCATCGTTGCCGGCAACGCCGACGAAATGGTCTTTCATGGGAAACCAACCGAACACGCGCAAATCCGACGTTTTCAATTCCCAAACGCCGCGCCCGCGGCAGTACAGCGGCTTGAACTGTTCTCCATATGTCAACGGCTCGTCCGAACAGAATGTCTGAACGAGTGCGAAAAATTGTTCCTGAGGGGAGAGTTCGATCCCCAATGCTGACTTCAGTGCAGACAGGTCCTGGTCGATCCATGCTTTCAACCGCGGTGAGCAGACGATAGACCGGAACTCCTGAGTGCCGTCATCAAACCCCGGATCAAGCCGATGGAGCGGTGGCGGCGCGCGACGAATTAAATCTAGTAGTGTTGCCATTTATGTCAACACGAGTTACCAATTCTTTACGAAAATAAGTCGAACGGTCGCATGTTTACCACTCAGCCGCGAGAAAAGGCATCGCGATCAGGCGATCGCGGGGAGGGCCTGCCGAGGGCTTTTTTGCTGACTTTTGGCTGACTCGGCCAAAGTTATCGGTAAAAAGGGCGATAAGATTAGGAGAAGTGTAGGAAGTTAAATTGCTTCCTTCACTTTTTCTCGATGCCCAAGATACGCATAGGGAGGGCGCGCCGATGTCCGATGGCTCATCCGAGAGCTTGCCGATCGTCCTGGTTGGCGGGCTGAACTGCTCGGCACGGCTCTACACGCCGCAGCTGCCGGCGCTGTGGCAGTTCGGGCCGGTCAGCATTGCCGACCATCGTCGCGACGACAGCATGGCGACAATAGCGCGCCGCATTCTGGCCGCGGCGCCACCGCGCTTCGCGCTCGCCGGCCTCTCCATGGGCGGCTACATCGCCTTCGAGATCATGCGCCAGGCGGCGGATCGCGTCGCCAGGCTCGCCTTGCTCGACACCGGTGCCCGCGCCGAAATCCCGGAGCGCACCGCGGTGCGCAAGCCGCTCATGGAGCTCGCCCGCACCGGCCGCTTCGCCGAGATCACGGACTCGCAATATCCGACGCTGGTGCACGCAAGCCGCCACGGCGACGCGGCGCTCAAGGCCGTCGTGCGCGCCATGAACGAAGAGACCGGCCCGGAGGCCTACCTGCGCCAGCAGCAGGCCATCATCACGCGGCCGGACTCGCGTCCCGGCTTTGCCGCGATCAAATGCCCGACGCTGGTGCTGGTCGGCGACAGCGACGAGGCGACGCCGCCGGAGCTCGCACGCGAAATGGCGGCCGGCATTGCCGGCGCCAAGCTCGTCGTCGTGCCCGAATGCGGCCATCTGTCGACGCTGGAGCGGCCGGACGCGGTGAACGCGGCGCTGGTCGCGTGGATGGCGCAACGCTAGCGCAAATGCCGCAGCGCCGGGCGGGCATTGGCACCCCGTTTGTGCTAACCATGGCGCCCCTTTCAGGGATGGAGAACCGCGATGGCTTTTGGTGATCTCTTGGCGCGGCGGTCGGTCGTGGCGGCGGCCGCGGCGCTGATCTTGACCGCGGCCGCGCCGGCGAACGCGCAGAGCGATTATCCGATCCGGCCGATCCGGCTCGTGGTCGGTTTCGCTGCCGGTGGCGGCAACGACATTTTCGCCCGCCTGGTCGCCGACAAGGCCTCGCAAATCCTCGGCCAATCGGTGATCGTCGAGAACAAGCCCGGCGCCGGCGGGCGACTCGCGCCCGAATACGTGCTGCAGCAGGCACCTGACGGCTACACCTTGTTTGTCGGCCCGAGCGGCGCGATGGCGGTCGCCGCCGCGATCTATCCCGATCTGAAATATTCGCCGGCCAAGGATTTCGTGCCGGTCGCCATGATCGCCAACTTTCCGCTGATCATGGTGATCGGCACCGACAATCCGTCGAAGAACCTCAAAGAGTTCGTCGCCTGGATGAAGGCTAATCCCGACAAGGCGAACTACGCGAGTTCCTCGCCGGCCTTTACCATCATCGTCGAGCTCCTGAAACTCAAGTCCGGCATGCCCGGCACCATGATCCCGTACAAGAGCTCGAACGAGATGAACTTGAGCGTGATCCAGGGTTTGAGCGCGATGACCATCGCCGACGGCCCGCCGACCATCCCGCAAGTCAAGGCCGGCAAGGTCAGGGCGATCGCGGTCACCGGCAAGGAGCGCTCCGACGAATTGCCCGACGTGCCGAGCATGGCGGAGGCCGGTTATCCGGAGGTCGACGTGCATCTGTGGAGCGGCGTGTTCGCGCCGAGCAAGGTGCCGCCGGCCATCGTCGCCAAGTTGCAGAAGGTGTTCGCCGAGGCGATCGCCGATCCGGACGTGGCGCGGAAACTCAAAGCCATGGCGGTCAATCCCGGCGGCGCCACGCCCGATCAGTTCGTGAAGATCATCCAGGCCGACGTCGTCAAATTCAGCGACGTGGTCAAAGCCGCGAACCTGAAGTTCGAGGAGTAACGCTCCCGGTCCGTCTTGGGCGTCATCGACGAATCGAATGTGGAGGAGGGTGGGGCGGCGCTGGGCGAGAAGGCTCAGGCCCCATTATCTGGGGGCGCTTGGCTCGTCCGTCGTCAGCAAGATCGACAATGCGCGAATAGAGGGGGCAGCAAACAGAACGAATGGAAGCATCGCCGCCCACGAGATCAGCCAGGACAACAGCCAGTGGGACAGGAATTGGCCGTGGCCCATGAAGGGCGTGCTCGCGATCCCAGCCGCAATAAGGGACGTTAATCCCGCCTGAATGGTGCCGAAAACAAAATGGCTGTACCGACGTGGGATGCCGAGCATGATTTCTCCGGAAGCGTTCGAAGCTGCTTTAGGTCCGACGCAAGGTAGCGCCGCGATCGATTGAAAGCATTAGCGGCGATCGGTAGCCCAAGTTCATCGACCGCTGTGGCGCACCATGTTCGGCGGCACGCCGTTTACGCTGACGACCACCATCCGCGACGACCTGGTTCGCGTCCGCCTGAACTACAAGGTCGGCGGCTGAGCGTCCGCACCGGCGGCCTGGACACGGTCAAAATCCGCCGCCACCCTTGCTGCGAAAGGGAGCCGTCATGCGTGCCTTTGCAGGACTACTCGTTGCCGGGGCTCTCGTGTGCGGCGGCCGTGCCGCCGCCGAGGACATCGATCTCGCGGCCTGGAGCTGCAAGCAGTTTCTCTCCGCCGGCAAGGAAGACGTCGGCGTCATCCTCGCCTGGCTCGACGGCTACTATAAGGAAGAGAACGAGCCGCCGGTCATCAACACCGACGAGCTCGTCGCCAAGGCCAAGAAGCTCGGCCAATACTGCGCCGCCCATCCCGACGAGGATTTGATCGGCGCCACCGACAAGCTGTTTCAGAAGGACTGAGTTTTTCACCGCTCCCGCGAAGCTGGGGGAGGGGGACCGCGGTGGATCGCGGTGGAAGGGGCGCAGGCCTCGAAGCTTCGTTACCGCTGCCGGCAAATCAAAGCGAGGAAGTCATTTGTTTGATATGATAAACGAGGCGCGCGCGCTTCGCTTCAGCGCTTCGGAAGGATGACGGAACTAAACGTCCAGCGCCGCTTCGTCGGCGAATTCGGCGCGCTCCTGGATGAACTCGAAGCGTAGCTCCGGCTTGTTGCCCATCAGCCGCTCGACCGATTTGTCGGTCGCCTTGCGCTCGTCGTCGACGACGCGGACCTGGAGGAGCGTGCGCCGCTTTGGGTCCATGGTGGTTTCTTTGAGCTGCGCCGCCATCATCTCGCCGAGGCCCTTGAAGCGGCTGACTTCGACCTTGGCGTTGGCGTGGAATTCCTTCTTCAGGATCGCCTCGCGGTGCTTGTCGTCGCGGGCGTAAAAATTCTTGCCGCCGTGGCTCAGCCGGTAGAGCGGCGGCACGGCGAGGAAGAGGTGGCCGTTGTCGATCAGCTTCGGCATCTGCCGGTAGAAGAACGTGATCAGCAGCGAGGCGATATGGGCGCCGTCGACGTCGGCGTCGGTCATGATGATGACGCGGCCGTAGCGCAAATCTTCGTCGCGGTAATGGATGCCGGTGCCGCAGCCGAGCGCCTGAATGAGGTCGGCGAGCTGCTGGTTCTGCGCCAGCTTGTCCTTGCCGGCCGACGCGACGTTGAGGATTTTTCCGCGCAGCGGCAGGATGGCCTGCGAGGCGCGGTCGCGCGCCTGCTTGGCGGAGCCGCCGGCACTATCGCCTTCGACCACGAACAGCTCGGAGCCTTCGGCCGCGCTGTTGGTGCAGTCGGCGAGCTTTCCCGGCAGCCGCAATTTGCGCACCGCGGTTTTCCGCGCGATGTCCTTTTCCTGGCGGCGGCGGATGCGCTCCTCGGCGCGCTCGACCACGAAGTCCAAGAGCTTGTTGGCCTGCGCTGGATTGCCGGCGAGCCAATGGTCGAACGGGTCCTTGATTGCCTGCTCGACGATGCGCTGTGCCTCTGCCGTGGCAAGCCGATCCTTGGTCTGGCCCTGGAATTCCGGCTCGCGGATGAACACCGACAGCATGGCGCCGGCGCCGGCGGTGACGTCATCGGCGGTGATCGAGGCGCCGCGCTTGCCCTGGTTGGTGCGTTCGGCGTGATCCTTCAACCCGCGGGTCAGCGCGGCGCGCAAGCCGGATTCGTGCGTGCCGCCGTCGGGCGTCGGAATGGTGTTGCAATAGGAATTCAGAAAGCCGTCGGCGTCGGCGGTCCAGGCCACCGCCCATTGCGCCGCGCCATGCGATCCGGTTTTCCCCGCGCTGCCGGTGAAAATGTCGGGATGCACCAGCGTCGCGTCCTTCAGCGTCTCTTTCAGATAGTCGCGCAAGCCTTCCTCGAAGTGGAAGGTTGCCTTTTCCGGCACGTCGTCGGTGCCGCGCAGAAGCTCCTTGGCGCAGGACCAGCGGATTTCGACGCCGCCGAAGAGGTACGCCTTCGAGCGCGTCATCTTGAACACGCGCTCGGCCTTGAAATGGGCCTTGGCGCCGAAAATCTGCGGGTCGGGGCGGAAGCGCACCTTGGTGCCGCGGCGGTTCGGCGCCTTGCCGGCGTCCTGCAATTTGCCCTTCGGCTTGCCGCGCTCGAACGCCATGCGGTAGAGCTTTTGCCCGCGCGCGACCTCGACCTCCATGCGCTCCGACAGCGCGTTCGCCACCGACACGCCGACGCCGTGCAGGCCGCCCGAGGTCTCGTAGACCTTGGAGTCGAATTTGCCGCCCGCGTGCAGCGTGCACATGATCACTTCCAGCGCCGATTTGTTCTTGAATTTCGGATGTGGATCGACCGGGATGCCGCGGCCGTTATCGGTGACGGTGACGAAACCGTCGGCCTCCATCTCGACCTCGATCCAGTCGGCGTGCCCGGCCAAAGCCTCGTCCATGGCGTTGTCGATGACCTCGGCGAACAGGTGGTGCAGCGCCTTCTCGTCGGTGCCGCCGATATACATGCCGGGCCGGCGGCGCACCGGCTCGAGGCCTTCCAGCACCTCGATGTGCTTGGCGGTATAGCCGGCGTCGCCGCCGCCCGTGCCGCGCGCCGAGGTGGCGGGGCTTCGACGCGCACTGCCGCGCCCCTTTGGGGCGTCGAACAGGTCTGGCGTTTTCGAGGATTTGGCTGCTTTTCCCACGGCTTGTCCCATGTGGCGATGACGCCGCTTGAACGCAACGGCGATGGCGAATCAACCACAAAACTATGCCATTTGGACGGCGCGGCATGAACGGGCTGCCGACAATTGACGCTTCGCAGGCGAGGCCCTATATGGCCGCGCATGCGAAGCGCCCTTGCGACCGCAGCCGTTGCCAAGCGCCGCCGTCGTCGCTCAAACGATGCGGCACGGCTGCGCGTTCGCGCGTAGCATTTTTCCGTGCCGCCGGTTCCGCGGCACCCTTCCTTGATATGGTCTGCCCCGGGTCCGGCCTGATCCCCTCAAGCGAAGGTTCAAGGTCATGTCTGCGAACGTAACCAAGGCCAAGATCGGCGTGCTCGGCGCCTCCGGCTATACCGGGGCCGAGTTGCTGCGGCTGCTGATCCCGCATCCGCGGGTCGAGATCACGCTGCTCACCGCCGACCGCCGCGCCGGCAAGACCATGGCCGACGTGTTTCCGCAGTTCGCGCCCTATGCGCTACCGGTGCTGACCTCGATCGAGGGCGCCGACTGGAAGCCGCAAAACCTCGACCTTGCGTTCTGCGCGCTGCCCCACGGCACGACGCAAACCGTCATCGCCGCGCTCCTTGCCGCCGCGCCGCGCACCAAGGTGGTCGACCTGTCGGCCGATTTCAGGCTCGCCGATCCGGCCGCTTATGCACGCTGGTACGGCCATGCGCACGGGGCGCCGCAATTGCAGAAGGAAGCGGTCTACGGCCTCACCGAAGTCTATCGTGCGCAGATCGCGAAAGCGCGGCTCGTCGCCAATCCCGGCTGCTACACGACTTGCGCCGAGCTCGCCCTCATTCCGCTTCTGAAGGCCAAGGCGATCGACGCCGACGAGATCGTCATCGACGCCAAATCCGGCATGACCGGCGCGGGCAGGGCGGCCAAGGAGGAGATGCTGTTCTCCGAAGTGTCCGAAGGCTTTCACGCCTACGGCGTCGGCCACCACCGCCACATGGCCGAGCTCGACCAGGAGTTTTCGCTCGCCGCCGGCCGCGACGTGGTCGCGAGTTTCACGCCGCATCTGGTTCCGATGAATAGGGGCATCTTTTCAACGATTTACATCCGTGGAGTGAAAGCAAAGCCTGAAGATCTTCACGCGCTGCTGCTGAAGGCTTACGCGAGCGAGCCGTTCGTCCACGTACTGCCGTTCGGCAAGACGCCGCAGACCCGGCACGTGCGCGGCTCGAACATGACCTTTATCGGGGTCGCCGCCGACCGCGTGGAGGGCCGCGCCATCATCGGCTCGGCTCTCGACAATCTCACCAAGGGCGCCTCGGGCCAGGCGGTGCAGAACATGAACGTCATGCTCGGCTACCCCGAGACGACGGGGCTCGAGCAGGTGGCGCTGTTTCCGTGAGCGGAGCGAATTAGGTTTCGGCGTTGTGGCGGCGCAGACCGTGCCGCCACTTCAACAGCCTACCGTCCGCGGTTACCAACATCGCGTCGTGTGCGATCGCGGTTGCGGCGATGAAGCGATCCGCTGGATCCGCGTGAAGGCCGTCAAGCTCACCGGCCAAAACGGCGATTTCGCCTGTGAGCTGCAATTCAGTGACGCCACCGCTCAGAATCAAGCGGCGCATTTCGTTTGCTGACTCGGGCCATCGGAGTCTACCTTTGGCGATGAGGAGGGCAATTTCCCAAAAGCTGACAGCGCTGATGGCAAGCTGGTTCTCTGCCAGTGCCCGCTGGACAATGCGCCGACACCTCTTTCCTAGTGAATTGCTGTCGATGGTCGACCAGAGTGCAACGTGTGTATCGAGCAGGATCACTTGAGCGCTTCCCACTCGACGTCAATGGGCGAGATGATGTCGCCAACTATCTCCATTTTACCCTTGAATATTCCAAGGAGGTTGCGGCTTTGCGGCCTGTGCGGCACTAGTTCCGCTACAGGCTTTCCGCGCTTGGTGATGACCACGGGCCGCCGCGTGCGCTCGACCTCATCGAGCACGGCAAGGCACTTTGCTTTGAATTCAGAAGCCTTGATCATCCGCGACATTGATATCCGCCTTTCATGACCATAGTCCGTGACTATGAACATATAGCACAGTTATGCTGCATCTGCCAGGACGGTTCGTCGGTGTAAGCAGCTTCAGTCCGCCCGCACGCGCACGTAGCTTCCCGGCGCGTCCTCGATGGCTTTGAGCGGGCCGTCGCCCGGGACGCGCGCCGGCACTTCGGTCGGGTTTTGCCGGGTGAGCCAAACCAGCCAGTCGGGCCACCATGAGCCCGGATATTCCTTGGCCTTGGCGAGCCAGCCGTCGACGTCGGCGTTGCGCGGCCGCTGGCCGGTCCAGTACTGGTATTTCTTCTTGTCCGGCGGATTGACGACGCCGGCGATGTGGCCGGAGCCGGCCAGCACGAAGCGTACCGGGCCGCCGAAATATTTGCAGCCGAGCGCCACCGATTTCGCCGGCGCGATGTGGTCTTCCTTGGTCGCCAGATTGTAGATCGGGATCGTCACGTTCTTCAGGTCGATCGGCGTATTATCGATCGTGATTTTGCCCCTGGTCAGGTTGTTCTGCAGATAGCAGTTGCGCACATAGAACGAATGGTTGGCGGCCGGCATCCGGGTCGGATCGGAGTTCCAGTACAGCAGATCGAACGGGAACGGCGCCTTGCCCTTCATGTAGTTGTTGATGACATAGGGCCAGATCAGGTCGTTGGAGCGCAGCATGTTGAAGACGTTGGCCATGGTCTTGCCTTCGAGATAGCCGCGCTCGGCCATCTTGTGCTCCAAGACCTCGACCTGCTCCTCGTCGACGAACACCTTTAGATCGCCCGCATGGGTGAAGTCGACCTGGGCGGCGAACAGGGTCGCCGACACGATACGCTCGTCGTGACGGGCGGCCATCATCGCCAGCGTGATCGAGAGCAGCGTGCCGCCGACGCAGTAGCCGATGGTGTGAACTTTATCCTCGCCGGTGGCGAGCTTGATGGCGTCGAGCGCGGCGAGCGGGCCGTCGCGGATGTAGTCCTCGAAGCCCTTCTTGGCCAAGTGCGCGTCGGGATTGACCCAGGAAATGCAGAACACCGTGATGCCCTGGTCGACGCACCATTTGATGAAGGATTTTTCCGCGGTGAGATCGAGCACGTAGAACTTGTTGATCCACGGCGGCACGATCAGCAGCGGTCGTTTCAGCACCATCGGGGTCGAGGGCGCGTATTGGATGAGCTGCATCAGCTCGTTCTGGAAAATCACCTTGCCGGGCGTGGTGGCGAGGTTGCGCCCGACCGCGAACATCGAGGCGTCGGATTGGCGGATCTTCAGTTCGCCGCCGCCAGTCTCGATGTCCTCGGCCAGCATGCGCATGCCGCGCACCAGATTGTTGGCGTTGCTGGTCAGCGTCTCGCGCAGCAGCTCCGGATTGGTCAGCACGAAATTCGACGGCGACAGCGCGTTGCCGATCTGACGGATATAGAACGCGGCCTTCTGCTTGGTGTGCGGGTCGAGTTCCGTGGCGTCGCTGACGAGATGATCGGCCCAGCGCGTGGTGACGAGATAAGCCTGCTTGAGGAAATCGTAGAACTGGTTCGACGACCATTCGGCATCGGCAAATCGCCTGTCGCCGGCGTCGGGCGCGGCAACCGGCGCGGTCGGCTCGCCGGTGAGCCGCTTGGCCGCCGCCGCCCAGAGTTCCAGATAGGCCTGGCCGAGGCGGTTCTGCACTTCGATGGCGCGCTGCGGATCTTCCAGCCAGTATTCGGCGACCTGGCCCAATGTCTTGACCACTTCGCCGATCTCCTCGGCGACCATGTCAGCTTTGCGGCCTTCCTCGCGAGGTTTCAGATAGGCGGCGAGCGCGCGGCCGCCTTCCTCGACGAGCCGCGCCAGATTGCGCGAAAACGCCTCGACGTCGACGCTGCCGATTTTCATCGGTTCTTGCGCTGGCGCCCGCAACTGACGTTCCTCTCCATCCGGCCGCTGTTTTTGGCCTGCCAAATTTGGGCCGTGACCCAGAAATGGCCTGTGCCGGGCAGTCACGCAAGGCAACTTTATGTGCAGTTCGTGCCGCTCGCGATGCGCGTTTCGGCGATGCGGTACTGCACCTCCGGTCCTTGTTTCGACATATTACCCGGCTACCGTGTCGGCCAAGCTACGGTGGCGCGGGCATCTTTAAGTCATTGAGCTTCTGGCAATTGTCGGCCATGGCGGGATTAAGCTAAAGAGGGGCGCTGGTCGCCGCCTGTTTGCGGGCGGCACGGGCGATGCTGAGGAACTGAGGGCGTGCGCGGTTTTGGCGGTGCAACAAGGCGAGGCTTTGCGGGCGTAGCGGTCGGCGTCGCGCTCGCCCTGACGCTTGCTGGCTGCTCGCCGGGCGCCGACTATCCGAACATTCTTGCCAAGCCCGATCCGCGCTCCCAGCAAACCATGAGCCCGGACCAGGTGAAGCAGGCGACCGACGCACTGATTTCCGACCGCGATCAATTGAGCACCTCAGCCCAGGCCGCCCAGGCCAGCGCCGTCGCCTCCGGCATGGCGGCACCGCCGGCTACCACCGGCACCACGCCAGGCGCTGGTGCCGCTCGCAAGCCGTGATAAAACTTCGTTGCCGCAACGCTTAAGGTTCTGAAAAAAACGTCCGACCGACGTGTCCGGGGCTGTCATGGAAGAATTCTACCGTATCCGCCGGCTGCCGCCTTATGTGTTCGAAACTGTCAATCGCGCCAAAGCCGCGGCCCGCAACGGCGGCGCCGACATCATCGATCTCGGCATGGGCAATCCGGATCTGCCGACGCCGGCCCATGTGGTCGAGAAGCTGAAAGACACCATCGGCAAGCCGCGCACCGACCGCTACTCCTCGTCGCGCGGCATTCCGGGGCTGCGCCGCGCCCAAGCCGCCTATTACGCGCGCCGCTTCGGCGTGAAGCTCAATCCGGAGACGCAGATCGTCACCACGCTCGGCTCCAAGGAAGGCTTCGCCAACGTCGCGCAGGCGATCACGGCGCCCGGCGACATCATCATCGTGCCGAATCCGACCTATCCGATCCACGTGTTCGGCTTCCTGATGGCCGGCGGCGCCATCCGCGCCGTGCCGGTCGCGACCGACGCCAGTTTCTTCCAGTCGCTCGAGCGCGCGGTGCTGCACTCGATACCGAAGCCGATCGCGGTCGTAGTCTGTTATCCGTCCAATCCGACGGCCTATGTGGCCGATCTCGATTTCTATCGCGACCTCGTCGCGTTTGCGAAGAAGCACGGCCTCTTGGTGCTGTCCGATCTCGCCTATGCCGAGGTCTATTTCGACAACAATCCGCCGCCGTCGCTGCTACAGGTCAACGGCGCCATCGACGTCGCCGTCGAGTTCACCTCGATGTCGAAGACCTATTCGATGCCCGGCTGGCGCATCGGCTTTGCGGTCGGCAACGAGCGCCTCATCGCGGCGCTGGCGCGGGTGAAGTCCTATCTCGACTACGGCGCGTTCACGCCGATCCAGGTGGCAGCGACCGCGGCGCTCAACGGCCCCGACGACTGCATCAACGAGATGCGCGCGATCTATAAGCGCCGGCGCGATGCGCTGGTCGAATCGTTCGGCCGCGCCGGCTGGTCGGTGCCGCCGCCGAAAGCCTCCATGTTCGCCTGGGCGCCGATCCCGGAACCGTTCCAACCGCTCGGCAGCGTCGAGTTCTCGACGCTTTTGGTGGAGAAGGCCGGCGTCGCGGTGTCGCCGGGCGCGGGCTTCGGCGAATACGGCGAAGGCCATGTGCGCATCGCCCTGGTCGAGAACGAGCAGCGCATCCGCCAGGCCGCACGCAACATCCGGCGCTTTCTTGAAACCGGGCCGGAAATGCTGCACAACGTCGTTCCGCTCGCGACGCGACGCTAGTCGCCCGCTCCGCTTTTTCCCGCTTCTTGGGCGACGCTTCATGGCCAAGCCGCTGAAAGTCGGTCTTGCCGGTCTGGGCACGGTCGGCTCGGCCGTGGTGGCGCTGTTGGAGCACGGCCGCGACAAGCTTGTCGCGCGCTGCGGCCGGCCGATCGAGGTGGTCGCCGTCAGCGCGCGCTCGCGCGCCAAGAAGCGCGCCGTCGATCTTAGAAAGCTCCATTGGATCGCCGATCCGGTGGCGTTGGCCGCCGATCCCGGGATCGACGTCTTTGTCGAGCTCATGGGCGGGGAGGGCGATCCGGCCAAACGCGCGGTCGAGACCGCGCTTGCCGCCGGCAAGCCGGTGGTCACCGCCAACAAGGCGCTGTTGGCGCGGCACGGCCAAAAGCTCGCCGCCGCTGCGGAGCGCCGTCAGGTGGCGCTCAATTTCGAGGCGTCGGTTTGCGCCGGCATTCCGATCGTCAAGACCTTGCGCGAGGGCCTCAACGGCAACGCCTTTTCGCGCATCTACGGCATCCTCAACGGCACCTGCAATTACATCCTCTCGCGCATGGAGCAGGAGCGGTTGGCGTTCGCCGATTGCCTCGCCGACGCGCAGCGGCTCGGCTATGCCGAGGCCGATCCGACCTTCGACATCGAGGGTCACGACACCGCGCAAAAGCTCTCGATCCTGGCGAGCCTTGCTTTCGGCACCAAGCTCGATCCTGCCGCCATCTATGTCGAAGGGATTTCCTCGATCACGCTCGCCGATCTCGATGCCGCCGACGAGCTGGGCTACCGCGTCAAATTGCTCGGCGTCGCGGTGAAGACCGAGGCCGGCATCGAGCGCCGGGTGCATCCGACCATGGTGCCGAAGGACTCGGCCATCGCCCAGGTGATGGGCGTGACCAATGCGGTGACCATCGACGCCAACGGATTGGCGCCGATCACGCTGGTCGGTCCCGGCGCCGGCGGCATGGCGACGGCGTCGGCGGTCGTGTCCGATCTCGCCGACATCGCCTGCGGCGTCCGCGCGCCGCCGTTCGGCCGGCCTGCGGCCGGCATGACCGCGATCCGCAAGGCGCCGATGCAGCACCACGAGGGCGGCTATTACATTCGGCTCCTGGCGCGCGACCGTCCGGGAACCGCGGCGACCATCGCGCGGCGGCTGGCGCAGCAGAATATTTCGCTGGAATCGATCGTGCAGCGCCACGGCCGCGCGCACGCGCCAGGCCAAGCCGCCGATCGGCCGGGCCGATCGGGCGAGCCGGTTCCGGTGATCATGATTACCTATGCGACCAGCGAGGATGCGGTTCGCAAGGCTCTCGTCGCGGTGCGCCGCGACCGTGTAATCTCGGGTCGCCCACAGGTGATCCGGATCGAGAAGAACTGAGCATGATCCCGAAAAAGCCTGCCCCGGACTTGATTCGGGGTGGATACCGGTCTTCGGATCAGATCATGCTCCACTAGGCAGGGGACTACGATGGCTACGCTTTCTGTTCCGCAAAGCTCGGCCCTGGAACGCGTGCTGTCGATCGAGATCGTGCGCGTCACCGAGCGCGCGGCGGTCGCCGCCGCGCGGTTGCGTGGGCGCGGCGCCGAGAAGAAGTCCGACCAGGCCGCCGTCGACGCCATGCGGCGCGAGCTCGGCTCGTTGCCGATCGACGGCACCGTGGTGATCGGCGAGGGCGAGATGGACGAGGCGCCGATGCTCTATATCGGCGAGCAGGTCGGCACCAAGTCGGGTGCCAAAGTCGATATCGCCGTCGATCCGCTGGAAGGCACCACGCTCTGCGCCAAGAACATGCCGGGCGCGATCGCGACCATCGCCATGGCCGATCATGGTGCCATGCTGCACGCCCCCGACATCTATATGGACAAGATCGCCGTCGGCCCCGGCTATCCGAAGAACGTGGTCGATCTCGATGCGCCGGCCGACCAGAACATCCTGGCGCTGGCCAAGGCCAAGGGCGTCAAGCCCGAAGCCATCACCGCCATGATCCTCGACCGGCCGCGCCATGCCGACATCATCGCCGCGGTGCGCAAGGTCGGCGGCGCCGTGAGCCTGATCAGCGACGGCGACGTCGCCGGCGTCATCCACACCGCCGAGCCGGACAAGACCGGCATCGACATTTATCTCGGCATCGGTGGCGCGCCCGAGGGCGTGCTGGCGGCAGCGGCGCTGCGCTGCATCGGCGGTCAGATGCAAGCCCGCCTCATCATCGACACCGACGAGAAGCGCGAGCGCGCCGCCAAGATGGGCATCAAGGACCCGCACAAGAAATA